>Ga0302299_10002006_pt1 | contig 12369 bp, 9 predicted proteins | sample III_Fen_N3_4_FD_198795 | JGI IMG/M metagenome (GOLD analysis project Ga0302299, IMG submission 198795) | Peat permafrost microbial communities from Stordalen Mire near Abisko, Sweden - III_Fen_N3_4 | ecosystem: Environmental > Terrestrial > Soil > Wetlands > Permafrost | place: Sweden: Abisko... | reverse complement strand
CGAACCCCAGCAGGGCGCCACCTACGACGACCTGCTGCGGGTGGCGCTCGCCGCCGAGCGCCTCGGCTACGGCGCGTTCTTCCGGAGCGACCACTACCTCGTGATGGGTGACCACGACGGGCTCCCCGGCCCCACCGACGCCTGGATCACGCTCGCGGGACTGGCGCGCGACACGACCACGATCCGGCTCGGGACGCTCATGACCGCGGGCACCTTCCGCCTGCCCGGCCCGCTGGCCATCGCGGTGGCGCAGGTCGACGCGATGAGCGGCGGCCGCATCGAGCTCGGGCTCGGCACCGGCTGGTTCGCGGCCGAGCACGCGGCCTACGGCATCCCCTTCCCGCCGGTGGCCGAGCGGTTCGACCGGTTCGAGGAGCAGCTCACCATCATCACCGGGCTGTGGTCGACGCCGGTGGGCGAGACGTTCACGTTCCAGGGCGAGCACTACGCGCTCGACTCGTCGCCCGCGCTGCCCAAGCCGGTGCAGGCGCCGCTGCCCGTGCTCGTGGGCGGCACCGGCCCCCGGCGCACGCCGGCCCTGGCCGCCCGCTTCGCACAGGAGTACAACGTGCCGTTCCACTCGGCCGACGACACCGGCGCCGCGTTCGCTCGGGTGCGTGCGGCCTGCGAGACCGCGCAGCGCGACCCGGGCGACCTGGTCTACTCCGCGGCGCAGGTGCTCTGCGTGGGCCGCGACGAGGTCGAGATCGCCCGCCGCGCGGCGGCCATCGGGCGCGAGGTCGACGAGCTGCGCGAGCACGGCCTCGCCGGCACCCCTGACGAGGTGGTCGCCAAGGCGCTCATGTTCGGCGGCCTCGGCGCCACGCGGCTCTACCTCCAGGTGCTCGACCTCTCCGACCTCGAGCACCTCGAGCTCGTCGCCCACGAGGTCATGCCCCACCTCGCCTGACCTCCGGCCGAACCCTGGCGGCACCAGGTGGGGCAGGTCACGGTTTCGGGCGAGCGACGTCGGGCAGCACAGCAGCAGTCCTGTCGACCCACTGCGCCCGGGGGGAGGTGTCCTGCCATGGAGCTCCTGCTCATCACCGTCGCCTTCGCGATCGTGTGCGCCGTCTCGCCGCTCGTGTCCCGCGACACGTCCGACGCCCGCGCCGAGTCCGCCCGCCCCGATGCCGGCTGGTACCCCGCCGCACCCGACCGCCACTGACCGCGCGCACGTCCTGGCCCAGATGTGATCACACCTGGGCCACGATGGGCGGCATGACGCCTGAGGACGCCGTGCTGCGCGCCGCCGAGGCCGCGCTGCCCGACGGTGCGCTCGTCACCGACCCCGACGTCATGGCCACCTACTCGCGCGACCGCTCCACCGGCAGCGACGTCGGCGAACCGATCGCCGTGGCCTTCCCCCGCACCGTCGAGCAGGTGTCGGCGCTGCTGGCCGCGGCGCACGAGCACCGCGTCCCCGTCGTCCCGCGCGGAGCCGGTTCCGGGCTCTCCGGCGGGTCCAACGCCGTCGACGGCAGCCTCGTGGTCTGCGTCGAGCGGATGAACCGCGTGCTCGAGGTCGACGAGGCCGACGGCTACGTCGAGACCGAGCCCGGCGTCCTCAACCAGGACCTGCGCGACCACGTCCGTCGCCACGACCTCTGGTACGCGCCCGACCCGGCGAGCAAGGAGTTCTGCTCGATCGGCGGCAACGTCAGCACCAACGCCGGCGGCCTGTGCTGCGTGAAGTACGGCGTCACGCGCGAGGCGGTGCTCGGCCTCGAGGTCGTGCTCGCCGACGGACGCGTGACCCGGCTCGGTCGCCGCACCGTGAAGGGCGTCGCGGGCTACGACCTCACCGCGCTGCTCGTCGGCAGCGAGGGGACGCTCGGCATCGTCACGCGCGCCCGACTGCGCCTGCGCCCGATCCCCGCTCCGCCCACGACCGCCGTCGCCGTCTTCGAGGGCATCGGCGCGGCCGGTCGCGCCGTCGAGCGCATCATGGCCGTCTGCTCGCCGAGCATCCTCGAGATCCTCGACCGGACGACGATCGCGGCGGTCGAGGCGTTCATGCCCATGGGCCTCGACGCCTCCGCGGGCGCGCTGCTCATCGCGCAGAGCGACCTGCCCGGCGACGCCGGCGGGCACGAGGCCGACCTGCTGCTCGCCGAGTGCGAGCGCGCGGGGGCGACCGAGTCGTACCGCAGCGAAGACCCGCAGCAGGCCGACCTGCTCCTCGGCGCACGGCGTATGGCGATCCCGGCGTTCGAGACCATGGGCGACTGGCTGCTCGACGACATCTCGGTGCCACGACGCCGTCTGGCCGACGCCGTCGAGCGCATCGAGCGCATCGCCGTCGAGCGCCGCGTCGTCATCGGCACCTTCGGGCACGCCGGCGACGGCAACCTGCACCCCACGATCGTCACGCCGCGCGGCGACGCCGACGCCGCGGCGCGCGCCCTCCTCGCGTTCGACGACATCCTCGAGGTGGCGCTGGCGCTCGGCGGCACGGTCACCGGCGAGCACGGCGTCGGCCTGCTCAAGCGCAGCGCGCTGGCCCGCGAGCTCGACCCCGTCGCCATCGACCTGCACGTTCGGGTCAAGGACGCCTTCGACCCCCGCGGGATCCTCAACCCCGGCAAGGCACTCCCCCGCTGGTGACGCCCCCGAGGTTGTGATCTCGTTCCCGCGAGATGCACCTCGCGTGGGCCCCCGCTGGCGCGCAGCGCCGGTCGAGGAGTGATCGCACCCTTGCGAGGACGGTGGAGAGTCCGCGGTACGGAACGCGGCGTCGGGGTGCTCGGGCGGCTCACGTAGCGTCGGGCCGTGCCTGATCCGGGGACGTCGTCGGCCCCCGTGGGCCGGCACCCGCACGCGCCGCCGCGCACGCGGATCTGGGCGCTCAACCTCGGCGGGTTCATCGGTCCGTTCGGCGGTGGCGTCGTCGCTCCCATGCTGCCCGAGCTCGCCGACCGCTACGGCACATCGCTGACGACGGTCGCCTGGTCGATGTCGGTCTACACGCTGCCGTTCGCGATCCTCATGCTCGTGTCGGGCACGCTGGCCGACGGGTGGGGGCGGCGCCGCACCGTGCGCGGCGGCTACCTCCTGTACGTCGTGGCCACGCTGCTGTGCATGGTCGCGCCGACGATCACCGGGTTCTTCGGGGGGCGCGCGCTGCAGGGCGTGGCCAACGCCTTCACGACCCCGCTGCTCGTGGCCGCGCTCTACGACGCCGTGCCCGCGGCGGTCCTCGGTCGCGCCCTGGGCCGGTTCGCCAGCCTGCAGGCGGCCGGCATGGCCTTCGCCCCGCTCGTGGGCGGCGTGGCGGCCTCGATCGACTACCGCTGGGCTTTCGTGGTGGTGGCGGCCGCCGCCGGTCTGCTGGCAACCGTGCCTCCGCGCGACGCGGTGCCCGCGGAACGAGGAGCGGGTGCCGACAGCCCGCGGCTCACCTCGCGCGAGCGGTGGCGGGCGCTCGCCAACCCGCGGCTCGTGCGCGCCTCCGCGATGTCGTTCCTGTTCAACCTCTCGGCTGCCGGCGTGATGCTGCTCGTCGCGCTGCTCGCCGTCGACCGGTTCGGGCTCGGCCCCACCTCGCGCGGCCTGGTGGTCGCGGCGTTCGGCACCGCCGGGCTGGTCGCGGCTCCGTGGATCGGGCACGTCGTCGACCGCGCCGGGGCGCGGCGCGCCGGGCTCGTGGCCTTCGCCCTGCTGGCCGTCGTCACGCTGCTCATCGGGCTCACGCACAGCGTCGTGGGGGTCGTGGTCGGCGTCGCCCTCGCCGGCGCGGCGGCCACCGGCTCGCGCGTGGTGGTCAACACGCTGGCGCTCGGCAGCACCCCGGACAACCGGGCGGGAGCGACGTCGTTCGCCATGTCGATGATGTTCCTGGGCACGGCGGTCGCACCGCTGCTGTTCCTGCCGCCCTACACGCGCGACGCCGCCCTCGGGTTCGCCACCGCGGCGGTCGGCGCCGCGCTCGCCGCGGCCCTGCTCGCCCCCCGCAGCTCGACGAACCCCCGTTGATGCGTGCCCACGACGCCGTCGTGGGCGCACCTCGACCGTCAGAGGGCGCGGACCCGGTTGTTGCGGGGGTTGTGCTCGAGCTCGACGAGGCCGAGGTGCTCGAGCAGCGGCGGCACGTACATCCCGAACCGGCCGCGATACCCCTTGCGCAGCCCGTACCAGCCGCCGACCGGGTTGTCGGCCGCGCGTCCCCACGCCTCGACCGTGCCGTCCTTGGCCGGCTTCTGCTCGTCGGCAGCGCCGAGGTCGACCCAGTCGCCGCGCTCGCGCAGCATCGCGGGCAGGTCGTCGAGGCAGCGCGCGTCGTACGTGAGCCAGGTCGAGCCGACCGTGCAGACGATCACGTCGGCACCGTCGCGCGTCTCGCGGTGCATCGAGTAGTCGGAGGTTCCCGGCGGCGTCGCCAGCTGCCAGGGATCGTCCTTCGTGCCGCTTCCCGATGACATGGTGCCCCTTCGCCCTGACGGCCCCCGTCGTCGGTTCAGCGTCAGGGACGCCGTCACCGGCGTCAAGGCGTTCGCGCAACTGCGGCGCGATCAGAAGTCGCCGGCGTCCTTGCGCATCTTGCGGAGCACGGTGACCAGCGTGGAGATCCCCGAGGCCGACAGGCCCGGGTCCTGGAACAGCTGCTCGTTGAGCACCTCGGTGACCTTCACCGCGAGCGCGGTGCCCTCGGGCGTGATCTCGACGAGGGTCGAGCGCCGGTCGTCGGGGTGCGGACGTCGTGCCACGAGACCCGCGGCCTCGAGTCGGTCGACGGCGTTGGTGACGCTGGTCTGGTGCACCTGCAGGCGCGAGCCGAGCACGCTCATGGGCAGCGACTGCCGCCGGCTGAAGTGCAGCAGCATGAGGGTCTCGTAGCGCGCGAACGTGATGTCGAACGGCTTGAGCAGCGACTCGGCGCGCGAGAGGGCGATCTGGTGCGCACGCATGAGCGAGGTGATCGCGGCCATCCCGTCGGCGGCGTCGCCCCAGCCGTGCTCGACCCAGTGCCGGTGCGCCTCGGCGATCGGGTCCTCGGAGAGGGGACGGTCGCGGGGCGGCATGAGCCCCAGGATAGACGACCGTCGGTCGTCCGCCCTGTGGTGGTCAAATAGTCGGACGTCCTACTATATTGGGCGATGCGAAGCCGGGCTGACCAGCCGCGAGCCCGCGTCGCCCAGGAGGACCCGTGACCGACGCCCTGCACGTCCCCGCGAACCCCGTGCGCTTCGTGACGGCCGCGAGCCTGTTCGACGGGCACGACGCCGCGATCACGATCATGCGTCGCCTCCTGCAGTCGCAGGGCGTCGAGGTCGTGCACCTGGGGCACGACCGCAGCGTCGACGACGTCGTGACCGCGGCCCTGCAGGAGGACGTCCAGGGCGTGGCGGTGTCGTCCTACCAGGGCGGGCACCTCGAGTACTTCGGCTACCTCGTCGACCAGCTCGCCGCGCGCGGCGCCGGGCACGTGCGCGTGTTCGGCGGCGGCGGCGGCGTCATCGTGGCCGACGAGATCGCCGAGCTTCGCCGCATCGGCGTGCAGATCTACTCCCCCGAGGACGGCCAGCGGCTCGGGCTGCCCGGCATGATCAACGAGCTCGTGGCCTTCTGCGACGTCGACCTCGCGGGGTCCGAGGTCGACCTCGACGCCCTGCGCTCGGGCTCGCAGCCGGCGCTCGCGCGCGCGATCACCGTGCTCGAGTCCGGACGCCGGCCCGATCTCGCCGCGGCCGTGCGCGAGGCGGCCGCGCCGCGCTCCGTGCCGGTGCTCGGCATCACAGGCACCGGCGGCTCGGGCAAGTCGTCGCTCACCGACGAGATCGTGCGGCGGCTGCGGCGCGACAGCCAGGACAAGGTGCGCATCGCGATCGTGGCCGTCGACCCGACGAGGCGGCGCGGCGGCGGCGCGCTGCTCGGCGACCGCATCCGGATGAACGCGCTCGACCCCGACGTCGTGTTCTTCCGCAGCCTCGCCACGCGCGAGGCCGGCCGCGTGGTCCCCGCTGCCCTCGACGACATCACCGCGGCGTGCGCGGCCGCCGGGTTCGACCTCGTGATCGTGGAGACGCCGGGCATCGGCCAGGGCGACGCCGAGATCACCCACCACGCCGACGTCTCGCTCTACGTGATGACGCCGGAGTACGGCGCCGCGAGCCAGCTCGAGAAGATCGACATGCTCGACTTCGCGGACGTCGTCGCCATCAACAAGTTCGAGCGTCGCGGGGCCGAGGACGCGCGCCGCGACGTCGCCCGCCAGCTCGTCCGCAACCGCACCGCCTTCGGCACGCCGTGGGAGGACATGCCGGTCTTCGGCACGAGCGCCGCCCGGTTCGACGACGACGGCGTCACCGCGCTCTACCAGCAGCTCAAGGCGCTTCTCGTGGAGAAGGGCCTCCCTGCGTTCGACGGCGTCCTCCCGACCGTGACCACGCGGGTGTCCACCGGGCTGCGCGGCGTGCTTCCCCGCGGCCGCGAGCGCTACCTCGCCGAGATCGCCGACTCGGTGCGCGGCTACCACGCCGGCACCGAGGAGCAGGTGGCCGCCGCCCGACGACGCCAGCAGGTCGCCGCCACACGAGACCTGCTCAGCGAGAGCGGATCGCACGAGTCGCTGCCCGCCGTCGACGCCCTGCTCGCCGACGTCGAGGCCGCCGTGTCGGACGAGTCACGGGCCGCGCTCGAGGAGTGGCCCGCCGTCCGCAGCTCGTACTCCGGCACCGAGCAGGTCTACGTCGTCCGCGGCCGCGAGATCGTCACGCCGCTCACCCGCGAGACGCTCTCAGGCAGCCACGTGCCGCGCGTGGCGCTGCCCCGCGACGGCGACGACGGGACCCTGCTGCGGTTCCTGCGCGAGGAGAACCTCCCCGGGCGCTTCCCGTTCACGGCCGGCGTGTTCCCGTTCAAGCGCGAGGGCGAGGCCCCCGCGCGGATGTTCGCGGGCGAGGGCGACCCCGCACGCACCAACCGCCGCTTCCACCTGCTGGCGTCGGGCCAGCCCGCGACCCGGCTGTCGACGGCCTTCGACTCCGTCACGCTCTACGGCCGAGACCCGTCGCCGCGGCCCGACGTCTACGGCAAGGTCGGCACGTCGGGCGTCTCCATCGCGACGCTCGACGACATGGTGGACCTCTACGCCGGCTTCGACCTCTGCTCGCCCACGACGTCGGTGTCGATGACCATCAACGGCCCGGCGCCGACGCTGCTGGCGATGTACTTCAACGCTGCCATCGACCAGCAGGTCGAGCAGTTCGAGGCCGAGCACGGTCGTGAGCCGTCCCACGAGGAGCGCGCCGAGATCGCCGCACGCACCGTCTCGACCGTGCGCGGCACGGTGCAGGCCGACATCCTCAAGGAGGACCAGGGCCAGAACACCTGCATCTTCTCCACCGAGTTCTCGCTGCGCGCCATGGGCGACGTGCAGCAGTGGTTCATCGACCACGACGTCCGCAACTTCTACTCGGTGAGCATCTCCGGCTACCACATCGCCGAGGCCGGGGCGAACCCCATCACCCAGCTCGCGTTCACCCTCGCCAACGGGTTCACCTACGTCGAGAGCTACCTCGCGCGCGGCATGGACGTGAACGACTTCGCGCCCAACTTCTCCTTCTTCTTCTCCAACGGCATGGACGCCGAGTACACCGTGATCGGCCGCGTGGCCAGGCGTATCTGGGCCGTGGCGATGAAGGACAAGTACGGCGCCGACGAGCGCGCGCAGAAGCTGAAGTACCACGTCCAGACGTCCGGCCGGTCGCTGCACGCGCAGGAGATGGACTTCAACGACATCCGCACCACGCTGCAGGCGCTCTGCGCGATCTACGACAACGCGTCGAGCCTGCACACCAACGCCTACGACGAGGCCGTCACCACCCCCACCGCGCACTCCGTCCGCCGCGCGCTGGCGATCCAGATGATCATCGACAAGGAGTGGGGGCTCTCGTCCAACGAGAACCCGCTGCAGGGGTCGTACGTCGTCGACGAGCTCACGGAGCTCGTCGAGGAGGCCGTCCTCGCGGAGTTCGAGCGGCTCGCCGACCGCGGCGGCGTCCTCGGGGCCATGGAGACCGGCTACCAGCGAGGGCGCATCCAGGACGAGTCGATGGTCTACGAGCACCGCAAGCACGACGGCTCGCTGCCCATCGTCGGCGTCAACACCTTCCTCGCCGACCAGCCGGACGCGCAGGCGCACCACGGCCTCGAGCTCGCGCGCGGCACCGAGGACGAGAAGCGGTCGCAGCTCGCACGGCTGCACACCTTCCACGAACGGCACCGCTCCGCGGCGCCCGCCGCTCTCGAGGCGCTCCAGGAGGCCGCGACCAGCGGAGGGAACGTGTTCGCGGCCCTCATGGACGCCGTGCGCGTCGCCTCGCTCGGCCAGATCACGCAGGCCTTCTTCGAGGTCGGCGGCCAGTTCCGCCGCACCGTCTGACCGTGCCAGAGGGCAGCACAGGTCGGTAGCGAGAACGCGCTCTCTGCCACGCGTTCTCGCTACCGAACCCCGCGCTGTCAGTCTGCGAGCTTGACCGCCGTACCGAGCGCCAGGATCTCGACCAGCCCAGCGGACTCGCCCATGGTGTTGGAGTCGAAGCGGAGCCCGACGACGGCGTCGGCGCCGAGCGACTGGGCGTGGGCGACGAGACGCGTCAACGTGATCTCGCGCGCCTCCGCGAGCACGTCGGTGAACTCGGTCATCTCTCCGCGCTTGAACTGGCGACCGAACGACTTCACACCGGCCGCTGTGCCCGCCGACCACGCGATGATGCCGAAGACCGGCCCGATGTGCTCTGAGATGGTCCGGTTCGCGATCTCGAACGTGGTGGAGACGGGGAGAGCGAGCGGTTGCTCGAGGGCGGCCATGACAACTCCAAGTGGGACGTGGGTCGGGTTGGGGTCGAGGCGGTGCGGCACGACGAGTCTCGCCAGGAGCAAACCTAGCTGCGGAGCCGTGGGTGCGCTCGCCGCACGCCTTGGGGGAGCCGCGACCTTGCCGGCGTCCACCAGCGGCGTGGTGGTGTCCGGTCGGTGATCGGGGGCTCGGACGCCTCGCCGTCGTCGGGCTCGAGCGTGCGTGACAGCTGGGTGCTCAGGCGCGTGGCCACGTTGTCGTCGCGCACGGCGTCGTCAGACGGTGTCCAGACCGAGCGCAGGACCAACCGGGCCAGCTGAGCCGAGACGACCAGCGTGAAGACCCACCAGGGCGGAGGAGCTCGTCGGCCAGCACGAGCTCGGCGAAGAAGTCGACCGGGAGCCAGAGCACCACCACCGAGAGCACGACGCGCACGGCGAGCGGCCACGTCGTCCCCGACGCGCCGTGCCGCTCGCGGAACCGTCCCATCGCTCCCCCGGGTCGCTCGACTCGGAAGGTAGCGTCCGCCCGCGGCGGGTCGCGCGTCTGCTGCGCCGAAGCGGTGCCCGGCCTCCGATCAGCGCGAGGCGCGGGTGAGGCGGGCCAGCTCGTCGATCTCGGCGTCGAACGCCTCCACCAGCCGCTCGGCGTCGGGAACGATCGTGGCGTCGGTCTTGAAGCCCACGCGCACGGTGTTGTTGTAGCTGAAGATGCACACGCCGACGGTCTGCTTGCCCGACCCGGGCACCCAGCCCAGCGCCCCGACCACGTGCGTGCCCGCGAGGTAGCGGCCGGTGATCGGCCCCATCACGTTGGTCGTGACGCCGATGGCCTTACCGCTGAAGAAGTTGACGAGGACGTTCTCCACGTTGCGGTTGGTGAAGCCGATCGCGTTGATGATGCCGAACGTGATCACCGCCTCGGGCGAGGACTTGATCGCGTCCATCCGCTGCTTCGCCGCGGCGAGCCGGGCGCGGGGCGAGGCGATGCCCGACGGCAGCGGCAGCATCGCGAGCGCGAACTTGTTGCCGAGCTCGCGGGGCAGCGGCTTGTCGAGGTCGCGGAGGTTGACGGGCACCATCGTCGTGAGGTCCATCGCGTCGCCGCCGTGCTCGTCGACGTACACGGCCACGGCGCCGGAGACGGCAGCGACGAGGACGTCGTTGACGGTGGCCCCCGCCGTGCGCCCGATGCGCTTGATGTCGCTGAGCCGGTGGGGCTGCGACCACACCGCGCGCTTGGGGATCCCTGGCTCGCCGAGCACCGGGCTCGGCGGAAGCGAGCGCAGCAGCAGCTTGTCGGCGATGTGCGCGGTCTGCTGCACGAGGGTGACGGCGTCCGAGACCACCGACGGGCGCAGCAGCCGGGTGGCCTGGCCCGCGGCCTTGAGCGCGAGGTCGAGGCCGGGTACCGCGAACGTGCGTGCCGGCACCTCGACGTCCTCCTCGAGCATGAGGTCGCCGTCGGGCGTGTCGTCGGTGAGCGAGAGCAGCACCTGCACGAGGGCGATGCCGTCGGCGATGGCGTGGTGGAAGCGGGCCACGATCGCCGACCCGCCCTCGAACCCCTGCAGGACGTGCATCTCCCACAACGGGCGTGTCATGTCGAAGGCGACGTGCATCTGCGACTCGACGTAGGCGGCCAGCGCATCCTCGTCGGCCGGAGGCGGGAGCGGGACCACGCGGATGTGGTGGTCGAGGGAGAACTCGGGGTCGTCCTCCCACTGCCGCGGGGCGAAGGGCAGGTGGTCCACGGCCAGCCGTTGGTGGAAGACCGGGAAGCGCTCGACGATCCGGCGGGCCACGAGCACGCGCAGCCGATCCACCTCTACCGGGGCGTCGAGCCAGAGCACGGCGTCGATGACCATGAGGTTCTCAGGTCGGTCGGCACGTAGCCACAGCGTGTCGACCGGCCCCACAGCCCGTCGTCCGGTCATCGTCAGCGCCCCTTCGTCCTGCGCCCGAGCGTACGGCGTCAGGCCCGGCTCCGGCGCGTCGACCGGCGCACCGGGTTCTGCGCCGGGATACGGGAGCCCTGGTGGGCCCCACGCGGATGCCGACGATGCCACCCCGGGCACCCGGTGCGTCCGCTCTCGCCGCGACTACGTCCGGCGAGAGGACGACCATGGGAGCGGGGCAATGGCGCCCCCATGAAGGAGGTCGGTGCAGATGTCGCACCTCGCTGTGTCCGCTCGTCTCGATGCGCTCTTCGAGGAGCTGGTGGCCAGGAACCCTGGTGAGCCGGAGTTCCACCAGGCGGCGAGGGAGGTGCTGGACTCGCTGGCCCCGATGCTGGCTGGCTCGGCGGAGTACCTCGTGCCAGGGCTGCTCGAGCGGTTCATCGAGCCGGAGCGCCAGATCATGTTCCGCGTCCCCTGGACCGACGACCACGGCGCCGTGCACGTCAACCGCGGATTCCGCGTCGAGTTCTCCAGCGCGCTCGGCCCCTACAAGGGTGGTCTGCGCTTCCACCCCACGGTGAACCTCGGTGTCATCCACTTCCTCGCCTTCGAGCAGGTCCTCAAGAACGCCCTCACGGGTCTGGCCATCGGCGGAGGCAAGGGCGGGTCGGACTTCGACCCCAAGGGCCGCAGCGACATGGAGATCATGCGCTTCTGCCAGTCGTTCATGACCGAGCTGTACCGCCACGTCGGTCGTGAGACCGACGTCCCCGCCGGCGACATCGGCGTGGGCGGCCGCGAGATCGGCTACCTGTTCGGGCAGTACAAGCGCATCACCGACCGCTTCGAGGCCGGCGTGCTCACCGGCAAGGGGATCGGCTGGGGCGGCGCCCAGGTGCGCACCGAGGCCACGGGCTACGGCCTCGTGCTCTTCGTCGAGGAGATGCTGCGCACGAGAGGCCGCTCGCTCGACGGTCTCACCGTGTCGGTCTCGGGCTCGGGCAACGTCGCCATCCACGCGGCCGAGAAGGCCGAGCAGCTCGGTGCCACCGTGACCACCGCGTCCGACTCGTCGGGGTGGGTGCACGACACCGCCGGCATCGACGTCCCCCTGCTCAAGCAGGTCAAGCTCGTCGACCGCGCCCGGATCTCGGCCTACGCCAAGGCGCGGCCCACCGCCACCTTCCACACGAAGGGATCGGTCTGGGACGTCCCGGCGCAGGTCGCGCTCCCCTGCGCGACGCAGAACGAGCTCGATGACGCCCAGGCGAAGACGCTGGCCAACCACGGCTGCCTCATCGTGGCCGAGGGTGCCAACATGCCGACGACGCTCGAGGGCACGCAGGTGCTCATGGACGCCGGCGTGCTGTTCGCCCCGGGCAAGGCCGCCAACGCGGGCGGCGTCGCCGTCTCCGCGCTCGAGATGCAGCAGAACGCCGCGCGCGAGTCGTGGACGTTCGAGGAGAGCGAGTCTCGCCTCGGCACCGTCATGCGCGACATCTACCGGCTGTGCCGCGAGGAGGCCCAGTTCCTCGGTCGCCCCGACGACCTCGTGCTCGGCGCCAACGCGGCGGGCTTCCGGCGCGTCGCCGACGCCATGCTCGCGCAGGGCGTCGTCTGACCGACCCGTCGGGGTGCGTCCGCCCGTCACCCTCCGGTGGCGCGGACC
>Ga0302299_10002005_pt1 | contig 12370 bp, 9 predicted proteins | sample III_Fen_N3_4_FD_198795 | JGI IMG/M metagenome (GOLD analysis project Ga0302299, IMG submission 198795) | Peat permafrost microbial communities from Stordalen Mire near Abisko, Sweden - III_Fen_N3_4 | ecosystem: Environmental > Terrestrial > Soil > Wetlands > Permafrost | place: Sweden: Abisko... | reverse complement strand
GCGACGGGCGCGGATCGGGCACCATTGGCTTCAGCTATGGGCACCCGCATCCTCACCGTCGAAGACGACGAGCGCATCCGCACGGCCGTCAAGATGGCCCTGGAGGACGAAGGCTGGGTGGTCGAGGAGGCCGACACGGGTGAGGAGGCGCTCCAGGCGTTCACCCGCAACCCGGCCGACGTCGTCCTGATCGACATCATGCTGCCGGGCATCGACGGCTTCGACGTGTGCCGCTCGATCCGCCGAGCCAGCGACGTCCCGATCGTCATGGTCACCGCCCGCGCCGACACCCACGACGTCGTCGCCGGGCTCGAGGCCGGCGCCGACGACTACCTCACCAAGCCGTTCGCCCCCAAGGAGTTGTCGGCCCGGATCCGCGCCCTGCTGCGCCGGGCCCGCACCGCGGACCCCACGGTCACCCACCTCCGGTTCGGCGACCTCGAGATCGTCCCCGACGAAGGCGTCGTGCTGCGCGACGGCGCCGAGGTGCACCTCACCAAGACCGAGTTCCGCCTCCTCGTCGAGCTGGCGTCGAGCCCGGGCCGGGTGTTCAGCCGCGAGGTCCTGCTCGAGCGGGTCTGGGGCTACGGCTACTTCGGCGACGGCCGCCTCGTCGACGTGCACGTCCGTCGGCTCCGGATGAAGGTCGAGGCCGATCCGGCCAACCCGCGCCACGTCATCACCGTGCGGGGCCTCGGCTACAAGCTCCAGCCCTAGGCCCGGTCCCCGTGGCCCCGGACGACACCAGCCCGCGCCCGCCGGTGCCCGAGGGACGACCCGTCGAGACACGACCCGTCGAGACACGGCCGGTCGAGACACGGCCCATCACCCCGCTGCCGAGCGACGGGCGCCCGGGCGACGCCAAGTCGGGGTCCTCGGGCGCCGCGGCGGCCGGCTCGGAGAACCGGCCGGTGCAGGCCCGCACCCGCCGTCGGCGCCGCGCCCGCATCATCGCCCCGGTGCGCCGCGGCCTCGGGCTGCGCACCCGGCTCACCCTGACCTACGGCCTCGGCGCCGCCCTGCTCGCCGCGGTGATGTCGATCACCACGTTCGGGCTCACGCGCGAGAACCTCATGACCCAGCGGGAGGAGTCGTCGGTCGCCCGGGCCGTCGCCAACGCCGCCCGCATCGCCAGCCAGCTCCCGAACGGCGCCGGGTCGGTGGCCGTCGAGAAGGTCCTCACCGGGCTGCCGACACCGGAGGGCGCACAGCCCGTCCTCCACTACCAGGGCCAGTGGTACGCCACGAACACCATCGACTTCGGTGAACGGGCCATCCCGGACTCGCTCAAGACCATGGTCGACGGAGGCCAGCCCGCCCGCATGCGCGCCACCTACCTCGACGACCCCTACCTCGTCACCGGCGTGCCCATCCCCTCCCTGGGCGCGGAGTACTACGAGGGCGTGTCGCTCGCCGACCTCCAGCGCACCCTCGACGGGCTCGCCATCTCCCTGCTCGGGGCCTCCGCCCTCACCACCCTCGCCGGCGGCCTCGTCGGGTTCTGGGCCAGCCGTCGGGTGTTCGCCCCCCTTCTCGACGTGGGCCAGGCCGCCGAGGCCATCGCCGGCGGGCGTCTCGACACCCGCCTGCCCGTCGGCGGCGACCCCGACCTCGATCTCATCGCCGAGCCCTTCAACGAGATGGCCCAGGCCCTCGAAGACCGCATCGAGCGGGACGCCCGGTTCGCCTCGGAGGTCAGCCACGAGCTCCGCTCCCCGCTCATGACCCTGGCCGCCACCGTGGAGGTGCTCGAGAACTCGAGCGACGAGATGCCCGAGCGCGCCCGCACCGCGCTCGTGCTGCTCTCCGCCGACGTCGACCGGCTCCAGCAGCTGGTCGAGGACCTGCTCGAGATCTCCCGCTTCGACGTGGGTGCCATCAAGCTCCACCTCGAGGAGGTCCTGGTGGCCGAGATGGTCATCCAGGCGGTGAGCGTCCTCGGCGGTGGCGGGGTGCCGGTGCGCTACGACCCCGACGTGAGCGACGTCGTCGTCCGCGTCGACAAGCGCCGCTTCGGCCGGGTGATCGCCAACCTGCTCGACAACGCCGAGCGCTACGCGGGCGGCGCCACCGCCATCACCCTCGAGCTGGCCGACGACAAGGTCCAGATCGCAGTCGAGGACCGCGGCAACGGCGTGCCCGAGGACGAGCGCGACATCATCTTCGACCGCTTCTCGCGTGGCAGCGAGGGCGGCAACCGCGCCGCCGACACCGGGGTGGGCCTCGGCCTCGCCCTCATCGACGAGCACGTGCGCCTCCACGGCGGCCGGGTCTGGGTCGAGGACCGTCGCGACGGCGAGTCCGGCGCCCGCTTCGTGGTCGAGCTGCCGATCGTGGAGCCACCGAAGGACGACACCGCCACGGAGGCCCCGGAATGACACGCCGCTCGACCAGGTGGCTGCTCGCCGGCCTCGTCGCGTCGCTGGCCGTGCTGGCGGGCTGTGGCATCCCCGACGACAGCAAGCCGCGCGAGATCTCACGCGAGGCCCTGCCGCCCGAGCTCATCGACCCCTCCTCCACCGACACGTCGGTGCCGAACGACGCCGCGACCCGCTTCGTCACCCTCTACCTGGTGCAGGGCGACGACACCGCCGGCGACGCCCTCGTGGCCGTGCGCCGCGAAGTCGCCGTGCCCGCCGAGACCGCCGACCTCCCCCGGGTCGTGGCCGAGGCCCTCATCGCCGCCGGGCCCGACGAGCTCGGTCGGGCCGACCTCGTCAACGCCCTCCCCTCCGACGTGCAGGTGCGGTCCGCGGTGGTGGGCGACGACGGCGTGCTCGACATCGACCTCACCAACCTCGGCAACGTGGAGAGCTCCCTGCAGCGCCTCGCCGTGGCCCAGCTCGTGTTCACGCTCACCGACCTCACCGTCCCCCAGGTCAGCGCCGTGCGCTTCTCCATCGACGGCCAGGAGGTGGCGGTGCCCCTCGAGGGTGGCGTGGCGCCGGCCGGCACCCCGGTGAGCCGCAACGACGAGCCCCCGCTGCTGTCGCGCCCGTCGCCCACCACCCGGTAGCGCCTCCGTCGCGAGCAGCCCGATGGTCAGAGGGGCAGGTCGCCGGTGGCCCGCCGCGTGCTCCCGGTGTCGCGGAAGGCGTCGATGGTGCGCTGGGCGATGCGCATCTGGTGGATCTCGTCGGCGCCGTCGGCGAACCGGGCCCAGCGGGCCTGCTGGTACATGTGGGCGAGCGGCGTGTCGGTGGAGTAGCCGAGGGCGCCGTGCACCTGGATCGAGCGGTCGATGATGCGGTTGAGGGAGTTGGCCACGAAGTGCTTGGCCATGCTCACCTCGGCGGTGAAGTCGTCGCCACGGTCGATCTTGTAGGCGGCGTGCAACACCATCAGCTTGCACTGGTAGAGCTCCATCGCCGAGTCGGCGATCATCCACTGCACCCCCTGCTTCTCGGCCAGCACCGAGCCGTGGGAGAACCGCTCGAGCGACCGCTCGACCATCATGTCGAGCGCGATCTCGGCCTGGGCGATCCAGCGCATGCAGTGCGCGAGGCGGGCGGGCCCGAGGCGGTACTGGCCGAGGCGGTGCCCGTTGCCGCGACCACCGAGGAGGTTGGCGGCCGGCACCCGCAGGTCCTCGATCAGGATCTCGGAGTGGCCGGTGGCGCCGTGCATGGTCTCGATCTGGCGGACCTCGTGCCAGCCGTCCGACGGCAGGTCGACCAGGAAGGCCGTGTTGGCGGCCTGGGGCATGTCGGGGTCGTCCTCGGTGCGGGCCACGAGGATGGCGAAGTCGGCCCGATGGGCGTTCGAGATGAACCACTTGTGGCCGTTGAGCACCCACTCCTCGCCGTCCTGGACGCCGTGGGTGCGGATGAGCGTGGGGTCCGAGCCGGCGACCTCCGGCTCGGTCATGGCGAAGCACGACCACGAACGGCCGTCACAGAGCGGGCGCAGGTAGCGCTCCTTCTGCTCGTCGGTGCCCCAGTGCAGCAGCGTGTGCATGTTGCCCTCGTCGGGGGCCTGGCAGTTCAGCACCCACGGGCCCAGGCGGGTGCGGGCCGCCTCGGCCTGCACCATGGCCAGCTCGACGTGGCCGAGGCCCATGCCGCCCCACGCCGGGGGCATGTGTGGCAGCCACAGGCCCTCGGTGAACGCCTGCTTCCGCAGCCCGCCGAGCGCGGCCCGGTAGGCCTGTCGGTCGGTCTCCTCGAGCCGCTCCTCGGCGATGCGCACCTCGGTGGGGCGGATGACGTCGTCGACGAACGTGCGGACCCGGCCCCGGAGCTCCTCGAGCTCGGGGGCCAGGCTGAAGTCGATGCTCATGGCCAGGAGTCTGGCACCCCTCCCCTGCCGGGATCCGTGCCCGGGGCCGCCCGCCGATGCGCGTTCCGCGCACCGCCACGGAGGTGGAGGGGGCTCAGCCGGCGAAGAAGACCTCGGCGACACCGTGGTAGAGCGCGGGGTCGACGGTCTTGAGCGTGCCGACGGCCTCGCTCAGGGGCACCCGCACGATCTCGCCGCCCTGGAGGGCCACCATCTGGCCGAAGCCGTCGTCGTGGACCGCGTCGATGGCGGAGATCCCGAAGCGGGTGGCGAGGATGCGGTCGAAGGCCGTGGGCGTGCCACCCCGCTGGACGTGACCGAGCACGGTCTGGCGGGTCTCGTAGCCGGTGCGGGCCTCGATGGCCTCGGCGAGGAGCGCCCCGATGCCACCCAGCCGGGCGTGGCCGAACTGGTCGATCTCGCCGGAGACCAGCTCGAGGGTGCCCTCCCTGGGCACAGCGCCCTCGGCCACCACGATGATCGAGGCCTGCCGACCGAGCTCGTCGTGGCGGTGGCGGAGGGTGGCGCACACCTCATCGATGTCGAAGGGCTCCTCCGGGATCAGGACGTTGGCCGCCCCACCGGCGATGCCCGCCCAGGTGGCGATGTGCCCGGCGTGACGGCCCATGACCTCGACGACCATGACGCGGTTGTGCGACTCGGCCGTGGTGTGGAGCCGGTCGATGGCATCCACCGCGATCTGGACCGCGGTGTCGAAGCCGAAGGTCAGCTCGGTGCCCGACAGGTCGTTGTCGATCGTCTTCGGCACGCCCACGACGTTCACGCCGAGCTCGTGCAGCCTCGCGGCCACGCCGAGGGTGTCCTCGCCTCCGATGGCGACCAGGGCGTCGATGCCGAGCCGCTCGAGGCTCGTCTTGCAGGCGTCGACGCCACCGTCGATCTTGAACGGGTTCGTCCGGGACGACCCGAGGATCGTGCCGCCGCGGGAGAGGATGCCCCGAGTGGCGTTCACGTCGAGGGGCACGGTGTCGCCGTCGATGACGCCCCGCCAACCGTCACGGAACCCCAGGATCTCGTCGCCGTAGGTGCGCTCGGCCTTGCGCACGACGGCCCGGATCACCGCATTGAGCCCGGGGCAGTCGCCCCCGCCGGTCAACATGGCTACGCGCATCTCTGCACCTCGTGAACGGTCGTCGGTGGAACCCGCGCCACCCTAGCGAGCGGGCTGACCCCCGCTCGCCGGACAGTCCGCGAACTCTCGGTGAACGACTGCGTAGGCTCACGCGTCCATGGCCGTCGTGATCGCCATCGATGCCGGCACCACCGGGGTGCGGGCCATCGCCTTCGACCAACAGGGCCTGCCCACCGCGTCCGCCTACCGGGAGTTCCCGCAGCACTTCCCGAGGCCGGGGTGGGTCGAGCACGACGCCGAGCAGATCTGGGACGCGGTGGTCGACGTGCTCGGCGAGGTCGGGGCCGCGGTGCGCGACGCGGGCGAGACCCTCGCGGCCGTGGGCATCACCGACCAGCGCGAGACCGTCGTGGCCTGGGACCGCCGCACCGGACGGCCACTCCATCGGGCCATCGTGTGGCAGGACCGCCGCACCGCGGCGCGCTGCGACGAGCTCCGAGCCGCAGGCCACCTGCCCCTCGTTCGGGCGACCACCGGCCTGGTGCTCGACCCCTACTTCTCGGGCACCAAGCTCGAGTGGCTCTTCACCGAGGGCGGGGTGCAGCCGGGGCCCGACGTCGCCGTCGGCACCATCGACTCGTGGCTCATCTGGAAGCTCACAGGCGGGGTGGTGCACGCCACCGACGCCAGCAACGCCAGCCGCACGATGCTCTTCGACATCCGGCGCGGCGGCTGGTCACCCGAGCTGTGCGAGCTGCTCGGCGTGCCCCTCGAGGTGCTCCCGTCAGTGGTCGCGTCGAGTGGCCGCCTGGCCGTCACCTCCGACACGTCGCCCCTCGGCGCCGGCGTGCCCATCAGCGGGGTCGCCGGCGATCAGCAGGCCTCGCTCTTCGGTCAGGCCTGCTTCTCCCCCGGCACCGCCAAGAACACCTACGGCACCGGGAGCTTCGTGCTGGTCAACGTGGGCATCACCTGCCCGGAGCCGGTCGACGGGCTGCTCACCACGGTCGCGTGGTCGCTCCCCGGCGGCGACGGAGGACCCGAGCTCACCTACGCCTACGAGGGCGCCATCTTCGTCACCGGCGCCGCCGTGCAGTGGCTGCGCGACGGCCTGGGCGTCATCGACCGCTCGGCCGACGTCGACGCGCTCGCCGCCTCGGTGCCCGACAGTGACGGCGTGGTGGTGGTGCCGGCCTTCACCGGCCTGGGCAGCCCATGGTGGGACCCCTACGCCCGCGGCGCGATCCTCGGCATCACCCGGGGCACCACTCGCGCCCACATCGCCCGGGCGACCCTCGAGGCCATGGCGTTCCAGACCCGAGACGTCGTGGCGTGCATCGAGCGCGCCGCCGGCCGCCCGGTCACCGCCCTCCGGGCCGACGGCGGCGCCGCCACCGACCTCGTGCTCCAGCTCCAGGCCGACCAGCTCGGCATCCCCGTGTCCCGCCCGGTCGTGGCCGACACCACCGCGCTGGGGGCCGCCTACCTGGCCGGCCTGGCCGAAGGCGTGTGGGGCTCGCTCGACGACATCACCACCAACTGGGCGCTCGACACCGAGCTGGTGCCCGGGCCCGGGCGGGCGACGGCCGACGATGCCCACGCCCGCTGGTCACGCGGCGTCGAACGCTCCCGGGCCTGGGCCGACCCCGATCCCGACCCCAACTGACCCCGGGCGCGAAACCGCCGGTGGCCGGACGAGCCGGCCACCGGCGGGACAGAGCTGGAACCGGAGGGGGGACCGGGACGCTCCGTCGGGGGATCCGCCGCGGATCTAACGGGTCATGGACGGGTGCGCCATGCGGGATGCGATCGCTCTCAGCTCGCGAAATCGGGTGTCGACGATGCGGGCCAACGCCGCCGCCTGCCTCCGTTCCCTCGCCCTGAACGCCGTGCCGTTGCGACCCAGCACGAGCGCCAGGCCCGCCGAGGGAAGGGGGGCCCAGGCCACGTCGGCCGGACCGTGATCGCCGTCGGCCACCCGGGCCGAGGTCTGGCTGCCGGCCACGAAGGCGACGATCCAGCCCGCCGCCGGGGCATCGGCCTCGCCGTCGGACACCACGATCTCGCCGGACTCCAGATCGACCACCGCGCCCCAGGCCGCACCGACCGTGCGGACGGCGTGGGAGCAGAGCTCCTCGATGGCCGAGTCGGGCGTGGGGGCCCCGACGAGGACCGCCGCGGTCTCGAGGGCGTCGAGGCGGGGATCGTGGAGGGCATCGACCGCAAGGCGGATGTCCTCGACGTCGACGCCGTCAACCTGGTGGATCTCGTTGAGCAGGAGCTCGACCAGCTCGGCACCGTCGTGGGGGAGCTCGATGACCAGCTCGTCGATCGCCCGGCCGGCACCGCGCTCGAGGATGTCGATGCCGGTGAGATCGCCACCGACCGCCCCGATCCGACTCGCCAGGGCGCCGAGGGCACCCGGTCGGTCCGGCATCCAGACCCGGAGGATGTAGGTGGTCTTCATGGCCGGAACCGTAGGGACCGACCGTGAACACGGTGTTTCGCCCTGGCGACCTCCCCGCGAACCCTCGTCAACTCCGTGGTCGGCGCCGGGAACCGCGCCCGAGGGTCAGGCCTCGAGGCGGGTGAGGGCCTTGCGGAGGTTGCGCACGGCCTGCAGGGTGCGCTGCTCGTTCTCGATCAGGGCGAAGCGGACGTGGCGGTCGCCACCGGGGCCGAAGCCGACGCCGGGCGAGACGGCCACGTGGGCCTCCTTCACCAACATCGAGGCGAACTCGACCGAGCCCATGTCGGAGTAGGCCTCGGGGATCGGCGCCCAGGTGAACATCGTGCCCTTCGGTGGCTCGACCTCCCAGCCGATGCGGTGCAGCCCGTCGATGAGCGTGTCGCGCCGGCTCTGGTAGATCCCGTTGACCTCCTTGGGGAAGTCGTAGGCCTCGTTGAGCGTGACGGTGGCGGCGATCTGGATGGGCTGGAACGTGCCGTAGTCGAGGTAGCTCTTGAGCTTGGCCAACGCGGCGATGACCTCGGCATTGCCGAGCATGAACGCCACCCGCCAACCGGCCATCGAGAAGGACTTGGTCATCGAGTACAGCTCGACGGCGACCTCCTTGGCCCCCTCGGCCTGGAGGATGGACGGGGGCCGGTAGCCGTCGAACCCGAGGTCGGCGTAGGCGTTGTCGTGGACGATGACGACCTCGCGCTCGCGGGCGAAGTCGACGACCTTCTGCATGAACTCGACGTCGACGCACGTGGTGGTGGGGTTGTGCGGGAACGACATCACGATGACGCGGGGCTTGGGCCAGGAGTACTCCCACGCCTCGCGCAGGTTCTCGAAGAAGTCGACGCCGGTGCCGAGGGGCACCTCGCGGATGTCGGCACCGGCGAACAACGGGCCGTAGATGTGGATCGGGTACGACGGCGACGGCACCAGCGCGGCATCGCCGGGCTGGAGCAGGGTCCACATGAGGTGGGAGAACCCCTCCTTGGCCCCGATGGTGTTGATGACCTCGGTGTCGGGGTCGAGGGTGACGTCGAAGCGCCGCTGGTAGTAGTCGGCGATGGCCTGGCGCAGCTTGGGGATGCCTCGGCTGGCGGAGTAGCGGTGGTTGCGGGTGTTGTGCGCCGCCTCGGACAGCTTCTCGACCGCGATGTCAGGCGAGGGCAGGTCGGGGTTGCCGAACCCCAGGTCGATGACGTCGGCCCCTGCGCGACGAGCCTCGACCTTCAGGGAGTCGATGATCGTGAAGACGTAGGGGGGCAGCGACGTGATCCGGCGGAACTCCATGGTGCGAGGGTACCGGCTGGCGCGACCGGCCTCCGAACCCTTTGGTCACCTCGTGGCGAAGGGAGGCAGCGGTGCCGGCACGGCCCGCAGCGCCGCCCCGATCGCCCCGGCGTCGGAGCCGAGGGTGGCGGCCTCGAGCCGCGCCGGTGGCCGCGTCGGGCCGCCCAACGCCTGGGCCAGCATGACCTGTCGGGCCCCGTCGAGGTAGAGGTCGGCGACGTCGGCGAGACCGCCGCCCACGATGACCAGCGAGGGATCGAGCAGCGTGACCAGGTTCGTCAGCCCCAGCCCGAGCCACCGGGCGAAGTCGTCGAGGACGGCACGCGCTCCCGGGTCGCCGTCGCGGGCTGCGGCCACCACGTGTTCGCCCCGCACGGCGTCGGCCGACCCGGCCCGGACGACCAGCCCGGGGGCGTCACCGCGGCCCGCCGCGACCTGGCCGAGGCGGCCCAGCCCGTTGCCCGACGCGAACTGCTCCCAACATCCCTGGCGCCCGCACTGGCACGGCGGGCCGGCAGGGTCGACGACCATGTGGCCGGGCTCCCCCGCGGCTCCGTGCGCTCCGTGGCGCAGCGCTCCGCCGATCACCAGGCCACCGCCGATGCCGGTGCCGAGCGTGACCACCAGGACCTCGGACTCCCCGCGGCCGACGCCGCAGCTGACCTCCGCCCAGGCGGCGCAGTTGGCATCGTTGTCGATCGTCACGGGGAGGCCGATCGACGTGGCGAGGGTGGAGCGCAGCGGGAGGCCCACGAGGCCCGGCACATGGGTGGCGCCGAACAGGGTGCCGTCGTCGGCGACCAGACCGGGGAGGCCCACCCCGACCCCCGCGACCGAGCGGCGGTCCGTCCCGACCTCGTCGAGGAGCTGGTGCACGACCGTGTCGATGGCCTCGACGGCACCCGTGCCGGAGGGAGTGGGCACCTTGTGGGCGCGTACGAAGCGCGTGGGATCGTCCGTGTCGACGACGGCAGCGAGGATCTTGGTGCCGCCGACGTCGACACCGATGGCAAGTGTCACCGGCGGCGGCTCAGTACCGCAGCAGGGCGCCGATGCGGCCCAGGACGTCGAGGTCGGCGTTGCCAACGCACACCTCGACGTGGCAGCCCTGACCGAGCGCCACGTCGACCACGTCGTTGAGCACGTCGTCGACGTGGTCCATCGTCTGGCCGTCGACCGGGCAGGTCGGGCCCTTGGCGGCGAGGGCGCCGCAGGCGCAACGCCAGCCGGACTCGGTGTACCCCTCGGACACCAGCAGGTTGGCGGCCCGGCGCTCGTTCAGCGCGGTGAGCGTCTCGGGGAGCCCGACCACGGCCTTGGTGCCGGCCCCGACGGCGTCGCGGAGCTTGGCCACGAGCGCGGCCTCCTTGGCCCGCTCGACGTCCTGCTCCACCGCCAGCGCGGCGGAACGGACCTCGGGCTCGGAGGCACCGGCGCCGACGCCGATGCGGGGCGAGAGGCGTTCGCGGAGGTACGGGTGGAGCAGGGGCTCGATCGCGGCGTTGATCTCGTCGGAGGCGCCGATGCTCAGCCGCCCGAAGCCGTTGTCCTGGTACAACCGGAAGGCGACCTCGGCCGAGTGGCGGAGGTGCTGGGTGGCCAGCTCGTCGGTGTGGTCCTGGAGGCGGTCGTGCTGACCACGGCCGGCGTCGTCGATGTCGTCGTAGTCACGGGGCAGGGCCTCGAACAGCTCGCTGTGCTCGACCAGCTCACCGAACTGGAACACGAACATGCGCGCCCGCTGGCGGTCGACGAGCAGCACGCCGAGCGGCTCGAGCTCCTGCACGATGGACTCGAGGGTGCCGACCGCCGGGGACTGGTTCACGACGATGCGGTTGGCGACGGGCACGGGCAGGCCGATGACCTCCCAGAGGCCCTTCGGCGCGCACGAGAAGATGGCGAGCCCGCGGATGCCGGAGCGGTCGAGGTGCTTGGCCACGTGCTCGGTGATGAGGTCGAGGTCGGCCGCGACCGCGCCACCCGACGGGCCGTTCGCCGCCTCCTTCACCAGCGCCGCAGCTCGCCGCTCGATGTCCTGGGGCCGCACCTGGCGGCGGCCGTCGACGTCGAGATAGCAGCTGACGACGGGTGCGTCCTCGCTCCTGAACCCGGCGAGCTCCTTGATGGCGGCTTCGGTGATCACGGGCACGGCGCCTCCTCGATCCGGCTGGTGCCCCGATCGTAGGCCCATCCGCTCACCCCGTTCCCATGGGTGGGACGGGCCCCTGCGGCGGCGCGGCGCTCAGACGTAGACGGGGGCGACGCTGACGACCGCGGCCCGCTCGATGCCCTGCTCGACGGCCCAGGCCGCGACGAGGGCGTCGTCGGTGACGAGCAGGATCTGCGCCGTCTCCGACATGCGGGCGACGGAGTCGAGCAGGTCGAGGACGGCCTCGTCGGGGAGGCCCCGGAAGGTGTCGACGAGCACCATCGGCACCGAACCGGCGTAGGAGACCTCACGGATCGCCGACAGGCGGGCCATGAGGTAGAGCTCGATCGCCTCGGGGTCGACCTCGGCCCAGAGCTGGTCGGGGTCGTGGTCGGCGGCCGGGGCCTCGTCCTCGAGCAGGGCCAGGCCGGTGGCACGGGCGCGGCGGCTGGCGGCCCGCTCGGCCAGGGTGGCGGCCTCCACGAGCGCCTGGCGGCCCTCGAGGGCCTCGGCGAGGTCCTCCTCGGCGGCCCGGGCGGCGACCAGCTCGGCTTCGAGCTCGGCGATGCGCTCGGTGGCGGGGCGGTCGACGGCGGCCTCGAGGTCCTCCCACGCCTTGGCCTCGGCCCGTGACCGGGCGTCGGCGAGCTGGGACTCGAGTCGACGGCGCTCGGCGGTGAGCTCCTCGACCCGGGCGGGGACGCCGGCGAACTCCTCGAGCAGGGCGTGGGCGGTCACGAGGACCCGCTCCGGCTGGGAGGGCTCGACCTGGAGGCCGAGGTTGTGGAGGGAGTGCGAGAGCGTGGCGACGAGGTCGTCCTCGCTGGCCGAGTTGGCGGGGGCCGTGAGCGCCCGCAGCGCCGGCTCGAGGTCCTCGCGCTCCTCGGGGACGGGCGCGCCGGTCTCGAGGAGCACGGCGATGGCCTCGACCTCGACGTCCTCGAGCTCGTCGAGGAGCGCGTGGTGGTCGGGATCGTCGTCGAGGGCGGCGGAGATGTGCTCCCAGGCCTGCTCGGCGGCGGCCAGCTCGCCTTCGGCCCGCTCGAGGCGGACCTTGGCCTGTTCGTCGACGCCCATGAGGCTGGCGCCCATGACGTAG
>Ga0302299_10002003_pt1 | contig 12384 bp, 10 predicted proteins | sample III_Fen_N3_4_FD_198795 | JGI IMG/M metagenome (GOLD analysis project Ga0302299, IMG submission 198795) | Peat permafrost microbial communities from Stordalen Mire near Abisko, Sweden - III_Fen_N3_4 | ecosystem: Environmental > Terrestrial > Soil > Wetlands > Permafrost | place: Sweden: Abisko... | reverse complement strand
ACCTCGTCGTGGCCTTCTCCTTCTCGACCGCCGAGGAGCTGAGCGACTGGGAGCACAGCGGCGAGCGTCGGGCGTTGCTCGACGCCGCGAAGAGCCTCGTCGTGGGCGAGGCCCGCGCACACACCGTGAGCGGCTTCGAGGGGATCTTCGCCTTCACACCAGGTCAGGCGGTGACGCCGCCGCCGCGCTGGAAGACGGCCCTCGTCATCGGGCTCGCCATCTACCCGATGTCGCTGCTGCTCAGCTGGCTGCTCGTGCCGCACCTGGCCGACTGGAACGTGGCGCTGCGCGTCCTGGCGACGACGCTGGTCGTGGTCCCCTACATGTCGTGGCTCGGTGTGCCCTACCTGTCGCGCTGGATGAGCGGCTGGCTGCACCGCGACTGAGGCGGACTGTCCCTCTGCGGGCCGCCCCAGGTCCGGAATTCGGCGCGTCCGGCTCCAGCAGCTGCTTCCCTGACCGAATCCGCGGAGACCGTTGGGTGATGCGCGGGTCCGGGCAGGGAAGCGTGCGCGAGACGTCCGACCTGCCGCCCGGTGGTTCGCTGTCTTCGCGATCACCGGGTCGGCCAGGCATCCACGACGCGAGAAGGTGTGCCGGTCCGGCTCGCTCGTGATGTGCTGAGAACCGGCCCACCGACGGGTGCTTGACCCGGCTCTGCACGTAGTTCCCGACATACTCTGGGTGCATGGCGCGGGTACTGCTCACGGGCATGTCAGGAGCAGGCAAGAGCACCTTGCTGGCAGCGGCTGCTCGCCGCGGGTACCGGACCCTCGACACCGACTACGGCGGCTGGGAGTTGGCCGACGCGCTGTGGGACGAGCCGAGGATGAGCGCCTTCCTGGCTGAGCACGCCACGGTCGTGGTCTCTGGGACTGCGCGCAACCAGGCGCTGTTCTACGACAGGTTCGAGCACGTGATCTACCTCTATGTCCCGCTGGAGGTGCTCCTCGATCGGGTGCGGTCCCGGACCAACAACCCGTACGGCAAGACAGCCGACCAGCAGGATGACATCGCCAGATTCGTCCGCGAGGTCGAACCGCTGATACGCCGCAGCGCGACGCTCGAGCTCGACGGACTTCTGCCGATCCAGGTGCTGGCCGACCGCGTAGAGGACTGCATGCGATTCCCCTGAGTCGGCGCCGTTGCGCCTGTGCCTGTGCGCCGGTCTCGCGCTGTCGCGCGCTTGCGGAACCGGGACACGTACTCTGGGCGGATCGCCGTGTGACGCGCTCAGCCGTCGACGTCGAGCAGGAGCAGGTGCGCGGTGGTGCGCGTGGTGGCGACGTAGAGGTCGCGGGGTCCTGAACCCTCGGTGTCGCCGACGGTCGCCGGGTTGACGATGACGACGGCGTCGAACTCGAGACCCTTGACGTTCGTGGGCGTCAGGACGGCAACCCGGTTGTCCACGGCGCTGTCGCCGACCCCGACGTCGTCGGGCATCGCGGCGACGAGGACATCACCCACGGCGCTGACCTCGCTGCTCGCCGCGATCACCGCGACCCGACCGCCGGCCGCGCGCGCGAGCTCGGCGGCGACGACGCGTGGCAGCTCGTCGAGCGTGCCGATGTGCCCGCCGCGCGGCTCGTCGCCGTCGCGCGCGGACACGACCGTGGCCGCCGCGATGCCGGCGTCGATCAGGCCCTGCGTCGCGAGCTCCATCACCGGTCGCGGCGTGCGGTAGTTGACCGTGAGCGTCTCCATCGTCCAGCGGTCGTTGGCGAGGGTGTCGAACACCGATCGCCACGAGGTGGCACCCGCGGGGCTTCCGGTCTGGTTGACGTCGCCCACGACCGTCATCGACAGCGAGGGGCATCGACGCGCCACCACGCGCCACGCCATCGGCGAGAGCTCCTGCGCCTCGTCGACGACCGCATGGCCGAAGACCCACGTGCGGTCGTTCTCGGCGTCGGCGACCGACGCCCTCGAGCGCGGACCGGCGTATCTCTCGATGAGCATGTCGGCGGTGACCATGCCCGACCCGCTGGCGGCCGCGACGTCGCGCGCATAGGACATCTCCGACGCCGTCTCGCGCTCGGCGCGCAGCGCGGCGAGCCGGGCAGGCTCGTCGTCCACGCCGAGCAGCTCCGCCGCCTCGTCGAGGATCGGTACGTCGCCGTACTCCCACGGCGCGTCGACCGGACGCAGCAGCAGCGCACGCTCCTCGGCCGACAGCCACGGGGCCGAGCGGGCGAGCCGCGCGTCGTCGCTGAACAGTCGGCGTACCAGGCGCTCAGGCGTCCACGGCATCCAGCAGAGGTTGATCTCGCGGCGCACGTCCTTCGAGTCGCGCAGATCCTCGAGCAGGCTGTCGCGGTACTCCGTGATGTCGACCTTCGTCTTCTGCGCGAGCTGTGTGACGAGCTTGCCCAGCACGTCGAGGACGAACTCGCGGCGCGCCTCGTTGTGCGGCTTGCGGCTGCGTTGCGCGTGCGTGACCGCCGACTCGACGATCTTCGGTGTCAGCGTGATCGTGATGCCGTCGACGTCGAGCGGGATGCGCGTCTCGGGGACCCGGGTGATGCCCGCTACGGCGTTCTGCACCATGCGCGCCATCCGCAGGTCGCCCTTGAGGATCGCGACGCGACGGTCGGTGTCGGGTCCGGCGTCGACGCCGGGGTAGAGCTGGCCCTGCGTGACGAGGACCGCGCTGCTCTCGCCCAGCGAGGGCAGGACCTGCTCGATGTAGCGGAGGAACTGGCGGTTGGGGCCGACCACGAGGACACCGGCCTGCGCGATGCGCTCGCGGTGCGTGTAGAGGAGGTAGGCGGCTCGGTGCAGTGCCACCACGGTCTTGCCGCAGCCGGGCGCACCCTGCACGACGAGCACACCGGCGAGCGGCGAGCGGATGATGCGGTCCTGCTCGCCCTGGATCGTCGCGACGATGTCGCGCATCCGACCCGTGCGGTGCGCGCCGAGGGCCGCGAGCAGCGACCCCTCGCCCTGCACGCCGCTGCCTGCGTGGGCGTCGACGTCGAGCACGTCGTCCTCGATGTGCGTGACCTCTCGGTCCGCCGTGGTGAGGTGGCGTCGGCGGGTGACGCCGAGGCGGTGCGTGGCGGTCGCGCGGTAGAACGGCTCGGCCGCGGGCGAGCGCCAGTCGTAGAGCACCTGCTCCTGGTCGTCGTCGGAGAGCCCGATGCGCCCGATGTAGCGCGGCGCGTCCGCGGCGAGGTCCATCCGGCCGAACACGAGGCGGTCCTCGGCGGCGCGCAGCGCCGCGATGCGCTCGGCGTACATCGCGTCGAAGGCGTCGCGCTCGGTGAGCGCTCCGGGGTTGCCCGCGGTGGGCCCGCGGCGGGTCCGGTCGAGGCTGGTGATCGCGCGGGCGAGGCCGGCGTCGAGGTAGGAATAGCGCAGGTCGACGGCGGCCTGCTCGAGAGCGAGCTCCGCGGCGGCCCGCTCGGCGGCGGCCCGCTCGGCTGCGACGGGGTCGTCGGTGGTCGACGGCGTGGTGCAGCCGTCCGCCGTGCCGGTGCCGTCGGTGCTCAGGGCTCGTCCTCTCCGCCGAAGTGCGGGGGTCCATCCTGCCCCGCCGCCCGACCGGCGGCGACCTCGCCCCGTCGCCCACAGGTACGACGCCCCCTCGAGGCGTCCACAGCAGCTCTCGCACGCACCCGCCGCGGGTCGGCGCCGGACGGGAGGGTCGGCCTCGCCGGACCGGGTCCGACCGGTCCACCGACCCCCGCGGGAGCACGCGATGCAGTCCACCGTCACCCTCGTCGGCAACGTCGTCTCCGATGTCACGCTCCGTCAGACCACGGCCGGTCCGGTCGCGGGGTTCCGCCTCGCGGCCACGAACGGCTACACCGACCGGCGTACCTCCCAGTGGGTGGAGCGCACGACCTACCTCAGCGTGTCGGCCTGGCGGGCGCTCGGGGAGCACGTCGCCGGCTCGGTCGCCAAGGGTCAGCCCGTCGTGGTCGTCGGTCGGATGCGGCAGCGCGAGTACGAGAAGGACGGGCACACGGTGCAGGTGGTCGAGGTCGACGCCGACCTCGTGGGCCACGACCTCACCCGCGGCACTGCCTCCTTCGTCCGGACCCGGCGGGGTCCGCAGACGGCCGACCTGGCCCGCGAGGCCGTCGTGGCCACCGAGCTGTCCGGCGACGGCGACACCCGGTCGACCTATGTCACCGACGGCAGCGGCTGGGCCGTGCCGGGCCTCGCCGCTGTCGCGGATCCCCCCGCGGCCGACCCCGCGGCCTGAGGCCGCGGCCGGACGCCGTCGCCGATTCGGGCGGGCGAGCCCCACCCCGTAGGCTCTCCCGCTATGGCGGAGTTCATCTACACCCTGCGCAAGGCACGTAAGGCCCACGGCGACAAGGTCGTCCTCGACGACGTGACGCTGTCCTTCCTGCCCGGCGCCAAGATCGGCGTGGTCGGCCCCAACGGCGCGGGCAAGTCCTCGCTGCTGAAGATCATGGCGGGCATCGACCACGCCTCCAACGGCGACGCGTTCCTGTCCCCGGGCTACACCGTGGGCATGCTCGCGCAGGAGCCCGGTCTCGACGAGACCAAGGACGTCTGGGACAACGTCATGGAGGGCGTCGCGCCCACCAAGGCGAAGGTCGACCGGTTCAACGAGATCTCCGCCGAGCTCGCCGACCCCGACGCCGACTACGACAAGCTCCTCGCCGAGATGGGCACTCTCCAGGAGGAGATCGACCACCTGGGCGCCTGGGACCTCGACTCCCAGCTCGAGCAGGCGATGGACGCGCTGCGCTGCCCGCCGCCGGACGCCGACGTGTCGGTCCTCTCCGGTGGTGAGAAGCGACGTGTCGCGCTGTGCAAGCTGCTGCTCCAGCAGCCCGACCTGCTCCTCCTCGACGAGCCCACCAACCACCTCGACGCCGAGAGCGTGCTCTGGCTCGAGCAGCACCTCGAGAAGTACCCCGGCACCGTCATCGCCATCACCCACGACCGCTACTTCCTCGACAACGTCGCCCAGTGGATCCTCGAGCTCGACCGCGGCCGGGCGTTCCCCTACGAGGGCAACTACTCGACCTACCTCGAGAAGAAGCAGCAGCGCCTCAAGGTCGAGGGTGCGAAGGACGCGAAGCTGAAGAAGCGACTGTCCGACGAGCTCGAGTGGGTGCGGTCGAGCGCCAAGGCCCGCCAGACCAAGAGCCGCGCCCGCCTCGAGCGCTACGAGGAGATGGCCACCGAGGCCGAGAAGACTCGCAAGCTCGACTTCGACGAGATCCAGATCCCCCCGGGGCCGCGCCTGGGCTCGATCGTGGTCGAGGCGCACGGCCTCACCAAGGGCTTCGACGACAAGCTGCTCTTCGACGACCTGTCGTTCACGTTGCCGCGCAACGGCATCGTGGGCGTCATCGGTCCCAACGGCGTCGGCAAGACCACGCTGTTCAAGATGATCGTCGCGGCCGCGCAGAACGACACCTCCGACAAGGACGCGCTGCCCAACTCCGGCGACATCAAGATCGGCGAGACGGTCACGCTGTCCTACGTCGACCAGAACCGCGGCGGCATCGACCCGGAGAAGAACCTCTGGGAGGTCGTGTCCGACGGTCTCGACTGGATCAAGGTCGGCCAGGTCGAGATGCCCAGCCGCGCCTACGTCTCGGCGTTCGGCTTCAAGGGCACCGACCAGCAGAAGAAGGCCGGCATCCTCTCCGGCGGCGAGCGCAACCGCCTCAACCTCGCGCTCACCCTCAAGCAGGGCGGCAACCTGCTCCTGCTCGACGAGCCCACCAACGACCTCGACGTCGAGACCCTCGGCTCGCTGGAGAACGCGCTCCTGGAGTTCCCCGGCTGCGCCGTGATCACCTCGCACGACCGCTGGTTCCTCGACCGCGTGGCGACGCACATCCTCGCCTACGAGGGCGACTCGAACTGGTTCTGGTTCGAGGGAAACTTCGAGTCGTATGAGAAGAACAAGGTCGAGCGGCTCGGTGCAGACGCCGCGCGTCCGCACCGGGCGACGTACCGCAAGCTCACCCGCGACTGAGCGGGTCGGGCCATGGCACGCCGCCGTTTCCTGCTCCAGGTCCGCACGACGGACCTCGACTGGCTGCAGCACGTCAACAACAGCGTCTACGCCGACTACCTGCAGGAGGCGCGCGTCGACCTGCTGTCGATGTGGCGTGGCTCGCAGCTGTCGCACCCGGAGCTGTCGATGGTGGTCGCCAACCTCGAGATCACCTACCGGCGGTCGATCCACTTCCGTCCCGAGCCCGTCGCGATCGACACCTGGACCGAGAGGGTCGGACGCACGTCGTACACGCTGGGGCACGAGATCCGTGAGCCCGACACCGACATCGTCTACGTCGTCGCCCGCTCGGTGATGGTCCTGGTCGACAAGGCCACCGAGCGCCCGACCCCGCTCGGGGACGACCTGCGCGCTCACCTGCTCTCCGTCTCCGACGAGTCCGGGACCGCTGGCGACGTGCCCGGGACCTCCATCACCGACGAGCCCGCGGCGACGTCATGAGCTCGGTCCGGCTGCGCAAGGACGAGGCGCTGCACCTCGCCGCGTTCCTGGGCCGCATCGTCGGCTGGGACGAGCGCGCAGCCGTGCGGGTGCAGGCGCGCGGCGGTGTCGTCGGGGTCTTCGCCCCGTGCCCGCTCGACGTGCTCGTGTTCGTCGCACTCCCGCTCGCCGCGAGCGTCGACGACCCGATCGACACCACGGTGTCGGCCGGACGCCTGCGCGACGTGATCGGCGACGTCGCCCGGGTCGCACCGGAGACCGATGTCACGCTGCCCGACGCGGTGACGGGCGCGGCCTCGCTGGCGGTCCTCCCGCCGGTCTCGCCCTGGTCGCCGGGGGAGCGCGGCATGGCCGGCGACGTGACGCCGAAGATCGACGAGGCCGTCGCCGCGTTCCGCTCGTCGGTGCCGGCCAGCGGCTCGTTCCACGCCGAGCTCGTGGCCGAGGCCACGTGGGACGCCCCGGGCTGGGGCGGCCTGCCGATGCGTGCGCTGCACGCCGCTCGGCTCCTCGGCTTCCTCACCCACCCGGGCGCCCGGATCGAGACGGCGACCGTCAGCGGCTGGAAGCGCCTCGTCACCCCGGCCGGCCAGGTCTTCGTCCGCAGCACCGCCGGCCCCGCGAGACTCAGCCTCGTCCCGACGACTCGCTGAGCCCCAGCTGCTTCAGTCGGCCGCGAGGGACTCGATCGCGTCGAGGGCTGCGGCGAGGGCGGTCCGCTGCTCGGGGGTGAGGCGCTCGAGGCGGGCGGCGACGAGGTCGGCGCGGTCGCGGCGCACGCCGTCGAGCAGGCGCCGACCCGCGGTCGTGACCTCGAGCCACGACGAGCGCCGGTCCTCGGCATCGGTGGTGCGTGCGGCGTAGCCCTCGCCCTCGAGCACGGCCACGATGCGCGAGAGCGTCGCGGGCGTGACTCCCTCGTGCCGGGCGAGGTCGCCGAGGCGGATCGGCCCGAGCCGCTCGACCGTCACGAGCGCCGCGATGCTGCTCGCGCCGATCGGCAGAGCGAGGTCGCGTCGCGTCGCGCGGGTGAGGCGCGCCAGCGCGTCCCCGAGACGTACGGCGTCGACCCCGCCGATCGGGCGGCGACGCGCCGGGGCCGCGGTCACGAGGCGTCCTTCGGAGCGGCCGTCGGGAAGCGCAGCGCATGGGCCAGCGGGCCGGTGAGCTCGCCGACCTCCTCGCCCTCGACCGGCGCGTAGGTCTCCGGCTCCTCGCCGAGCCGCTCGCCGGCATCGGGTGCCGAGAGCTCGTCGGACGCGCGGACTCCGGCGTACCAGCTCGCGACCGCGGCGACGACCATCATCAGCGCAGAGATGGCGAACACGAGGACGAGGCCCGAGTGGAACGGGTCGGAGATCAGCGACGGGAAGAAGTCGGTGCCGGTGAGCCGTGCCGCGTTCGCCGGGGGGAGCGAGGCGAGCGTGCCGCTGGGTCCGAGCAGCGATGCGATGGGGTTGATCCCGAGGAACGCCGCGAACAGGATCCCGACCGGCGGCAGCGCCGCGAGGTTGTCGGCGACCCCGGTCGGCACGCCTTGCGCGATGAGCCCGCCGGACAGCGTGCCCGGCAGCGTGTTGGCGAGCCCGACGACCATGAGCGAGAAGAAGACCCCGATCGACAGCGCCGAGCCGGAGTTGAAGAAGGTCATGCGCATGCCCGAGGCGACGCCGCGCGACTGCGCGGGCACGGCGTTCATCACCATGCTGGCGTTGGGGGAGGAGAACATCCCGGACCCGACGCCATTGAGGAAGGTGAGGAAGGCGAACGCCCAGTAGGGGAAGTCGACCGGCAGGACCATGAGGCCGAGGAGCGACACCGCGGTCACCAGAGCACCGCCGACAGCGAAGCGCCGTGAGCCGTGCCGGTCGCTGAGATAGCCCGACAGCGGACCGGACGCGAGGAAGCCGATGGTGAGGGGCAGCAGGAAGATGCTCGCCCACAACGGCGTGCTCTCGTAGGAGTAGCCGCGCCGCGGGAGCCAGATGCCCTGCAGCCAGATGATGAGGATGAACTGCAGCCCGCCCCGCGAGATCGACGCCATCAGCCCGGCGAGGTTGCCGAGGGAGAACGCCCGGATCCTGAACAGGGAGAGCCGGAACATCGGGTCGTCCACCCGCGACTCGACCACCACGAACAGCACGAGCATCGCGACCCCGCCGACGAGCGCGGCGACCACCCACGGGTTCGTCCAGCCCATCGCGGCGCCGCCGTAGGGCTGCATGCCGTAGGTGACGCCGGCGATGACGAAACCGAGGCCGAGGGCGAAGGTGAGGTTGCCGGGCACGTCGAGCTTGCCCTTGTGCCGCGCTCCGACCTCGTGCAGCGAGAGGTAGGCCCAGATCGCCCCGACCACGCCGAACGGCACGCTCACCCAGAAGACCGCGCGCCAGTGCCACTCCGACAGCACGCCGCCGAGGACGAGGCCGAGGAACGAGCCGGCGATCGCGGCGATCTGGTTGATGCCCAGGGCCGTGCCGCGCTGGTGCAGCGGGAAGGCGTCGGTGAGGATCGCGGTCGAGTTGGCCATGAGCATCGCGGCGCCGACGGCCTGCACCGCGCGGAACCCGATGAGCCACAGCGCCCCGGCCGACCCGTCCCATGGGACGAGCGAGAGCGCCACCGACGACAGCGCGAAGACCAGGAAGCCGGCGTTGTAGATGCGCACCCGGCCGTAGATGTCGCCGAGCCGGCCGAAGGTCACGACGAGTGCCGCCGTCACCAGCAGGAAGCCGAGAAGCATCCAGAGCAGGTAGCTCACGTTGGCCGGGTCGAGCGGGTTGAGCCCGATGCCGCGGAAGATCGCCGGGAGCGAGATGAGCACGATGGAGGCGTTGATCGTCGCCATCGTCATGCCGAGCGTGGTGTTGGACAGTGCGACCCACTTGTAGCGCGGGTGGTCCTGGTGCACCCGCCCGAAGCTCGCCGAGTCCGTGGTCGTCCCGCTGGTGCTGTCCGCCATGCAGGCATCCTGCGCCTGATAGTTGTCTAGTGCAAACTAACTGCGAGGTACGACGGTCAGCGAGGTCGCCTCGGCGGGGCGGTCGACTCGCGCACCAGCACGTGCGGGGTCCGCGGCGCCGAGCGCACCTTCTTGCCGTCGACGAGGGCCAGCGCCATCCGGGCCGCGACCTGGCCCTGCTCGCGGAGGTCCTGGGCGACCGTCGTGAGCGCCGGGCGGCTGTGCGCGGCCTCGTCGATGTCGTCGAACCCGATGACCGAGACGTCGCCGGGCACGTCGAGGCCGAGCTCGACGGCGGCCGTCAGGACACCGAGCGCGAGGACGTCGCTCACCGCGAACACGGCCGTGGGACGCTTCGCCCGGCCGAGGAGCGCCCGTGCCGCGACGACCCCTGCCTCGGTGCTGTTCGTCCCGGCGTCGACGACCGCGACCGACTCCGGCGCGACGCCGTGCTCGTCGGCGCGCTCGAGGAACCCGACGACGCGCTGGGCGAATCCGCGACGGACCCGTACCACCACATCCTGCGGCTCGATCGGCATGTCCTCGGGGAGGGCCACCACGCCGAGCCGTCGGTGCCCGAGCCCGACCAGGTGCTCGGCGGCGAGCGCCGCCGAGCGGGCGTTGTCGATGCCGACATAGGGCGCGCCGGCCAGGCGCGGGGAGCCGGACGACACGAAGGGGAGGCGCCGGGAGCGGACGGCCTGCACGACCGGGTCGTCCTCCCAGATGGAGCTGACGATGAACGCGTCCACGATGGCGCTGCGCACGAGGGCGCCGTCGCGGTCCGCGTCGGCGGGCAGCAGGAGCATCGCCATCCCCGCGGCCGACATCTCGTCGGCGACACCGCGCAGGAACTGGACGAGCCCCGGGTCGGTGAAGGCGTAGGTGAGGTTCTCGGTGAGCAGCACTCCGACCGTGCCCGCGCGGCCGCTGCGCAACGAGCGGCCGGCCGGATCGGGGCCGCCGTAGCCGAGCTCCGCGGCCACGGCGAGCACGCGCTCGCGCGTGGCGGCCGAGAGCTGGTCGGGGCGGTTGTAGGCGTTGGACACCGTCATGCGGGAGACGCCCGCGGCCTCGGCGACCGTGTCGAGCGTCGGACGAGAGGTCGTCATGGCGCAGGTCACCTCCTCGGACGGCACAGTCGCGTTGTCTGGTTGGTCGTCCTACTGTATCGTTCCAGACTGTATCCATAAAGATCGACGAAGGAATCCTCTGCGGTGACCAGCCACACCCTCGCTCTGACCATCGCCTACGCCGCGTCCGTGTTCGGCGTCGCCGCGGTGATCCCGCAGATCCTGCGCACGCTCCGCCACCCGCACATGGCCGGCGTCGCCCCGCTGTCGTACTTCGTGTCGATACTCGCCTGCACCGGCTTCATGATCTACGGCCTGCGGGCCGAGGTGTTCCCGCAGATCCCGGGAAACGTGCTGCTGGTCACGGGCTCCATCGCGATCGTCCTGCTCGTGCCGAGCCACCTGTCGCGACGGCTCCGTGCGGCGCTCCTGGTCGCAGGCATGACGACGGTGGCCGTCGTGTCGTTCCACGTGCCGGTCGAGACGGCCGGCTTCCTGGCCTTCGGCATCAGCCTGTTCTCGGCGTGGCCGCAGGTCGTCACGACCCTGCGCGGCACGCGCGAGGCCGCCGGCGTCTCGCTCACCACGTTCTCCCTGCGTCTGGCCGCCGGCCTCGGCTGGCTCGCCTACGCCGTGATCGCCCGCGACGTCCCCGTCATCTTCAGCGCGTCGGTCATGGTCGGCACGACGCTGCTCGTCCTCGGTGTCGAGTCCTCGCGTCGTGTGGAGCCGGTGCTCGAGGAGATCCCGGTCCTGGAACCGGCGTAGACCCGGGCGGGCGCAACCCGTCCGCTCGCACTCCGAGCCCGTCCGCCCCCCGGCCACCTCCGGGGCCGGACGGGCTCGGCCTTGGTCCTGACGTGCGCGGTCAGTGGGGGGACAGGACCGGCGCGCCGGACGACGGCGCCGGTTCGAGGGCGTCGCCTCGGGGGACGACCGCGCTGGCGACGGCGGCGAGCAGGCACAGGCCGCCGGCGATCCACCAGGCAGGGTCGTAGCTGCCGGTGCTCTCGCGGACCATCCCCGCGAACCAGGCCGAGATGCCGGCGCCGATCATGTGCGACGCGAAGACCCAGCCGAACACCACGCCGGCGCGCTCGACGCCGAAGCACTCGCGGCACAGCGCGACCGTCGGCGGCACGGTGGCCACCCAGTCGAGGCCGTAGAGCACGACGAAGAAGAACATCGGCGGCTGCACGGTCGGCGCCCAGAGCAGGTGCACGAGCAGGAGCGAGACGCCGCGCAGGCCGTAGTAGACGGCGAGCAGGATCCGCGAGTCGTAGCGGTCGGTGAGCCAGCCCGACCCGATCGTGCCCACGAGGTCGAACACGCCGACGAACGCCAGCAGGGTGGCACCCGCGGTGATGGGCAGGCCGTGGTCGTGCGCCGCCGGGATGAAGTGCGTGCCCACGAGACCGTTGGTCGACCAGCCGCACACGAAGAAGCCGGCGGCGAGCAGCCAGAACGCCTTCGTCCGTGCTGCCTCGCGCAGCCGCAGCACCGCCACGCGCGCCGGTCCGATCCCGCGGTCGTCGAGCGGCACCGGCTCGACCCAGTCGGCCGGTGCGCCGTAGGGGCGCAGCCCGACGTCGCTCGGCCGCTCACGCAGGAGGGCGAGCACGAACGGCACGGCGACCAGCGCGACGACCGCCAGGAACAGCGATGCCGTGCGCCAGCCGTGGTCGGCGGACAGCCGGGCCACGAGCGGGAGGAAGATCAGGCTGCCGGTCGCGAAAGCGGCCGAGAAGACGCCGGTGACGAGCCCGCGGCGGGCGACGAACCAGCGCTGCGCCACGATCGCGCCGAACACGAGAGCCAGGCAGCCCGCGCCGGTCCCGACGAACACGCCCCACGTCAGCACGAGCTGCCACGGCGTCCGCACGAGGGTCGTGAGC
>Ga0302299_10002002_pt1 | contig 12384 bp, 11 predicted proteins | sample III_Fen_N3_4_FD_198795 | JGI IMG/M metagenome (GOLD analysis project Ga0302299, IMG submission 198795) | Peat permafrost microbial communities from Stordalen Mire near Abisko, Sweden - III_Fen_N3_4 | ecosystem: Environmental > Terrestrial > Soil > Wetlands > Permafrost | place: Sweden: Abisko... | reverse complement strand
GTGCACCGCCCGCGGTCGCGGGCGCCAGCCCACCGAGGTCCACCAACCGCCAGGTGCCGCGCAGGTCGATCATCGCCCGATCCTCGCGCACGGCCGGCCCGGACGCGACCCCGCCGCCACCCCGCCGCCACCCCGCCGGACCCGGGCGGCGGCGCGTCGGTGCCCTCGTCGGAGCCGGGGTCAGCCCTTGACCGCACCGCCGAGGCCGACTCCGGAGAGGAACGTCTTCTGGAAGATGAGGAACATCACGACCGGCAGCAGGGTGGCGATCGCCAGCGCCGCCATGAGCACGCCCATGTCGGTGGTGGCCTGCAGGGAGGGCAGGCGCACGGACAGCGGCTGCAGGTTGGGGTTGTGCAGCACGAGCAACGGCCAGAGGAAGTCCTTCCAGGACGCGATGACCGCGAACACGGAGACGACACCGAGGATCGGCTTGCTCATCGGCAGCACCACCGACCAGAACAGCCGGAACGGCCCGGCGCCGTCCACCCGGGCGGCCTCGAACACCTCACGCGGCAGGTTGTCGAAGAACCGGGTGACGATGACCACGTTGAACGCCGAGGCGCCTGCCGGCAACCACACCCCCCAGTAGGTGTCCACCAGCGAGGTGCCGATCAGCGGCGGGTTGACGATCACGAGGTAGAGCGGCACCAGCAGCACCACCGACGGCACGAAGAGCGTGACCAGGACGCCGGCGTTGAGGTACTTCGCCCACGCGGGTCGCAGCACGGACAGCACGTAGGCCGCGCTCGTCGCGACGACGATCTGGGCCACCCACGAGCCGCCGGCCAGGATCACCGAGTTGATGAAGTAGCGGCTCACGTGGACGTCGTTCCACGCAGCCGACAGGTTGTCCCAGGCCATGCCGTGCGGGAAGACCGCGAGCGGCGTGGACAGGATGTCCTGCGTCGGGGTGACGGCGAACTTCATCAGCAGCAGGAGCGGCCCGATGCACCAGACGACGAGCAGCACCAGGAGCGCCAGGTGCACGTTCCGCCAGAACGTCCGGACCCGGGGCCGCCGCCACTCGACGTCGCTGACGGCTGACCGGGTGGCGCGTTCGGCGGCGCGCCGACGCGCGGTCCGGGCGGGAACAGGGGCGGAGGTCACGAGGTGCTCCAGCGGCGGGTGAGGCGGAAGTACACGACCGACAAGACCGCGAGCACGACGGCCAGCATCAGGGACAAGGCGGTCGCCTCGCCGTACTTGCCACCGAGGCTGTTGCCGAACGCGTACCGGTAGATGAGCAGCAGAACGGTCACCGTGGCGTTGTTGGGACCGCCGCCGGTGAACAGGTAGGGCTCGAGGAACACCTGGGCCGTGCCGATGACCTGCAGGATCAGCGTGACGAACAGGATGCCGCGCAGCTGGGGCAGCGTGACGTGCCAGATCTTGCGCCAGATCGACGCACCGTCCACCTCCGCCGCGTCGTACAGCTCACCCGACACGCCGGTGAGGGCGGCGAGGTAGATGATCACCGTGCCGCCGGCCGCCGCCCAGGTCGCCTCGAGCACCAGCGACGGCATGACGATGTGCGCGTTCTGCAGCCACAGCACGGGTCCGATCCCGAACCAGCCCAGGATCGTGTTGAACACCCCGGTGGGCCGCGGGTCGTAGAAGAACTTCCACAGCAGCACGGCGACTACCGGCGGCACGACGACCGGGAGGTAGGCCAGCGCCGAGTAGAGACCCTTGGCGCGCCGCACCTCGTTCATCAGCACGGCGCCGATGAGCGGCACCGGGTAGCCGAACACCAGGGCGAGCAGCGCGAACCACAACGTGTTGCGCACCGCGATGGGCAGCACGGGGTCGGCGAACACGTGCTGGAAGTTGTCCAGGCCCACCCAGGTGCTGGTGAAGAGGTTGGTCTTCTGGAAGCTCATCACGAACGCCCGGCCGATGGGCAGCCAGGCGAACAGCCCGAAGGCGAACACGGCCGGCAGGGCGAACACCAGGGAGGACAGGCCGCCGCCGCGCACCCACGTGGCCGGCGTGTGACGCCGGGCGGGCGTCACCGGTGCCCCACCGGCTCCTCGGGCCTCACGGACCGGGCCGTCAGGATCGGCCAGCTCGACCTGGACCGGTCGGCCGGGCGACCGGCGGGTGCCGCTTCGTGCGGCGTCGTCGGAATGCATCGAACCCCTTCCGAGGCGACGGGACGCGGCCGGTGCCCGGTCAGGGTGGGGGGACCCGGGCCGGGCACCAGCCCGCGTCAGCTCTGGTCGAGGAGAGCCTGGCCCTGCGTGTTGGCGGCGGCAAGGAGCGTGTCGACGTTCGCGTTCTGGTCGGACAGCACGGCCTGGACGATCGGGAACAGCAGCGCGTAGGTGTCCTGCGTCGACGCGCTGGGCTCACCGATGAGCTTCTGGCTGAACATCTTGTCGGTGTAGCCCGTCATGTCCTTGAGCGGGACGTTCACGTAGTCCTTGATCCAGCCCATCGACGTCGTCCACTGCTCCTGGCTGAAGATCGGGAGCACCGGGGTGCCGACGGCCTGGCCGTTGCCGAAGTTGATCTTCGCGTCGGCGACAGCCTGTCCCTCGTCGAGGAGCTTGCTCAGGTACCAGAAGTCGATCCACTTGACCGCGGCGTCCTTCTCCGCGTCGGTCGCCTGCACCTTGACCGCGGCCAGGGTGCCGCCGCCGAGCGCGCCGCCGCCGTTCTCGGTGGGGATCGCGGTGAGGCCGTAGCCCCAGTCGGCGGTCAGGGCCTGGTTCTGCACCAGCGCGGTGTAGACGTCGGATCCGGAGGTGTACATGGCCAGCTGGCCGCCGCCGAACGCCTGGTTGATCTCCGCCCAGCCGAGCGTGCCGTCCGGGTAGATGGAGTTGTCCTCCCAGCGCAGCGCCTTGAGCCACTCGAGGTGCTTGGCCACGGCCGGGTCGTCGAGCGTCGCGGTGTAGGTGCCGTCCGCGTTGGTCTTCTGGACGACGCCACCCCGCGAGTTGGCGGCAGCGGTCAGCTGCCAGCCGCCGGCGTTGTCGAGCGCCATCATCCCGTAGCCGTACACGCCGGTCTTGTCGTGGATGATCTTCGCGTCCTTGCGGACCTCGTCCCACGTCGTCGGCGGCTTGTCGGGGTCGAGCCCGGCCTGGGTGAACAGGTTCCGGTTGTAGTGCAGCGCCACCGAGTAGAAGGACTTGGCCGGCACGGCGTAGAACTTGCCGTCCGCGCCCTTGGCGTTCGCCACCACGGCGTCGTTGAACTGGTCGGCGTAGGGCAGCGCCTTGACCTGCGCGTCGATGTCGGCCAGCTGGCCGTTCTCGATCAGCGTCTTGCCGTCCGTCACCGGGATCTCGAAGACCGTCGGCAGGGTGCCGCCGGCGAGGTTGGCCGCGAAGGTGGTGGCCAGCCACTGGTACTCCTGGGGCTCGACCGTGATGTTCGGGTACTTCGCCTCGAACTCCGTGACCCGCTTGTCGAGCGCGTCGACGGCGTCCTGCTCGGCGCCCGGCAGCAGGCCGGCCACCGTGATGGTCACCTTCTCGTCGCCCGGGGCCGCCGAGGTGGTGGCCGCTCCCTGGCCGCCGCCCTGCCCGCACGCGGCGAGCAGACCGAGGCTGAGAACGCCCGCCATCGCGAGCGCGGTGTTGCGTGAGGACCTCATCGTCACTCCTTCTTGGGGCGGTCCCGGATCTCGGGACGGCCGGTCGTTGCTGGTGAAGTGGTATGTCGTGCTGCCGGGAGGTGGTGCTCAGGGTGTGGTGCGCAGCCACCCCGCGCAGTCGCGAGGCAGCCGACCTGCGTCGAGCGGGGAGCTCAGCAGCAGGACGTCGGTGTGGGCGGGCAGGTCGATCGGGTCGGCCCCGAGGTTGACGACGCAGGTCACGTCACCGCGGATGAACGCGAGCACCTGCGGACCCAGGTCGAGCCAGGTCATCGGTCCGTCGCCGAGGCCTGCCTCGGTGCGACGGACGCGGACCACGGCCCGGTACAGCGCGAGCATCGAGGTCGGGTCGTGCTCCTGCGCCTCGACGGTGAGCGACTCCCAGTCCTTCGGCTGAGGCAGCCAGGGCTGATGGGTCGCGTGCGGTGGGCTGAACCCGAACGGTGGCTCGCTCCCCGCCCACGGCAGCGGAACCCGGCACCCGTCCCGTCCGGGGTCCACGCCCCCGGACCGGAAGTGCATCGGGTCCTCCAGCACGTCCAACGGCAGGTCCTCGACCTCCGGCAGGCCCAGCTCCTCGCCCTGGTACACGTACCAGCAACCGGGCAGGGCGGCGACGAGCAGGGCGGCGGCGCGGGCCCGGCGCCGGCCGACGGCCAGGTCGGTCGGGATGCCGAAACGCTTGGCGGCGAACGCGAACGACGAGTCCTCGCGGCCGTAGCGGGTGACGGGGCGGGTCACGTCGTGGTTCGACAGCACCCAGGTGGGCGGCGCGCCGCTCGGAAGGTGCGCCTCGAGGGTGGAGTCGATGGAGGCGCGCAGCGCCGCGGCCTGCCAGGGGCGGGACATGAAGTCGAAGTTGAACGCCGTGTGCATCTCGTCGGGTCGCAGGTAGCGGGCGAACCGGTCCCGGTCCCCCAACCACACCTCGCCGACCAGCACCCGCGAGTCCGGGTAGGAGTCCGCGACGCTGCGCCAGGCGCGGTAGATCTCGTGCAGCTCGTCGCGATCCACGTGCGGGTGCTCGCCGGGGCCGGGTTGGTCCGGCACCTCCGGCAGGTCGGCGTCCTTGACGAGCAGCGCGGCCGAGTCGATGCGGATGCCGGCGGCGCCGCGGTCGAACCAGAACCGCAGGATGTCCAGGTGCTCGGCGACCACGTCGGGGTGGCTCCAGTTGAGGTCCGGCTGCTGGGGCGTGAACAGGTGCAGGTACCACTCACCGGGGGTGCCGTCGGGGTTCGTCGTGCGGGTCCACGTGGTACCGGCGAAGTCGCTGCGCCAGTGCGTGGGCAGGTGCGACCCGTCCGGCCCCTTGCCGGGGTGGAACCAGAACCGGGCCCGCTCGGTCGAGCCAGGGCCGGCGGCGAGGGCCGCGCGGAACCACGGGTGGGCGTCGGAGACGTGGTTGGGCACCACGTCGACGATCGTGCGGATGCCGACCGCGCGCGCCTCGGCGATGAGCGCCTCCGCCTCCGCCAGGGTGCCGAACGCCGGGTCGATCGCCCGGTAGTCCGCGACGTCGTACCCGCCGTCCGCGAGCGGCGAGGCGTACCAGGGCGTCACCCAGATCGCGTCGACACCCAGCTCGGCCAGGTAGCCCAGCCGGCTGCGCATCCCGGCGATGTCACCGGTCCCGTCGCCGTCGCCATCGGCGAAGCTGCGCGGATAGACCTGGTAGATCACCGCGTCCCGCCACCAGCGCGGGTCGGGTGCCGGTCCTGCCTGCGTCACCGAAGGCCTCTCTCTCCTCGCCGCGGTCGTGGACCGCGGGCGCCGACGTCATCGTCTCGGTGTCGAGACTAAAGGACACGACCGGATCAACGCAAGAAGTTGACAATCAGTTATCGAAACGTGATGAGCGGTGCGAAATCATCGGACGACTGGCGGGTCTCGACCCACAGGCCACCGCACAGCTGCGGTCTGCTCACCGACCCGCCGTGGTACCGGCCGTCGCCGTGGGTGGGTGCGCCGCGGTTCCGTCGTCCTGTCCGGCGGGTGCGCCCAGACGCCCGGCGACCGGCGACCACCGCTCAGGCGTCGAGGAGCACCTGATCGGCGGCGGGCGACGCGGCGACGGGAGCCGGCGCGGTCGAGCCGCGCACGACGAGCTCCGGCTCGAAGAGCAGCTCGTCGCTGGGCACCACACCGCCCCCGATCTGGGAGACGAGCAGGTCGACCGCCGCCCGGCCCATCGGCTCGATGGGCTGCCGCACCGTGGTGAGCGGCGGATCGGTGCAGTTCATGAAGGCGGAGTCGTCGTACCCCACCACCGACACGTCGTCCGGCACGCGCAGGCCGGCCCGGCGAGCGGCCCGGATCGCGCCCAGCGCCAGCGGGTCGGACGCGCAGATGATCCCGGTGACGTTCTCCCGCAGCAGCCGGGTCGCGGAGGCCTGCCCGCTCTCGAGGGAGTAGGCGGACCGCGCGATGCGCAGCCGGGCAGGGTCGAGGCCGAGCCGCCGCGCGACGAGCCGCGCGGCTGCCAGCTTGCGCTCGGACGGCACGTGGTCCTGCGGGCCGAGCAGCAGGCCGATGCGGGTGTGGCCCAGGGAGACCAGGTGGCCCAGCGCCTGCTCCACCGCGACGTCGTCGTCGCAGGACACCCGCGGGAAGGGCAGCTCCTCGATCGAGGCGTTGATGAGCACCACCGGCAGGTTCCGGCTGCTCAGGCGCTCGTAGTGCTCGTGCGTCGCGGTGCGCTGGGCGTAGTGCCCGCCCGCGAAGACGATGCCGGACACCTGCTGGCCGAGCAGCAGGTCGATGTACTCCGACTCGGTGACGCCGCCCGCGGTCTGGGTGCAGAGCACCGGCGTGAACCCCTGCTGGGCCAGTGCCCCGCCCATCACCTCGGCGAAGGCCGGGAAGATCGGGTTGGTCAGCTCCGGCAGCACCAGGCCGACCAACCGGGCGCGCTCCCCGCGCAGCTTCGTCGGGCGCTCGTACCCGAGCACGTCGAGCGCCGTCAGCACCGCCTCGCGCGTCGCCGCGGCCACCCCGGGCTTGCCGTTGAGCACCCTGCTCACGGTCGCCTCGGACACACCGACCTTCAGGGCCACTTCAGCGAGACGTCGCGACATGTGCACCATGGTAGGCGCTCGACTGCAAGTCGCTTGCACATCGCTGCAACTTTCTGCAGCGCGTCGCACGACGGTACCGACGGCTCCCCGCCGCCGCGCGTGGTCAGACCGCGATGTGCTGCCCGGGCCCGGGCGTCGGAAGCGCCGCACGCGGCGCGTACGGCCGCTCGGCGAGGTCCGCGAGGTCTGCGAGCACCTCGAGCGCCCAGGCGCGCACCGCGGCCTCGTCGCGGTGGTCACCCTCCCGGGAACGCGCACCGGCGATCGCCGCCCGCTCGGCGAAGGTGAGCACCGATCGGTCCAGCCGACCGCGGAAGCTGCGGTGCCCCCGGGCGCCCGCGCGCTCGCGCAGGTCCGCCAGCTCGTTCGGCGAGTTCGCCGCACTCGCCGGCTGCGTGGCCAGGCCGGAGGAGAACAGCCACACCGGCCGCTGCCGCAGCGCCGGGCCCTCGCGGTCGATGAGGTCGCGCGCGGCAGGGATCCAGTGGGCGAGGTACACCGCGGAACCGATCACCACGGCGTCGTAGCCGTCCAGGGAGTCGATCTCGTCGGGTTCGAACAGGGCGACGTCGTGGCCGGCGGCGCAGAAGGTGTCGCGGATCCACTCGCCGATCCCGCGCGTCCCCCCGTGCCGGGAGGCGACCGCAAGCAGGATCTTCATCACCACACCCCCCGACCTGTGCTCGCCCGAACGACCAGACTCCATCGTCCAGCGCGGGGCCGCAGATGCCTGGGCCGGAGGTCCCGCGAACCGGACGCGCGCCATCGCCCGGCCGGCGGCGGCGGCCCGCCCTAGAGTGGCTGCGTGAGCACCACGTACCTCGTCGTCGACGGGGAGAACATCGACGCCACGCTCGGTTCGTCGATCCTCGGCGGTCGTCCGACCCCCGACCAGCGGCCCCGCTGGGAGCGCGTGCTCTCCTTCGCGGCCGATCGCTGGGGCCAGAACGCCAAGGGCCTCTTCTTCCTCAACGCGTCGAGCGGCACGCTGCCGATGTCGTTCGTCCAGGCGCTGGTGGCGATCGGCTTCCAGCCGATCCCCCTGGCCGGTGAGGCGACGGAGAAGGTCGTCGACCTGGGCATCAAGCGGATGCTCGACGCGGTGGCCGAGCACGGCGGCGACGTGCTGCTGGCCAGCCACGACGGCGACTTCGCGCCCGAGGTGGCTCGGCTGCTCGACGGCGGCCGCCGGGTGGGCCTGCTGGGGTTCCGGGAGTTCACGTCCAGCACGTTGGCCGCGCTCATCCCCCGCGGCCTGGAGACCTTCGACCTCGAGACGGACGTCGACGCGTTCAACGTCCAGCTGCCCCGACTGCGCATCATCCCGCTCGACGAGTTCGACCCGACGCGCTACCTGTGACGACGTGACGGAGGGGGGCGCTCCGGTGACCGGTGGCGACGACGTGGCGGTCGCGCTGCTGCGGGCCGTCAACGTCGGCGGAGTGGCGGTGCGCAGCGCCGACCTGCGGGCGGCCGCGGTCGAGCTCGGGCACACCCGGGTCGCGACCTACGCCGCGAGCGGCAACGTGGTGTTCGTCCGGGCACCGGACGCCGAGTGCGCCACCATCGCGCCCCGGCTCTCGCGCGCCCTCGGCCGACAGGCCGGGGTCTCGGTCACCGTGCTGCACCGCTCGGGCGCCGCCTGGGCGCGGCTGGTCGGCGACCTGCCGTTCCCGGAGCACGCGATCGACGCCCCGTCCCGGCTGGCCCTGGTGTGCTGGGACGGCACGCCGGACGCGGACGCGGTCGCGGCGTTCGACCCCGCCCGGTACGGCGAGGAAGAGGTCGCCTGGCGCGACGACGAGGCCTACGTCTACTACCCGCACGGCATCGGACGCTCCCGGCTGACCCTCGACGTCCTCTCCCGTGCGGCGGGCCGGGTCGGCACGGCTCGCAACTGGCGCACCGTGGAAGCCCTGCGCGCGCTGGTGGACGAGCGGTGCTCACCGACGCCGGGGTGACGCAGGGCATACCGTGACGGCCATGCCCACCGTCTTCACCCGCATCATCGCCGGCGAGCTGCCGGGCCGGTTCGTCTGGGCCGACGCGACCGCCGTGGCGTTCGCCACCATCGCCCCGATCACCGACGGCCACGTGCTCGTCGTGCCGCGGGCGGAGGTGGTCGAGCTGACGGCCGCGCCCGACGACCTGCTGACCCACCTCGTCCTCGTCGCCAAGCGCATCGGTCAGGCGCAGCAGGCCGCCTGGCACGCGCCGCGGGCTGCCCTGCTCGTCGCCGGGTTCGAGGTGGAGCACCTGCACCTGCACGTGCTGCCCGCCTGGGACGAGCGGTCGCTCAGCTTCGCGCTCGCCCGCCCGGACGTTCCCGCCGAGCAGCTCGACGAGGCCGCCGAGCGGCTGCGCACCGCGCTCCGGGACGCGGGTCACGGCGCCCACGTTCCCGCGCGGCTGGACTCCCCGGCGCTCTGACCGCCGGACACCGGCGGCCCGACCGGTGCGCCCGCACGGCGCCGGTCCGGCTCAGGTCAGCGGGTCGTCGGGGCCCCACGTCGGGATGCGCAGGGTCCGCGCGTCCGTCTCGACGATCCTCGCGGCGGCCGCCCGCAGCGATGCCGGGGTGTCGATGCCGGCGCGGACGAAGCGTCCCGACAGCTCGTCGAGCTCACCGTCCCCGAACGCCCGGACCAGCTCGGCCGCCTCGCCCGGGTCGTTCCACTGCGTGCGTCCGTCGTGCATCGGCATCGCGAGGGTCATGTCCGTGACGACGACGCCGGGCGCGAGATCGAGGCTGCGGATGCCGGCCGCGAAGTACTGGCGGTGCACGGCGGTGGTCAACCGCGCGAGCGCACCCTTGCTGATGCCGTAGCCGGTGTAGACCTCAGGCGGGCGGAACCCGGAGCCGGAGTTGACGTTGAGCACGCGCCCGGAGCCCCGCGTCAGCATGGCCGGCAGCACCGCGTGGGTCATCAGCAGCGGGCCGCGCACGTTGACCTCGATCACCCTCCACGCGTCGTCGACGTCGTCCTGCGCGAGGGGCACCTCCGCCCGCTCGATGACGCCCGCGCCGTTGACCAGCAGCCCGATGCCACCCCAGGAGACGAGGCCCGCCTCGACGCGGCCCACCGCATCGAGCACGGCCGTGGCGTCGACCACGTCGGCCGCGGCCACCACGGCAGGGGCGCCGAGGGCGCGCACCTCGTCGGCGACCGCATCCAGGTGCCCGCGGGTCCGTCCGACCAGGCCCAGCGCGTACCCGTGCCGCGCGAGGTAGAGGCTGACCGCCCGCCCGATGCCGCGGCCGGCTCCGGTGACGAGGGCGGTGCGGGGCGCGTCGGGCACGCCCGCCATCATGGCAGGCGCCGTACCGGGCCGCCCAGCGGTCGAGACGAGGACGGTCAGGACGACGAGGGGCGGAACTCGTCGTCGGCGGCGCCCGCGACGCGCTCCCGGTCGTCCAGCACGTCGGCGGCCGGTCCCCAGAAGGCCTGAGCGCGGTCGAGTGCGTCGATGGTGCCGGTGAAGAGGTGCGCATCGCCTGCGCCCTGCTCGAGGGCTTGGGTGTCCTGGTCAGCCCAGCCACCGGGCGGCGGCAGGACGCCCGTCGGGGACGTGGCCACCTCCACGCGGGGACGCGGGCGCCGGGGTCGGTCCGCCGACACCCAGGCCGGCACCGCGGCAGCCCCCGTCGGGCCCGGAGAGGGCGCGGTCGGTGGGTCACCCTCGGGTCCGGGGTCGTCCAGACCATCCTCGGCGGGCGTCGCCGCGGCTGCCGCCGAGCCGGCTCCGGCGCCGTGCGGCACCGCGCCGGCAGCCTCGCGCTGCAGCCAGGCCACCAGCCCCTCGCGCACGTGGGCGCACAGGTCGAACGAGGTCGCCGCGTCGGCCGCGCTGACCATGGCGCGCACCCGCACCAGACCGCCGACCGCGTCGGCCACCTGCAGCACGGCCACCCGGCCGTCCCACAGGTCGGAGCCGGACACCATCCGGGTCAGCTCCGCGCGCAGCGCGCCGACCGGGACCGTCCAGCCCAGGTCGAGCTCGACGACCCCCAGCGGCCGGGCCGACCGCCGGGTCCAGGTCTCGAACGGCTCGCGGATCAGCCTCGTGGCCGGCACCACCAGGCGCCGCTCGTCCCACAGCCGCAGCACGACGAGCGTCGCGGAGATCTCCTCGACCCGTCCCCAGCGACCGTCCAGCGCGACCACGTCGCCCACCCGGACGGCGTCGGCCGTGGCCAGGGTGAGGCCGGCGGCCACCCCCGCGAGCCACTCGCGCGCGGCCACCGCCACGACGAGGAGGCCCACGGCGACCGCCCCGAGCACGGCCACGCCGGCACCGCGGGTCGCCGGCACGATCACCAGCACGACGGCGCCCGCCGTCGGCGCGAGCACCGCCACCGTCGCGCGCCGCAGGGGCGCCAGCCGGCTGCCGGCGGCCGGCGGCAAGGGCTCATCGGCCGGCAGGGCCCGGGCGCGCCGCGCGGCCGCCTCGGCGCCCGCCAGCACCAGTGCCCCGATCCCCCAGGCCACGGCCACGACGAGCGCGGCCGCCAGCACGCGGTCGGCCGCGCGACGCCAGGGCGCGTCGTCCGTGGTCCAGCGCAGCACCACCCAGACACCGACGACGACGAGCGCGGCGCGCAGGGGCGCGCGGAGCGGGCCCCGCAGCGCGGTGCGCCACCCCTCCGGGTGCGTGCCGCGGGCCACCAGCACCGTCACCAGGGCGGACACCGCCACTCCGAGCAGCACGGCGACACCCACGGCACCGATCGGGAACAGCACGTCCGCCGGGGTGACCGCGGCGGCGACGGCGCGGGAGGGCAAGGTCATCGGCCCAGGGTACGAGCCGAGGCCCGCCGGGGCCCAGGTGTCAGGTCCGAGCAGGGCGACCACGGCGGCCATCGAGGAGTCGGCGGACGCGCAGACGGCCCGCCCCGGAGGGCGGGCCGTCACTACGGGAGGCGTCTCGCCGGCACGAGGTGTGGCGCACTCCTGGACCCGTTACGGGCGGTCCGGCTCTCGCCGAACCTTCGACGTCGGGCCGACACCGACGCGGCCCGACATGACCTTTTGTAGCACCGCAGGCCCGCTGGCGCACCCCCTCCGGCCACGAGAAGGGCATGAATGTGTCATGTCGTCGTGCAGGTCGGGTGGCCTGGACGGCCGTCCGGGTCAAGCGATAGCAAAGGATCAGCCGGTGCGCAGCACAGCCTGGAGACGGTCGGGTCACGATTGCGCAACCCTGCCCCGGCGGTCCTGGCTGTGCCCTACGGTCGGGCCATGGCCACCGTCGGCACCGCTCTCACCCCGTCCCACCGCACGTCACACGCATCGAGGGCGCGTCTGACCTCCGCTCTCGCGGCGGTGGCGATCACCCTCGTCGCGCTGACCGGGTGCTCCGGGAGCGGCTCGACCGCCGCGCCCGGCGCTGGCGGCGCGGCTCAGCAGCAGGACGGCTCCGTCGCGGCGCCCGCGGCGAACGACGCCGCGGTCGGCACCACGACCGATCGCCAGGTGGTGAAGACCGGCGAGATCGCCCTGACCGTCAAGGACCCCGTCACCGCAGCCGCCGCGGTCGCCGACGTCGTCGATCGTTTCGACGGCCGCGTCGAGGCCCAAGAGGTCCAGTCCGGCGCCGATGACGCCCCCGCGTGGGCCACCATGACCGTTCGGGTGCCCACCGACTCGATGGCCGACGCGGTCACCGCGCTGCACGCCGTCGGCGACGTGACCCACTACG
>Ga0302299_10002000_pt1 | contig 12387 bp, 10 predicted proteins | sample III_Fen_N3_4_FD_198795 | JGI IMG/M metagenome (GOLD analysis project Ga0302299, IMG submission 198795) | Peat permafrost microbial communities from Stordalen Mire near Abisko, Sweden - III_Fen_N3_4 | ecosystem: Environmental > Terrestrial > Soil > Wetlands > Permafrost | place: Sweden: Abisko... | reverse complement strand
CCCGACATCGGCGGCGGCTTCGGCAACAAGGTGCCGATCTACCCCGGCTACGTCTGCTCGATCGTCGGCTCCATCGTCACCGGCAAGCCGGTGAAGTGGATGGAGGACCGCAGCGAGAACCTCATGTCGACCGGCTTCGCCCGCGACTACCACATGAAGGTCTCCATCGCGTCGACGCGCGAGGGCAAGATCCAGGCGGTCAAGGTCGACGTCCTCGCCGACCACGGCGCGTTCAACGGGGTCGCGCAGCCGACGAAGTACCCGGCCGGCTTCTTCCACATCTTCACCGGTTCCTACGACTACCCCGCGGCCTACTGCAACGTCACGGCCGTCTACACGAACAAGGCACCCGGCGGTGTCGCCTACGCCTGCTCGTTCCGCATCACCGAGGCCGTCTACGCGATCGAGCGGATCGTCGACTGCCTCGCCGCCGAGCTGAAGATGGACTCGGCCGAGCTGCGGCTGAAGAACCTGCTGCGTCCCGAGCAGTTCCCCTACACAACGCCCACCGGCTGGGAGTACGACTCCGGCGACTACGAGACCACGATGCGTGTCGCCATGGACATGGCGGGCTACGACGAGCTCCGCAAGGAGCAGGCCGAGAAGCGCGCGCGCGGCGAGTACATGGGCATCGGCATCTCGTTCTTCACCGAGGGTGTCGGCGCCGGTCCGCGCAAGCACATGGACATCCTCGGCCTCGGCATGGCCGACGGCTGCGACCTGCGCGTGCACCCGACCGGCAAGGCGCAGGTCCGGCTCTCCGTGCAGAGCCAGGGCCAGGGCCACGAGACGACGTTCGCGCAGATCGTCGCCCACGAGCTCGGCATCCCGCCCGAGGACATCGAGGTCATCCACGGCGACACCGACAACACGCCGTTCGGCCTGGGCACCTACGGCTCGCGCTCCACGCCGGTCTCCGGCGCGGCCGCGGCGCTCGTCGCGCGCAAGGTGCGCGACAAGGCCAGGCTCATCGCGGCGGCGGCGCTCGAGTGCGCGCCGGACGACCTCGAGTGGGAGCTCGGCCGCTGGTTCGTCAAGGGCGACCCCGAGCGCGGCCGGACGATCCAGGAGATCGCGATGGACGCCCACTCCGCGCTCGAGCTGCCCGAGGGCGTCGAGGGCCACCTCGACGCGCAGGTCGTCTACAACCCGCCGAACCTCACCTACCCCTACGGCTGCTACATCTGCGTCGTCGACGTGGACCCGGGCACCGGGCAGGTGAAGGTACGCCGCTTCATCGCCGTCGACGACTGCGGACCGCGCATCAACCCGATGATCGTCGAGGGCCAGGTGCACGGCGGTCTCGCCGACGGCATCGGCATGGCGCTCATGGAGCTCATCGCCTTCGACGAGGACGGCAACAACCTCGGCGGGTCGTTCATGGACTACCTGCTGCCGACCGCGATGGAGTGCCCCGACTGGGAGCTCGGCGAGACGGTCACGCCGTCTCCGCACCACCCGATCGGCGCGAAGGGCGTCGGCGAGTCCGCGACCGTGGGCTCGCCCGCGGCCGTCGTCAACGCGGTCATGGACGCGCTCGCCCCGTTCGGCGTGCGTCACGCCGACATGCCGCTCACCCCGGCGAACGTCTGGCGTGCCATCCAGGGGCGCAACGTGCGCACCGACATGGCGGTGGAGTAGGGCATGACCACGCCGGCGCTGCACGAACGGGCTCAGTCTCTCCGGGACCACCGGGTCCCGTTCGTGCACGCCCGCGTGGTCCTGGCCGAGCGGCCGACGTCCGCGAAGCCGGGCGACGAGGCGCTCATCACGGCCGACGGCACGATCGAGGGGTTCGTCGGTGGGCAGTGCGCGGAGTCCACCGTGCGCAGCCAGTCGCTGTCGCTGCTGTCGTCGGGCGACTCGATGCTGCTGCGCATCGCGCCCAACCCCGAGGCCGACCAGCCCGGCAAGACCGTGGTGCACAACCCATGCCTGTCCGGCGGGACGCTGGAGATCTTCCTCGAGCCGGTGCTCCCGGTGCCGCTGGTGAGCGTGCTGGGCGACAGCCCGATCGCGTCGGCGCTGAGAGACGTGGCAGCGGCGCTCGGCTACGAGGGCGCGGCGTACTCCTCGGCCGACATCGGGGCGGCCGACGCCGTGGTGGTCGCGACCCACGGGAAGAAGGAGGAGGAGACCCTCGAGGCGGCGGTGCGCGCCGGCGTGCCCTACGTCGGGCTGATCGCCAGCCCCAAGCGTGGCGCGGCGGTGGTCGGCTCCCTCGACCTGACCGACGAGGAGAAGGCGCGCATCCACTACCCCGCCGGGCTCGACATCGGTGGGCGCACCCCGGCCGAGATCGCGCTGTCGGTCTTCGCACAGCTGGTCGCCGAGCGGCCGCGCGAGCCGAGGGCGCCGCGCGACCCGCAGCACCTGCCCGGCGAGCCGCCGATGACGCGCGTGGGCCTGCTGACCGTCCTCGAGCCCGACACCTCCATCGACCCGGTGTGCGGCATGACGGTCACGATCGACGCCGACGCGCTGGTCGCCGACGTCGACGGCGAGCGGGTCTACTTCTGCTGCCCGGCGTGCCGGCGCGCGTACGTCGCGGATCCCGGGAAGTATCCGCGTTCGTGAGCAGCTCCGACCCGACGGACGTCGTCGACCTGGTCCCGGACACCGCCTCGCTGGTGGCGCGGCTCGCCGACGTGGGCTATCTCGCGGACCCGAACCTCGCCACCGCCCTGTTCTGCGCCGTGCGCCTCCCGCAGCCGCTGCTGCTCGAGGGCGAGGCAGGAGTCGGCAAGACCCAGGCGGCCAAGGCGCTTGCCGAGCTGCTCGACACTCCGATGTTCCGGCTGCAGTGCTTCGAGGGGATCGACGCCTCCGAGGCGCTGTACGAGTGGAACTACCCGCGCCAGCTGCTCGGCATCCGCCTCGCCGAGGCCCGCGGCGAGGGCCTCGCGGAGGAGTCGCTCTTCGGCGAGGACTACCTCATCCGGCGGCCGCTGCTGGCAGCGCTCGAGCACCCCGGGCCGCGTCCAGCGGTGCTGCTCATCGACGAGATCGACCGCGCCGACGAGGAGTTCGAGGCGTTCCTCTTCGAGCTGCTCGCCGAGTCGACCGTGACGATCCCCGAGATCGGGACGCTGCGCGCGACCCACCCGCCGATCGTGATCCTCACCTCGAACCGCACGCGCGACCTGCACGACGCCCTCAAGCGCCGCTGCCTCTACCACTGGATCGAGTACCCACCCCTGGCTCAGGCGATCGCGATCGTGCGCGCTCGCGTCCCCGAGGCCAGCGTCGATCTCGCGACCGAGGTGGCCGGCGCCGTGCAGCGGCTGCGCAGCCTCGACGTGCAGAAGCCGCCCGGCGTGGCCGAGGCCATCGACTGGGTCCACGCCGCGACGCTGCTCGGCCTCGATCACCTCGACGAGCACGGCGTCGAGGCGACGCTGGGATCGGTGCTCAAGTACCGCGAGGACCATGACGTCGCGCGCGCGGCGACGCTGCGCTGGATCGCCGATCCCGCGCGCGCCCTCACCCAGGCCACCGACGACCTGAGCGCCGCAGCCGAGGGCTGACCGATGGTCGATCAGGGCGCAGCCGTCCGGCACCACGACCTCGCGAAGGTCCTCGCGGCGTTCGGCAACCTGCTGCATGCGGCCGGTGTGCCCGTGACGCCCGAGCGCAGCGCACGGTTCGCGCAGGTGGTGCTCCTCGCCGAGCCGTCGACCCGGGCGGAGCTCGCGGCGCTCGGGCGCACGACGCTGCTGAGCTCGCACGACCAGGTCGAGATCTTCGACGCCGTCTTCTCGCAGGTCTTCCGCGGCGTCGTCGACTTCGCCGAGTTCCGCGGCGACTCGCCGAAGCCGCCGCCGCCCGCGTCGGTCGCGGGCGAGGACGCCGAGTCCGGGCGGTCCGACCGCGAGGGCGACGGGGACTCGGCGCCGCAGGGCTCCGACGGCATCCCCGGAGAGGGGGAGTCGGAGCCCGAGGACGACGAGGAGTCGGTGCTGGCCGCGTGGAGCACGAAGGAACGCTTGGGGGAGAAGGACTTCGCGGCGTGCTCCGAGGACGAGCTTCGGCTCCTTCGCGCGCTGATCGAGCGGTTGCCGTTCGTCGCGCCGCAGCGCATCGCGCGCCGCGAGCGCCGGCACCCGCGCGGTCGCTCGCTCGACATGCGGGCCACGCTCCGGGCCTCGCACCGCACGATGGGTGACCCCGTGCACCGGGTGCTGCGACGGCGTCGGGAGCGCCCGCGCCGCGTGGTCCTGATCGCCGACGTCTCGGGCTCGATGGAGCCCTACGCGCGGGTCTACCTCCACCTCATGCGTGGAGCCGTGCGCGCCCTGGGCTCGGAGGCCTTCGTCTTCGCGACCCGGCTCACCCGGCTCACCCGCCAGCTCGCCGACACCCATCCCGACGTCGCCTACCGCAAGGCCGCCAGCGCCGCGCCGGACTGGTCGGGCGGGACGCGGATCGGCTCGGCACTCAAGTCGTTCGTCGACGACCACGGCCGGCGCGGCATGGCGCGCGGCGCCGTCCTCGTGATCGTGTCCGACGGGTGGGAGCTCGAGAACCCCGAGATGGTCGGTCTCGCGATGCAGCAGCTGTCGCGGCTCGCCTTCCACGTCATCTGGGTCAACCCGCGCAAGGCGGCACGCGGCTACCAGCCGCTCGTGGGCGGGATGGCCGCCGCGATGCCCTACGTCGACACGTTCGTGAGCGGCCACTCGCTGCGCGCCCTGGAAGAGGTCATGGCCGCGATCCGTGACGCGGCGAACGACGGGCGGCACCACTCCTACGCCCGATCGGTGCACCTGCCGGCCGTGGTGCAGGACGCGGTCGCTGTCGAGGACGCGGCACCGCAGTCCAGCCCACCGCGCGACAAGTTCCCGACGGGCACGATCGTGACCGGTCGGATGTCAGGATGAGCCCGTGACCTGGACCTGCCAGTGAGAACCGTCGCGGAGCACCTCGCGGTCGTGCTCGACGGGATCGAGCCGCTCGAGCCCATCGACATCCCCCTGCTCGACGCGATCGGGCTCACGCTCGCGTCCGACGTGGTCGCGCCATGGCCGCTGCCGAGCTTCGACAACAGCGCGATGGACGGCTACGCCGTGCGCTCCGTCGACGTCGCCTCGGCGTCGGAGGCCGCGCCAGTGGCTCTCCCGGTCCTCGGCGACGTCGCGGCGGGTGACTCGGGCGCGCTGGTCGTGGCACCAGGCACGACCGTGCGCATCATGACCGGCGCGCCGATGCCCGAGGGCGCCGACGCCGTGGTCCCTGTCGAGCGCACCGACGGCGGCACGCAGACCGTGCGCATCACGGCCTCGGCCGCCCCGGGTGCCTACGTCCGACGTGCCGGCGAGGACGTCGTCGCGGGCACCGTCGTGCTGAGCGCCGGCGACGTCGTGTCGGAGCGCTCGGTGGCGGTGCTCGCGTCCGTCGGCTGCGCGCACGTGCCGGTCGTCCGCCGTCCGCACGTCGTGGTCATCAGCACGGGTGACGAGCTCGTCGAGGTCGGCCATCCCCTGGCGCCCGGGCAGATCGTCGACTCCAACGGCCTCATGATCGTGGCCCTCGCCCGCGCAGCCGGGGCGAGCGCATGGCGCACGCCGCACTCGCACGACGTCGACGACGAGTTCCGCGGGCTGCTCGACGCCGCCTTGCGCAACGCCGACGTCGTGGTCACCAGCGGCGGGGTCAGCATGGGTGCCTTCGACACGGTGAAGGCCGTGCTGTCCGAGAGCGGCGAGGCCGAGTTCGTGAAGGTCGCGCAGCACCCGGGGATGCCGCAGGGCAGCGGCCGGCTCGGCGCGAAGCACATCCCGATCGTCACTCTTCCGGGCAACCCGGTGAGCTCGTTCGTCTCGTTCGAGATCTACGTGCGACCGCTCATCCGCCGGCTGATGGGCCGCACGGAGCTGACGCGTCCCACCGAGCCCGCGACGCTGCTCGAGCCGATCGACTCGCCGCCGGGCAAGCAGCAGTACGTCCGCGCCGTGCTCGAGGTCGGCGACGACGGTCGCCGCAGCGTGCGCCCGATCGGGCGCCAGGGGTCGCACGTCGTCGGTGCGCTCGCGATGGCGCAGGCGCTCGTCGTCCTGCCGCCGGACGTGACGCGCGTCGAGGCGGGCGAGACGGTCGCGGTGCTCGACCTGCTGCGTGCGCAGAGCTGACGCAGTGGTGCGCGTGCGCTGAGGTTCCGGCGTAGCGAGAAGCCTCAGGCATGCCTCACCACGACCGATGGGTGCGCTGAGCACCCGGCGCAGCGCCTGAGGTGTCGTGACCCACGGAGCGCGCCATGAGTGAGACCACCACCGCCTCGACCGCAACGCGGCCGACCCGGCGCACCCTCTCCGTGCGTGCCCGGCTCGTCAGCCTGGTCGCCGTGCTGTGCACGCTGTGGCTGGTCTCCGTCGGGGTTGCGGTCTACGGCCTCTCGCAGGCACGAGGCCAGATCGACGAGCTCGCCACGACCTTCACGGCCTCCAACCAGGCGCACCTCGCCTACGAGTCCTGGCTCGCCGACGACAGCGCGTCGAACATGTACGTCGGTCTCGCGAGCCTCAACGACAAGAGCCAGGCGACGCTCACCGAGGACACCTGGAAGGTCGTCACCACGGAGCACGCCGACGCCGCGAAGAACCTGACCGCGTTGCAGAGCAGCCCGGTGGACGGCGTCCCCGCGCTGGCCACCGCGGCGGTCGCCGACCTCGCCGGCTACGACGACTTCACCCAGAAGGTGCGCGCCTCGGTGCAGGCCGGCGACGTCCCGGGTGCGCTCAAGATCATGACGGTCGACAACTTCGACGCGTCGACGAAGCTCGACGCCTCGCTCAACGCCATCAACGACCAGCTGGCCTCGGTCGTCACCTCCGTCCAGGACAACGCGAACGGCGCGGTCACCCGCTGGACGGCTGTCCTGCTGGTCCTCGTGGCGATCGGACTCGTCCTGGCCGTCGTCATCGTCGTCAGGGTGATCAACTCGATCACGGGTCCGCTCAAGGACATCGAGCTCGCCCTGGGCTCTCTCGCCGAGGGCGACCTCAAGGTGCGCGCGCTCGTCCAGACCAACGACGAGCTCGGTCGGGTGGCGCGCAGCCTCAACACCGCGGCCGCCGCGCAGCAGGCAAGCGTCTCGGCCATCGGCGACAACGCCCAGATGCTCGCGGCCGCGGCCGAGGAGCTCACCGCCACGAGCAGCATCATGAGCGAGGCCGCCGGTCAGACGACCGAGCAGGCCGTCACGGTCGCCGAGCAGTCCGAGTCCGTGAACGAGAGCGTCCAGGCCGCCAGCACCGCGGCCGAGGAGCTCACCGCGAGCATCGGTGCGATCTCGGCCAACGCGTGGGAGGCCGCGCGCGTGGCCTCGACCGCCGTCGAGGTGGCCGGGCTCACCAGCGCCATCATGGCCAAGCTCGGCCAGAGCTCGGCCGACATCGGCACCGTGATCAAGGAGATCCGCGGCGTCGCGGAGCAGACGAACCTGCTCGCGCTCAACGCCACGATCGAGTCGGCGCGGGCCGGCGAGGCGGGCAAGGGCTTCGCCGTGGTCGCGTCCGAGGTGAAGGACCTCGCCCGTGTCACCGCGTCGGCGACCACCGACATCACCGCGAAGATCCAGGCGATCAGCGACGACACGATCGAGGCGATCGGGGCGATCGAGCAGATCAGCGACACGATCAACCAGATCAACGAGATCCAGCACTCGATCGCGTCGGCCGTCGAGGAGCAGACCGCGGCGGTCAACGAGATCGCCCGCAGCATGTCGATGGCCGCCGACGGCAGCGGCCGCATCACGCTCTCGATCGACGGCGTGAACAGCTCCGCGCAGAGCGCGTCCTCGGGCGCCGCCCAGACCGGCCAGGCCGCGAACGAGCTGGCCCAGATGGCCAGCTCCCTCGAGGGCCTGGTCGCGTCCTTCCGCTACTGACCCGACTCGCGCGGGGTCCGGGCGTCAGGACTCGCGGTCTGCGGGGACGGGCTCGGTCAGCAGGGTGCCGGACCAGCTGGGGAACGTCAGGTCGTACTGGTCGAGGACCACGCCGGAGTCGAGCAGGCTGCCGGCGGGGTTGGCCGCGAGGTCGGTCGTGCCGTAGACCGAGACCCGTCCGAGCCCGGTCTCGCCGGACAGCAGCGCGACCGCGAGGTCGTCGTCGACCGGGATGCTCCAGGTCCAGGCCGACGTGAGCGCGTGACGTCCGACCGTGCCGCGCGGACGACCGTCGGCGTCGAGCAGCACCGAGGTCGCCGACCGCCACGTGACGGTGAGCAGCGTGGTGCTGATGCCGGGGTGGACGGCGGCGATCCGCACGCCGTCGAGGTGGAGGTGCAGCGCCGACGACTCGCCGAGTGCTCGTGCGTAGACCTCGGCCGCGCTCTCCGGACGCGTGCGGCGTCGTACGACGACCGCCACGGCGCACCCGACGGCGAGCGCGTACGCCCCGCGCATCATGAGGTCGTAGGACAGCCACACGACCGGTGCGAGCCCGGCGGCGAGGGCGACGAGGAGCGCCGTACGCCGGCGTGCTCGCACCCGGCGCCGTGGGTCAGTCCCGCGCATGGCTCGACCTCCTCGATCGCGCCAGGCTAGGTCGCCGGTGGCGTCAGGTCACGGGTGCGAGCAGCCTCGGAACCAGGCCGTGACCGAACTGCGACGTACGCAGCACGCCGCCCGGGACACCGTGTCTCCACGGCGACCCGGGCGTCGGGTGGTGAGTCGTGACTAGACCGTCGGCTGCGGGGTCCAGCGCAGGTAGGGCTTGACCTCGTCGACGTCGCCGAAGCGCGCCTTGGCGTCCTCCGTGGACATGGCCACGGACACGATGACCTTGTGGCCCGGCGTCCAGTCGGCGGGGGTCGCGACCGGCGCGAGGTCCGTCAGCTGCAGCGCGTCGATGACGCGGACGATCTCGTCGAAGTTGCGGCCGACCGACTTCGGGTAGGTGAGCGTGAGGCGCACCTTGTTCGCCGGGTCGATGATGAACACCGAGCGCACGGTCGAGGTGTCGCCTTCGCCCGGGTGGATCATGTCGTAGAGCTCGGAGATGGCCTTGGTGGGGTCGGCGACGATCGGGAAGTTGAGGTCGGTGCCGCCGACGTCGCCGATGTCGCCGGCCCACGCCTGGTGCGACTCGAGCGGGTCGACCGAGATGGCGATCGCCTTGACGCCGCGCTGGTCGAAGGCGTCCTTGAGACCAGCGGTGCGGCCGAGCTCGGTGGTGCAGACCGGCGTGAAGTCGGCCGGGTGGCTGAAGAAGACGGCCCACGAGCCGGCCTTCCAGTCGTGGAAGTGGATGGTGCCCTCGGTGGACTCCGCGGTGAAGTCCGGGGCGATGTCGCCCAGGTGGATGCTCATGGGGGAACTCCTCGTGTCAGGTGCGTGCTCGTCCGATTCTCCCGTACGGCGGTTCCCCGGGTCGAACAGGTCCCGGTGGCCCACCCCGCTGGCGTCCCGCGTCAGCCCCCCGGCGTCGAGAGCCAGGTGCGCAACGTCGCGACGTCGAACCCGCTGATGACCCCGTCCAGGTCCTTGAGCGGAGTCTCGAGGCCGATCGTCGCGGGGATGGCGAACCGCGCGCGCAGACCCGCCTCGGTCACCCCGGGGAACGTGGCGTCGAGCACCTGCTGCAGCGTCATCCAGCCCTTCACGTCGTCTGGCGCTGCGGGCAGCGTGCCGGTGTCGCCGCTTGTGCCGGTGCCTGATCCGGGACCGGTGCCGTCGGACGCCGCGGCTCCGCCTCCGCCAGCGGTCGCGACAGCGTCGCGGCCGGTCGTGGCCCAGTGCCCGGTCGCCTGGGCGGCCACGACGACGCCACCGCCCAGCAGGACCGCCAGCAGCGGGATCGCGACGGCCGGGACGCGCCGCGTCGCGAGGCGGGTCGAGGTCGGGACGGCGCGCGACCGTGCGGGCAGTCGCATCGTGCTCGAGGTCGTGCGGGCGGCAGTCATCGCGCGGGCTCCTTGTCGCGCTCGAGGGGAAGGTCGAGTGATCGCGACGACGGCCACGGCAGTGCGACGGAGATCCCGATCGCGTCCTGGCTCGGGCAGGCGGCGACGCACTCGAGGCAGCCGATGCACTGGGCGTCCGTGACGCGGGTGGTCTCGTCGACCTGCAGCGCCATCGGGCAGGCGCGGGTGCAGAGGTCGCAGCCGAGGCACGCGTCGGCGTCACGCTGGATCGCCAGCGGCGAAGCCTTCGAGATCAACCCCTGCACGGCACCCAGGGGGCAGGCGTAGCGGCAGAACGGCCGGGGTACCACGAAGGACAGGACCAGCATCACGGCCAGGACGGCGAAGGCGAGGCTCAGCTCGAACTCGGCGACCGACAGCACCGCGGACCACGGGTCGACCTCGCGGAAGACCATGGTCCCCGTGAGTGCGGCGCCGCCGAGGGCGAACGCGAGCACGACCCAGCGGCCCTGGCGCAGGACCGCGTCGACCCGGCGCCAACCGGCGCCGGCCGGCCGACGCTGCCAGCGTCCGAGAGGCGGGATCGCGCGGCCGACGGCCCGGGCGACGCCGTACAGCGCCTCCTGGATCGTGCCGAGCGGGCACAGCCAGCCACAGAAGCTTCCGCGCGCGGCCAGCGCCATGACGGTGATCGCGAGTGCGAGCGCGAGGTTCGCGGGATGCGTGTGCGCCACCGTGCGACCCGTCGTGAGCCAGGTCCACAGCGTCTCGAACCCGCCGAACGGGCAGAGCGACTCCGGTGAGGAACCACCGGCGACCGCACGTCCGAGGACGAGCCAGGCGACGTAGCCGAGGACGACGGCCTGTAGCGAGTGCCGGACCAGGCGGGTGCGCCTGCCCCAGGACACCGGTCGTCTCGGCACCTCGCGCCGCTCACCGCGCCGGTCGTTACCGGCGTCGAGCGCCGCTTCCCGATCCTCGATCGCCATGACCGATCACCTTCCGAAGTCCTGCATGTCGTGCGTCAGGACCGAGCATCGGATCAGGCGTTGGCGATGCCGTGCAGTCGATGTGGAGGCGAGATGGAGATCGGCACGCCGTCGACGGTGACGACGAGGCCGCCGGCGGCGTCGATGCCGGACGCCATCCCCTGCCCTTCGGGAAGGGCCGTCAGCCGGCCCAGGGACTGGCACCGCTCCCGGTAGTCGGCTCCGAGTGCGGGATCGCCGGATCGCCACTGGTCGACCCGGCGAGCGAGCTCGGGGAGCAGCGTGGCGAGGATCGTTGACCGGTCGATCGAGCCGCCCTCGCTGTATATCGAGCTCGTTCCGACGGGCAGGTCGGTGGAGCTGATGCCGACGGCGATCACGAGGGTGAGAACCAGGCCTGCGTCGACGCCGTCGACGCGGACCGAACCCACCTGCAGCGAACCGGCGTCACCTCCGCACTTGGTCCCTGGCACCGTGATGGCATCGGGCCAGAGCACCTCGGCCGGCACACGTGAGGCGTTGCGCAGCGCGTCGGCCGCCGCGAGCGCGCCGACGAGGGGAAGCCAACCGGTCTTCGCGTCGTCGGTGAGCTCGGTGACGAGGACCGCGACGACGAGCGCCGACCCTGCGGGGAGGTCGGACCCGCGGAACGGGGAGAGCTCCCCGTCCCACGACTCCAGCACCACGCAGGACAGGTCGCGCGAGCCCGGCTCCGACAGCCGCGTCAGCACGTCGTGGACCGTGGTCAGGTCCTCGACGACGACGGGTGACTGCCACGACCACCCGTCGACGTCGAGAGCAGTTCGGACCGCCGGCAGATCGAGCGGCTCCCGGGACTCGGCGAGGTCCATCCGGTCAGTCCGCGTAGGTCGCGCCGAGGCGGTGACCGTGCTCCGGCCTCGTGATCGGGAGTCCGGCCTTCGCGGCGTTCGGGAAGTCGTCGTCGACGTGCACCAGGTCGACGCCGGCGGCCTCGAGCAGCGACGCGCCGACCGAGGCGCGGAACCCGCTGCCGCAGTAGATCCACACGGGCCCGTCAGCAGCTGCGGCCCAGGCGACGACCTCGTCGATCCGGCCGCGCAGCTCGTGCAGCGGGACGTGCGTGGCACCGGCGACGTAGCCGTCGTCCCACTCGCTGTTGCGGCGCAGGTCGAGCATCGGCAGGGCCGGGTTCGCGGCGAGCGCGGCCGCCATCTCGACGTGGGTGGCGCGCGGGTAGCTCGACAGAGGCGCATCGCCGCTCGCCCAATCGGTGGGTGAGCCGATCGCATACGCAGCCGGCCGGTCGATCCCGATCTGCACCAGGTCGCGCTGCATGGACGCGACCTCCTCGACCGTCGCGCCGAGAAGCGTGAGCGGTGCGCCCCAGTCGATGAGCCAGCCGAGGTAGGTGATGGCGTTGCCGTGCACGTCGAAGGACAACGAGCCCTTCACGTGCTCGGCGGCGAAGATGCGGCGGTGGCGCAGGTCCACGACCCACTCGCCGCGCCCGATCGCTGCCGCGATGTCGTCCGCGGTGGCCCTGCGGGGCAGG
>Ga0302299_10001999_pt1 | contig 12387 bp, 8 predicted proteins | sample III_Fen_N3_4_FD_198795 | JGI IMG/M metagenome (GOLD analysis project Ga0302299, IMG submission 198795) | Peat permafrost microbial communities from Stordalen Mire near Abisko, Sweden - III_Fen_N3_4 | ecosystem: Environmental > Terrestrial > Soil > Wetlands > Permafrost | place: Sweden: Abisko... | reverse complement strand
GGCCAGGACGATGGTCCCGAGACGTCCCATCACTGCCGGACTACGGTGGCTGCGACCATCGCCTCACCCTGGAGCCCCCATGCCCCGCTCCGCCTTCCTGTCCGGTCGTACCGATGGTGCCGCCCAGGACGCGTGGGCCGGGTTCGTCAGCGGGCCGTGGATGGACCGCGTGGACGTGCGCGACTTCGTGCAGCGCAACTACACCCCGTACCTGGGCGACGGTGCGTTCCTCGCCGGCGCGACCGCCCGGACCACGGCGCTGTGGAACGGTCTGGCTCCCCTGCTGGCGGCGGAGCGCGACGGTGCCGCGTACGACGTCGACCCCACCACCCCGTCCTCGATCACCTCGCACGCACCGGGCTACGTCGACCGGGACGCCGAGCTCGTCGTCGGGCTGCAGACCGACGCCCCCCTGCGCCGCGCGATCATGCCGAACGGCGGCTGGCGGGACGTGCAGCGCGCGCTCGAGGCGCACGGGTACACCGCGCCGCCCGAGATCGTGGAAGCCTTCACGCGCTACCGCAAGACGCACAACGACGGCGTGTTCGACGTGTACCCGCCGAACGTGCGTGCCGCACGCAGCGCCCGGCTGCTCACGGGCCTGCCGGACGGCCACGGCCGCGGCCGGATCGTCGGCGACTACCGGCGCGTGGCGCTGTACGGCGTGGCGGCACTGCTGGCGGCGAAGCGCCTGGAGCGCACCGAACTGGACCTGGAGCGCTCGAGCGAGGACGTGATCCGGGACCGCGAGGAGCTCGCCGAGCAGATCCGCGCCCTGCGGGACCTGGCGACGATGGCGGCGTCCTACGGCTACGACATCTCGGCGCCCGCGCGCGACACCAGGGAAGCCGTCCAGTGGCTCTACTTCGCCTACCTGGCCGCCGCCAAGGAGCAGAACGGCGCCTCGATGCCGCTGGGCCGCACCTCGACGTTCCTCGACGTGTACGTGTCCCGGGACCTGTCCTCCGGCCGGCTGACCGAGGACGAGGCCCAGGAGCTGGTGGACGACCTCGTCATCAAGCTGCGGCTGATCCGCTTCCTGCGCACGCCGGAGTACGAGGAGCTCTTCACGGGCGACCCGACGTGGATCACCGAGACCGTCGGCGGCATGGGCGAGGACGGTCGCACGCTGGTGACGCGCACGTCGTTCCGCATCCTGGCGACGCTGCGCAACCTCGGTCCGGCGCCGGAGCCCAACCTCACGGTGCTGTGGAGCGAGCGGCTGCCGGACGGGTTCAAGCGGTTCTGCGCCGACCTGAGCATCGAGCACTCGGCCGTGCAGTACGAGTCCGACGACCTGGTGCGCGGGTCATGGGGCGACGACGCCGCCATCACCAGCTGCATGTCACCGATGCGCCTCGGCAAGCAGATGCAGTTCTTCGGTGCGCGGGTCAACCTCGCGAAGGCCCTGCTGTACGCGATCAACGGTGGCCGGGACGAGATGACCGGTCGGCAGGTCGGCCCCGTCGCCTCCGCCGTGGAGGGCGAGGTGCTCGACTACGACGAGGTGCTGGCGAACCTCGACAGGACCCTGGACTGGGTCGCGGCCACCTATGTCGACGCGCTGAACTGCGTGCACTACATGCACGACAAGTACGCCTACGAGCGGCTGGCGATGGCGCTGCACGACCGGTCCGTCGTGCGGACGCTGGCCTGCGGCATCGCCGGCCTGTCGGTGGTGGCGGACTCGCTGTCCGCGATCAAGTACGCGCAGGTGCGCGGCCTGCGGACCACGGACGGCCTGGTCACCGAGTTCGTGGTCGAGGGGGAGTACCCGGCGTTCGGCAACGACGACGACCGCGTGGACGACATCGCGGCATGGCTGGTGCGCACGTTCATGACGAAGCTCCGCCGGCAGCCCACCTACCGCAACGCGTTGCACACGCAGTCGGTGCTCACCATCACGTCGAACGTCGTCTACGGGCGCGCCACCGGCTCCACGCCGGACGGCCGCAAGGCCGGCGAGCCGCTCGCCCCGGGCGCGAACCCGATGAACGGCCGGGACACGCACGGCCTGATGGCCTCGGCCCTCTCGGTGGCCAAGCTGCCCTACGTCGATGCGCAGGACGGCATCTCCTTGACGTCGAGCATCGTGCCGTCCGGGCTGGGCCACACGCGCGACGAGCAGGTGGACAACCTCGTCGGGCTGCTCGACGCTTTCATGCTGTCCGCCGGCTACCACCTGAACCTCAACGTGGTGTGCCGCGAGACCTTGCTCGACGCGATGCTGCACCCCGAGGACCACCCCCAGCTGACGCTCCGGGTCTCGGGGTACGCGGTGAACTTCGTCCGGCTGACCCACGAGCAGCAGCTGGACGTGCTGTCCCGCACGTTCCATGGCGCGATCTGAGCAGCACCCGGGCCCGACGCGGCGGCGATCGATGCGCATCGGGACGGCGCGCACGCGCCCGGAGCGCACCCGACCGGCGCGCACCCGGCCGGCGCACGGGAATGTCACCGGGGTAACGGCGTTGAGGAGAGCGACATGACGACGATGAGCGAGCGCGACGGCGCCCCGGTGGTGCACCTGCGTACGCCCATGGTCGGGGGCTCCGCGGTCCGCGCGCACGGCGCCGGCACCCAGGGCCTGGAGAGCACGGAGGCGGAGCGCCCGGAGCGGCTCGCCGCGGTGCGCTCCGGCGAGCTGGGCTCCCTGCACTCGTGGGAGCTGGTCACCGCGGTGGACGGCCCGGGCACCCGGATGACCGTCTTCCTGTCCGGCTGCCCGCTGCGGTGCCTGTACTGCCACAACCCAGACACGATGGAGATGCGTCGAGGTACCGACGTCACGGTCGACGAGCTGCTGCGCCGGGTGCGTCGCTACCGCGGGGTCTTCACGTCGACCGGTGGCGGGTTGACCATCTCCGGCGGCGAGCCGCTCATGCAGCCCGCGTTCGTCGCGCGGCTGCTGCGCGGCGCGAAGGAGATGGGTGTCCACACGACGCTCGACACCTCGGGATTCCTCGGCGCGGCCTGCACGGACGCGATGCTCGACGACCTCGACCTCGTGCTGCTCGACGTGAAGTCGGGTCTGCCGGAGACCTATCGTCGGGTGACGGGCCAGGTGCTGGCGCCCACGCTGGAGTTCGGCCGCCGGCTCGCCGCGCGCGGGACCGCCATCTGGGTGCGGTTCGTGCTGGTGCCCGGACTGACCGACGCCCCGGAGAACGTCGAGGCGGTCGCCGACTACGTGACGCAGCTGTCCAGCGTCGAGCGGGTCGAGGTGCTGCCGTTCCACCAGATGGGCCGCGACAAGTGGGCCGAGCTCGGGCTGGCCTACCAGCTCGACGACACACCGGCGCCGAGCGTGGAGCTCGTGGAGCGTGTCCGGGACCAGTTCCGGGCGCGCGGCCTGCAGGTCTACTGAAGTCGTCCCAGCACCGGGACCTAGGTCCTGGTCGTCCCATGACCAACCTCGTAGGGTGGCCTTACCACCCCGATCGAGGAGACCTCATGACGATCACCGTCATCCCCGGCAGCGCCACCGACGAAGCTGCCTGGGACGGGTTCGCGCCGGGCCCTTGGACCGACACGATCGACGTCCGGGACTTCATCCAGCGCAACTACACGCCGTACCTCGGCGACGCGGGCTTCCTCGCCGGCCCCACCGCCAAGACCCTCGCCGTCTGGGACACCCTGGAGCGTGAGTACCTGTCCGTCGAGCGCGCCAAGCGCGTGTACGACGTCGACACGCACACCCCGGCGGACATCGACGCGTTCCCCGCGGGCTACATCAGCGCGGACGACGACGTGGTCGTCGGCCTGCAGACCGACACCCCGCTCAAGCGCGCGATGATGCCCAACGGCGGCTGGCGCATGGTCGAGACGGCGATCCGCGAGGCCGGGCTGGAGCCCGACCCCGAGGTGAAGCGGATCTTCACGCAGTACCGCAAGACCCACAACGAGGCCGTGTTCGACATGTACACGCCGCGCATCCGCGCCGCGCGCAGCGCGCACATCGTCACCGGCCTGCCGGACTCCTACGGCCGCGGCCGCATCATCGGTGACTACCGCCGGGTGGCGCTGTACGGGGTCGACACACTCATCGCCGCGAAGATGGCGGACAAGGACTCGGTGGCGGACCAGCCGTTCAGCGAGCACTGGGCCCGCTACCGCGAGGAGCACTCGGAGCAGATCAAGGCGCTGAAGAAGCTCAAGACGCTGGGCCAGACCTACGGTCTGGACCTCGGCCGGCCCGCGACGACCTTCCAGGAGGCCGTGCAGTGGACCTACATGGGCTACCTGGCCTCGGTGAAGAGCCAGGACGGCGCCGCGATGAGCATCGGCCGGCTGTCCGCGTTCCTCGACGTCTACGCCGAGCGTGACCTCGCCGCCGGCGCGCTGACGGAGGAGGGCGCGCAGGAGGTCATCGACGCGCTCGTCCTCAAGCTGCGCATCGTCCGCTTCCTGCGGACCGTCGACTACGACCAGATCTTCTCGGGCGACCCGTACTGGGCCACCTGGTCGGACGGCGGGTTCAGCGAGGACGGTCGTCCGCAGGTGACGAAGACCTCGTTCCGGCTGCTGCAGACGCTGCGCAACCTGGGCCCCGCACCCGAGCCGAACATCACCATCTTCTGGGACCCGTCGCTGCCGCAGGGCTACAAGGAGTTCTGCTCGGCGATCTCCATCGAGACCTCGGCGATCCAGTACGAGTCCGACGCGCACATCCGCCGGCACTGGGGCGACGACGCGGCGATCGCCTGCTGCGTGTCCCCGATGCGGGTCGGCAAGCAGATGCAGTTCTTCGGTGCGCGGGTGAACGCGGCCAAGGCGCTGCTCTACGCGATCAACGGCGGCCGTGACGAGATGTCCGGCAAGCAGGTCGTCAGCGGCTTCGCGCCGATCGAGGGCGAGGCCGCGCTCGACTTCGACGAGGTCTGGAGCAAGTACGACGCGATGCTGACCTGGGTCGCGGAGACCTACGTCGAGGCGCTGAACATCATCCACTACAGCCACGACCGGTACGCGTACGAGTCGATGGAGATGGCGCTGCACGACGACGAGATCCTGCGGACGATGGGTTGCGGCATCGCCGGACTGTCGATCGTCGCCGACAGCCTCGCGGCCATCAAGTACGCCCGAGTCTTCCCGGTGCGGGACGAGACCGGCCTGGTGGTCGACTACGTCACCGAGGGCGACTTCCCCGTCTACGGCAACGACGACGACCGCGCCGACGAGCTGGCGCAGCTCGTGGTGAAGACCGTGATGGACAAGATCCGTCAGCTGCCGATGTACCGCGACGCGGTGCCGACGCAGTCGGTGCTGACGATCACCTCGAACGTCGTCTACGGCAAGGCCACCGGCTCGTTCCCGTCGGGGCACCGCAAGGGCACACCGTTCGCGCCGGGCGCCAACCCGGAGAACGGGATGGACACCCACGGGATGGTCGCCTCGATGCTCTCGGTGGGCAAGCTCGACTACGACGACGCGCTGGACGGCATCTCGCTGACCAACACGATCACCCCGAGCGGCCTGGGTCGGACCAAGGACGAGCAGGTGGGCAACCTCGTGGGGATCCTCGACGCGGGGATGACCGAGGGCCTGTTCCACGCGAACATCAACGTGCTCAGCCGCGAGACGCTCGAGGACGCCATCGCTCACCCGGAGAAGTACCCGAACCTCACGGTGCGGGTGTCCGGCTACGCGGTGAACTTCGTCAAGCTCACCAAGGACCAGCAGCTGGACGTGCTCACGCGCACGTTCCACCAGTCCGCCTGACACGTCGCGACGCACGACGGGCGGTGGCCCGGCCCTCGGCCGGTGCCACCGCTCGTCGGCGTTACCGCTGCAGCCGCTGTCCCCGCTAGGACGATGCCGTGGTGACGCGCGGGACGTCCGCCCGGCCGGCAGGCAGCAGCCGACGGCCCAGCACCCGCTCCGACCAGAGCGTGCGGTCCAGGTACGGCGTGAGCCCACCGAGGTGGAACGGCCAGCCCGCGCCGAGGATCATGCACAGGTCCACCTGGTCGGGGCCCGCCACCACGCCTTCGTCGAGCAGGTGACCCACCTCGATCGTCAGGGCCGCCAGCACGGCGTCGCGCACGCCGGCCTCGTCGAGCGGGGCGTCGGCCGAGCGGTCCCGCACGGAGTCGAACACCTGCTGCACCGCCGGGTCGACCCGACGTGGCAGGCCCGGGGCCGGGGCCGGCAGCGCCACGGACCGGCCCTGCTCGACCACCCGCTCAAGGCCCGGTGAGTGGGGGAAGCGTGCGCCGAGGTCGGCGCGCAACGACGTCAGCACGTGCAGGCCGACGGCCGGTCCGACGAGGTCGAACAGCTCGAAGGGGGGCATCGGCAGGCCGAGCGGATCGAGGGCGCGGTCGGCCACCTCGACCGGCGTGCCGTGCTCCACCGCGTCGACGATGACCCCGAGCAGCAGCACCAGCAGCCGGTTGACGACGAAACCGGGCCGGTCCCGCACCGCGACGGCGGTCTTCCCCAGCCGGGCGACGACGTCGAGTGCCGTGGCCAGGGTGGCGTCGTCGGTGCGCTCGGCGCGCACCACCTCCACCAGCGGCATCGCGGCGACGGGGTTGAAGAAGTGCAGGCCGACCACGCGCTCAGGGTGGGCCAGACCCGCCGCCATCGCCGTCACCGAGAGCGCGGAGGTGTTGGTGGCCAGCAGGGTGTCGGGACCGATCACCTGCTCCACCTCCGCGAACACCCGTTGCTTGACGGCCAGCACCTCGGTGACCGCCTCGATGACGAGGTCGCATCCCGCGAAGACGTCGAGATCCGTGGACCCGGTGACGGAGGCGACCGTGCGGGCGCCCGCCTCGGCGCTCATCCGGCCCGACCGCACCGACCGCTCCACGGAGGCCCGCACCGCCGCGAGGCCCTGCGCCACCCGGTCCTCGTCGAGGTCGCGCATCACCACGGGCACGCGCAGGCGACGCGCGACCAGGGTGGCGATCTGGCCTGCCATCAGGCCTGCGCCGACGACCCCGACGCGGGACACGCGGCGGGCCAGCGCGGGGTCGGGTGCGCCGCGCACCTTCTTCGCGCCCGACACCAGGCCGAACGCGTACACGCTGGCGCGCATCTCGTCGGTCAGGAGGAGGTCGGCCAGCGCCTCGTCCTCGGCGGCGAAAGCGTGCGCCGGCTCGGCGTCACGCGCCGCGGCGAGCAGGTCGAGCGCCCGGGAGGGCGCCGGTCGCGAGCCGTGCACCGTGGCCTCGAGGCGCGTGCGGGCGGCGGCCACGGCCGCTGTCCAGGTCCTCTCGTCGTCCAGCGGCCGGCGGTGCACGACGACCGCGCCGTCCAGGACATCGGCGGCCCAGCGGACGGACTGCTCGAGGAAGTCCGCCGGATCGAGGACGGTGTCGACGAGGCCGAGCCGGCCCGCCTCGTCCGCCGAGAACGGCCGGTTCGCCGCGGGCCGGGTCAGCACCACGTCGAGCGCCGCGGCAATGCCCACCAGCCGCGGAACGCGGTAGGCGCCGCCCCAGCCGGGCACCAGGCCGAGCCCGGTCTCCGGGAGCCCGAGCGCGCGGACGTCGGACGAGACCGTGCGGTAGTCGCACGCCAGCGCGAGCTCGAGCCCGCCGCCGAGCGCCACGCCGTTGACGAACGCGAACGTGGGCACGCCGCACTGGCGCAGCAGATCGTAGGCGGCATGGCCGGCGTGGCCGAGCTCGAGCGCCTCGGCGCGCGACGCGATGCCACCCACCAGCGTGAGGTCGGCGCCGGCGGCGAACACGTACGGCTTGCCCGTCACCGCGACGGCGACGAGCTCGCCGGCCCGGGCGCGGTCGCGGACCGCGACCAGGCTGGTGGTCAGCTCGGCGATGCCTTGGGGGCCGAGCGTGCTGGGCCGGGTGTGGTCGAACCCGTTGTCCAGCGTGACGAGGGCCAGCGTGCCGAGCCCGCGGGGCAGCCGCACGTCCCGGGTGAGGCTATGGGTGACCTTCTCGGCGCGCGGCGCCGGGGCGGGGGCCGGGGTAGCGGCCGGGGTCGTGGGGTCCGGCGCGCTCATCGGGTGCTCCCTGCGTCGATGTGGTGGGGGTTCTCCCAGATCACCGTGCCGCCTTGGCCCAACCCGACGCACATGGCCGTCAGGCCGTAGCGGACCTCGGGGTGCTCGGCGAACTGGCGGGCCAGCTGGATCATCAAGCGCACGCCGGACGCGGCGAGCGGGTGCCCGACGGCGATGGCGCCCCCGTAGGGGTTGACCCGCGGGTCGTCGTCGGGCAGGCCGAAGGCGTCCAGGAAGGCGAGCACCTGGACCGCGAACGCCTCGTTGAGCTCGAACAGCCCGATGTCGTCGATCGTCAGGCCGGCCCTGTCGAGGGCTCTGTGGGTGGACGGCACCGGTCCGATGCCCATGATCTCGGGGTCGACCCCGGCGTAGGCGAAGGAGACGAGCCGCATCCCCGCCGGCAGGCCGAGCTCGTCGGCCACGTCCGCCCCCGCCAGCAGGCACACCGCCGCGCCGTCGGTGAGTGGAGCGGAGGTCGCCGCGGTGACGCGCCCGCCGGGTCGGAAAGGCGTCGGCAGGTCGGCGACGGCCGCCAGCGTCGTCCCCGGACGCGGCGGCTCGTCGGCGGTGGCCAGGCCCCAGCCACGCAACGGGTCACGGACGGCGACGGGCACCAGGTCCGGCTCGATGCGACCCGAGGCCAGTGCCGCCGCATACCGCGCCTGGCTGGCGACCCCGAACGCGTCAGCGCGGGCCCTGGTCAGCGTGGGATAGCGGTCGTGGAGGTTCTCCGCGGTGGCTCCCATCGCGAGCGCCTCCGGGTCGACCAGCCGCTCGGCGACGAACCGCGGGTTCGGGTCGGCAGCAGAGCCCATCGGGTGGTGGCCCATGTGCTCGACGCCGCCGGCGATCGTCACGTCCTGCGCGCCGAAGCCGATCGCGGCGGCCGTCGCGGTGACGGCCGTCATCGCGCCGGCGCACATCCGGTCGACCGCGAAGCCCGGGACCGAGCGCGGCAGCCCGGCGAGCACGCCGACGGAACGCCCGAGCGTCAGGCCCTGGTCGCCGGTCTGGCTGGTGGCGGCCAGGGCGACGTCGTCGATCCGCTCGGGCGGCAGCTCGGGGTAGCGGCGCAGCAGCTCGCGGACGGCCTTGACCGCGAGGTCGTCTGCTCGGGTGGCGGCGTAGAGGCCATCCGGACGAGCACGACCGAAGGGGGTGCGGACGCCCCCGACGAAGACAACCGGTCGCGCGCCGGGCAGGCGCGCGGCGGGGTGGGACATGGGGACCTCCGGGACCTCGTCGTCCAGCGACGCCACCCGGCGCCGCGAGTACCTAGGACGAACGTCCTAGGTACCAGGCGCAGGCTAACACCGGACGGTGCCCGTCCGCCGGGTGTCGCGCCGGCCGCCGCTACGGCCGCGGCGCCTGCAGCGCGGCCGCGAGGCCGGCCGACAGCAGCTCCACCTGCCACGGCCGAGCGCCGCCGGCCTCGAGCACGGCGGTGACGGCGGCGGCATCCACCGGGTCCGGGGGCGTCCAGCACAGCCGGCGCAGCAGCTCGGGCTGGACGAGGTTCTCCACCGGGATGTCCCAGCGCGCCGACTCGACGGCGACGGAGGCACGGGCGGCGGCCAACCGGGCGGCGGCCGCGGGGTCGCGCTCCGACCAGGCTCGGGCCGGGGGAGGCCCCTCCGACCGCGGACCGCGCACGGACGGCAGCTGGTCCTCGGGGAGGGCCATCGCCCGGTCGATCGCCTCCTGCCACAACGTGGCGCGGCGCCGGGTGCCCTTGCCCCCGAACGCCGGCAGCGCGATGAGCTGCGGCACCGACCGGGGCAGCGCCTGCGCGGCGGCGACGATGGCGTGGTCGGGCAGCACCCGGCCGGGGGAGATGTCCCGTTGGCGGGCGTTGGTCTCGCGGGCCGTCCACAGCTCGCGCACCACGGCGACCCGGCGCGCATCGCGCACCGCGTGCAGCCCCGACACCCGCCGCCAGGGCTCGGCCTTCGGGGGCGGCTGCGGGGCGGTGCGGATGGCCTCGAACTCCTGGGCGGCCCACTGCGCCTTGCCCGCGGCGGCGAGCCGTTCGGCGAGCACCTCGCGGACCTCGACCAGCAGCTCGACGTCGAGCGCGGCATACCGCAGCCACTCGTGCGGCAAGGGCCGCGTGGACCAGTCGACGGCCGAGTGCTCCTTCGCCAGGCCGAGGCCGAGCGTGTCCGCGACGACGGCAGCCAGACCGACCCGGGGCAGGCCGAGGAGCCGCGCGGCGAGCTCGGTGTCGAAGATCCGGGACGGCATCAGACCCTGCTCGCGCAGGCCCGGCAGGTCCTGCGACGCGGCGTGCAGCACCCACTCGACGCCCACCAGCGCCCGGGACAGGGCCGACAGGTCGGGCAGGGCGCGGGGGTCGATGAGCACGGTGCCGGCGCCCTCGCGGCGCATCTGCACCAGGTAGGTGTGCTGTCCGTACCGGTAGCCCGAGGCCCGCTCCGCGTCGACTGCGACCGGCCCGGTCCCGGCTCCGAAGGCGGCGACCGCCTCGACCAAGGCCTCGGGGGTCTCGATGACGTCGGGCACGCCCTCGGACGGCTCGAGCAGCGGGACGACGACGGGTTGGTCGCTCGCAGGGACTTCGTCTGCCGCGACTTCGTCTGCCGCGACCTCGTCCGGCACGGCGGCCTGATCGGGCTCGGGCGCGACGGGTGACCCGACACCGTCGTGCCGGGGCGTCGGCAGGCCGGTCACGTCGAGCTCCACGCCCTCCACCGTAGTTCGCCGGGCCGCTGCCTGACGGGCGCACGCGCCGCAGGGCGGTCACCGTGCGGTCGGGACCTACCCGAGGAGTCCCGCGCGGATGGCGATCGCGACGAGCTCTGCCCGGTCGCCGGTGCCCAGCTTGCGGGAGATCCGGGCCAGGTGGCTCTTGACCGTCAGGGCCGACAGGCCCAATTCCACCCCGATCGCCCGGTTCGAGCGCCCCTCGGCGACATGGCTCAGGACACCGATCTCCCGCGCACTCAGCTCGGGGAGGTTCGGAGCCGGGGTGGGCGGGTCGATCGTCACCACGCCGGACGATCCGGAGACCGCGCCCCGCAGACCGCCTTCGAGCAGCGCGCAGATCTCACCAGGCTGCGCGTGCCGGGCCAGCACGACGACGCGCGCCGTTCCGCGTCGCCGCAGGGTGCGTACGAGGTTCTGAGCCTCGCCGTCGGCGATCTCGGTCACGACGACGCACATCGTCTGGGGCTGCTCGAGGAGGGTCGGACGCGTCAGCGCGGGCCGCGGCGCGTCAAGGACGTCGCGGTTCAGCGGGACGGGGGTCACGAACGAGAGGATCGGCACGGCGGCGGCCCGCCTTGAGCGAACGGGACCGGTCGATGCCCCAGGTCAGCGGCGGGGCGCCATCGGCACGACGCCTTCCGGGAGGGGCTCGAGGCCCGCCACGGTGCACAGCAGGGTGGTCCAGGCGGTCAGGTGCGGGCCGAGGTTCTCGTCGTCGGCCGTCCACGACGCGCGGATCTCGAGCTCGGCGGCCTCCTCCCGGCGCTCGATCGCGCCGAAGCTGCGCGACACCACCCGGGTGACCGTGCCACCGGCGGCGAGAGGGTCCACCCCGGCGGATGCCAGCGACTCCGTGAACCAGCTCCAAGCGACCTCGGCCAGCAGCGGGTCGGAGCCGACCTCCGGTTCGAGCGTCGCCCGGACCAGCGTCACCAGGCGGAACCGGCCCTCCCAGGCTTCCTGCCCCTCCGGGTCATGCAGGACGACGAACCGGCCGGACGCGAGCTCGTCGGCAGCGACCGAGCGTCGCGCGGTCCGCACCTCGGCCGTCAGCGCCGCGGAGAACGGCGCGATCCGGGCTGGCCCCGGCACCTCGTCGAGCACCACCTCGGGGCGCACCGCCACGGCGCGCAACGAGCGCAGCGCACGGACGAACTCCGCCGGGACGTCGTCGGGGCTGGCCACGAGCCGAGACTAGGCGTGGCGAGCGCGCCGGGCCGCCCGGCGCGCCGACGTCCCCGCTCGGCCGCAGCGGGGCCGTCGCGGGGCCGCACTAGGCTGGCCAGGACCGGCTCTCGACGAGGCGAAGGAGTCCCGGATGGCCGACACGATGACGTACCCCCCTGCCACGATCGGTGTGACGGGGCTGGGCGTGATGGGCCGCAACCTGGCGCGCAACCTCGCACGTCACGGCTACGTGGTCGCTCTGCACAACCGCTCGCGTGCGCGGACGGACGCCCTGCTCGCCGAGCACGGCGACGACGGCACGTTCGTGCCGTCGGGGTCGATGCAGGAGTTCGTCACGAGCCTCGCGCGGCCGCGGACGGTCGTGGTCATGGTGGCCGCCGGTGCGGCGACGGATGCCGTGATCGACGAGGTGACGCCTCTGCTCGAGCCCGGGGACATCGTCCTGGACGCCGGCAACGCGCACTTCGCGGACACCGCCCGCCGGGAGGCGG
>Ga0302299_10001998_pt1 | contig 12390 bp, 7 predicted proteins | sample III_Fen_N3_4_FD_198795 | JGI IMG/M metagenome (GOLD analysis project Ga0302299, IMG submission 198795) | Peat permafrost microbial communities from Stordalen Mire near Abisko, Sweden - III_Fen_N3_4 | ecosystem: Environmental > Terrestrial > Soil > Wetlands > Permafrost | place: Sweden: Abisko... | reverse complement strand
GACGGCGGGGCATGCCTCGACCGGCCTCCCGTGTCCCCGCACCGGCTTGTGGTCCAAGGACAGCAGACGACAGGTCGTCCTACAACTTGATCGTACCCGCGCGGAACGGGCGGTGTCAACCGGGTGACGCGCTGGTCGGGTGGGCGGGAACGGTACAGGGTCGAGGCGGGCCGCGCGCGCCGCCCGCGGGCATCTACACTCGGGCGACCCCGCCGCACCAGAGGATCGGATGACCCGGACCGCCACGCGCGCCGGCCTGCGCGAACGCCTGAGCTATCGCTTCGACCGCTTCATGGAGCGCGGCACGATCGCGCTCATCCTCGGCCTGTCGGTTGTCGCGCTGGTCGCCATCGTCGGCATCGTCAGCGTCATGGTCGTGCTCAACCTCGGCGACGGCAACGACACGCCGACGCTCCTCTGGATGTCCATCATGCGGACGCTCGACGCCGGCACCATGGGCAACGACACCGGCAGCCTCTCGTTCCTGCTGGGCATGCTGGCCGTGACGGTCGCCGGCGTGTTCGTGATCAGCACGCTGATCGGCATCCTCAACAACGGTCTCGGGGAGAAGCTGGCGGACCTGCGGCAGGGCCGCTCCCGCGTGCTGGAGCGCGACTTCGTCCTGGTCCTCGGCTGGAACCAGCAGGTCTTCGCGGTGATCTCGGAGCTTGTGGCCGCCGGCGCGAGGCGGCGAAGGACGGTCATCGTGGTCCTCGCCGACCGCGACCGGACCGAGATGGAGCGCGACATTCGCGACCGCGTGGCGATCGGCAAGAGCGTCCGCATCGTCTGCCGCTCGGGGAGCCCGTCCGACCTCGGCGACCTGCCGATCGCCAACCCCGACGAGGCCCGGGCGATCGTCGTGCTGGGCCCCGACGGCCAGTCGGACGACGTGTTCGTGCTCAAGACGATCCTGGCCGTGACCGGGCGCCCGAACCGTCGCCCCGAGCCGTACCGCATCGTCGCGGAGGTCCGCCGTCCCGCGAGCGCCGGCATCGCGAAGCTGATCGCCGGCGACGAGGTCCACCTGCTCCAGGAGGACGAGCTGCTGGCGCGAATCATCGCGCAGACCTGTCGCCAGTCCGGGCTGTCGGTGGTCTACCAGGAGCTGCTCGACTTCGCCGGGCAGGAGCTCCACGTGGAGGACGTGCCGGCGCTCGTCGGGCGGACGTTCGGCGACGCCGTCGCGGTGATGGTGGACGCGATCCCGGTCGGCGTCGTGCGCGACGGGCAGGCGCGCCTGAACCCGCCGCCCGGCGAGACGCTGGCTCCCGGCGACCGCCTCGTCGTGCTCGCCGAGGACAGCGGCGCCGCGCGGCTCGGGGCGCCGGCCAGCGGGATCGACGATGCCGCCATCGTCGCCCCGCGCGCCACGACCGCCACCCCGGAGCGCACGCTGATCCTGGGCTGGAACGGGCGTGGCGCCACGGTGATCCGCGAGCTGGACCAGTACGTGGCAGCGGGCTCGCAGGTGCTGGTGGTCTCGCCGCTGGCGCGCGCCGGCGAGGAGGTCGCGGCGATCGAGGGCCTGCGCAACACGGCCGCGCAGGCGCTGGTCAAGGACACGGTGGACCGGCGCGTGCTGGATGGCCTGGCGATCGAGAGCTTCTCGCACGTCATCGTCCTGTGCGAGTCGGACGACCGGACGCCGGACATCGCCGACGGCCGGACGCTCGTCACGCTGCTCCATCTGCGCGACATCGGCGCGGCGCGCGGCAGGCCCTTCTCGATCGTCAGCGAGATGACCGACGTCCGGAACCGCGAGCTGGCCGAGGTGGCCCGCCCCGACGACTTCATCGTCAGCGCCCGCGTCCTGTCGCTGCTGCTGGCGCAGGTCGCCGAGACGCCCGACCTGGCCGACGTCTTCCGCGACCTGTTCGACGCCGACGGGGCCGAGGTCTACGTGCGCGACGCGGCGGACTACGTCGTGCCGGACCGCGAGGTGAGCTTCGCGACGGTCCAGGCGGCGGCGCAGGGCCGGTCCGAGGTGGCGATCGGCTACCGCAAGGCGGCGCAGGCGACCGACGCGGGGGCGGCCTACGGGATCGTGCTCAACCCGCAGCGCGATGCGCGGGTTCGGTTCGTGACGGGGGACCGGGTGGTGGTCGTCGCGGATTCGTAGGCGGCTGGGCGGCGGATCGGGGCGCCCCGTCCCGGGCACCCGGAACCGGTGGTGCCCGCGCGCGCCCGACCATTGCCGGTCCCGGGCGGGCCGATCGGATCACTGACGCCGGGGCTTGGTCGGGCGACCATGTGGCTATGCTTCGGACGGCCCGGCTCCGCTTCGCGCTGGTTGCCGCCGCCGTGCTGGTGACGGGGGTCGCGATGGCGCCGGGTGGTCCGGCCGCGTCCCCGGCCCGTGCGGCCGCGGTCCTGCCGCCCGTCCCCGCGGCGTGGCCGTTCACCTCGCTGCAGCTGGGGTTCGCGGACGATCCCGGCGGCGCCGCGTCACTGGCCGCGACCGGCATGAAGATGCGCTACCAGTACCTCGCCGGGGGCGTGAACACCGGCAACGGATGGGCGACCTGGAACACGGGCGGCGCCTTCGTCACCTGGTACGTGCAGGACTCGGTGGCCAACGGGATGCTCCCCGTCTTCCCGTACTACATGCTGCTCCAGAGCTCACCGGCGACCGGTGCCGACGAGGCCGCGAAGGACCTGTCGAACCTGCGCAACGTGTCGACGATGACCGCCTACTGGGCCGACGTGAAGCTGTTCTTCCAGAAGGCCGCGGCGGGCGCGTCCGGGCACCCGGTGGTGCTCCACGTCGAACCCGACCTGTGGGGCTACATCGAGCAGGCCGCCGCCCACAACGCGGGCGCGGACGTCCCGGCCGCCGTCGCATCGACCGGCGTCACGGACCTCGCGGGGCTGCCCAACACCGCGTCCGGCTTCGCGCAGGCCTTCGTCCGCCTTCGGAACCTCTACGCGCCGACGGTGCTCCTCGCCTGGCACCTGTCCGACTGGGGGACGATGTTCGACCTCCACTCGAGCCAGACGAGCGATGCCGAGACCGACACGCTGGCGGCGAAGGCGGGTGCCTTCTACAACTCGCTGGGGGCGGCGTTCGACCTGTCGTTCAACGACCTCTCGGACCGGGACTCCGGCTTCTACCAGCACGTCCACGGCGACGGCGGCGCCTCGTGGTGGAACGCCTCGGACTTCCCGCGCTACGCCCGGTTCATCGCCGGGTTCACGGCCGCGACGGGCAAGCGGGTCGTCGTGTGGCAGATCCCGATGGGCAACACCAGGATGCGGGCGACGAACGACGCCTGGGGGCACTACGCGGACAACCGGCCCGAGTTCTTCCTGGATGACGCGAGCGACGGGCATCTCGCCGCCTGGCGGGACGCCGGGGTCATCGGGCTGCTGTTCGGGGGCGGGGCGACGGGGACGACGTGCGCCTGCGACGCGATGGGCGATGGGGTCACCAACCCGGCGGTCTCGGGGACGCACACGCGGGCGTCGCTGTCGGCGGACGACGACGGGGGCTACCTGCGGGACCGCATCGTGGCGTACTACGCGGGCGGCGCGATGGCGCTCGATCCCGGCTCGCCGACGCCCACCCCGACTCCCACCGCGACCCCATCGCCGACGCCCATGGCGTCGCCTGCGCCGACCGGGACGCCCGCGCCCACGAGCACGCCCGGGCCCACGCCGACACCCGGACCCACTGCCACCCCTGCCCCGACGGCGACGCCCACCCCAACGCCCAGGCCCACGCCGGCACCGGCCGCGAAGTGGATCACAAAGGCCGTGACCAATCCGACGACCGTGCATCGCCGGCACTACGTGACGATCACGTCCCGGGTCAAGGCGACCCGGAAGATCACCGCGCTCATCGACGTCGAGGTCTACGACGCCAGGGGCCGGAAGATCGCCCAGCACTGGTGGTCGTCCGCGTCGTTCGCGGCGGGCGTCACGCGCTCGTTCCGGTGGCGCTGGTACGCATCGTCGACGCGCCAGACCGGCTCCTGGACCGTGCGGATCGGCGTCTTCCGGCCGGGTTGGGCGGGGCTGCTGGCCTGGAACGGCCGCGCCGCCGTGTTCCGGGTCGCCCGCTGATAGCTAGAGCTAGCGGCGGCTGCCAGAATGGCTCCCCGGACTGGCCGAACGGGCCCCGGATGCTGGGAGGCAGATGACGAACGAGGAGCCCGGGCCGGAGAGGAGGCAGCGGCAGGAGCCAGAGCCGGGCGCCGGCGAGGCGAGCGCAATCATCCGCGAGCTGGGGCTGGTGCCGCTCGTGCCCGAGGGCGGCTTCGTCCGCCAGACCTGGCTCGACGAGCGATCGAGCGCGATCTACTACCTGCTCGAGCACGGCGACTTCTCCGGCCTCCATCGGCTCGAGCACATGGAGATCTGGGCGTGGCACGCGGGCGCGCCGCTGTCGATGCTGTTGATCGATCCGGCCGGTGCCGTCAGCGAGCCCGTCCTCGGCCCCGGCGTGGCGGCAGGGGAGCGGCCGCAGGTGGTGGTCCCGGCGGGCTGGTGGCAGGCCGCCGAGCCGCTGGGCGCATGGGTCCTCGTCTCGACCTTCATGGCGCCGCCGTACTCGGAGGAGATCGTGACGTTCGCGCGGCGCACGGACCTGGCCGGGCGCTTCCCGGATCACGAAGGGCGGATCGCGAGGCTCTGCCGCTTCTGACGCCCGAGGACCTACGCGCCGGACCCCGCTGCTCGCCGGGCGAGCACAGGGCCGAGTGTCCCGTCACGACCATTTGACACGGGGGCGACGATGGCGCCGAAACCCCCACCCTGCGTCCCAGGCCTGGAAGGACACGCCCTTGCGCATCGATCGGACCGCCTTCGACAACGCCCGACCCGTCGCCCTCGCCGACCTCGAGATCCTCGTGCCCCGGACCGATCGCGGCCGGACACCGGCCCCGACGCCCTCGCGCCCGGGACCTGATGCCGCCGGCACCCCCGTGCCCTTGCGCGCCATCCGCATCGCCGGGACGCTGGCCGGGTCCATCGCGGGACTGACGATCGAGCAGCGGTTCGAGATCCCGGGCGCCCCCGACGGCGACCCGATCGACGCGCGGTACCGCTTCCCGGTCCCGCCCGGCGCGGCGGTGCAGGCGGTGACGATGCGCTTCGGCGACGAGGTGATCGAGGCCGTCCTCCGCGAGCGCCAGGAGGCGCAGGACCGGTTCGACCAGGCGAAGGCGACCGGCCGGGCGGCCGTGCTCGTGACGGACAGCGGGCGCGGGGTCCTCACGCTGTCCGCGACCGGGATCACGCCCGGCATCCCGCTCACGGTGGAGACGCGGCTCGTGGCGCTGCCGCGGCGCGACGCCGACGGCCTGGCGACCCTGCGCATCCCCCTGGCAACCGGCATCCGCTACGTCCGCGACGACGAGCCGGCCGAGGCCCACGAGGTCAACCCGGCGCTGTTGGCGACGCACGTGCCGTTCGCGGCGACGCTGGACCTGCGGGTCGAAGGTGGCCTGCGCGTGACCTCGCCGTCGCACACGATCACGGTGACGCCGGGCGACGACGGGGCTCAGAACGTCCGCCTGGACGTGGCCGCCGCGCCGGACCGTGACCTGGTGATCGAGACGCGCCCCGCCGCCGGCGACCGCCTGCGCGGCGATGTCCTTCTCGGCGAGACTCGCGAAGGCCGGACGCCGTGGCTGGCGACGATCGTCGCCCCGGACGCCACCACCGGTGCCGCGGAGGGCGCGCGGCTCGGGCGCTCGCTGGTGCTGCTCGTGGACCGGTCCGGCTCGATGGGTGGTGCCAAGTGGGCGACCGCCTCGTGGGCCGTGCGCAGCCTGGTGGCCGGCATGACGGACGCGGACTCGCTCCAGGTCCTCGCGTTCGACAACGTCGTGGAGCGGAGCGGACCCGGCCTGACGCCGATGGACCCGCCCGCCCGCGCCGCGGTCACCGCCTGGATCCGGTCGATCGACGCCCGGGGCGGGACGGAGCTCGGACCGGCGCTCCAGGAGGCGCTCGCGATCAAGCCGCGCGGCGGTACCCAGGCTGAGCTGCTGGTGGTGACCGACGGCGAGGTCTCGGACGCCGCGCGGATCCTCGCCCTGCTCGACGAGACGCACTGGCGGGTCTCGGTCCTGTGCATCGATTCGGCGCCCAACACCATGCTCGCCTCGTCGATGGCGGAACGCGGCGGCGGCGAGAGCTGGTTCGTCGCCTCGACCCCCGACGCGGAGGACATCACGGACGCCGTGGACCGGATCACGGCCGGCTTCGCGACGCCCTCGGTGGGCGACCTCGTGCTCGAGGCGCCGGCGGGTGGCGCGGTCGGACGGGTCTCGACGCGCGGCAGCGGGATCGCGGTCACGGTCGGCGCGCTGCCGGCCGGTGGCGTGCGGCTGCTCGCGGGTTGGGCCGACGACGAGCCCACATCGTTCCGCGTGACCGGAACCACCGCGACAGACCTTCCCGTGGCAAAGAGGCGAGAGCCCGCGATCAACGCGCTGGTGGCCGCGGCGCGGATCCGGATCCTGGAGCAGGCGACCGGCCTGGCGGCCACCGTCGGCGACGCGGCGCTCGTCCGCCGCGAGGCGGAGCGTGCCGGCCTGGACCCGGCGACCCTTCCGGCGACCGGTTCCGTGTACCCGCGCGGCCGGCATGGTGATCAGGCCGATGCGGATCCGCTCGAGGCCGCGCTCGCGGCGGAGGTCGTCCGCTCGTCGCTCGATGGCCGGGTCCTCAGCAGCCGCACGGCGTTCGTCGGCGTTCGCACGAAGGCGGGCAAGCGCTCCGGCGAGCAGGTGGACGTCCCGTCGATGCTCCCCGACGGCTGGAACGCACCCCTGACCTTCGGGATCGCGCCGATGATGGCGTCGCCGATGGCCGGTGGACCCGCGCCGATGGCCGGTGGACCCGCGCCGATGGCGAGCCTCGCGAACATCGGCGGCGGCATCGTCTCGGAAGCCCTCCCGCGAGCGTTCCGGCCGCTGATGCGGACATCGGGTGCCGGCAGCCGCGCGCGCAGGATCCCGGACGGTGCGTCGAGCTCGACGCCGCCGTTCATCCTCCGGCTGGCCGTCGACGAGCTGCTGGCCGGCGTCGAGCGCGCTGCGCCCGGTGGCCGATGGTCGGTCGTCCGGGTTACGGGATCGGTCGCGGGTGCGGCGACGGGTGCGTGGCTGGTGATCTGGACCACGGACCGGACGCAACCGCTGTTCCGTGCCCGCCTCGCGGACCTCCTGGCGGCGGGCGAGCGCCCGGCGAGCCTGGACCTCGCGGCGGGCACCGCGCTCCGCTTCGCGATCGATGGCGGCGCCCTGACCGGCGGCGACCTGGTGATCGAGCTGGGCGGGTAGCGCCGGGCCCTGCCGGCGCACCAGCCAGCGCCGGGACGGTCGACGACCGTGCGCGCGCCGGGAACTACCGGCGGAACAGCTCGCGCACGTTGTCGAGCAGGATGAACACGCCCAGCGCGAACAGCCCGGCCAGCACCAGCTCGCGGAGGTAGGTCCAGCCGAGCAGCAGCGCCGCCACCGCCGCCAGCGCGATCGTGATGCGCAGGAGCAGCGTCTCGACGCGCCGCTGGGCGACCGATTCGATCGCCAGGTAGCCGATCACGAGGACGGCGAGCGTCAGCGGGACGGGCAGCAGCTTGAACCACAGGATGACCGCGAGCGAGATCACGAGCAGGCCCACGGAGAGCGCCGCCCAGCCCTCGGCGAAGCCCCAGCCGCGCGCGATGGTGTACGTCTCGGGCACGGCCGCGTGCGCGAGGTGCGCCCGTGGGTCGCCGCGCCAGCCTTCGTCGAATCGCGCCAGCCAGGTCTCGCTCGCGGCGACGGCCGCCCGGAGCTCCGCGGTCGATGCGCGCACGGCGGCCAGCCGGGCCCCGCCCTCGTGCAGGTCTGCGGCCCGGCGTGCCCGGTAGGCCTCGACGCCGGACACCTCGGCCAGCGCCTCGACCTCCACCTCGATCGCCGGCAGCGTCGCCACCAGCGCGTCCGCCTCGGCATCGGCCGCCGATCGCTCGGCGCGGAGCGCGTCCACGCGGTCCACGAGGATGCGCCGCACGTTGGACGGGGTCGGCACGCCGGCGAGGCCGACGAAGCTGAGCGGGTCGTTCCACGATTGGCGAACCGTCCCGGTGCGCGTGTATTTCGGCCCCGCCGGGGCACGCTCGCCGGCCAGCCGGTCCCCCGTGTCGAGGCCCCACAGGCCGCGGTAGCGGTCGACCCAGTCGAGGTCGTCGCCGACCAGGATCGGGCTCCACTCCACGTCCTGGCCGGGACCCACCTTCATCCCGTCGCCGCGCGCGTAGTCCACGAACGGCACGCTGACGACGCGCGTGAGCGCGTCCGCGAGGTCGCCGGGATCGGGCTGCCCGAGGGTGTCACGCCAGACACGGCGCGCGAGGCCGAGCACGCCGCGCAGGACGCGATCGCCGGGCAGGGCGATCCGCATGATGTACTCGCCGCGCTCCAGGTAGGTCGCGTGCGAGCCGGCGCCCGGGTAGACCACCGGGTGTTCGCCTTCGCGCTCGAGCCGGGGATCGTCCCACCGGCGTCGGAGATCGCTGCCCTGCTCGTCGTGGGCCGCGGCGGCGAACCATACGGGCTCCACGTCGCCGTCGGACAGCTCCTCGAGGATGACGAACGCCTGCTCCCAGTCCGCCTCGTGGTCGTTGGCGCCCTCGAACGATGACCGCCAGTCGTTCATCGGGTAGAAGAACAGGTACTGGAGGACGACCCAGCCGGCCTTCCGGACGACGCGGCCGTGGTACGCGACGCGGCCGTCGCGGCTGCGCATCGCGTCGAACTTGAGCTTGGCGGCGGCCGCCGTCCCGCCGGCAACCTTGCCGCGGACGAGGAGGGAGGCGAGGAGCGCGGCGTCGAGGATCCGCGCCGGGAGGCCCACGCGCGCGAGACGGCCGGGGGCCTTGAAGACCGGACGATCCGGCCGCTGGTTGAATCGCGCGAGCTCCAGCGGATGGAGGGGGTGCTGCACGAAGCGCAGGTACCGGATGCGCCCGTCGGCGACGGACCCCTCGGCCGCCAGCCGGGCCGCGGTGAGCTGGCCGGCCGGGACGATGACGTTGGGGTCGCTCACCGAGCCCGTGAGGAGGTCGCACTCCTCGAGGTAGCGCTCGGCCGGCGTCGGGAAGAACAGCTCGCCGTGCGTGAACCGGAGGATCGGCTCGAAGCGGCGGAGGAGGGCCTCGTCGTTGCCGCCGGCGGGCCGGTCCGTCGCGCCGGCATGGGCGGCCGAGGCCATCGCGCTTTTCCCGGACGCCAGGCCGGTCACGCGTGCACCGCCGGGCGCTGGGGTTCCGGGACCATCGCCCCCACGACTTCGCGCACGTCACGCTGGTTCAGGTAGAACACGGTGACGATGTTGAGCAGCATCCAGATGTGGTTCGTGGTGCCCGAGTAGAACCCGGAGATGTCGCTGGCGACGAACACGCCGGTGATCACCATCGCCAGCAGCCAGCCGATGCGGCGCCCCGCCATGAGCCCGGCCGCGGACAGGACGAGCAGGGCGGCCAGGGCCAGGATCCAGCCGCTGGCGCCGGGGATGGCGACCAGCACCTGCACCAGGTCCTTGCCGATCATCGCGCGGAGCCAGTCCTGGGTGGACAGGGCGACGCCCGTCGCCAGCAGCCCGAGCATGACCGCCTTGACGACCAGCAGCAGCGCCAGGACCACGAGCGTGAACGGCCGTCGCCGCGAGCGGGACGGGGCCGCGGTGGGGGGCGGTGTGACGGAGCTCATCGCGCACATGGTGGGGGGCGCGGCCGGATCGTGCGCGGCGAACGCGCCGGACGGACGCGGACGAGCACGCGCGCGTGGTCAGCCCCGGATCACCCGCAACGCCCCCGGCAGGATCCGGGCGTCCAGCGAGGCCGCCGGAAACGCGTCGCCATCCACCTCCGTGGGGCTCGGCGGGTCCATCTCCACCCGGACGTGGGTGCCGCGCAGGCGGATCGCCGCCCCGGACGCCGAGGTGCCCGCGGCGTCGGCGGCCATGTGCTCCAGCACCCCGAGCGTGCCGCCCAGGATCCCGCCCCGCGGCAGGACGAACACGTGGAGCAGGCCGTCGTCGGGGGCGGTGGGCAGGCGCGGGCGCAGCATCCCCGGCAGCGCCTCCCCGGTGTTCACCACGAGGACCACCACGGACTCCAGCTCCGTGCGCACGTCGTCGATCGTCAGCACCGTGGGCATCGGCTCCAGGTGCCTGAGCAGCCGGCTGGCCGAGACGAAGTAGGCCGCGTAGCCGTAGCGACGCTTCGACTCCCGCGACGTGGCCGAGATGACGCGGGCGTCGAACCCCGTGCCGCAGGCGACGACGAACGGCGTCGGGCCGACCGGGGCCCCGTCACCATCGAGCGTGACCATGCCGATGTCGAATGGCCGGGCCTCGGCCACGGCCAGCAACGCGACCGCGTCCTCGAGCCGCCGGGGCAGCCCGATTGCCGACGCGTACAGGTTGCCCGCGCCGGCAGGGACGATGCCCATCGCGACGCCCGTGCCCGCGAGGGTGCCGGCCGCGTCACGGACCGTCCCGTCGCCGCCCGCCACGACCACGGTGGTGGCGCCACGCGCGATCGCCGACGCCACCGCCTCGCGGATCGCTCCCGGCTCGCCGGTCTCGAGCACGTCGACCTGGCCGTGCCCGCGGGCCCGCAATGCCGCGATGGCCGAGGCGGTCACCCGACGTCGGGGAGCGGGCTCACGAATGCGCGACGCCAGCGGGCTGACGATCAGCGCGGCGAGCCCGGCGTCGGGGGTGGTGATCATGGGCGCATGATGGGGGATGCGTGCGGTGTCGTGTCGCGGGGCTGATCGCCCGGCCGGTCGCGGCTCGGCGTACCTGGCGCGTCCGGCCGGCTCGGACCCGCCATCGGAACGGCGCAGGACGAAACCCGGCGTCCACGGCACACTGTCCGCCACACCACCCAGAGGTCAGCATGGCTGCGCGTCCCCCCGCCACGGCCGCCCCCAGCGCGCCGTTCACCGCTCCTCCAGAGCCCGCCGAGATCGGCCGCGTCGGCGCGTCCCTCGCCCGGCTCGCCCCGGCCCTCGACGTGTACACCGCCGGCCACGCCGCGCCGGCCTTCCCGCCCTTCCGGACCCCGGCGGGCGCCGCGGGGGCGACGTTCGCCGGACCGCTTCCCGAAAAGGGGATCGGCGCCGACGCCGCGATCGACGAGCTGGCGGCCCTGGCGGCCGACGGCAGCCGGATCAGCGCCCCGGGCTTCCTGGGCTTCATCACCACCGGCGCCTCCACCGTCCCCGCCGTCGCCCTCGCCGCCACGGCCGTCGTCGGCGGCCAGCGCTACACGATCCACGCGTTCAACGAGCTCGAGCGGACGGGACTCCGCTGGCTCGCGGACCTGTGCGGGCTCCCGGAGGGCGTGACCGGCGTGTTCACGAGCGGCGGGTCCACGGCCAACCTCGTGGCCCTCGGCGCGGCGCGCCAGGCCGCCTTCGAGCGCCTCGGCTTCGACGCCTCCGAGACGGGGCTGCCGGGCGGTGTGCGCGGGCGCATCTACGCCTCGACCCTCGCGCACCGGACCGTCCATCGTGCCGCCGCGGTGCTCGGTCTCGGCCGGCAGGGCGTCACCGCGATCCCCGTCGACCACGACGGCCGGATCCGCCTCGACGAGCTCGAGGCCGCCATGACCCGCGACGCCCGCGACGGCATCGTCCCGATCGCCACCGTCGCCATCGCCGGCACCACCGACACCGGGTCGGTCGACCGCATCGCCGACGTTGTCGCCATCGCCCGCCGACACGGCAGCTGGGTCCACGTCGACGGCGCCTACGGCCTCGTCGCCCAGGCCTCGCCGGCCTTCCGGCACCTCTTCGCCGGCGTCGAGGAGGCCGATTCCTGGATCGTCGACCCGCACAAGTGGCTCGCCACCGGCGTGGGGATCGGTGCCGCGTACGTCCGCGACGAGGGCGTCCTGACCCGCGCCTTCGCGGAGGGCGACGCGGCCTATCTCGAGGGCTCGTTCCACGACGACACCGCCGGCGCCGGCTCGCAGTTCGACTCCATGGCCGGGCGCTGGGCCGACCAGTCGGTGGAGCTCTCGGCGCCGCCGCGGGGCGTCGTCGTCTGGTCCGTGCTGCGCGAGATCGGGCGCGAGGGCGTCGCAGCGCGCGTGGAACGGCACGTGGCGTTCGCCCGCGAGGTCGCCGACCGGGCGCGTGAGCACCCGCGCCTCGAGCTGCTGATGGAGCCGCAGCTGTCGATCACGTGCTTCCGGTATCGGCCGGCGGGATCGGGCGGCGGCGCCGGCGGCCCGGGCGCTCGCCCCCACGACGACGTGGCCATCGACGAGGTCAACCGCCGGATCCTGGACCGTCTCCGCCGCGAGACGCCCACGGTCCCGTCCAGCACCGTCGTGGGCGGGCGGTTCGCGATCCGTCCCTGCTTCATCAACCCCAGGACCAC
>Ga0302299_10001997_pt1 | contig 12391 bp, 10 predicted proteins | sample III_Fen_N3_4_FD_198795 | JGI IMG/M metagenome (GOLD analysis project Ga0302299, IMG submission 198795) | Peat permafrost microbial communities from Stordalen Mire near Abisko, Sweden - III_Fen_N3_4 | ecosystem: Environmental > Terrestrial > Soil > Wetlands > Permafrost | place: Sweden: Abisko... | reverse complement strand
GCTGTGCGAGACCTGCTGGCAGTCGCTGCCGCGGCACGCCACCGCAGCCTGCCGCTGCGGGCTGCCGCTCGCCGCCGGGCGCGCGCGCTGCGGGCGCTGCCGGCGCGGGCTGCAGCCGATCGCCGCAGCCGCGAGCCTCGGGCCGTACGAGGGCTCGCTGCGGCTCGTGTTGCACGAGCTCAAGTACGCGGGTCGCAGGCGCGCCGCCGGCCGGCTCGCGGCGCTGCTGCTCGAGGACCCGGCCGCCCGCGCGCTCGTCGAGACGAGCGACGTGGTGGTGGCGGTGCCGCTGCACCCGCGGCGGCTGCGCGAGCGGGGCTTCAACCAGGCCGCGCTGCTCGCGCGGGAGCTGGCGCGATTGTGCCGGCGGCCATGCGCCACCGACGCGCTGGCGCGCCGCCGCGACACCGCGCCGCAGTCGGGCCTGCGCGCGGGCGAGCGGCGGCGCAACGTACGCGAGGCGTTCGTGGCTCGGCGACCGGGCGCCGTCGCCGGGAGGATCGTGACGCTGGTCGACGACGTGGTGACGACCGGCGCGACGGCCGAGGCGTGCGCGCGGGCGCTCGCGGCCGCGGGGGCGCGGGAGGTCCGGCTGCTGGCCGCAGCGCGGGCCTGAGGCAGCCGGCCGGAAGGAGACTGGAGACGATGAGGCGAGTTCCCGAGGTTCGATCGCTCGCGTTCGCAGGTGCGGTGCTGTTCTTGGCCGCGGGGGCGGTGGCGCAGCCCGCAGCGGGCGGCCCCGGAGGCCGGCGGCAACGGCCCGGCGGGCCGGGTGGCGCACCTGCGGACCGGCCGGGCAAGCCGCTGCTCGAGCTGGCGCAGCAGGTGACGGTGGCCGCGGCGATCGACTCGCTGCCAAAGCAGCTGAAGGCCTTCTACAAGGCGCACCGCGCCGAGATCCCTTCGCAGGGTCTGGAGCCGGAGTTCCCGCCGCGCTCGCCCGAGCGTCGCTTCCTGGTGGACCGCCTGCTGCCGTTTCCGTTCACGGAGCTGCCGCGCTCGGAGGCCGCGCTCAAGGCGAAGTTCGGCGAGAAGACGGAGGGCATGGGCCGCCTGCCGTGGCTGCTGCAGGAGTCCTATGCGCGCCTCGTCGAAGCCATGAAGGCCGGCGACAAGCAGAAGATCCTGGCCGAGTCCGACCTGCTGGCGAGCCTGGTGGTCGACCTGCACACCGCGCTCAACCTCACCGAGAACTTCGACGGGCAGAAGACGGGCCAGCACGGGCTCTACGCGCGCCTGGTCGAGAAGCTGCCCCACGCGATGGGCGGGATCAAGGTCTCGCCCGATGCCGCGCGCTACCTCGACGACCCGAAGGAGTACGTGTTCTCGATGCTGGTGGCGACCTACGTCTGGCTCGACAACACGCTGTACCTGGAGGAGCTCGCGCGGCGCGGCAAGCCTGGCTACGGCGAGATCTACTTCGAGGACCTCGCCCGACGCGTGGGCCCGATCCTGCGCGAGCGGCTGTCGCGAGCGGCCGAGGACGCGGGCAGCTACTGGTACACCGCCTGGACGGTGGCGGGCCGGCCGGAGCTGAAGTGAGCCCCTCCCGCGCGTGCTGCATTGACCCGCGCGCGGGCGCACCAATATGATCGTGGATCTGGTGGCCCTCCGACGCCCGGCACGGGCCGCGGGAAGCGAGTCCTTGGACGAGGGGAAGCTCTCCCCTTCCGACGCGGAGCTCATCGAGCGCTGCCTGCGGAAGGACAATTCGGCGTGGGACCTGGTGATCGCCCGTTTCCGGCGCCGGGTCTTCCACATCTCCTACAAGTTCACGGGCAAGCACGACGAGGCCGAGGACCTGACGCAGGAGATCTTCTTGAAGGTCTTCCGCAGCCTCGACAAGTTCCACCGCGACGCCGACTTCGGCACCTGGCTCTCGAGCGTCGCGCGCAACTACTGCATCGACCGCTATCGCGCCAGGAAGCGCGAGAAGGAGGTCGTGGTCGAGGACGCGCTCGCCTACGACCTCGCGCCCGCGTCCTCGGGCAATCCATACCGCACGCTCGAGGACCAGGACCGGCGCAGCCTGGTGCGGCGCGGGCTCGAGCAGCTGCCGGGCAAGCTGCGCGAAGCCGTGATCCTGCGCGACCTGCAGGGGCTCAGCTACCAGGAGATGGCGGCGCGGCTCGCGCTGCCGGAGGGAACCGTGAAGAGCCGGATCAACCGGGGTCGCGAGGAGCTCGCCCGGCTGCTGCTGCGCGCCCAGCAGCCGTCGCGACGGGGATCGGGCACGAGGCCGTTCAGGCGACGGGAGGTGAGGTGATGCAGCTGGCGTTCGAAGAGCGCGCAGACGTGACGATCGTGCGAGTGAAGGAGGCGAAGCTCACCTACCCGGTGCTGTCCGCTTTCTTCGCCGAGATCCGGCAGAAGGTCGAGGCGGGCTCGCGCAAGGTGGTGATCGACCTCGCAGCGGTGAGCTACCTCGACAGCGCCTCGATCGGCTGCCTGATGGACGTGCACCGGCTGCTGCAGGAGAAGGGCGGCGCGCTGCGGCTCGCGGGCCTGCAACCCCGGGTCGAGACCATGATCTCGATGACCGGCGTCCACAAGATCGTGCCCCTGCACCGCGCCGAGGAGGACGCGCTCGCGGAGTTTGGCGTGAGCCGGGACGAGCGATGAACAAGCTGCGCCTCTCGACCGGGCACGAGATCCCGCTCGACGGCGACCTGCTGGCGGTGCTCGAGGCCCTCTACGAGGAGGTCACGCTCAAGCGCCAGTTCAAGGGCTCGTTCGAGGACATGATGCGCGAGCTCGAGTCGATCGTCGACCAGATGAGCGCCGCGGACCGTCGCCGCTACCTTGTGGAGAGCCTGTTCCTGAACTACAACACCTACGAGAGCGAGATGCTCGACGCCTACGCGCGGCGGCTGACCGCCGGCGCCAAGAAGAAGGCTCGTGGCCGCGCGGCCGGGGGCTCGCGGTGAGCCGCCGGCGTTGGCTCGTGGCCGCTGCGCTGCTGCTGGCTGGCCAGCCCGCCGCCTCGGCGGAGCCGCCGGCGAAGACGGCGCCGGCCCCGGTGATCCAAGTCGAGCCCGCCGCCTTCGACTTCGGCCACGCGCTCGCGCACCGCACGCTGCGCAAGGAGTTCACGCTGCGCAACGCGGGCGAGCGCGAGCTGGTGATCGAGAAGGTGACCACCACCTGCGGCTGCACCGCTGCGATCGCCGGCGAGACGACGCTCAAGCCGGGGCGGTCCACGCCGCTCAGCGTCACGCTCGAGACGCGCGAGTACCGAGGTCGCGTCGAGCGGCGGGTGCTCGTGCGCTCGAACGACCCGAAGACGCCGGTGCTGGAGCTGACGGTCTCGGCGACGATCGAGGCCGCCGGCGCGAAGTAGCTCAGGCCTCGAGCGGCCGCAGCGCCGTCGCGCGGGCGACGGCCTCCGGCGCGGCGGAACCGGCGGCGGGCACCAGCTCGAAGGCGCCTGGGGTCGCGAGCAGCTTCTTCGCCACCGCGGCGTGCAGGGCGTGGCCGGCCTTGGTGGCCTCCAGGCGCCCGAGCAGGGGGTGGCCGAGCAGCGCGAGGTCGCCAACCGCGTCGAGGATCTTGTGGCGCACGAACTCGTCCTCGAAGCGCAGCTTGTTGTTCAGCACTCCGGTCTCGCCGATCACGACGGCGTTCTCCAGGCTGCCGCCGAGAGCGAGACCGGCCTTGCGCAGCAGCTCCACCTCGCGCAGGAAGCCGAAGGTGCGCGCGGGGGCGACCAGGTCCGTGAAACTGCGCGGGTTGAGGCGAAGCGAGCAGGACTGGTGACGCAGCAGCGGGTGGTCGAAGCCGATCGCGTAGCGGATCTCGAAGTGCTCGGCGGGCACGAGCCGCGCGCTCTTCGCGCCCTGGACGACCTCCACCGGCTGCAGGACCTTGAGCTGCAGCCGCGGCACGGCGAGCGGCCGCAGCCCAGCCTCGTGCAGCAGGATCACGAACGGTGCGGCGCTGCCGTCGAGGATCGGGACCTCCGGGCCGTCGATCTCGACGAGGACGTCGTCGACGCCCAGGCCGAACAGGGCCGAGAGCAGGTGCTCGACCGTGCCGATCGAAACCCCGTCGCGGCACAAAGTCGTTGCGTGGTCCTGCCCGCCGATGTGGGCGAGCGTGGCAGCGATTTCGACACCGACGTCCGTGCGCAGGAAGCGAATGCCGTGCTCGGCAGGAGCCGGCCGCAGGCGCAGACGCACCAGGCGCCCGGAGTGCAACCCGATGCCCGCGCACGCAACCTCGCGTCTCAGTGTTCGTCGGTAGACCATGTTGGCTCGCCCTCGTCTGCGAACGCAAGACGCCGTCGGGCCTGAGCGTCTGCAATCGGAATGCCGTGGCTACGACCTTGTGTTTTCAATGGCTTGGCGCCTCGTGACTCGACGGGCGTGGCCCTGCGGACACGCGGCGGGCCAGGGTTGTGGCCGGCTGGCCACAGCCGGCATCAGTCCCGGGCGGCTTGCAGGAGCGGGCGCAGATAACGCGCGGTGTGGCTGCGGCGCGAGCGCGCCACGTCCTCGGGCGTTCCTGCGGCGACGACGCGACCGCCCCGCTCGCCGGCCTCCGGGCCAAGGTCGACGACCCAGTCCGCGCTCTTGACGACGTCGAGGTTGTGCTCGATCACGACCACGGTGTTGCCGGCGTCGACCAGGCGCGCGAGTACTTCGAGCAGGCGGCGCACGTCGTCGAAGTGCAGCCCGGTGGTGGGCTCGTCGAGCAGGTACAGGGTGCGGCCCGTCTCGCGGCGGCCGAGCTCGCGCGCCAGGCGGACGCGCTGCGCCTCGCCGCCCGAGAGCGTGGTGGCGCTCTGGCCCAGGCGCAGGTAGCCCAGGCCGACCTCGCTCAGCGTCGAGAGCAGGCGCGCGAGCCGCGGGTGCGCGAGGAGCAGCTCGCGCGCGGCGTCGACGCTCAGCTCCAGGACGTCCGCGATGCTGTGGCCCTGGTAGCGCACTTCCAGGGTCTCGCGGTTGTAGCGGCGCCCGCGGCAGGCCTCGCACTGGACGAAGACGTCGGGCAGGAAGTGCATCTCCACGCGCCGCACGCCGTCACCCTGGCAGGCCTCGCAACGCCCGCCCTTCACGTTGAAGGAGAAGCGGCCCGGCTTGAAGCCACGCGCCCGCGCCTCGGGCACCAGGCTGAACAGCTCCCGGACCAGCGCGAAGGCGCCGGTATAGGTGGCCGGATTCGAGCGGGGCGTGCGCCCGATCGGGCTCTGGTCGATCGCGATCACCTTGTCGATCGCCTCGGCGCCCTCGATCGCCCGGTGGCGGCCGGGCTCGGCGCTGGCGCGGTAGAGCCGGCGGGCGAGCGCCCGGTGGAGCACGTCCTCGACCAGCGTCGACTTGCCCGAGCCGGAAACACCGGTCACGGCCGTGAGCGCGCCGAGCGGCAGCGCCACGTCGACGTCGCGCAGGTTGTGGGCGCGAGCGCCCTGGACCTTCAGCCAGCCGCTCGCCGCCCGCCGCGCGCGCGGCAGCGGGACCGCGAGCTCGCCGCGCAGGTAGCGGCCGGTCAGGCTGCCGTCGATCGCGGAGGGCTCGCCCGAGTACATGAGCCGCCCGCCGTGGGCGCCCGCGCCCTCGCCCAGGTCGAGCACCCAGTCGGCGGCGCGGATCGTCTCCTCGTCGTGCTCGACCACCACCACCGTGTTGCCGCCGTCGCGGATCTCCTGCAGCGTGCGGATCAGCCGCGCGTTGTCGCGTTGGTGCAGTCCGACGGAGGGCTCGTCGAGCACGTAGAGCAGGCCCTGCATGCGCGCGCCGATCTGCGTGGCCAGGCGCAGGCGGTGCGCCTCGCCGCCCGAGAGCGTCGTCGTCGCGCGATCGAGCGCCAGGTAGCCAAGGCCGAGCGAGGCGAGCACGTCGAGTCGCGAGAGGATCTCGGCGATCACGCGCTCGGCCACGGACCGCTCGCGCTCGTCGAACACGAGGCCGGCCAGCGTCTCGCGGGCGCGCGCGAGCGGCAGGCGCACGATGTCTGCGACTGAGTGGCCGGCCAGCCGCACGGCCAGGCTCTCCGGCCGCAGCCGCGTGCCGCGGCACGCCCGGCAGCGTTCCTCGCTCAGGTACGGTCGCAGGTCCTCGAACGCCTCGCCCCCGTCCGCCCCCTCCTCCTCGCCCGGTGCGGGATCGAGCCTTAGCAGCGCCTCCGCGCGGCCGCTCAGGTAGGGGACGACGCCGGGGAAACCGTGGCGGTCGCCGTGCAGCAGGACCGCGCGCGCCGCCTCCGGCAGCTCGCCGACCGGGACCTCGAGCGAGAAGCGGTGACGCTCGGCCACATCGAACAGCGCCTCGCGCAGCAGCCGCGGGCCGTGGCGGTGCCAGGGCCGGATCGCCCCGTCGAGAACGCTCTTCGACTGGTCCGGCATCACGCGGGTTGCGTCGACGGTCCAGCGCTGGCCAAGGCCCTCGCAGGCGGGGCAGGCCCCCTGCGGGCTGTTGAACGAGAACGCGCGCGCGCTCAGCTCGGGAACCGAGACGTCGCAGCGGGCGCAGGCGAAGTGGCGGGAGAGCAGCCGTTCCCCCGAGCCCTCGACGGAAACGAGCACCACGCCGCTGGCGAGATCGAGCGCCTTCTTGAGGCCCGAGCGGAGCCGGTCCTCGGCCCCGGGCCGCAGCACGAGCCGGTCGACCAGCACGTCGATACGGTGGCCGCGGCGCGGGTCGAGCACGAGCGGTTCGTGCAGGCTGACGGCGTGCCCGTCGACCCGGGCGCGCTGCAGGCCGGCGGCACGCACCGCGGCGAGCTGCTTGCGATAGCCGCCCTTCTTCCCGCGCGCCACGGGCGCCGCGATCACCGCCACGGCGCCGGGCGAGTGGCGCAGCAGGCGCTCGGCCATCTCCTCGCAGCTCTGGGCCGCGATCGCCGCACCGCAGCGCGGGCAGTGCGGCCGGCCGAGGGTCGCGAACAGCACGCGCAGGTGGTCGTAGACCTCGCTGACCGTGCCGACGGTGGACCGCGGGTGGGCAACCGTCGTGCGCTGCTCGATCGCGATCGCGGGCGACAGCCCGCTCACCTCCTCCACCTCGGGCCGCTCCATCTGCTCCAGGAACTGCCGGGCCCAAGGGCTGAGGCTCTCGACATAGCGGCGCTGCCCCTCCGCGTACAGCGTGTCGAACGCGAGGCTGCTCTTGCCGGACCCGGAGGGTCCCGTGATCACGACCAGGCGGTTGCGCGGGATGTCGCAGTCCAGACCCTGCAGGTTGTGCACCCGCGCGCCCCTGATGCGGATCGGCTCGTCCCCGGCTGCTTCCTTCATGGTCCGCCCAAACCCCCATTCTACGCCCGTCCCGGCCCTCGTTGCCGCGCCATATCCCGCCGTGCTAAGGTGTTCTGCTCTAGAGCCCCTCCAAAACGTCATGGGAATGAAGACCAAAACGCCGAAAAAGTCCCTTGGGCCGCCCGTCGACCGGCGCTACCAGCAGGCACTGGACCTCTTCGAGCGAGCCGTCAAGGCGCTGGGAAAGAAGGACTTCGACCGTGCGCGCGGGTTTCTGGACGAGCTGCTGGACAGCCACGTGGACCAGCAGGAGCTGGTCGAGCGGGCGCGCACCTATCGCGCGCTGTGTGAGCGGGCCCGCCGGCCGGGCCGGCCGAAGACGTTCGAGGAACTGCTGAACTTCGGCGTGGTGCTCCACAATCGCGCGGACTTCGCGCAGGCCGTCAAGTATCTGACGCTGGCGCTCGAGATCCACCCGCGCAACGAGAGCGCGCTCTACTGCCTCGCCGCGGCGCAGGCGCGGGCAGGCGACCCGAGCGCCGCGCTCAAGGCGCTGCGCTCGGCGATCCACGCGAACCCCGCGACTCGCACCCAGGCCCGCCGGGACGACGACTTCGAGCCTCTGCGCGGAGCCTCCGAGTTCCAGGCCCTCGTCGCGCCTGGCCTCTCCTGAGCCGGTCATGAGCGACTCGGGTCTCGCGGCGCGGCTCGCGGCCCTGATCGCCGCCGGCGTCCAGGTCGAGGACCCCGTGACCACCCGCGTCGGGCTGGGGGTCGTGGTGGAAGCGGGCGCCGTCCTGCGAGCGTTCACGATGCTCGAGGGCGCGACCGTGGTGCGCGCGGGCGCCTCGGTGGGCCCGTTCGTGCGCCTCGTGGACGTGGAGATCGGGCCCGGCGCTCAAGTGCTCGATCATTGCCTGCTGCGGGAGGCCGTGGTCGAGGCCGGCGCGAGCGTGGGGCCGTTCGCTCACCTGCGCCCGGGCAGCCGGGTCGGCGCCCGCGCACGGGTGGGCAACTTCGTCGAGCTCAAGAAGACGCACCTCGGAGAGGGCTCGAAGGCGCAGCACCTGAGCTACCTGGGCGACGCCACGATCGGAAAGGACGTCAACATCGGGGCCGGCACGATCACCTGCAACTACGACGGCGTCACGAAGAGCCCGACCACGATCGGGGCCGGGGCATTCGTCGGCAGCGACTCGACGCTGGTCGCCCCCGTCACGATCGGCGAGGGCGCCTACGTGGCCGCCGGCAGCACGATCACCGAGGACGTGCCGAAGGACGCGCTGGCGCTCGGCCGCGCGCGCCAGGTCACGAAGCCGGGCTGGGCCGAGAAGCGCCGCGCACGACGGACCGCCCCGAAGGACAATAGCTAGCGCCTCGCCGCCTCCGGACGCCCGGCGGCGCGAGGATGCGACCGCGGGTCACCCGGGAGCGAGGAGCGAACGCATGTGCGGCATCGTCGGTTACGTCGGCGGAAACGACGCCGTCCCCGTGATCCTCGACGGCCTGCGCCGCCTGGAGTATCGCGGTTACGACTCGGCGGGCATCGCTGTCGTCTGCGACGGGGCGATCGTGCGGCGCCGCTGCGCCGGCAAGCTCCAGAACCTGGAGGCGAGCCTCGCCGACTCGCCGCTGGCCGGGGACTGGGGCCTCGGGCACACGCGCTGGGCCACCCATGGCCGGCCGACCGAGGAGAACGCCCACCCACACGTGGACTGCACGGGCCGCATCGTCGTCGTGCACAACGGGATCGTCGAGAACCATCTCGAGCTCAAGACGCGGCTGCTCGCCGAGGGCCACGTCTTCCTGACGCAGACGGACACCGAGGTCCTCGCGCACCTGGTCGAGTCGCTCTACGCGGGCTCGCTCGAGGACGCCGCGCGGCGGGCGCTGGTGCAGGTGCAGGGCGTCTACGCGCTGGTCCTGATGCACGTCGACGAGCCGCAGCGGCTGGTGGCGGCGCGCATGGGACCGCCGCTGGTGATCGGCATCGGCGAGGGGGAGCACTACGTCGCTTCCGACGTCCCAGCTCTGCTGCCGCGTACGCGGGTGTTCCTGTTCCTCGAGGACGGGGACCTCGCTGTGGTGACGCCCGACGCGGTGCGGATCACGACCCTGGCGGGCGGCCCGGTGACGCGCGCCATACAGCGCATCGCCTGGGACCCGGTGCAGGCCGAGAAGGGCGGCTACCGCCACTTCATGCTGAAGGAGGTCCACGAGCAGCCGCGCGCCATGCGCGACACGCTGCTCGGCAGGATCAGCCTCGAGGAAGGGGAGGTCCACCTGGAGGAGCTCGGCCCGGCCGCCGAGCGGCTGCGCAGCGCCTCCCGCGTCGTACTGCTCGCCTGCGGCACCAGCTGGCACGCGGCGCTGGTCGGCAAGTTCCTGATCGAGCACCTGGCCGGCATCCCAGCGGAGGTCGACTACGGCAGCGAGTTCCGCTACCGTACGCCGCTGGTCGGCCCCGGCACGGTCGCAGTCGCGATCAGCCAGAGCGGCGAGACCGCCGACACGCTGGCGGCGTTCCGCGAGGCCACGGCCCGCGGCGCCATCGGCCTCGCGATCTGCAACGTGCAGGGCTCGATGCTGACGCGCGTGGCCGCGGGCTCGTTGCTGACGCATGCCGGTCCCGAGATCGGCGTGGCTTCGACCAAGGCGTTCAGCGCGCAGCTGGTCGCGCTCGCCCTGCTGGCGCTGCACCTGGGACGCCTGCGCGGGACGCTCTCGGCCGAAGCCTGCCGCGAGCGGCTCGAGGAGCTGGTTCGCGTGCCGCACCAGATGGAACGCACGCTGGCGGCGGAGCCGGCTGTCGAGGAGCTCGCCCGCCGGCTCTCGCACGCGCGCGACTTCCTGTTCCTCGGGCGCGGTGTCAACTACCCGATCGCGCTCGAGGGCGCCCTCAAGCTGAAGGAGATCTCCTACCTGCACGCGGAGGGCTACCCGGCCGGCGAGATGAAGCACGGGCCGATCGCGCTGGTCGACGAGGACCTGCCGGTAGTCGCGCTCGTGCCGCTCGGCCACGTGCACGAGAAGATGCTCTCGAACGTGCAGGAGGCGAAGGCGCGCGGCGGCCGCGTGATCGCGGTCGGCTCGGCCGGCGACACCTCGCTGCGCGCGCTGCTCGACGGCCCCGGCGACTGCCTGCTCGAGATCCCAGAGGGACCCGAGCTGTGGTCACCCTTTCTGACCGTGATCCCGCTGCAGTTGCTCGCGTACCACGTGGCGGTGCGCGCGGGCCGCGACGTCGACCAGCCCCGCAACCTCGCCAAGTCCGTGACGGTCGAGTAGGCCCGGCGACTCCTTGAGCACGCCCTCGCCGCTGCTCGCCGGGCTCAACGAGAACCAGCGTGCCGCTGTCGTCGCGGTGGATGGGCCGGTGCTGATCCTGGCCGGCGCCGGCAGCGGCAAGACCCGCGTGATCACGCACCGCGTCGCCCACCTGGTGCTCGAGCGCGGTGTCGACTCGGAGCGCGTGCTGGCAGTCACCTTCACGAACAAGGCGGCCGAGGAGATGCGCGGGCGCGCGCAGCGCCTGCTCGACGGCCGGCCGCTGCGGGCGACGATCTCGACCTTCCACAGCCTGTGCGTGCGGCTGCTGCGCCGCGAGGCCGCGGCCGCGGGCCTGCCGGTCGGTTTCCTGATCTACGACGAGGGCGACCAGCTCTCGGCCGTGCGCGAGGCGATGCGCGCGCTCGATCTCTCGGAGAAGCTGCACCCGCCTCGCCGGCTGCTCTCGCGCATATCGGCTCGCAAGAACTCGTGCCGCGAGGCGGACGAGGAGGACGGGATCGCCTCGGGCCTGACGCAGTGCGTGCTGGAGCGCTACGCCGCGATCCTGCGGGCGGCGGGCGCTCTCGACTTCGACGACCTGCTGCTGCGCGCGCGGGACCTGCTGGAGGGCGACGAGCTGGTGTGCGCGGCGTGGCGTCGGCGCTTCCCCTACGTGCTGGTGGACGAGTACCAGGACACGAACCGCGTGCAGTACGAGCTGGTGCGGCTGCTGGCGGGCCCGAACGGCAACCTGACTGTGGTCGGCGACGAGGACCAGTCGATCTACTCCTGGCGGGGCGCCGACATCCAGAACATCCTCGACTTCGAGCGCGACTTCCCGGGGGCGCGCGTGTTCCGGCTCGAGGAGAACTACCGCTCCCGCCAGAACGTGCTCGACGCGGCCTCGGCGCTGGTCGCGCGCAACGTGCGACGAAAGGGCAAGACGCTGCGGGCGGTGAAGGGCGAGGGCGAGCCGGTGCGCCTGCACGAGGCCATGGACGAGTTCGAGGAGGCCGCCTGGGTGGTCGAGCGCACGGCGCGCGTGCGGGCGCACGGGCGCGTCGCGGTGCTGATGCGGATGAACGCGCAGAGCCGGCTGCTTGAAGAGGGCCTGCTGCGCGCGCGGGTGCCGTACCTGGTGCTCGGGGGCGTGGGCTTCTACGAGCGGCGGGAGGTGAAGGACGTGCTCGCCTACCTGCGGCTGGTGCAGAACCCGCGCGACTCGGTGGCGCTGCGGCGGGTGGTGAACGTGCCGGCGCGCGGGATCGGCCAGAAGACCGTGGAGGAGCTGGAGCGGGCGGCTCTCGCGCAAGGCGAGAGCGCGTGGGACGCGCTGGTGCGCCTCACGGACGAGGCCGCGCTGCCCGGCCGCGCGCTGGTGCCGCTGCGCCAGTTCCGCGACACGGTGGAGGCGCTGCGTGCGCAGGCCGGGCAGCTCGGCATCAAGCGGCTGCTGGAGAGGACGCTCGAGGCGACCGGCTACAGCGCGGCGCTCGCGCGCGAGGACTCCCAGGAGAACCAGGAGCGCCTCGAGAACCTGGCGGAACTGATCGGCGCAGCGGCGGACTACGACGCACGGGAGGCGTCGCCGACGCTCGCGGGCTTCCTCGACCGGGCCGCGCTCGTCTCGGAGACCGACAGGCTGCGTGACGACGTGCCCGTGCTGCTGATGACGCTGCACGCCGCCAAGGGACTCGAGTTCGACTCGGTGTTCCTGGTCGGGCTCGAGGAGGGATTGCTGCCGCACTCGCGCAGCCTGCAGAGCGACGAGGGCCTGGAGGAGGAGCGGCGGCTCTGCTACGTCGGGATGACGCGCGCCATGGAGCGGCTGCACCTGTCGTGGGCCCGCAGCCGCTCCGTCTTCGGCCAGCGGCGGCTGACGCAGCCCAGCCGCTTCCTCGACGAGATCCCGCAGCAGGGACTCGA
>Ga0302299_10001996_pt1 | contig 12391 bp, 11 predicted proteins | sample III_Fen_N3_4_FD_198795 | JGI IMG/M metagenome (GOLD analysis project Ga0302299, IMG submission 198795) | Peat permafrost microbial communities from Stordalen Mire near Abisko, Sweden - III_Fen_N3_4 | ecosystem: Environmental > Terrestrial > Soil > Wetlands > Permafrost | place: Sweden: Abisko... | reverse complement strand
CCTCGCCTACCAGTATTTCGGCCACCCGGCGCTGCGGCTCGAACGCGCCGGAAGGAGCCCGGAGGGGTTGCCTCCGGGCTCCGTCGTGGCGCCGGGTTCGACCTAGCGGCAGCCCAGGAAGCCGACCCGGACGAGTGTCGGCTCCCCGTCCACGATGCGGATCTCGTGGCTCGGCGTTCGGTGTGGGCGATCCGTCGATGGCTGCGGCGCCACCGCGAGCCGTCTCGTTGCCTGTGGCGCCGTGCGGACCTGGCCGCTGGCTACGAGGGCCTGCGCGAAGGCCCGGGCTTCGTTGTCGGACGTGCCATCGGCCGGCGTCACATCGCCGAGCATGCCCTGGACGGCTGCGCCGCGGCGAGCGATCCGGGCGCCCGCGGGGACCATCACGCGGACCCCCTCGAGGCCCACGCCGGACAGCGTCACCGGGCGGTAGGCGGCAACATGGGAGATCTCCCCGTGCGCCCCCGTATCGACCGGCGTGAAGGTCAGCTTCGTGTCCCGCGGGACTCCCATGCGCTCGCGCAGCTCCGCGCTGGCGCCGCGGCGCGTCCTGGCCGCCAGCGGCACGGCGAGCGATGCCGACGGCGCCGTCAGCGTCATGCCATGCGCCTCGAAAGCGGCCTGGATCGCAGGACAGTTGGTGCCGCCATTCAGCGTGACGTCGGCCTGGAGCATTCGCTGGCCGACCCCCGCGTAGATCTGCGGCGCCGCGGGAACGGTCTTGATCGCTGCGACCAGCAGCGTGCCGGCCGTCCGTCCGGCGCGGAGGAGGCCGGCCGAGGTGTGCGGCCCAGACCTGAAGATGTTGCGGATGACGTCGTAGAAGGCGCCGCTGAAGACCCGCGAGAAGCTGTGGACCTCCCCGCAGAGCTTCGCAGCTGGCGCGGATGGCGGGAGAGCGGTCGGATCGGTCCAGCGGAACGTGTTCAGCGCGTGCCGGAGCGCGCCGGAATCCACGCTCCCTGGTCCGTATTCGCGCCGGATCGCGTCGCCCAGCTGTTCCGCCAGGCTCTCCACGAACTGATTCGCCGACAGGTCGGGCGAAGCGGACAACACCGCCTGACGGCTGGCGGAGTCGGCGATCGCGTTCAGGATGGCCATGCAGTCCCCGAACGCCTCGTGCAGCGAGCCGACCTCGATGAAGGGCACGTCCCAAAAGTCCGACCGGGTCGCGTCGAGGAGTCCGTGGCCCTGCTCGTGGGTAACGATGTCCACGCTCTCTGACGAGTTGACCGTGACGCCCCCGAAGGTGTGCGAGAAGAACTGCAGGCTCGAGCGATCGTAGAAGGCATTCAGGTCGTCGCCGTTGTCCGTGAGCACGGGGAGCGTCTGCTTGTCGCCGTACCAGCGGGCCAGCGCGCTGCCATTGATGACCTTCCAGTTGCGAAGCCCCGAGTTGAGCGCTGTCAGCGTCTGCCAGTATTCGAAGCCGGGGGTGTGCGGCGCGTAGGTCCCCGCAGGCGCGGTTGGCTGGATGCGGTGCGTGGCCACGTTGCCGCTCGGGAACCGGCCAGCCGAAACCTGGCGGTTGGGCGGGCCGCCGCTGGCAAGGGGATCGTTGGGGGTGTAGGCAACCGTTGGCATCTGGCGTCCCTCCCTGGCCGGCGCTCGCGCACCGGCATCTCGCCGGCCGACTCGCTCCAGGAGACTCGCTCCCGGGGTGGCTCGGTCGCGTCACGCTAGCATCGAGCGGCGAGCCGGTAAAGAGGGGCAACGGGCGGCTGGCGGGCCGAGCGGGACCGCGCCGGGGCGCCCTGCGAGAGCAGCGCCGCCCGAGCGGAGGTGACGCCTAGCCTGCGGCCGCGAAACCCACCCGGCGGATCACCCTCTCGCCGTGCTCGCCGGTGGTCAGCTCGTGGGTCGGGCGGACCGGGGGTCCTGCCGACCGTCGCACCGGGCCGGGAGGCGCCAGCCCGCGGACCGCCCCGTTCGCGATGAGCGCGCGAGCGAACGCCCGCGCCTCGCGCGCGGAAGCCGCGTCGACCGGCGGCACGGCGACCTGCCCGACCGACCCATCGCGATCGACATGCATGCTCGTCGTCACGGGCACAGGGATGGAGACGTCGCGCAGTGCAGGGTCATCTTCGTCGACCGGCAGGAGGACGCTCGTCGAGACCTCGTAGGTCCGGCCGCCATCCGTGCCCGAAGCGGCCGAGAGCACGCGCAGGGGGCCGGAAAGGCGGGCGCCACTCCCGTCGGCACGCGCGCGGAGGGCGGCCTCGAGCGTCGACAGGTCTTGTGCCTGCTGGTCCAGCTTCGACATCTCCGGGACATGGTAGGACTGCCGGCAAACCCTGTCGGCGTGGTATTGATACGTGCGCCCGATGCCGGCGGACTGGCTGAGCCGCACGGCGTGGTAGGGGAGGGACGGACATGGCGGACGTCAGGAGATTCGTTGCGAGCGTCCAGGAGCGATACGGCATGCGGCCCGTCGTGCCGTTCGAGCAACCGATCGAGATCGGCGACATCGGCACCCTCGGTCCGGACGGGGCCTGGAACCCGGTTTCGACGACGGGCAGACGGTTCGATGTGGCGCCCTCGGGCATCCGAAGGACGAAGGACGGGAGCGGCATCTGGAGCGCCTCGTCCGGCGACGATGTCTCGTTCAGGGCCTACGCCGAGGGCGCCGTCTCGCGGCTCGTGTCCAGCGTCGCGGACGCCAGGGCTCGCGCCGAGATCACCTTCGAATCGAGCTCGTCGTTCGTCTTTGCCGCGAAGAACGTCACGATACGCAGCGCAACCGAGGTGGGGGACGTCATCGAGGCGATCCGCCGCGCCTATCACGAGCGAGACAGGCTGCCCGAATCCGGGCGCTGGTACAAGGACTACCTTTTCGTGTTCGCGGTGGGTGACGCAGAAACGTTCACGGCGATGCTCGCGAATCGCAAGGGCACGACGGTCGCCGTGACCGCGTCCGGAACCGCAGGTCCGATCCCGATCACGCCAGCCGGGCTGGCCGCCGGCATCAAGATCGGGATCTCGTCCGATGAGCTGACCAGGATCAGCGAGTCCAGGGCAACGGGTCGCTTCTATCGCGCGTACCGGCTCAAGCCGTCGATCCTCACGAAGTGGAACGGCGAGGCCTTCGGGGAGGTTCGAGGGGTCATGCCGGCGGGGATCCCGCCGACCCCGAGCTTTGCGGAGACGTTCGAGGAGCCGCTTTCCAGGCCGCGCCCGGGGTGAGCCCGGTCGCGGCGAGGCCCGCACGATCCTCCGCCCCGGGGCGCGCACCCAACCAGCTGGAGAGCGTCGAGGTGACGCCAGGCGCGAGCGGTCCTCCCGCTCCCGTCAGCGGGTCCGATCAGATATGCCGGTGCAGGTCGGATGCCTGCGTCGTGTCGGGGGCGTCCTCGTTCCGCGGCGGCTGTTCCCAGCCCATCTGGTCCGCCTCGCGCTTCGCGAGGTTCAGGTAGACCACCTCGTTCTCCACGTTGGCCACGTGCGACGCGGGCACGTACAGCTGGCCGGCGAGGCCGGGTCTCGATGCGAGGATGTAGTTCTGGCCCACGCTCTGGACGGTGCCGAGGCGGCGCCCGTCATTGCCGACGATCGCCCAGCCTGCCTTCAGGTCCGTCATGCGCATACGCTCTCGACCTCCTCGCGTGACTTTCCCCCTTACGGTAGACGAGGCGACCTCTTCCCGCATCGCCGATCTTCGCGGGTCAGTTGACGTGGCGAACGCCGGGCCAGGTCTCCGACCATGAGCGGCGGGGCGCGCCGGAGACCCGGTGGAACGTCCCGGCGGTTGTAGAGTGCGGTTCCTGCGCCCGCGACCCGACTGGAGGACTGACCGGATGGCAACCACGAGCCCGAGCTCCCACCGGGTTGCGGTGGTCCAGCAACCCCCGGTCCTTCTCGATCGCGACGCCAGCCTCGAGCGGACGCTGGTCACGATCGACGAAGCGGTCGGCGGGGGCGCGCGGCTGGTGACCTTCCCCGAGGCCTACCTGCCCGGGTACCCCGAGTACATCTGGCGCCTTCTTCCCGGCGCCGATTACGACCTGTCGCGCGAGCTCCACGGGCGCCTGGTAGCCAACGCGGTCGATCTCGCCCGCGACGACCTCCGGCCGATCCAGGAGGCAGCGCGGCGCCACGGGATCGTCGTGATCGTCGGGGTCCACGAGCGCGACGCAGCGTTCTCTCGCGCGACTCTCTACAACACACTTGTCACGATCGGACCCGATGGCTCGATCCTGAACCGGCACCGGAAGCTCGTCCCCACGAACCCCGAGCGGATGATCTGGGCGCCCGGCGACGCGTCAGGCCTGCGGGTCGTCGAGACGCCCCTGGGCCGGGTGGGCGGGCTGATCTGCTGGGAGAACTACATGCCGCTGGCGCGGTTTGCGCTCTACGCGCAGGGAATCCAGCTGTACGTGGCGTCAACCTGGGATGAAGGCGAGGTGTGGCTCGCCACGATGCGCCACGTCGCCGCCGAGGGCCGGTGCTGGGTGCTGGGCTCCGGCTGCTCGATCCAGGCGAGCGACATCCCGGCCTGGTTCCCGGAGCGTGATCGCCTCTACCCGGACCCCGACGAGTGGCTCAACCCGGGTGACTCGGTGATCGTCGCGCCCGGAGGCGCGATCGTCGCCGGGCCGCTCCATGCCGCGCACGGCATCCTCTACGCGGACTGCGATCCGGACGCCGCGGATGCCAGCCACTACACGCTCGACGCGGCCGGCCACTACAACCGCCCGGACATCTTCTCGCTGACCGTGCGGCGAGGCGGCGCGACGCAGATCGCGTTCGATGACACGGCGGCCGGCCCAGGCAGCTCGGCCGGTGACGTGCGCTCCCGTGAGGCGGGCGCGGCAGCAGCGCCACACCCACCAGACGTGCGGCCGGCGGAGCGCCAGCGCGCCTGACTCCAACCCCCGGCGTGAGCGGTCGTCGCCGTCCCGCAGCAGCGGCGAAGCTCATCGCAGACGGCGGCCATCGCGTCGGGCACGGCCGCCTCCACCGCGGGCGTCAGGGACAGCCCGATGTCGATCTCTGCCGGCTGGATGCCGACGAGCGTCGAGTCGGCGGGCAGCACGCCCATGAGCCGGGCCGCCGCAACGAGGTCCGCGATCCCCACCTGGTGCGGGGAAACGTGGCCCGTCAGCGTGCCCTCGATCGCATCACCGCGGATCACGGCCACCGACCCCGGCGCCGCCCGGAGGTTGACCGCATCGACGAGGATGAGGGCCGAGGCACCCGAGATCATCGGCAGGAGCTCGAGCCCCAGGGTCCCGCCGTCGACGAGGCGCGTCCCCGGCGGGACGTCAAGCTGCCCGGCCGCGACCCGGCGCTCGAGCTCCACGACCACGTGGACGCCAACGCCCTCGTCGCGCAGGAGGATGTTGCCGATCCCGATCACGAGCGGGGGCGCCGCCGCGATCATTCCTCGGACCGCAGCGCCGTGGCCAGGGCCTCGGCCCGCGACTCGTCGACGTCCTGCTTGCTCACCAGGGAATCGAGGGCGATGCCGCCGTCGCGGGCCTCGATGACCCGCCAGCGGGCGACGTACTTGGAGCCCGCGAAGATGCTCGACATCAGGCCGTTCCGCTCCAGGTGGTCGACCAGGATCGCGCTGTACACGTGGTGGATGGCGAACGCGAGGATCGCCCACATCAGGAGATGGTGGATCACCCGGACGCCAGGCTCACCGAACATGATCGAGGGCACCCAGCCGAAGATCGTCGCCCACGGCTGCGTCCCGTGGATCCCGACCAACGCGAAGCCGGTCAGCGTCTGGACGAGGAACAGGAAGAAGACCACCGTGTACGTGCCACTCGCGAGGGCGTTGTGGCCGAGGATCCCGGGCAGGTCCTTGCGCAGGAACAGGTAGAACTGGGTCTGCGAGAAGACCTCGCGGAGATGGCGCCGGTTGGTCGGGATGAAGGCCGACCAGCGCGCGAACTGGTTGCCGGCAAACAGCCAGTAGGTCCGCACGATCCCCGACGCCACGAACGAGTAGGCGGCGACCAGGTGGATGAACCGGACCAGGCGCATCGTCTCCTGGCCGGGGGTGAACAGGAACGGATCGGCGATGTACGAGCCGGTGACGGTGAGCACGACGAGGGCCGCGAACGTGACCCAGTGGGTGAGCCGGACCGGGACCTCCCAGACGTAGATTCGGACCCGCTCCATCATCGGCGGGAGGCTCTGGTCGATCGGGCGGACGACGTTGGCGGGCGCGCCCGCGCCCGGCTGGTCCAGATCGGCGTGCGCCGGCAGGGTTGTCATTGGACGTCCCTCACACGATCTGGATCTGGACGGAGCTGCCTCCGGCCGGGTCGTAGACGTGGACGGCACAGGCCATGCACGGATCGAACGAGTGGACCGTGCGCAGGATCTCCAGCGGCTGGGTCGGGTCGGCGACCGGCGTCCCGATCAGGGCCTCTTCCCACGCCCCGCGGCGCCCCTGCGGATCGCGCGGCGATCCGTTCCAGGTCGACGGCACCACGAGCTGGTAGTTGTCGATCGCCTGGTCCCTGATCTTGATCCAGTGCCCGAGGGAGCCGCGCGGCGCCTCCTCGAACCCCCAGCCCTGGGCCGTGGCTGGCCAGGAGGCGGGGTCCCACTTCGTCCCGTCCGCGATCGCGACGTCGCCGGTCGCGAGGTTGTCGGTGAGGTCGGTGAGCCAGGTGCCGAGCTTGTGGACGGTGACCTGCGTCTCGATGGCCCGGGCGGCAATCCGTCCCAGCGTGCTGAACAGCGCCTCGGGCCCGACCCCGAGCACGGCTAGCACGCCGTCGACGGCGGGCTTGACGTCGGCGTGGCCCGACGCGTAGGCGACGAGCATCCGGGCTAGCGGACCGACCTCCATCGGCTCGTCCTCGTAGCGCGGCGCCTTCAGCCAGCTGTACTTGTCGTGGCCCTCGAGCGTCTCGAAGGGCGGCTTCGGTCCCGCGTAGGCGGGCCTGGTCTGCCCGTCCCACGGGTGGCGCGCGGTCCCATCGCCGCCGTCGTACGTGTAATAGGAGTGCGACACGGTCTCGGCGACGCTCTCATGGGTCACGCCCTGGAGCTTCCCGAGGTCGCGGGCCATGATCCGGCCGCGCGGCAGGTAGAAGGCGGCCGGGTCGCCCGACTCGTCCTCGGGGAACTCCCCGTAGGACATGTAGTTGCCGATGCCCTTTCCGATGCCGGCCCAGTCCTTGTAGAAGCCGGCGACGGCCAGGACGTCCGGGATGTACACCTCGTCGACGAACGCCTGGGCGCCCTTGATGAGCTCGCCGATCTCCGACAGGCCCCGCGCATTGAGCGCAGTGGGGGAGTTCGGGTCCAGCGCGAGGGCCATCCCGCCGACGACGTACGTCTGCGGATGCGGATTCTTGGCCCCGAGCAGCGCGTGGATCCGGATGATCTCGCGCTGCCAGTCGAGGGCCTCGAGGTAGTGAGCGACCGCCATAAGGTTCGCCTCGGGCGGCAGCTTGTAGGCCGGGTGGCCCCAGTAGCCGTTGGCAAACGGGCCCAGCTGGCCCGACGCGACGAAGGTGCTCAGCTTGTCCTTCACTCCCTTGAAGTACGCGGGACTGGAGAGCGCGTGGCCGCTGATCGACTGGGCGAGCGTGGAGGTCGCGGCCGGGTCGGCCTTCAGGGCCGAGACGACGTCGACCCAGTCGAGCGCGTGCAGGTGGTAGAAATGGATGACGTGGTCCTGGACGTACTGGGTCCCGGCGATCAGGTTGCGCACGATCCGCGCGTTGCGCGGGATGCGCAGGCCGAGCGCGTTCTCGACCGAGCGGACCGAGGCCAGCGCGTGGACGGTCGTGCAGACGCCGCAGGCGCGCTGGGCGAAGACCCACGCGTCACGCGGGTCGCGTCCCTTGAGGATGAGCTCGAGGCCCCGGAACATGGTCCCGGAGCTCCAGGCGTCGCTGACGACGCCGTTGGCGACCTCGACCTCGATCCGGAGGTGACCTTCGATCCGCGTGATGGGATCGACCACGATGCGGGCCATCCGTCAGTCCGTCCTTCCGTTTGACGTGCCTGCGCCGCTCGATGTGCCGGCGCCGGTCGATGAGGGCGCCGCCGGCGACTCGACGGGAGCGCTGACCGCCGCCAGCTCCGCTCGCGCCTCCGCGTCCATCCGCCGTCTTCGGACGTAGCTTCCGACGGCGTGGACCGCGGTGAGCGCCGTCACCCCTCCGACGAGGCCGAGGCCAACCTGGTCTGCCGTCACGTCGCTCGCGAACGGCGGCACGGTCGGCAGCCGCCGGTAGAACGGGCTCATCTGGTCCCAGAAGTTGGGCATCGTGCAGCCCACGCAGCCGTGGCCCGACTTCACCGGCCAGCTGGTCCCGTCATTGAAGCGAACCGTGGGGCAGTTGGCGAACGTCTCGGGGCCCTTGCAGCCCATCTTGTAGAGGCACCAGCCGTTGCGGGCGGCCTCGTCGCCCCAGGCGAGCACATATTCGCCACGCTCGAAGTGGGCGCGCCGCTCGCACTGGTCGTGGATGATCTGGCCGTAGGCGAACAGCGGCCTGCCCATGGCGTCGGTCGCCGGCCATGCCTTGAACGTCAGGAAGTGGACGATCGTCGCGGTCAGGTTCTGGACGTTCATCGGGCAGCCCGGAAGGTTGATGACCTTCGCCCCGGGGACCGCGTGCCCGGCGCCGATCGCCCCGGTCGGGCCGCCAGCCGCGGCCGGCAGGCCTCCGTCGAAGGCGCACGAGCCCACCGCGATCGTCGCGAGCGCGCCGCGGCAGACGTCGCTCACGGTCTCGCTGAAGGCCTTGCCGCCGATCGTGCAGTAGACCCCGCCATCCGCGACCGGGACGGAACCTTCGACGACCGCGATGTAGCCGTTGGGGAACTTCTGCATCGTGGCCAGCCGGGCCGCCTCGGCCTGGGCGCCCGCGGCCGCCATGATCGTCTCGTGGTAGTCGACCGAGAGGGTATCGAGCACGAGCTCGGCGACCGTCGGATGTGACGCGCGGAGGAAGGACTCGGTGTTGCCGGCGCAGTCCTGGCCTTCCAGCCAGATGACCGGGATCCGGGGCGCGGCCGCCACGGCCGCGGCGACCCGCGGAGCGTAGGAGGCGGGGAGCGCAAGGGCCGCGCTCATCGCCGCCGAGAACTTCAGGAAGTCGCGCCTCGTGATGCCGTGGTCGAGGAGCGCGGAGTACAGGCCGCCCTGACGTGCCATCGGTGACCCCATCTGCGAGCTGTCTGGGGTGCGGTCATCGGTCGCCCCGTGACGCACACCGCCCGGTCATCGGAACTCCGCAATGAGGCGCCGATTGGCATGGTGGCCACAGTGCCAAAAGTCCCGGCCACGGGATGCGAAACGTCACGACTCATGCAGTCGTACGCATGGATGCATGCAGATATGCATCGGGACGCGGCGAGGCCCGGGAAGCGGTGGAGGCCCTCCGCCGGCCCGCCCGCGATGCCGGCGCCAGGTCAAGCCGTGGTCGATGCGCCCTGCGGTCCGGCGAACCAGCGCCCGCCGCGCATCACCCGGCGCACGTCGAACGCCTCATCGAGCTCGACGAGGTCGGCCCGGAGACCGGCGGCGATCCGCCCGCGATCGTGCACCCCGATCACGGCGAGCGGGTTTGCGCTGGCCGCGGCGGCGACGCGCGGCAGCTCCAGCCCGAACCGGACCAGGTTCCGCACCGCCGTGTCGATCGCGATGACGGAGCCCGCGAGCGCGCCGCTGGACACGAGCGTGCAGCGGTCGCCATGGACCTCCACCTCGAGGCCGCCGAGCGACCCGTGCTCCTGCGGCGTCCCGGCGAGCTCGATGGCGTCGCTGACCAGGATCAGCCGATCTGCCGGCTTCGTGCGCAGGATCAGCGGCCAGAGGATGCGATCCACATGGTGGCCGTCGGCCACGAGCTCGGTCCAGACGTCGTCCCGGGCGAGGGCCACGGCGGCCAGGCCCGGCGCGTGCTGATGAACCCCGGACATCGCGTTGAACAGGTGGGTGGTGGTGCGCGCGCCGGCGTCATAGCCGGCCTGCGCCTCGGCGGCGGTCGCCACGGAGTGACCCATCGAGGCTACGACGCCGCGCTCGACGAGCCGCCGGATCAGGTCGAGCGCGCCGGGCGTCTCGGGCGCGATCGTCACGATGCGCAGGTTGCCGAGGAGGGGCTCGAGCTCCTCGAACGCGGTGCTCGCGGGGGCCAGCACGAAGGCCGTGTTCTGCGCGCCCGCGCGCTGGGGAGAGATGAAGGGGCCCTCGAGGTTGATCCCGAGCGGCGCCGCTCCATCGTCGGGCGCGGTGGGCATCCACGCGCCTACCCGGTCGGTGAAGGCGCGCAGGCCCTGGAGCGAGGCCGTGACGGCTGTGGGCAGGAACGACGTGACGCCCCGATGCAGGAGGGCCCGGGACATGCCGTCGAGGGAGGATTCCGAGCCCATCGCATCGTGCCCGCCCCAGCCGTGGACGTGGACGTCCACGAAGCCCGGCATGATCCATGGGCCATTCGCCTCGGCCGGATCCGCTTCGACGGCGACGATCCGGCCGTCCTCCACGATCACCCGGCCCGGCTCGACCAGGTCGTCGAGCACGAGGCGGCCGCCCACGACTCGATCGTCGCTCATCAGCTCCCGTTACCTCCCTGCTGCCGGCGTGTCCGGGCCGTTCGCGCCTGCCTCCGCGCCGTGAATCGCCGCGCCGATCGCCCCGGCCCAGATCCCGAGCTCGGCGGGCACGATCTCAACCGACGCAACGCCGGTCATCCGGACCCGCCGGTCCAGCTCGGCCCGGATCGGCGCGAAGATGATCTCGCCGGCCGCCGACACGCCCCCACCGATGACCACGCGATCCGGCGTCAACACGGTGACCATGTTCGCGATGCCGATGCCCAGGTACCGGCCCACCTGGGCCAGCCCATCGATGGCCCGGGCGTCGCCCGCGGCTGCCGCCCGCACGGCCTCCGCCACCGAGGATGCGCCACAGGTGGCCGCGATGACATCGGCCCGGGCGAACGCCTCGACGCAGCCGCGATTCCCGCAGTTGCACAGCGGACCGTCGGGGTCGATCGTCTGGTGCCCGATCTCGCCGCCGGCCCCATCCCGGCCGAGATAGAGCCTCCCCCAGATCGCGATCCCCCCGCCGACGCCCGTGCCCAGGGTCATGCCGATGAGCGTCCGGGCGCCGCGACCCGCCCCGAGGCGGAGCTCGGCCAGGGTGAACGCACGCGCATCATTCACCAGGTGGACCGGCACGCCAACGGCCGGCTCCAGGCGCTCGACCACGGGCGTTCCCTCCCAGCGCACGGGAATGTTCGGGGTCATGACGACCCGCCCGCCGGCCGCGTCGTAGCGCCCGGGGATCCCAACGCCGACCGAGGCGATCGGACCCCACGTGGCTGCGGCATCGGCGGCCGTCTCGGCCAGCTGCTCGACGATCCCGTCCGCCCCCGCGTCCACGCGGGTCGGGACGAGGTCGGTCGCCAGCCGGGTCCAGCTGCCGTCCGCCAACTCGACGACGGCCCACTTGAGCTGCGTGCCCCCGAGATCCAGCCCGAGGTACCGGGTGGCCCTCAAGCGAGCGCGACCGGCGCATTGGCTGCGATCGAGCGGTAAGCCGCGGCGACGATCTCGACCGCCCGCAGCCCGTCGATTCCCGTCACCGCCGGCTCGCGATCGTCCCGGACCACGGACAGGAACTCCGCCAGCATGCCCTCGTCTGCGTCGGGGCCCCAGGCCGGCCACGAGATCCCGGTCTCGCGCGTTCCGTACACCGTGAGGCGCTGGCGGAACGCGTCGATCCCGATCGCCCCGCCGGTGCCGACCGCCTGGAGGGAGAGGCCGCCCCACGTCGGGTAGGAGCGCGGCTTGCTCCAGCTGCAGTCGATGGTGGCAGACACGCCGTTCGCGAAGCGCAGCGAGACCAGCCCACCGGTCTCGACCCGTGCGAACCGCTCCTGGAGGATCCGGTTCTCGACGGCGTACACCTCGACCACCTCCGAGCGGAGGATCCAGCGATAGAGGTCGGCCAGGTGGACAACGTGGTCGGTGATCGCGCCGCCCCCGGACTGGACGGGATCGACGAACCAGGGCGCGTGGATGTCGGGCATCGTGCCGGTGTTGGCGCCCTCGAGGAAGACGGGCGTCCCGAGCGCCCCGGTCCGCACCGCCGCTTCGAGCGCCCGCGCGGCGGGGTTCCAGCGGCTGGGAAACGCGGTCATCAGGCGAACGCCCGCCCGGTCACAGGCGGCCACGATTGCCTTTGCATCGTCGACCGTGGTCGCGAGCGGCTTCTCGCACAGGACGTGCACGCCGGCCGCCGCGGCGGCTTCCACGAGCCGCCGGTGGCGGCTGTTGGCCGAGGCGATGACGACGCCGTCAACCCGTTCGAGGAGCGCGTCGAGGTCGTCGAACGCGCGGGTCGCGACGCGTTCGGCGGCGGTCGCCGCGCGCTGCCGATCGTCGTCCCATACGCCGACCAGGT
>Ga0302299_10001995_pt1 | contig 12395 bp, 11 predicted proteins | sample III_Fen_N3_4_FD_198795 | JGI IMG/M metagenome (GOLD analysis project Ga0302299, IMG submission 198795) | Peat permafrost microbial communities from Stordalen Mire near Abisko, Sweden - III_Fen_N3_4 | ecosystem: Environmental > Terrestrial > Soil > Wetlands > Permafrost | place: Sweden: Abisko... | reverse complement strand
AGAACACCGACTCCGACTTCGATCGCGAGAAGCTCCAGGAGCGCCTCGCCAAGCTCTCCGGCGGCGTTGCCGTCGTGAAGGTCGGCGCGGCCACCGAGACGGAGATGAAGGAGAAGAAGCACCGTGTCGAGGACGCCCTCCAGGCGACCCGCGCGGCGCTCGAAGAGGGCATCGTCCCCGGCGGCGGTGTCGCACTCCTGCAGGCATCCAAGAGCGTCAACGTCGAGGCGATCGAGGACGAGGACGAGCGCACCGGTGCTCGGATCGTCCTGCGCGCCGTCGAGGAGCCGCTCCGTCAGATCGCGGAGAACTCGGGCTACGAGGGCTCGGTCGTCATCGCCGACGTCCACAAGGCCAAGAAGGGCTTCGGCCTGAACGCCGCGACCGGCGAGGTCGTCGACCTCGTCGAGGCCGGCGTCATCGACCCGGCGATGGTCACGCGCTCCGCACTGCAGAACGCAGCGTCGATCGCGAAGAACATCCTCACCACCGAGGTCATCATCGCCGAGATCCAGGACAAGGACGGCGGTGGCGGCGGCATGCCGGACATGGGTGGCATGGGCGGCATGATGTAAGGAGCCGCCGGCCCCGGGCCGACGCGTTCTGCACCGAGGGCCCGGCACTGCGCCGGGCCCTCGGTCGTTGTGGGTACCTTGCGCCGCGTGCCAGAGCCCGCCGGCCACGTCCTCAGCCTGCATCGCTACCCCGTGAAGTCGCTTGCCGGGGAGGACGTCGATGCGCTGCGCATCGACCGCCGCGGAGCCGGCGGCGACCGCACGCACGCGCTGATCTGGGCCGGGACGAACAAGCGGCTCACGGCGCGGCAGGCGCCGCGGATGCTCGCGTGGCGCACCCGGTACGAGACGCCCGGCGCGGAGCTCGACCCCGCCGAGCCGCCGCTGCCGGTGCTCACGTCTCCCGACGGCCGCGAGCTGCGCTGGGACGACCCCGAGCTGCCGGCCGTCCTCGAGGCGGATCTCGGCTGGCCCGTCGTGCTGCGCCGCGACACGAGCGGCCAGCAGGACCTCGACGACACGCTGCTCGTCACGGTGCAGTCCTCGCTCGAGGCGGCCTGCGCCGCGCTCGACATCCCCGCCGACCTGCGCCGCTTCCGGCCGAACGTGCACGTGGCGCTGACCGCGGACCCGTTCGCCGAAGAGGGCTGGGAGGGCCGGCGCCTGCGGATCGGCGACGCCGAGCTGAAGCTGATCGAGCCCTGTGAGCGCTGCGTCATCCCGACGCGCGACCCGGACACGCAGGAGCGCGATCCGCGCGTCCTGATGTGGCTGATCCGCGAGCGGCGGGAGCTGTTCGGGATCAACGCCGAGGTGCCGGCTCCCGGCCTGATCCGCGCCGGCGATCCGGTGGAGCTGCTGCCGCGCTGACGCTCAGCGCACGCCGGCTTCGGCGCGCTTCATCTGCCGCGTCGCCCAGATCCACATCAGCCCGCCGATCGCGAGCGACGCGGCGAACGCGTAGAGGACCTTCTCGGGGTCACCGGAGATGAACCCGCGCCCGGCATCGATGATCAGCGTGACCGGGTTGACCGACGCCGCGCCCTTGAGCCACCCCGTCAGCAACGCGAGCGGCACGTAGACCGGCGCGAGGAACAGCAGGACGAAGACCGGCGTCTGCATGAACGAGCCGATGTCCACGGACTGGTAGCGGAACGCGAGGCCGATCGTCCACAGCGAGCACGCGATGTTGATCAGCGCGCCGAGCGCCACGAGCCCGACGATGTCGAGAAGGCTGCCCTTCACGTCCATCCCCGTGAGCAGGGCGAGCGCCCACAGCAGCACGCCGATGAACGCGAACCGCACGAGCCCCGCGAGCAGATAGCCGACGACGATCCCGATCCGCCGCGGCGCGCCGAGCATCAGGCGCCGCGCGAAGCCGCTCTCGTAGTCCTCGGCGAGGCGGTACCCGGTGAAGATGCCGCCGAACGCGGCCATCTGCAGGAACACGAAGACGAACTGGAACGCCGTGTACCCCGCGGCGAAGGTGAAGCCCGGCACGTTCGACACCGCCGACAGCCCGCCGGCGAACGCGAGCAGGAAGACGAGCGGGAACGCCAGCGACGGGATGATGATCGCCGGGTTCTTGTACGTGTGGATCACCGTGCGCCGCAGCACGGCGATCGCCACCTGCCAGCCGCCGCCCCTCACGTCGACAGCCCGCCGATGTTCGACAGGACCCGGCGATCTCCGCAGGAGCTCATCCTCACGTGCGTGTCACCCGCTTGCGCAGCCCGCGCGCGGCGAGGCCGAAGAAGAGGACGAGGATCCCGGTCGCGACCGCGATGCACGGCAGCAGCGTGCTCGCGTCCCAGCCGTCGAGGATCAGCCCGCGCATGCCGTCGATCAGGAAGCTGATCGGGTTCGCGCGCGCGATCGCGCGGAACCAGTCCTTCTCGATGAAGTCGGCGGGCAGGTTCATCGTCGACAGGAAGAAGAGGACGAACAGCAGCGGGAACATGCCCTGGACCGCTTCCGGTGACCCGGTCTGGATCGCGAGCCAGGCGCCGATGCCCGCGAACGCCAGCGCGATGTAGACGGCGAGCGCCACGAGCACGACCGCGCCGAGCACCCCGGCCTCGATGTGCACGCCGAAGAGCAGCCCGACGCCGAGGTAGACCAGCGTGCCGACGATCGACACCGAGGTGCCGCCGAACGTGGCGCCCACGAGCACCGTCCAGCGCCGCGCCGGGGTCAGCGCGAGCCGGTCGAGGAAGCCCTTCTGGATGTCGGAGGCGAGCTCGGTCCCGGCCGTGATCGACGCGAACAGCGCTCCCTGCACGAAGCAGACGACGATCGCGAAGTTGATGTAGCTGTTCGTCGGGAAGCCGGGCAGCTTCGTCACCGACTGCAGGCCCGCCGCGTTGACCGCGAGCAGGATCAGCGGGAAGAGGATCACCGGGATCACGAGCTCCGGCTGGCGGAACGTGCGGCTCACCGAGCGCCGGGCGATCAGCGCGACCTGGCGCAGGGCGGCGGGCTCGTGAACGGTGTCCCGGCCGCCCGGAGCGGAGACGGCGACGCTCGTCACCGGGCGGCGGGCTCCGGGGCCGGCGTCGCAGCAGCGTCGCCCGAGTCCTCGGCGTCGTCACCTCCGCCCTCCAGCGAGCGCCCCGTCTTCTCGAGGAACACGTCGTCGAGCGAGGGCTGGTGGAGCTGCAGGTCGGAGACGCTGATGCCGTCGGCGTCGAGCGCGCGGACGACGTCGGCGAGCGCCTCCGCCCCGGAGGCGAGCCGGACGGCGACACTCTTCGGGCTGCCTGCCGCGGGCTCACCGAACGGGGCGAGCGACGCGGCGAGGCGCTCCTTGTCGTTCGGGTTGACGGGCGTCGCCTCGAGCGCGACACCGCCGATCTCGGCCTTCAGGGCGGACGGCGTGCCCTCGGCGACGATCTTCCCGTGGTCGATGATCCCGACCCGGTCGGCGAGCACGTCCGCCTCCTCGAGGTACTGCGTCGTGAGGAACACGGTGACGCCGTCCTCACGCGCGAGCCGCTCGACCTCGGCCCACAGCGCGCTGCGGCTCTGCGGATCCAGGCCGGTCGTCGGCTCGTCGAGGAAGAGCACGCGCGGGCCGTGCAGCAGCGCGAGCGCCAGATCCAGGCGGCGCTTCATGCCGCCCGAGTAGCCGCCGACCTTGCGCCCCGCGGCGTCGCTCAGCCCGACGCGATCAAGCAGCGCCTCGCCGCGCGTGCGGCACTCGGCCTTCGACATGCCGTGCAGGCCGCCCTGAAGATCGATGTGCTCCCAGCCGGTGAGGAAGTCGTCAAGTGCGGCCTCTTGGAGCGCCGCGCCGATCGTGCGGCGGATCGCCGGCCCCTGCGTCGTGACGTCGAGGCCGGCGACGCTGGCGCGCCCGCCGGAGGGCGGCAGCAGCGTGACCAGCATCAGCACCGTCGTCGACTTGCCGGCGCCGTTCGGGCCCAGGAAGCCGTAGATCTCGCCCGGCGCGACCTGAAGGTCGATCCCGTCGACGGCCTTGATGCCGCCCTTGAACTCGCGCGCGAGCCCTTCGACGAGGATGCCGTTGTCTCCGCCCACCTACGCGACCTCGGAGACCGGTCGCGGCCCCGGGCCGACGTACTTCGCGCTCGGGCGGATCAGCCGGCCCTCGCGCTTCTGCTCGAGGATGTGCGCCGACCAGCCGGCGACGCGCGCGCAGGTGAACATCGAGGTGAAGAGGTCCGCCGGGATCTCGGCCATGTCGAGCACGACGGCGGACCAGAACTCGACGTTCGTGGCGAGCACGCGGTCCGGCCTGCGTGCCTTCAGCTCGGCGAGCGCCGCGACCTCGAGCGACTCGGCGACCTCGTAGCGCTCGGCCCCGAGCTCCTTCGCCGTGCGCCGCAGCACGCGGGCACGCGGGTCCTCGGCGCGATACACGCGGTGGCCGAAGCCCATCAGGCGGTCGCCGCGGTCGAGCGCGTCCTTGACCCAGGCGTCGGCGTCCCCGCGCTCGGCGACCTCGTCGAGCATCTGCAGGACGCGCGAGGGCGCGCCGCCGTGCAGCGGTCCGCTGAGTGCGCCGACGGCGCTGGACAGCGCGGCGGCGCAGTCGGCGCCGGTGGAGGCGACGACGCGGGCGGTGAAGGTGGAGGCGTTCATGCCGTGCTCGGCGGCGGAGATCCAGTAGGCGTCGATCGCCTTGACGTGCTTCGGGTCCGCCTCGCCGCGCCAGCGCAGCAGGAAGCGCTCGGCGATCGTCTTGCCGGAGTCGATCGTGGACTGCGGGACCCACGGCTGGCCGAGGCCGCGCGCGGACTGCGCCACGAAGCTGAGCGCCATCACCGAGGAGCGCGCGAGATCGAGACGTGCCTGCTCGTCGGTGATGTCGAGCAGCTGACCCATCCCCCACTCGGGCGCGAGCATCGCGAGCCCCGCCTGCACGTCGACGCGCGGGTCGCCGGAGCGGACCATCAGCGCGTGCGGCTCGGCCGGCATCAGTCCCGGTTCGAACGTCCCGTCGACGAGCAGGCCCCAGACCTTCCCGAACGGCACCTTCCCGACGAGGTCCTCGATGTCGACCCCGCGGTAGCGCAGCGCGCCGCCTTCCTTGTCGGGCTCGGCGATCTCTGTGGCGAAGGCGACGACGCCTTCCAGGCCGGACTGGACCTCGGTCACGTGCGGCTCCTGGCGAGTGGGGGTTTGACGGCGGGGGAGGCGGAGCGAAATCTAGCGGTCCGGTGATCCCGGCCCGAGGCCCGGCGGCCGCGCACGGGCGGTAGATTCCGCAAACCCTCAGGAGGAGCCGACCATGACGGACGCCGCAACCGCCGCCGAGCTGATGTTCCGACCCGCGAGCGAGCTCGCCGACCTCGTGCGCGCGGGTGAGATCACCGCGCGCGAACTGGTCGAGGCATCGCTGTCGCGGATCGACGCGCTGAACCCGACCTACAACGCGTTCATCGACGTCTTCCACGACGAGGCGCTGCTCGCCGCGGAGGGCGTCAAGGCCGGCGACGACCGGCCGCTCGCCGGCGTACCGATCGCGATCAAGAACAACCGGCCCGTCGAGGGCAAGCGGCTCACGTTCGGCTCCTCGTTCTTCGGCGACTTCGCGCCGCCCGTCGAGTGGGTGGGCGTGACCCGGCTGCGCGAGGCGGGCGCGATCATCGTCGGCACGACGAACCTGCCCGAGTTCGGGATCGTCGCCACGACGGAGCCGCGGCGGTTCGGCGCGGCCCGCAACCCATGGGATCCGTCGCGGACGACCGGCGGCTCGTCCGGCGGCGCGGCGGCAGCGGTCGCCGCGGGCATGATCCCGATCGCCCACGCGAACGACGGCGGCGGCTCGACGCGGATCCCCGCCGCCTGCTGCGGTCTCGTCGGCCTGAAGCCGCAGCGCGGGCGGATCAGCCAGGCGCCGCTGCTCGGCTACTCGCTGCTCGTCACCGACGGCGTCGTGTCGCGGACGACGCGCGACACCGCTGTCGCGCTCGACGTCCTCGCGGGCCACGCGCTCGGCGACGCGTCGTGGGCCGCACCGTCACGCACGCCGTTCGAGAGCCAGGCGGCCGAGCCGCCACGGGCGCTGCGGATCGCGATGACGTCGCTGTCGCCGGTGGAGACCGCGAACGTGGACCCACGCGTGCTGGAGTCGCTCGACGAGGCGGCGGCGCTCCTGCGCGATCTCGGCCACGAGGTGATCCAGGACGATCCGCCGTGGCGGATCCCCGGCATCTTCGAGCAGTTCGGCGTGCTCTGGGCGCCGATGGTCTCGACAACGACCGCCTTCGCGGCGCAGATCGCGGGCCACGAGCCGACGGCGGAGGACATCGAGCCGCTGAGCATGGCGCTCTACCACGCGGCGAAGGGCGTCGACGCGACGACCTACCTCGGAGCGGAGATGCTGCTGCTGAACATCGCGCGCGCGATGGTCCAGTGGACCGCGCAGTACGACGCCGTACTGTGCCCGTCGCTCGCCGAGCTGCCGGTGCCGCTCGGCGAGATCAACGCCTGCGACGAGGCGAACCCGATGTCCGCGTTCATGCGCGCCGCCGAGTTCACGCCCTACGCGGCGATCTCGAACCTCACGGGATCCCCCGCGATCAGCGTGCCGCTCGAGCACGACGCGGAGACGGGTCTCCCGATCGGCATCCAGATCATCGGGCAGCCCGAGGGCGAGGGCACACTGCTCGCGCTCAGTCAGCAGCTCGAGCAGGCACGGCCATGGGCAGGGCGGCAGGCGCCCGTGGAGTAGCGCTCGACACCCCGACCAGCACGCCTGAACCCACCAAGCGAACCCGCACGGGACCTCCCGAGGAAAGCGAGCACCGGGACCGGAGCGAGAGATCGTGGATGCATGAGGCGGCGGGTGGATCGAGGCCAGTACATGTGTACGGCCTCGGTTCACACGGCGCCTCAGGCGCCACGAGGTCCGCGACCAAGCCTAAGCCGCCGCTGGAGCCGCCAGCCCAAGCACTTCAGCCATCGACCGCGGCTCAACCCCAAGCAACCGAGCATCAGACGTCCCGCGAGAGGTGGTCGAGGAGACCTCGAGCAACTCAGCCTCATCCCAGGTCGCGGGAGCTTTCGTCCCGAGCATCGTCTCGGCCAGTCGCAACGCGCCCCGAACAACGGGCACAGGAACACGAACCAAAGGCCGCTCATGTCCGGCCGCCTGCAGGACGAGCCGAACCACCGCCGCATGACTGAGGGTCTCCGGCCCAGCCAGCTCAAACCGCTCGACACGGTCAGCAGACTCACGCGCCAGCGCGGACTCCACACACGCCGCCACATCATCGGCCCAGATCGGCTGGAAGAGGGCGCGGCCGCTGCCGGACATGACGGCCGCGGGCAACAGCGACAGGCGTTCCACGAGCGTCAGCCAGGGATCACCGGGCGCGTAGATGACGGAGCAGGCGAAGGTCGTCGACGCGATGCCGGCGGAGCTCACGGCATCTTCGGCAAGGGCTTTTGCGCGCAGGAAGCGCGTGCGGTCGTGCGCGGTCGCCCCTAGCGCGGTGAAGAAGACGAACCGCTCGACCCCGGCGCGCTGCGCGGCTTCGACCATCCGCCAGGTCGCGATCCCGTTGAGCTCCTCGATCGAGCCGGCGGGCTGGTCGCGGATCGCCGCCGCGAGGTGCACGACGGTGCTGACGCCGCGCATCGCGTTGCGAAACGAGGGCGGGTCGGAGAGATCTCCGAGGGCGATCTGGACGCGCACGCGCTCGGCTCCGAGCCGCTTGGGATCGCGCACGAGGCAGCGGACCCGGGCCCCTCCGGCAACGAGGCGCGGGAGCAGCGTGGAGCCGACGAGCCCGGTCGCGCCGGTGAGCAGGAGCATCGCGCTGGGGAGCGTATCGCGCTCTCACGAGGCCGCCCGGTATTCTCCCGGGCCGCCGTATCCCCGCACTGAGACCCCGAGGAACCCGCTTCCACCATGGCCTACGTGATCGCTGAACCCTGCATCGGAGTGAAGGACAACTCCTGTGTCGAGGTCTGCCCCGTCGACTGCATCCATCCGACGCCGGATGAGCCGGACTACGACAAGGTCGATCAGCTGTTCATCGACCCTGAGGAGTGCATCGACTGCGATGCCTGCGTCGAGGCATGCCCGGTCGACGCCTGCTTCGCGGAGGATCAGCTGCCCGACGAGTGGCAGCGCTTCGCCCAGGTGAACGTGGAGTACTTCACCAGCAAGTAGGTGCCGAACTTCGACGATCTCGTCCGCAGCGCCGAGGCCTACGCCGCGGTCTTCGATCGCGCGAAGCTGCGGCGACCGCCGCGCCGCAAGCTGGCGATCGTGACGTGCATGGATTCGCGGATCGACCCGTACGGCCTGCTGGGTCTGCACGAGGGCGACGCGCATGTGATCCGCAACGCGGGCGGCGTCATCACCGATGACGAGATCCGTTCGCTGGCGATCTCGCAGCGGCTGATGGGCACCGAGATCATCATCCTGATCCACCACACGGATTGCGGGATGCAGGCGTTCGACGACGCGGACTTCCGCGCCCAGCTCGAGGCGGAGACGGGCGTGCCGGTCCCGTGGGACACGGAGGCGTTCTCGGACGTCGACCTCGATGTGCGCAAGTCGGTCGCGCGGATCGTGGCGAGCCCGTTCATCCCGCATCGCGATCAGGTGCGCGGCTTCGTCTACGAGGTGGAGACGGGCGTCCTGCGCGAGGTCGCGGACGAGGCCTGAGGCTCAGGCGATCTGTGCGTCGGGCGTTTCGGGGAGGGCGGGTCCGAGTTGCACGTGGCGTGCGTCGCGCAGCCCGCGCAGGGCTTCGGGCGCGAGCACGCGCATGACCGGCTCGACGTGACGCAGGTCACCGGTCCGGGTGTCCCCGCCGATCTCGGCGATCCACACGCCGCTGGGAGCGGACGCGGTGAGCACCATCAGCACGTCGAGCGATGTGCGCATCATGCATTCGCGCAGCAGGCCGGTGAGCTGCGCGTCGCTGCGTTCGACGACGACGCAGCCCGACCCTGAGCCTGAGCTTGCCGAGGCCATGCGCAGCGCGAGCAGGTCGCGGCCTTCGAGCCACGCGCCGCGGCGGGCGGTGCCGGCGACGTTGCCGGGCCGGCCGGCGACGACGAGCGGCTCCGGCTCGCCGCTGAGCGGGGCGAACGCGACGGTCCAGCCCAGAGCGTCGGTGGCTTCGCCGATGCGCCGCAGCACTCCGCCGAGGCGTTCGGCGGGCGGGGCGCCGGCGAGCGGTCCGTCGAGCACGCCGAGCGTCTCCTTCAGCAGGCGACCGAGGTCCAGGACGGGCGCGTCGCGCATGGCGCGCTGGCGACCGGGGACGATGCCGGCGAGGTCGCCGGATTCGACGGCGCCCATCGGGCCCGCGACGTACACGCGCCCGCGGCCGCCGCGCTTGGCGGCGTACTGGGCGGCGTCGGCGGCGCGCAGGAGGTCGGCGGGGCGGCCTTCGCCGGCGCGCAGCATCGCGACGCCGCAGGAGACGCCGACGGGCGGGTGGGAGCTGCGCAGGCGGCGCAGGATGCTTTCGGCGATCTCGCGGCCGCGGGTGGCGTCGGAGCGGTGCAGGACGATGGCGAACTCGTCGCCGCCGACGCGGCAGACGAGCGCTCCCGGGACGATCGCCGCGGACTTGCGCAGCGCGTCGGCGACGGTCCGCAGCGCGGCGTCGCCGGCTTCGTGACCGCTGTGGTCGTTGACGTCCTTGAGGTTGTCCATGTCGCACAGGAGCAGCGCGAGGTCGTTCCCGGTGCGCCGTGCCTCGAGCACGGCGACTTCGAGCGCCTCGTCGAACGCGCGACGGTTCGCGAGGGCGGTGAGGCCGTCGCTGTGGGCGAGCTCGGAGACTCGCGAGAAGACTTCGGCGCGCCCGATCGCGGAGCCGACCTGGCCGCTGATGGCGTGCAGGAAGCGCGCGTCGCGCTCGCTGAAGGGCTCCTGTTCTGCGGTGCGCGCCGCCCAGATCTGGCCCCATGTCTCGCCGCCGAAGGCGATCGGAACGCAGACGGAGGAGTGCTTCCCGAGCGCTCGCAGGAGGTCCGCCTCGACGCCGGGGACCTCGGGGTCGTCGAGCGAGCAGTAGTAGGTGCCGCCCTCTTCGAGCACGCGACGCAGCTCACGATCGCCGTCGAGCGCGTAGATCTCGTCGACGGGATGACGCTCCTCGCCGGGCGCGAGGTCGCCGACGTTGACGAGTGTGCGCAGGATCGCGCGATCGGGCGACCAGCGCTCGATCGAGAGCGAGGCGGCGTCGATCGCGCCGCGGGCCTCTTCGGCGGCGATCTCGATGACCTCTTCGAGCTTGTGCGCGGCCGCGACGGCCGACGCGACGGCGATCAGCGCGACGAGCTCGCGCTCGAGGCTCGTGCTGCCGCCGACGACGTCCGCGAGGATCGCGCCGGGGTCGAGGCGCTCGGCGGCGGGACCGCCGGCCTCCGCCCGCGCGAGCACGTCGAGCAGCGCGGCGACGACGGTGGGGTCGAACTGGGTGCCGGCGCAGCGGCGCAGCTCCGCGAGGGCCTCCTCACGCGGAAGCGCCCTGCGGTAGGGACGGTCGCTGTGGAGCGCGTGCCAGGCGTCGCAGGCCAGGACGATGCGCGACGCCAGCGGGATGTTCTCGCCGGCGAGGCCGTCGGGGTAGCCGTCGCCGTCCCAGCGCTCGTGTTCGTGGCGGACGGCGCGCGCGACGCTCTCGAGACCGGGGACGCTCACGAGAATCCGCTCGCCGATGGCGGGATGCTCGCGCATCACCTGCCACTCCTCGGGCGTGAGCGGCCCGGGCTTGTGCAGGAGGTTGTCGGGGATGCCGATCTTGCCGACGTCGTGCAGCAGTGCGACGGCGGCGAGCTGCGCCATCTCGTCGGGCCTCAGGCCGAGGCGAGCGCCGACGGCGATGGAGAGGTCGTGGACGGCGTCGGCGTGCTCCCCGGTGTAGCCGTCCCGGGCCTGAAGGGTCGCGGCGAGGGCCTGAACGACGGATCGCACGGACTGCGTGGCTCGCCCGCGCTCGCGCTCGAGGTCGCGCAGGACGGCGACGAGCGCGTCGTCACCCTCGGTCAGCCCACGCGCCGCCGCAAGCGCCTCCTGGCGCAGCTCAAGGCGTGACGGGCTGACGTCGGGCATCAACGCGGGTATCGGCCGCCTCTCGGGGCGACTTCACCGCACGCGCGCTGCTCTGGACGGCTTGCGAGCGTGCAGATTTCCGGTGTTTCGGCTACGCCATGGGAAGCGTCATGCCGGCGGGCTCCGGCGCCTGCTCCTGGGGCCCCGGTCCCGCCGGGCCGACGGCCGCGAGCTGGAGGACCGGGAGCTCGCGCGGGAACATCGCGATCAGCCCGCGCGCGACCTGGCGAACGCCCTGTGCGGCCGGGTCGTCCGGGTCGGTGACGACGAGCGGCACACCCGCATCCGCCTGCTCACGCAACGGCATCGTGAGCGGCACGGTGCCGAGCAGCGGCACGTCAAGCTCGTCGGCGAGCCCCTTGCCGCCACCCTCGCCGAAGATCGCGAAGCGCTCGCCGGACGGGGTCACGAAGCCGGCCATGTTCTCGATCACGCCGGCGATCTCGAGGTCCACCTTGTGCGCCATCTCGGCGGAGCGGCGGGCGACCTTCTGGGCGGTGACCTGCGGCGTCGTGACGATCACGAAGCGCGCCTGCGGCAGCAGCTGCGCGAGCGTCATCGAGATGTCGCCGGTGCCCGGCGGCAGGTCGACGAGCAGGAAGTCGAGCTCGCCCCAGTCGACGTCCTCCAGGAACTGGGTGAGCGCCTTGTGCAGCATCGGGCCGCGCCAGACGACCGCGGCGTCCTCCTCGACGAAGAACCCGATCGACATGATCTTCACGCCGCCGGCCTCGAGCGGGACGATCTTGCGCTGCGGTGAGACGGGCGGCCGGCCGGAGACCCCGAACATGCGCGGGATCGAGTAGCCCCACACGTCGGCGTCGAGGACACCGACCTTGCGGCCCTCGGCGGCGAGTGCCGCGGCGAGGTTCGCGGTGATCGTCGACTTGCCGACGCCGCCCTTGCCGGAGCCGATGCAGACGACGTTCGAGACCTGCGCGAGTGCGCCCTCGGGGAGCGAGCCGCGGCCCAGCTTGCCCTGCAGGGCGGTCTTCTCCGCGTCGCTCAGGACGTCGAACGACGTGGTGACGCGCGTGACGCCCTCGAGCGCTCCGACGGCCTTGGCGACGGCGTCCTCGAAGTGACTGCGAATCGGGCAGCCCGGCGTCGTCAGGGAGACGACGACGTCGACGACGCCACCGCCCGGCTGCTCGATCGAGCGGACCATCCCGAGCTCGACGATCGACTTGCGCAGCTCCGGGTCGATCACGGCCTCGAGCGACTTCAGGATCTCGTCATGCGTGGGCATGCGTCCATTCTCGCAAACCCGACCGCGCGGCTCGGGATGCACGACGGGCCGCCGGTGAGGGCGGCCCGTCGCAGGAGGA
>Ga0302299_10001994_pt1 | contig 12395 bp, 8 predicted proteins | sample III_Fen_N3_4_FD_198795 | JGI IMG/M metagenome (GOLD analysis project Ga0302299, IMG submission 198795) | Peat permafrost microbial communities from Stordalen Mire near Abisko, Sweden - III_Fen_N3_4 | ecosystem: Environmental > Terrestrial > Soil > Wetlands > Permafrost | place: Sweden: Abisko... | reverse complement strand
TCGTGAACGCCCAGATCCCGAACACGCCGAACGCCATCAGGGTCGCGTCGCGGGTGCCCAGGATCAGTCGCGACAGCGGGCCGGCCAGCAGGATGCCCGCGACCAGCGCGACGGTCGTGCTGACGACGACGAAGCCCGTCGTGGTGCGCGCGAGCCGGCGCCGGCGGTCCGGGTTCTCGTCGTCGAACCAGAGCCGGACGAACGCCTCGCCCATCCCGAAGCGCAGCAGGATGCTCGTGAGGATCACGAGCGTGAGCAGCGTCTCCGCGTACCCGAACTCGGCCTCGGTCAGGTGCCGCGTGTAGAGCGGGAGCGTGAACAGGGCGAGGAACGCGGCGAGCAGGCCCGCGGCCTGGTAGGCCAGCCCGGACGTCGCAAGGCGCTTGAGCTGACCCTCCATCCGCCGGGGCACGGTACCCGGCTGCTCGGTGGGCGAGGAGGGCCACCGCGCTGAGTAGGGTCCCCGATCGTGCCCCCGGCAACCTCGAAGGAGCGCCCCCCGATCGGCGTCCTGCTGCTCCCGCGGGAGCTCGAGCGCTTCATCCTGCGCGAGCAGGCCGAGGATCTGCTGCGCGCGCCCTGGGTGGTCGCCGTCGATCCGCCCCGTGTGCCGTACGGGATCTTCGGGCGGCTGCCCGAGGCCGTCGCGGATCGCATCGCGGCGCGCCAGGCGCGGCGGCTCGTGCGCAATCTTCGGCGCAACCTCGGCGAGCCGCGGGCGATCGTCATCTTCCATCCGCTGCAGGAGCCGCTCGGGCGGGCGCTGCTGGCGCGCTGCCCGGGCTCGGAGCTCTGGTACGGGCGCTGGGACCGCTACGAGAACGCCTACGACGCCTCGCCGAAGCTCCGCGCCCGGCTCGAGCGGATGCACGAGCAGGCGGCTGAGCTGTCATCGCTGACGTTCGTCGCCAGCGACAAGCTGGCGGCGCTGGAGCTGGAGGCCGGGCGCGAGGCGACGCTCGTCGGGCTCGCCGCCGACGGCTTCCCGGCCCCGGACCCGCAGGGCACCGTCGTCGCGATCTCGCTCGGCCACCTCGGCTGGCGCACCGACTGGAAGCTGCTGCGAACGGTCGCCGACGAGCTCGGTGACCGGCTGGTGCTGCTGCTCGTCGGCGAGTGGCACGAGGACGAGTGCGCAGGCGACGAGGACTTCGCGGCGTGTCGCGAGCATCCATCCCTCGTCTGGCTCGGGCCGCAGGACGACACCGCGGCGTCGCGGCTGATCCTCGCGGCCGACGTCGGGATCGTCCCGTTCAAGCTGGAGCCGTTCAACGACGCCGGTCTCCCCTACCGGATCCTCAAGTACGCGCGGCTCGGCCGCCGCACCGTCACTCCCGACCTCGCGGGCGTGCGGACCTGGGACCGCGCGGTGCACGTCACGACCGACGCCGAGGCGTTCGCCGCCGCGCTGCAGGGCCACGCGGGGGCACGGGCCACGCCGGACCTCGAGCTGCGCGAATGGGCACTGTCGCAGACCGCGCGCGTACAGAACCAGCCACTCTGGGACGGGCTCGAGCGGCTCGGGATCGCCCGCGACGCCTGAGCGTCACCGGGCGGGCGGGCAGCGCACGTACGCGGCGTAGCTCCCGTTGTGCACGGCGAGCACGAAGCCGGGGTCCGGCACGTTCGTCAGCGTGCTCGCGCCCTGGGCGAAGCCGAAGCGACGCAGCATCTTCGCGTCGGTGAAGAAGAGCGCGACGCCGTACGGCCGGCGCCTTGCCGAGCGCGCGCCCACCTCCCGCTGCGAGGCGTCCAGCTCCCAGCGCGTGTCCGGGACGAGCCGGTAGTTCGGCAGCGTCACCGGGCCGCACGCGCGGGCCCGCACGACCGCGGGGTCGGCCAGGATCGCGACGAGGTCGTCGTGCGTGCCGCGGATGAAGCGCAGCTCCGCGGTGAAGCGCCCGACCACCGAGATCCGCGCGACGACGAACCCCGCGCCCAGCAGCGCAAGGACCGCAACGCCGATCGCCCAGGGACGGCGCAGGCTGTCGCTCGCGGGCAGCGCCGCCCAGCCCGCGATCGCGTAGCCCGCGTAGAGCGTGAGCGCGATCGCGGGAACCGTGAGGTAGCGCGGCAGGATCGAGAGGCCCGCGGCGCCGGAGAGAACAAAGGCGAGCGTCCCGCCGCCGAGCAGCGCGAGGGGCACGTGGATCGCATGCCCGGCGCGGCGCCACCCGGCGAGCGCGAAGCCGGCAAGCGCGGCGAGGAACACGGGCGGGCGCAGCGCGTCCGCGAGGAAGGACACGAACGACCCGGGGACGTGGCGGACGCCGCGCTCGCGGTGCAGCTCGTCGGCGAGCCCGCTCGTCGCGTGCAGCGAGTAGAGCGGGTCGCCCGTCACCCACAGATCGGTCAGCGCCCAGCAGGCCGGGCCGACGGCGGCCAGCGCCAGCAGGCCGAGGTGCAGGTCACGCTTTCCGGTGGGCGGGCCGGATCGGTCGACCGGGACGACCATCCACAGCCAGTAGGCGCCCGCGAGGATCCAGGCCTCCGGGCGCAGCAGCCCGGCGACCGCGAGCAACGCCATCACGAGCGTCCCGCGCCGCGGCCGTTCGGCTTCCAGCGCGCCCGCCCACAGCACGACCGCGAGGAACGGCACGTCGACGTAGGCCCGCGCCGTGTAGAGCAGCAGAGCGAAACTCGACCCTGTCAGCAGCGCCGCGAGAACGCCGGGCCACGTCCCGAACACCGCGCGGCCGAGCCGCCACACGGCCCAGACGAGAGCTGCGAGAGACAGCGCCGCGACGAGCACGAGCGCGCGATCGGCTGCGCCGCCGAAGACCGCTGCGAGCAGGGTGCTGAGCGCGACGTAGAGCGGATGCTCCGTCGGCGCCTGGTAGGCCTGGAACGTCGGCTTGTGCCCGTGCAGCAGCTCGCGACCCCAGACGAGGTGGTAATAGGCGTCGTAGTTCGGATACGTCGGAACGAGCGCCCACACGAGCACCGCGGCGAGGGCGAGGGCCGCGATCGCGAGCGCTTCGCGGCGTGCGCCGGTCACTCCGGCTCCGGCTCGGGCTGCGCCGCTTCCGGTTCGCGCGGAGCGGCGGCCGCCGCGACGGCGGTGCCGACACCGAGCAATGCCCAGGTCAGCGGGTCCTCGAGGAACGCGGCGTACATGAACGAGTGCACGACGAGCGCCGCGAACGCAGCCGCGACGCCGGCGCGCACCGGGCCGACCGCGGCGCCACGGAACAGCCGCAGGAACGCGAGCACGAGCAGGGCGAGGTAGGCGAGCAGGCCGATCAGGCCCTGCTCGGCCGCGACGGTCACCGGGATCGTGTGCGAGGCGGACGTCGCGCGCACCGCCGACACGTGCTCGGCGCGCCGATACTCGCGACCGAACGACCCGGAGCCCCAGCCCTGGACCGGGCGGTCCGTGAAGAGACGGACGCCGCCGGAGATGAGGTCCGCCCGGCCGCTCGTCGCCTTGTTGGAGCTGCTGCCACCGTCGAACGCGGTCGTGCCGAGCGCGAACGCCACCAGCGCCGCGAGGCCGACCACGGCGGCGATGCCGAGCGCCCAGCGCACGCTCCAGCGCAGCGCCCCGAGGACGGCGAGGCCGACGAGCAGCGCCGCGAAGCTCGACTGCGACAGCGTGAGCACGAGACCGCCGAAGAGGAACGCCGCGACCACGGCGCCGAGCGCGACGTCACGGGGCCGCACCCGCCACAGCATCCAGGCGACCAGCAGGACCAGGACGATCGCGAGGAAGCGCCCGTAGATGTTCGGGTCGAAGAAGAGCGAGTTGACGCGAAAGTAGTCCTCGAGCTGGTTCGAGGCGATCACCTTGGGGTTCAGCAGCAGGTGCCGCGTCGCGAACTCGACGTAGCCGATCGAGGCGAGCGCGACCGCCAGCCCGGTCAGCACACCGAGCGAGATCGCCGCCAGTCGCGCCGTCCACTCCAGCCGCACCAGCAGCACGTACATCACCGCGAACGGGATGTAGAAGAAGACGACGTTCTCGAGCGCGCGGCCGTCGTCACCGCTGTAGGCGGCCTGGGCCGCGTACAGGACGAGGGCGAGGGCGAGGAGGCGTTCCAGCCAGGCCGGCGAAGGTACGCCCCCCTGGCGGGACAGGTCGGCGGAGCCGACCTGATGGATCTCCGTCGCGCCACGAGCGCTCAGGCGGGGAACCGCCCAAGCAACAGCCCCGGCCGCCACCACCAGATACAGCGGCAGCAACAGATTCGAGGACGACCCGCCGACCGCGATCGGGATGCGGAACGGGATCGTCGCGACGACGGCGATCGGGAAGGCGGTCGGGAGCCGCGCGAAGACCGCGGCGAGTGCGCCCACGAGCGCCAGACCGAGCACGCCGGCCGCGACCGCGAGCGCCGGATTGTCGCGCAGCGTGCGCACCTGGTCGCTGTCCGCGACGTGGACGAGCAGGATCGCGGGCGCGAGCAGGAGCGCGCCGAGCAGCAGCCATGCGCGCGCACGGTCGCCGCGCACGACCAGCGCGCCGGCGGCGAACGCGGCGCAGACGATCAGCGGGCCAGCAGATCCCATGTGCGTCCCATGAGTCCCTGAACGTTCGCGTCGGTGGCGAGCCGCGCCGGGAACTCCGGCAGGCCGAAGCGGATGACGACGCCGCGGCCCACGCGCAGCGCGACGATGATGACGGCGCCCTCGGAGTCCTGTGCCGACGAGAGCACGCGCGCGGTCCCGGGCGAGGTCGTCTCCTCCGCCTCCGAGAAGCCCGTGAAGCTGCCCGTCGTGTCTTTGAAGAGGCCGATCTTGTCGGTGCCGCCGGTGAGATCGAAGACGCCGGGCCGTACCGGCGTGAGGTGCGCGCCGAAGATGTCCGCACTCGCCGCCGGTGTCGGGTTCGTCAGGCGCAGGTGGGGCGTGAGCCGCACCTGACGCTGGAACGACTCGACCCCGACCGAGGCGAGCGTGCCACCGGCGGTGACGAACGTGCGCAGGCGCCGCTGCAGTGCCGGCGGCAGCCAGACCGCGTCACCGGCGACGAGCACCCCGCTGTGACCGCGCAGCGGCGGCCCCGTGCCGGTCGCCAGTGCCACATCGGTCGTCACGTCGTAACGGTGCTGCTCGCGATCGAGCCATGCCAGCAGCGGCTGCGAGCGGTCCGGGAACCCGGGTACGACGGGGACGCCGAACACCCGCGCGAGTCGCACGGGCAGACCGCTCGAGAGCAGGTTCGGACGGCCGTCGCCGTCGTCGTCCACCGGGTTGCGGCCCTGCCACGTCATCACCGGGAGGACGACCAGCACCGGGTGGCGCGCGCGGTCGTCGACCGCGAACGGCACGGTCCCGGAGCGGGCTCCGCGACGAGCGCTGTAGAGGAACACCCCGCTCGCGCCGCCCGGCGGCTTCAGCCGCACGATCGCGCGCCGCGCGGTCCCGCGGCGGCTCACGGCGGCGCCGGTGCGCCGCGCCGTCCATGTGTACGGCTTGCCGCGGGCGTCGGTGCCGAGCGGCACCCGAGTGCCGCCGCGCGCCGCGATCAGCGGAGGCTGCACGGCGACGCGGCGGACGGTGATGCCGCCGTGGCCGGGCAGCGGCCGGCCGTAGGCGAGGGCCGGCAGGCCCCGCGCAGTCAGCGGCACGGAGGTGCCGATGTTGCCGGCCTTGTCCCGCACCTCCGCCACCACGAGGTACGGCGCGGGCGGTGCAGGATGCCCCTTGCCGTCCGTGCCGCTCCAATTCACCGTCGTGGCACCGTCCGGGATCGCGATCGAGGTCAGCGGCTGCGGTGCGCCGGGCCACATCCGGAAGATGCGCAGCACCCCGGAGCGCGAGGGCGCGGACAGGCGGATCCGAGCGGGCGCGCCGCCCGGATGCGGCAGCAGTTCGGGGCCGCGCTCGGGGTCCGGGCCGATCGACACGATCCGCGGCGCCGGGGCGGTGCGGTCGACGCGGAACGCGCGCGGCACGATCACGCTGCGACCCTCCCCGCGGAGCGTGATGCGAATCCGGTAAACGCCGTCCGGCGCCGGGCGGCCGGCCGCGTCGGTGCCGTCCCAGGCGAGGCTTGGCAACAGCTGACGGTAGGCGCCGAGATGCTTGCCGGAGGCCAGTTCGCGCACGACGTCGCCCTGGTCGTTCACCACAGCGACGTCGACCGCGTCAGCGCGCTTCAGCCGGAATGTCACCCGCTGGCGGTCGAGACGGCCGTCCCCGTTCGGGGAGATGACGGGGTACTTGACCTTGAAGCTCTGGACGACCGACGGGGACGACTTGAGCTGCTGCGCGACGAAGAAGGCCGCGAACGCACTCGCCACCAGCACGCCGAAGACCACCTGGGCGAGCCGCGTCACAGCCCGACGATGCTCCCGTTCCCGGGCCTGCCCGGCGTGGATTCGCCCACGCTCCCCGTCACCAGGCGGATGACGTTGCCATGGCAGACGATCACGACGTTTCCGGGGATCGCACGGGCGCGCCAGTCCGCAAGGCCCAGAGCCACGCGCTCCCGCTGCTGGACGAAGGTCTCGCCGCCAGGAAAGCCCCAGGTCATGTCGAGCGCGGCGAAGCGGGCGAACTCGTCCGGTGCGTCGGCCATCACCTCGGCGAAGCTGCGGTCGGTCCAGTCGCCGGCGTCGGTCTCGGCGAATCGCTCGTCAACGATCGGCGTGAGGCCGACGCGCCCGGCAACGATCTCCGCCGTCTCCTGCGCCCGCGCGATGTTGCTCGTGACGAGCACCTCCGGCGCAAGGCGCTCGACGACCTCTGCGAGCTCGCGCGCCTGCCCCCGGCCGGTGTCGTCGAGCGGCACCGGGAGCCAGCCCTGGAAGCGTCCTTCGGCGTTGTAGGCGGTCTGCCCGTGCCGGGCGAGCCACAGGCGCCCGGCAGCCGCCGCGCCCATCGGGGCCTCCGCGCCGCCCTGCATGCCCGCCGCTACTTCGCCTGGTCGGCGCCGACGACAACGACGACGGGGGCGCCGCCGCCGAGCACGCGCGCGTTCTGATCCATGACCTGGAGCGCGGCGCGGCCGAGGCCGAGGGCCTTGGCGACGTCCAGTCCCGCGCGGCGCGTCCCCGACTGCCAGTAGACGACCGTGGTCGCGCGTGTCTGGTTGGTCGTGTCGGTCGCGACCGGGCTGACGTCGCGGTAGCCGACCGCGGTCAGCTTGTCCGCCGCGGCGCGCGCGAGGCCGGCCACGGGCGTCCCGTTGAGAACGGCCACACGCGTGCCGGCACGGTCCGGCTGCGCCGTCTTCGACGCGCCGTCGGTCCCACTGGTGGCCGTGGGGGTGCCGACGCTGTTGGGCTTCGGCGCCCCGGACTTGTCGCTCCCGCCGGAGAAGACCTGCGTGATCAGCAGCGCGGCGATCGCGATGATGGCGACGCCGCCGAGGATGACCCCGAGCAGGCCGCGGCGCGAGCCCTGGCGCGGCGGCTCTGCGCCGGTACGCGACGCGACACCGGCGTCCGGCCGGGTCGCGCGCACGGGGGCGGCGGCCGGACGCGGGCGCGAGCGCGGCGGCGGGGGTGTGGGCGTCGCCGCGAGGGGGGGCTCGGCGGGCGCCGGCGGCGCTGCGGGCGTGGATCCGGCGGGGGTGGACGGCGACGTGATGCCGGGCGTCGCCACCGGAGGGGTGGTCGCGGGCGAGGCCGTCGGGCTCGCCGGGGTGGAAGCGGGCGGCGACTGTGCGGCGACCGTCGCGGGCGGCGGGGTCCCGGGCGTGCCGGCCGGCGCCACGGCGGGCACGGGCGTCCCCGCGGCCGGCGGCGGGGTCCCTGGGACGGCCCCGGGGGCCGTCTCCGATGCGGGCACGGTCGTGGATGCGGGGGGAGCAGCCGCCGTGGCTGCCGCTGCGGGCTTCGCTCCTGCAGCAGCGACGCCGGTCGCTGCGGCAGCGGCGACCGTCGCGGGAACCGGCGGCTTGGCTCCGGTGGGCGTCCCGGGGTGCGCGGCGAGCACGGGTGCGCCGGTCGCGGGCGCAGCGGGCTTCGCGGCCGCGACCCCGGCAGGCGTTGCGGGCCCGGCCGGGCGCGGGCGCGGCGGCGGCGCGGCGGTGCGCACCTGCGCCTCGGCGACGACTCGCTGTTGCAGGTCGGCGTCGCGCTCCGGCGCGCGGCCCGCCCACTCGCGCAGGCGCTTCACCTCACGAGCCTGGGCGAAGTAGAGCAATGAGAGCACGCCGAGACCGACGACGGCGGCTATGCCGGCGTAGGCGCCGTACTTCTCGATCTCACTCGAGAGGGAAAGGGCCAGGACGGCCGTCATTCGGGCGCCATGCTAGTGGGACCCCCCGGACGATCCCGGAACGCCCCCGGCGCCGGTGTCGGCCGAAGAGGACTGCTCACCGGCCAGCTGGCTGACCTTCTCGGCCAGGCCGGCAGCGTCACCCTCGAGGACGAGCAGCGAGATCTCGTCGAACCAGGCGGCCACCTGATCGGGCTCGCGCAGCGCCCGCTCGGCCCGCAGGATCTTCTCCGCCGGCGTCGGCTGCGGGCGCTCGTACGGGTTGAAGAGCTCCTCGTGGAGCTTCTCCCCCGGGCGCCGGCCGACGATCTCGATGGCGATGTCCTCATCCGGCCGCAGCCCCGACAGCTCGATCATGTCGCGCGCCAGCTGGACGATCGGGATCGGGTCGCCCATCTCCAGGACGAACACCTCGCCGCCGTCGCCGAGCGATCCCGAGCGGATGATCAGCTGCACCGCCTCCGGGATCGTCATGAAGAAGCGGGTCATCCGCTCATCGGTGACCGTCACCGGTCCCCCGCGGGCGATCTGCCGCCGGAAGATCGGCACCACCGAGCCGGACGAGCCCAGGACGTTGCCGAAGCGGACGGTCGCAAAGCGCGTCCGCGGGAAGCGCACGCTCATCTCCTCGACGGCGTATTCGGCGAGCGCCTTTGAGGCGCCCATCACGGTCGCCGGCGAGACGGCCTTGTCGGTCGACACGAGGACGAACGCCTTCACACCGGTCTCCCCCGCGATCCTCGCGACGAGCCGGGTCGCGAGCGCGTTGTTGCGCACCGCCTCGACCGGGTTGGACTCCATCAGCCCGACGTGCTTGTAGGCGGCGGCGTGGAAGACGACGGTCGGGCGGTGCTCGGCGAGCACCTCGCGCATGCGCTCGCCCTCCTTGCAGTCGGCGAGCACCGCCGACAGCGACGACGGGTGCACATGGCGGTCGTCCTCGAGCTCGCGCTGGATCGTGAAGAGGTTGTCCTCGGCGTGGTCCACGAGGATCAGGCGGCGCGGGGCGACGCGCGCGATCTGGCGGCAGAGCTCGGAGCCGATCGAGCCGCCCGCGCCGGTCACGAGGACGACCTCTCCCGAGAGGTAGGCGCCGACCCGGTCGAGCTCCATCCGCACCGGCTCGCGTCCCAGGACGTCCTCGACCTGCACGTCGCGGACCTGGCGGGCGACGGCGCCGCCGCCGGAGAGCAGGAGCTCGAACACGGTCGGCATCGTGCGGACCGGGATCCCACGCTCGCGGCCGGCGCGCGCGACGCGGGCGCGCAGGGTGCCCGGCGCCGACGGGATCGCGATCAGCATCTCGTCGGGCTCGGCCTCGTCGAGGATGCGCTTGAGCTGATCGGTCGCGCCGAGGACCTTCACGCCGTCGATCCGCACGCGCAGCTTCAGCGGGTCGTCGTCGACGAAGCCCACGGGGCTGAGGCCGAGCTGCGGGTTGCGCACGATCTCGCGCAGCAGCAGCCGGCCGCCGTCCCCGGCGCCGACGATCAGCACGCGCTTGGAGCCCTTGCGCGCCCGGAACCCGCGGACGGGGCGATCGGCGATGCCGCGGCCGATGAAGCGCACCCCGCCGACGAACGCGAGCGAGAGCAGGAAGAAGAGCGCGAGGACGCCGCTCGGGATGCCGACGCTGACCTGCTCCCCGGCGAGCCGGCCGTGCGGCTTGACGATCGCCACGAGGCCGAGTACCGCGAGCGTCAGCACGACGACCGCCTGGAGCACCCCGACGTAGTCGCGCTGAGTCACGTAGCGCCACTGCTTCTGCTCGATCCGGAAGAGCGTGAAGACGACGAGCGCGATCACCACGACCCACGGGAGGAAGGTGTCGCGCAGATCCGCGAAGCGTTCCGGCACCCCCACGGCCTGATCGAAGCGCAGCCAGTACGCGAGCCACCAGGCGCCTGCGACGAGCATCCCATCCAGGACGAGCTGGATCAGCGAGTGCCGGTGCAGCGGGAGCGCCGTTCGAAGACGTCGGCGCATCGCTCCGAAGTCTAGCCCGCCGAGGCGCCGGAATCCGCCGCCGCGGGCCGCTGCACGGCACCGTTCAGCGGGCTGCACAGAAGGTCCAGGAGCAGTTGCGGGTCGCGCCGCACGCGCTCGCGGACGACTGCGCGGTCGCGGCGCTGCAGGACGACGTCCTCCGGGCGCTCGATGCGGCGCAGGCGGCCCTCGGCGATCAGCCGCTCGTCCACTGCCCCGAGCCGGCCCTCGAACGTCGTCCAGACCGGCGTCCCCAGCGCCACCGCCTCACGGTTCATCGTGCCCCCGGCGCTGACCACGAGGTCGGCGAGCGCGACGAGCGACGGGGCGTCGATCGCATGGCCGGGGATGACGAAGCCGCCGGCCGCGAGCAGCTCGGCGCGCTGGTCCTCCGTGCGCGGCAGCACGACGATCTGGCCCTGCTCGCGCAGCGACGTGAGGAGGGCGCCGAACAGGTCGTTCTCGAAGCGGTGGTAGAGCGACACCACGGGCGGGGTGCGCACCACCGCGATCGGCTCGGACGGGTCGAGGCCGAGCGCGTCCAGCACGGCCGGGTCGGGCTCCAGGTCGGCCAGGTAGTACTCCTCCTTGAGGCCCGGATAGCGCCGCAGCTTGCGCCGCGCGCCGTAGCGGTCCAGCCGCTCGGGCGGGATCGCCTCCGGCACCACGACCGCCTGCGCGAGGCGGCAGTTGATCGTGTGCTGAACCGTCGCCCACTCGTAGTCGAACATTGTCGAGCTGGGGATCCGCAGCATCCGTGCGGCGACAGTGATGTCGTTCGAGCCGTGCCCGAGCGCGAGGTCGAAGTGCCGACCCCGGGCCCAGCGCAGCAGCGCGGCTGAGCGATCGGCGAGGCCGATCGCCTTCGCCCCGAGCCGCGCGCCGCGGTGACGGCCGACCGTCTCGGCGCTCAGCCCGTACCGCTCCGCCAGCTCGATGGTCTGCGCGAAGTCGCGCGCGGTCACCTGCACGTCGGCGCCCTGCGCGCGCAGCCGCTCGATCACCGGACGCAGGACGAGGACGTGCGGGCTGTTCGTGAGGTCGACCCAGACGCGCAGGCCCATCGCGTGGCCCTACCCGAGGTCTGCGTCGCGTACGGCGGTGACCACCTCGGCCACCTGCTCGTGCGTGATCGCGGCGCTGATCGGCAGCGCGAGGTGTGTGCGGGCGGCCTCATCGGTCCCCGGCAGGTCAGCCGTCGCGCCCCACTCCTGCATCGCCTGCTGGCGGTGCACGGGGGTCCGGTAATAGCCGCGCGCCTCGACGCCGCGGGCCGCGAGCGCGGCCTGCAGCTCGTCCGCGCGCTCGTGCCGGATCACGTAGAGGTGCCACGCCGGCGCGCTTGCGGGGCTCGGCTGCGGCAGGCCCGCCAGCTCGCCGAGGCCATCCTCCTCGTACCAGGCGCCGACCACGTGGCGGTGGGCGGCCCAGTGCTCAAGCTCGGGCAGCATCACGCGCAGCACCGCGGCCTGCAGCTCGTCGAGACGGCTGTTGTAGCCGACCTCCTCGTAGGTCACCTTGTCGCGCGAGCCGTGGAAGCGCAGCATGCGCACCCGCTCGGCGAGCGCCTTGCTGCCGGTCGTGATCGCGCCGCCGTCGCCGAGCGCTCCGAGGTTCTTCGACGGGTAGAAGGAGAAGGTGGCGATCGTCCCGATCGCGCCGGGGCGCCCGTCCGGCCCGATCGAGCCGGCGGCCTGCGCGGAGTCCTCGACGACCGGCACGCCGAGCGCCTCGATCTCGCGGACCGGGGCGACGTTGCCGAACAGGTGGACGACGATGACCGCCTTGGTCCGCGGCGTCATGACCGCGCGCACCGACTCGGGCGTGACGAGGAACGTCTGCGGGTCGACGTCGCAGAAGACCGGGGTCGCGCCGGTCGGCGGGATCGCCTCGGCGCTCGCGTAGAACGTGAACGACGGGACGATCACCTCGTCGCCCGGCCCCACGTCGAGTGCGCGCAGGGCGATCGTCAGCGCCTCGGTGCCGTTCGCGACGCCGATCGCGTGACCGGCGCCGGTGAACGCGGCGAACTCCGCTTCGAAGGCGGTGACGTTCGGGCCAAGGATGAACCGGCCGTCGTCGAGGACGCCCAGGAGCGCGTCGTCGAGCCGCTGGCGCAGGGGCTCGAGCGGGGTGTTCGGGTCAAAGAGCGGGACGGACATGCGGCGCCCAACGCTACCCTGCGCGCCGGTGCCCCTCTCCACGCTGCTCGTCCTCGCGTCCGTCACGGGCAAGCTCGC
>Ga0302299_10001992_pt1 | contig 12405 bp, 11 predicted proteins | sample III_Fen_N3_4_FD_198795 | JGI IMG/M metagenome (GOLD analysis project Ga0302299, IMG submission 198795) | Peat permafrost microbial communities from Stordalen Mire near Abisko, Sweden - III_Fen_N3_4 | ecosystem: Environmental > Terrestrial > Soil > Wetlands > Permafrost | place: Sweden: Abisko... | reverse complement strand
CGTCGATGTCGAACGAGTAGCTGTCCTTCATCACGAACTCGCGCCCGCGCAGCACCCCGGCGCGCGGCCGGGCCTCGTCGCGGTACTTGATCTGGATCTGGTAGATCGACAGCGGCAGGTCCTTGTACGAGCTGTACAGGTCCTTCACCGCGAGGGTGAACATCTCCTCGTGCGTCGGCCCGAGCAGGTAGTCGTTCCCCTTGCGGTCCTTGAGCCGGAAGACGTTGTCGCCGTACTCGTCCCACCGGCCGCTGGCCTCGTAGGGCTCGCGGGGCAGCAGCGCCGGGAAGAGCAGCTCCTGGGCGCCGATGGCGTCCATCTCCTCGCGCACGATGGTCTCGACGTTGCGCAGCACCTTCAGGCCGAGCGGCAGCCAGGTGTAGATGCCGGGGCTGACCCGGCGGATGTAGCCGGCCCGCACGAGGAGCTGGTGGCTCGGGACCTCGGCGTCCGCCGGGTTCTCGCGAAGGGTTCGCAGGAACAGGGACGACATGCGCATGGCCACGGGACAGCTCCTGGAGGTGGTTGGACAACCCGCCAAGGATAACGACGCGGCCGGATGCCGTTCACCCGGCTTTCGCGTCGGCCTCCGCATTCGGACTGAGCTGGATGTAGCGGGCCCGGACACCGTGGTCCTCGAAGCCCAGCCGCAGGTAGAGCTCGTGCGCCGGGTTGTTGACGTTGACGGCCAGCCAGGCCTGGTCGCAGCCGGCCTTGACCAGTGCCCGCAGCGAGCGCACGACGAGGTGGGCACCCAGCCCCCGGCCGCGCCAAGCGGGCACCACCCCGACCTGGTCGATCCAGTCCTCGGTGATCGTCACGAAGCCGACCGGCAGGCCGTCCGCGTCCAGGGCGACCCGGGAGGTCTCCGGGCGGAAGCCGTGGTCCTCGGACACCTCGCGCACCCACACGTCGCGCGGCGGGTCGGGAAAGCCCGGCCGCTCGGCGAACGACTGCTGGTACGCCGTGAAGAACAGCCCGGCCGTGTCGTCGTCCCAGGCCTCGACCTGGAGCCCCTCGGGCCGCTTGACCTTCGGGACGTCGCCGAGCGGGTGCCGCATGACGTGCTCGGCGAACGTGCGCTTGAGCCCGAGCTCGGCGTAGAGGGCGTCCGACTCCGCGGACGTGGTCTCCGCGACGACCCGTAGCGGAGAGCCGCCGGCCCGCTCCTGGGCCCATTGCGCGAGCTCCTCCCCGATGCCCTGCCAGCGCGTGGACGGATGCACGAGCCCGGTCGCCGTGCGGTGGCCGGCGTCGTCGACGAAGACCGACGCGACCGCCACGATGTCGCCGGTCTCGTCACGACCAGCAATGCCGCTGCCGGACAGGAAGAGCCGCCGGATGGTCTGCTCGTGGGCGAGCTGCGGCAGCCCGCCGTCGGCGGCGAGGCAGCGGCGGGCGAGGTGGCGCACCGCATCCAGGTCGTCATCGGTCAGCGGCTGCCAGGCAAGGGTCGTCATGACGGCGTCATCGACCGGCCGCGCGCAGGGCCGTGCGGATCATCGGCAGCTGGAGGGGCAGGCGAGCCAGGGTGGCGGCGAAGGCCGCCCGGGATGCCGGGTCGCCACGGCGCTGCGCCCGCTGGCCGGAGTCGACGCTCATCTGGACGTTGGCCGGGAAGACCGCGACGAGCAGGGCGGCCGAGGCGTAACCGGCTGGCCGGCGGGTGGCGGGCACCAAAAGCCCGGCCGCACATAGCAACTCGGCAACTCCGGACACGTACACCAGGGCACGGTGGTTGGGTAGCACGTTCGGCACGATGCCCTCGAACACCAGCGGGCGCACGAGGTGCACGACCCCCGAGGTGGCCAGCAGCACGGCGAGACCGGCGACATCGCGGCTGAGGGGCGGGGCGGTGACCATGCTCCATCCAACCATCCGAGGTGCGGGCGGCTCAGAGCAGGACGGTGGCGAAGTCCCCCACCTCACGGAACCCGAGGTGGGCGTACGTCGCCCGGGCGGAGGTGTTGAAGTCGTTGACGTAGAGCGTGACGAGCGGCGCCGGGCCGGTCATCACCTGCTCCACGACGCTCGCCAGCATCGGCACGGCCAGGCCGCGGCCGCGCAGCTCGGGCGCCAGCCAGACCCCCTGCAGCTGCGCGCAGCCCAGCGCCAGGCTGCCGATGTCGGTCTTGAACACCACGCGGTCGTCCTCGACGACGACGTAGGTGTGTCCCCGGGCCGCCAGCGATGCCAGCGAGGCGCGGTAGCCGCGGTCGTTGCCGCGGTAGGGCGGGTAGCCGATCTCGGCCGTGAACATGTGCTCCGCCGCCGGCAGCACGAGGTCGACCTCGTCGACCCGGGCCGGCCGCACCCGCGGGTCGAGCGGCACCCCCAGCGTCGAGGGCAGCCGGTCGGCCACGAGCAACGGCTGGCGGTCTCGCACGGCTCGCGCCGGCCCCCAGTGCGGCTCGAGGTGCTGCCAGAGGCCCGAGACCTCGTCGCGCGGGCCGAACACCGACGCGCACCGGCCGCGCCAGCGGCGCACCCGGTCGGCGAACGCCGCCCGGCTCTCCTCGGTGGTGCCGACCGGCACGACGTTCGCGCTGGCCCAGCAGAGCGCGGTCAGCTCACCGTCGACCCGGTGGCCCAGGACACCCGCCAGCGACCCGGTGCGGGCACCCTCGAGCACCCGTGCGGCCACGAAGACCCCCCGGGGCAGGTCGCGGGCGCACACGCTCAACGCGTCGTCGCGGTCGGCGAGCGACAGCGGACGAATCGGTGAGCGGGTGCGCAGCACGGAGCCAGCCTAGGGCGCGGTCCACCCCACGCGCCCTAGTTCCTCATCCCTCGACATCCCGGGCGAGGCGCCGGCGCCCGTGAGCACCGGCGCTTCGAGGTCGGTGTTGTCGAGCAGCCAGGTCGCGCGCGAGGCCGGGGCGACCTGCGCGAGGTAGAGCCGCTGGCCGCCGACGTAGCGCGCGTTCACCTCGGATGCCGGGTCGGCGGCCTGCGGACCCACCGCACCGAAGCGCGCGTTGCCGCGCGGCACGGAGACCTCGAAGGGCACGTCGACCCAGACGCTGCGGTCCCAAAGGTCGGCGAGCTCGCCCCGGTGCAGGAAGATCCCGTCGACCAGGAGCATCGCGTCGGGCCCGGCCGCCGGTTCGGACGGCAGCTGCACCACGGCCTCCCGCTCGACGTCGTGCACTGCGCGCACCCACGGCTCCCCCGCCCGGAACGGCTCGACGAGCTGGTGTCGGATGGCGTCGTGGTCGTAGCTGTCGCGGTAGAAGGTCTCGGCGGTGCGGCCCCGCGCGTAGCGCTCGGCCCGCACCCGGTGGAAGCCGTCGACCGACCCGCGGTGCACCTCACGGCGGGGCGTGACGAGGGTGGCCAGCTCGCGGCCGAGCACCGTCTTGCCGGCCCCGTCGACCCCGTCGAGGGCCACGACCACCCGCTGCCCCGGGCGCGCGGCGACGAGGAGGTCGGCCAGGGCGCCGAGCACCCGCGCGCGAGAGCCGGCCGGCGGCGGCGGGTCGACGGCGTCGAGGCGACCGGACGGCATCCGGGTCAGGGCCTGGCGGGTCAGGCGCTCGGGCGGTCAGCTGACGGTGACCGACGGCGCGCCCACGGACTCCTCGTCCATCGGCTCGCCCATCTCCTCGGCGATCCGCATGGCCTCCTCGATGAGCGTCTCGACGATCTGGCTCTCGGGCACGGTCTTGATGACCTCGCCGCGCACGAAGATCTGGCCCTTGCCGTTGCCGGAGGCGACCCCCAGGTCGGCCTCGCGGGCCTCGCCCGGGCCGTTGACGACGCAGCCCATGACGGCCACCCGCAGCGGGACGGTCATGCCCTCGAGCCCGGCGGTGACCTCGTCGGCCAGCTTGTAGACGTCGACCTGGGCGCGACCGCACGAGGGGCACGAGACGATCTCGAGCTTGCGGGGGCGCAGGTTGAGCGACTGCAGGATCTGAATGCCGACCTTGACCTCCTCGACCGGAGGGGCTGACAGCGAGACCCGGATGGTGTCGCCGATGCCCTGCGAGAGCAGCGCCCCGAAGGCGGTGGCCGACTTGATGGTGCCCTGGAACGCGGGGCCGGCCTCGGTGACGCCGAGGTGCAGCGGCCAGTCGCCGCGCTCGGCGAGCAGCTGGTAGGCCCGAATCATGACGACCGGGTCGTTGTGCTTGACCGAGATCTTGAAGTCGTGGAAGTCGTGCTCCTCGAACAGGCCCGCCTCCCAGACGGCCGACTCGACGAGCGCCTCGGCCGTGGGCTTGCCGTACTTGTCGAGGATGCGCTTGTCGAGCGAGCCGGCGTTGACGCCGATCCGGATCGAGACGCCGGCCGCCTTGGCCCGGCGGGCGATCTCGCCGACCTGGTCGTCGAACTGGCGGATGTTGCCCGGGTTGACCCGCACCGCCGCGCAGCCGGCGTCGATGGCCGCGTAGACGTACTTCGGCTGGAAGTGGATGTCGGCGATGACCGGGATCTGCGACTTGTGCGCGATGGCCGGCAGCGCGTCGGCGTCGTCCTGGGTGGGGCACGCGACGCGCACGATGTCGCAGCCGGATGCCGTCAGCTCGGCGATCTGCTGCAGCGTCGCGTTGATGTCGGTGGTCGGGGTGGTCGTCATCGACTGCACCGACACGGGTGCGTCTCCACCGACCTCTACCTTGCCCACCCTGATCTTCCGGCTGGCCCGGCGGGGCGCGACGACGGGCGGGGGCAGCGGGGGCATACCGAGGGAGACCGACATGGAACCAAGCCTACGTGGGGTCAGCCGCCGAGGTTGACGGGCTTGACGAGGTCGGCGTAGATGAGCAGCAGGGAGGCGCCGAGCAGCACCATCGAGACGGTGTAGGCGATCGGGAGGGCCTTGGCGACGTCGACGTAGCCCGGGTCGGGCCGCCCGAGCAGCGTGGCGAGCTTGCGCTTGAGCCCCTCCCACAGGGCCCCGGCGACGTGGCCGCCGTCGAGCGGCAGCAGCGGGATGAGGTTGAACAGGAACAGCATGAAGTTCAGTGCGGCGATCAGCCCGACGAGCATCCACAGCTTGTCGCTGATGGACTTGCCGACGAGGGAGTCGTACTTGCCCTCGCTGACCTCGCCGGCGACCCGCCCGACGCCCACCACGGACATCGGGCTGTCGGCCTGGCGCTCGGCGCCGCCGAACGCCGCCTGCCACACCCCGCCCATCCGTGCCGGGACGTGCACCAGCGCCTGGGCGGTGCCGCTGACGTAGCCCCAGAGCATGCCGGGCACTGCGGTGACCGGCTGGGGCACGTAGGCCACCGGCGCGGCGGAGCGCACCCCGAGGAAGCCGGCCTCGGTGGTCTGGGTGGTGCCGTCGGCGTTGGTGACGGGCACCCCCTTGGCGTCGAGCACCGGCACCACGTTGCGGATCGGCGTGGCCGTGACGGTGACCTGCGTGCCGTCGCGGTCGAGGACGATGGGCACCGGCTCGCCGACCCGCGGCCGGATGAGCGTCCCCACGTCGGAGGTGGTGTCGACCGGCTGGCCGGCGATGGACACGAAGCGGTCGCCGGGCTGGATGCCGGCGGCCAGCGCGGGTGTCTTGGGCTGGTTCGTGCAGGTGGTCTTGTCGCCGGCCTGGGTGACCGGCACCACGCACTGCGACACCGACGCCACGACGGCCCCCGGCTGCGCGGTGGCGACACCGTGCACGGTGACCAGGAGGGTGAGCAGGACCACGCCGATGAGGAGGTTCATCGTGGGGCCGCCGAGCATGACGATCACCTTCTGGTGCACCGGCAGGCGGTAGAAGACGCGCTGCTCGTCGCCGGGGCGCACCTCCTCGAGGCTCGCCGCGCGGGCCTCGTCGACCAGCTGGCTGAACCGGCCGGTGCTCGACGCCCGCACGGTGCCGGGCTCGTCGCCCGGACGCGGGGGGAACATGCCGATCATCCGGATGTAGCCGCCGAGCGGCACCGCCTTGACGCCGTACTCGGTCTCACCGCGCCGGCGTGACCACATCGTGGGCCCGAAGCCGACCATGTACTGGGTCACCCGCACACCGAACCGCTTGGCCGGCACCAGGTGGCCGACCTCGTGCAGCGCGATCGACGCGGCAATCCCGGTGGCCATGAACAGCACACCGAGGACGAAGGCGAGGGTCGACATGGGCCTAGGGTACGACGGCCCGCTGACAGGGCCGTTCGGTCAGCGTTTTTGCGGCCTGACGGGCCTACCGACCCCCGCGTGTCTACGGTGGAGGCATGAGCGACGACCTGTCCGTCGGCACGGTGCCGGTGGGGCTGCCGGTCGTCGCGGGGTCGCCGACGCGCGGGGACCCCGCCACGGACCGTAGCGCGGCAGTCGTGGCCGCCGCGCTCGACTCCATCGTCACCATCGATGAGGCGGGCCGGGTCGTCGAGTTCAACCCGGCCAGTGAGGCGCTCTTCGGCTGGAGCCGTGACGAGGCCCTCGGTCGCGAGCTCGGCCAGCTCTTCATCCCGGGCGAGCACGCCGACGCGCACCGAGCGGGCATCCGGCGGTACCTGCGCACCGGGGAGGGCCCGGCGCTCCACCAGCGCCTCGAGCTGCCCGCCGTGCGCCGGGACGGCACCGAGCTGACCGTCGAGCTGGTCGTGGTGCCCACCCGCCTCGGCGGGCGCCGGGAGTTCACCGGCTTCATCCGTGACATCACCGAGCTGCGCCGCACCCAGGAGCTGCTGCGCACTTCGCAGGCACGCTACGAGGCCATCGTCCGGCACTCCACCAAGGCCCTGCTGCTCTGCTCCCCCGACGGCTCGGGGGGCACCTTCCTGTCCGGCGAGCAGCTGCTCGGCCTGCCGGGTGAGTCGCCGATCGAGGGTGGCTTCCTCGCCGTCGTGCACCCCGACGACGTGCCGGCCGCCCGCCGGGTGCTCGCCGAGGTCGCGTCGGGCGCCCGCGGCCCGCGCGACGGCCTGGACCTACGGCTGCGGCGCTCCGATGGCGCCTACCTCGTGTGCGAGGTGCTTGCGGAGGACCTCACCGCCCTGCCCGAGGTCGGCGCCCTGCTCGTCCGCGTCGACGACGTGACCGAGGAGCGCCGGCGCGAGCAACGGCTGGCCGACGCCACCGCCCAGATGCGCGCGCTCATCGACAACCTCGGCTCGGCGGTGCTGCTCGAGGACGACACGCGGCACGTGCTCGTCGCGAACGACGTGCTCGTCGACCTGTTCCGCATCCCGGTGAGCAGCGACGACCTCGTGGGCACCGACTGCAGCGACTCGGCGCAACAGATCAAGGACCTGTTCTGCGACCCGGAGGGTTTCGTCGCGGCGGTCGCCCAACGGGTCAGCCAGGGCATCCCGATCCTCGGCGAGCAGCTTGCGCTCGTCGACGGCAGCACCCTGGAGCGCGACTACCTGCCCATCGACAGCGGCGGCCGGCACGCCGGCCACCTGTGGGTCTACCGCGACATCACCCAGCACATCGCCGAGCGGCAGATGCTCACCGACCAGAACCGCTCGCTCGCCGAGCTGGCCGCGCTGAAGAACGAGTTCGTCGCGACCGTGTCGCACGAGCTGCGCACCCCGCTGACCTCGGTGGTCAGCTTCGCCCAGATGCTCAAGGACCCCTCGGTCGGCTCCCTGACACCCGACCAGGCGACGTTCCTGGAGATCATCGACCGCAACTCCCAGCGGCTGCTGCGCCTCATCGAGGACCTCCTGCTCGTGGCCAAGCTCGAGTCGCACACCCTCCCCCTCTCGCTGGGGCAGGTCGACCTGCCCGACACCGTGGCGCAGGTCGTCACCGAGCTCGGACCGCGGGCGCGGGAGCGCGAGGTCGAGCTGAGTGTGAGCACGGGCACCGGCCCGCGGGTGCGGGGCGACTGGGTGCGGCTGCAGCAGGTCGTCTCCAACCTCGTCGCGAACGCGATCAACTACACCCTCCCCGGCGGCTCGGTGCGGGTGGCCGCCGAGGTGCTGCCCGAGAGCCGGCAGTGGTCGCTGACGATCTCGGACACCGGGGTGGGCATCCCCGAGGACGAGCTGCCGCACGTGTTCGACGCGTTCTTCCGGGCCTCGACCGCGTCCGGCGCGGTGGGCACCGGCGGCACCGGCGGCACCGGCCTGGGCCTGGCGATCAGCCGGCTGATCGTCGACGAGCACCACGGGCGGATCTCGGTGCAGAGCCCGCCGGGGCTGGGCACCACCGTGACCGTCCGGCTGCCCTACCGGGTCGCCTGAGATGTCGCGGATCCTCGTCGTCGAGGACGACCCCGACATCGCGCTCGCCCTGGCCACCCTGCTTCGGCGCGAGGGCCACGACGTGACCCGGGCCGGCGACGGCGTCGAGGCCCTGCGCGTCGCCTACGAGGTGCACCCCCAGCTCGTGGTGCTCGACATCGGCCTCCCCAGGCTGGACGGCTGGGGGGTGCTGTCCCGCATCCGCGAGCTGAGCGACATCCCCGTGCTCCTGCTCACCGCGGCCGGCCGCGACGAGGACAAGGTGCGGGGCCTGCGTGGCGGTGCCGACGACTACCTGACCAAGCCGTTCAACAACGCCGAGCTGCTCGCCCGGATCGAGGGCCTGCTGCGCAGGGCGGGCGACGCCACCTGGTCGGGGTCAGAGCTCGGGCACGGCTCGATCGTGCTGTCGCCGACCAGGCACGCCGTCACGGTCGACGGTGCCGACGTCCCGGTGACCCCCCTCGAGTTCGACCTGCTCAGCATGTTCCTGCGCCACGAGGGCCAGGTGCTGACCCCCAACCAGATCCTGTCCACCGTGTGGGGCGACTCCGGCGACGGGGGCCACGAGCGGGTGAAGTTCGCTGTGCTGCGGCTGCGGCGCAAGGTCGGGTGGGACGACGCGGCCACGGCGCCGCTGAAGTCGGTGCGCGGCATCGGCTACCGGCTCGACCCGCCGGCCTGACTGCACCCGTTCTGCACCCGAACGGCTCCGGCCCGGGCACCCGGGGCCCTAGACCGTAGGACCCATGAGCCAAACCACCCGGGTCCTGGTCGTGGACAACGATCCCGACTCCCTCCTCCTCCTGCGCCTGATCCTGGGCTCCCGACCGGAGTACGAGGCGGTCTTCTGCGACGACCCGTCCCAGGCCCGCGCGGTGGCCCCCCGCCGACGCTTCGACGTCCTGGTGACCGACCTGCACATGCCGGGGATGGACGGCCTGGAGCTCGCCGCGGCGCTACGCGGAGCGGACCCGACGCTGCCGGTGCTGCTCATCACCGCCCACGCCACCATCGACGCGGCGGTGCGGGCCGTGAAGGGCTCGGTCACCGACTTCCTCACCAAACCCCTTGTGCCGGATGCCGTGTGCTCGGCGATCGACGCGGCCGCGGCCCTGCGCCGCGACGCCGGCCGCCGGATCCTCGCGATCGGGGCCCACCCCGACGACGTCGAGATCGGCGCCGGTGCGACCCTCTCCCAGCACGTGCGTGCCGGTGACCGGGTCACCGTGCTCACCGTCAGCGGCGGCATGGTCGGCGGCGACGCCGACCTGCGCCGTGCCGAGGCCCACGAGTCCGCCAGCCGGCTCGGGGCCCGCCTGGTGATGGGCGACCTGGAGGACACCGCCATCCCGGACCGCGGCCCGACGATCACGCTGATCGAGTCGGTCATCGGCGAGCTTCGCCCGGACGTCATCTACGTGCACTCGGCCCACGACGTGCACCAGGACCACTGCGCCGTGCACCGCGCCACGCTGGTGGCCGCCCGCGACGTGCCGCGCGTGCTCTGCTACCAGTCACCCAGCGCGACCATCGACTTCCGCCCCTCGACCTTCATCCCGGCCGAGGCGGGTCTGGACACCAAGCTCGCGGCCATCGCCGCGTTCGAGACCCAGACCGCCATCCGCGACTACCTCGAGCCGGAGATGCTCACGGCCACGGCCCGCTACTGGGGCCGATTCGCCCGGGTGCGGTACGCCGAGCCCTTCGAGGTCGTGCGCTCCAGCCTGGAGGTCGACAGTGTCCATGCCTGAGCAGATCCGGCGCCGCCCCGGCGCCACTCCCTGGCCCCGACGCGCCCGAGGCCCTCGACGCACCCGGGTGCTCGTGACCGGCGCCGGCGGGCCCGCCGCCGTCGGCTTCCTCTACCTCGCGGAGCGACCCGACGTCGACTTCTACGCAGCCGACACCGACCCGGTGGCCTCCGGCCTCTACCTCGTCCCGGCCGAGCGCCGGGTGCTCCTCCCCCGCGGCGACGCGCCGGAGTTCGTCGCCACCGTGGTCGAGGTCTGTCGCCGGCTCGTCATCGACGTCCTGGTGCCCACGGTCGACACCGAGCTGCTCCCGCTCGCCGCGGTGCGCGGTGCGCTGGCCGAGGCCGGAACCATCCTGCTCGCCGCCCCCGAGCCCACCCTCGTCGCGTGCCTGGACAAGGCCGAGCTGGCCCGGGTCTGCGCCGCCGGCTGCGAGGTGCCGCAGACGACGGTGCTGACCGACAGCACCCCCGTGCCTCTGCCGAGCATCGTCAAGCCCCGCGCCGGCAGCGGGTCACGCGGGGTGCGCCTCGTCGCCGACCCGCAAGACCTCGTCGGGGTGCCGCGCGACGGCAGCTACCTCGTGCAGGAGTACCTCCCCGGTGAAGAGCTCAGCGTCGACGTGTTCGTGCGCGCCGACGGCGTGGTGGTCAGCGCGGTGCCGCGCACCCGCGACAAGGTCGACTCGGGCGTCGCCGTCGCGGGCCGCACCGTGGCCGACGCCGAGTGCGTCGAGGTCGCCACCACCGTCGCCCGGGCCGTCGGCCTGCGCGGCATCGGCAACGTACAGCTGCGCCGCCGCGCGGACGGCCGCCCGGCACTGCTCGAGGTAAACCCCCGCCTTCCCGGGTCGCTGGTGCTCACCGCGGCCGCCGGGGCCAACCTGGCCGCGCTGGCCCTGGCCGAGGCGCTGGGCGAGGACGTCCCGGCGCACGTCCCGTACCGCGAGGTGGCCATGGTGCGCTTCCTGGCCGAGACGGTCATCGAGATCGACGACTACGCGCTCGCCGAGCTCTCGGTGGTGCCGGCATGAGCGCGGCCCTCGACCTCGGCACCGACTGGCACACGCACACGGACACCACCGACGGGGCCGCGTCGCCGCAGCAGATGGTGGATGCCGCGGCGGCCGCCGGGCTGCACCGGCTGCACATCACCGACCACGTGCGCGCCGGGAGCACCTGGCTTCCGGAGTACGTCGCGCACCTCGTCCGGGTGCGCTCGAACGCGCCGGTCGAGGTCGTCTGCGGCGTCGAGGCCAAGATCCTGGATGTCAGGGGCACCGTCGACCTTCCCGCGGACCTGCGCGGCGTCGAGCAGGTGATCGTCTCCGACCACCAGTTCCCCACTCGCGCAGGGCCGATCACCCCTTCGGAGATGCGCCGCCGGATCGCCACTCGTGAGTTCCGCGCCTCCGACGTGCTCGCCGACCTCGTCCTGGCGACCAGCCGGGCCGTCTTCGTGCACGAGCGCGTGGTCGTCGGCCACCTGTTCAGCGTGCTGCCCAAGAGTGGAATCGACCTCGACCTGGTCACCCCCGAGCTGCTCGACCTGCTGGCCACGGCCTGCCGCGCGGCGGGCGCCGTGGTCGAGGTCAACGAGAAGTGGTGCTCGCCGAGCCTCGACGTCGTGCGAACCCTCAGCGGGCTGGGCGTCGAGATCGTGCCCTCCTCCGACGCGCACGACACCGCTGCCCTCGGCGCGTGGGACCACGTTCGTGCCGCCGCGGGGATGGTCACGGCCTGATGCCGGCCCACGACGCGATGAGCCGGCTCGCGGAGCTCGGGCTCTGGGTACTCGTGACCCTCGTGCTGCTCGGCGCCGTGCCGCTGTTCGCCGCGACCTACCAGTTCCTCCTGATCGGCGCCCACTCCTGGCGCAACCACTACGACGACGTCGGCCTCTACGAGCCGCGGGTCGCCATCCTCGTGCCGGCCTGGAACGAGGCCGCGGTGCTCGAGGCGAGCATCGACCGGCTCGTCGGCCTGGACTACCCGCGCGATCGGCTGCGGGTCTACGTCGTCGACGACGCCAGCACCGACGCCACCCCCGGCGTCGTGCAGGCCAAGGCCCGCCAGTACCCCGGTCAGGTCGTGCACCTGCGCCGCGAGACGGGCGGCGAGGGCAAAGCGCACACGCTCAACCACGGGCTGCGCGTCATCCTCGCCCACGACTGGATGCAGGCGCTGCTCATCATGGACGCCGACGTCATCTACGAGCCCGACTCGCTGCGCAAGATGACCCGCCACCTCGCCGACCCGAAGGTCGGCGCCGTCACGGCGTACATCAAGGAGGGCAGCCGCCCCGGCAACTACCTCCAGCGCTTCATCGCCTACGAGTACGTCACCGCCCAGGCGGCCGCCCGGCGCAGCCAGAACGTCCTGGGCGCGCTCGCCTGCCTGGCCGGCGGGGCGCAGCTGCACTCGCGCGCCAACCTCGAGGCCCTCGGCGGGCGGATCGACACCACCAGCCTGGCCGAGGACACCTTCACGACGTTCGACACCCAG
>Ga0302299_10001991_pt1 | contig 12408 bp, 10 predicted proteins | sample III_Fen_N3_4_FD_198795 | JGI IMG/M metagenome (GOLD analysis project Ga0302299, IMG submission 198795) | Peat permafrost microbial communities from Stordalen Mire near Abisko, Sweden - III_Fen_N3_4 | ecosystem: Environmental > Terrestrial > Soil > Wetlands > Permafrost | place: Sweden: Abisko... | reverse complement strand
GCTCCCGCAACCTCGCCCGACCCGATGCCACACCACGGGGAATGGCCGACCGCACCACGCCGTTGAAGCAACCATGACCTCCGGACACACCATCACCATCACGCCCGTCGACGCCCACGTCGAGGTACGCGTCGACGGGGTGCTCCTGGCGGCGACCGACCACCCCCTCCTGCTCGACGAGACCGGCCTGCCCACCCGCTACTACCTGCCCCGCGACGACGTGCACATGGACCTGCTGCGTCCCACGACCTTCCACACCACCTGCCCGTTCAAGGGTGAGGCGTCCTACTGGTCGGTCGACGTCGACGGCGTCACCCATGACGGCATCGTCTGGGCCTACGACTCGCCGATCTCGGCGGCCGCCGACATCACCGGCTACCTGAGCTTCTACCCCGACCGCGCCGAGATCACCGTCGACGGCGAGGCCCTCGCCGCGTAGGGCCCCGTCAGGCGTCGAGCTTGACGATGACCTTGCCGGTGTTGCCGCCGGTGAACAGCAGGTTGAGGGCGTTCGGCGCCTCCTCGAGCCCGTCGACCACGTGGACGGCGTGCTTGACCTTGCCCTCGAGGACCCAGCCGAGCATCTCGCCCTGCGCCTCGGGGAAGCGGTCGAGGTAGTCGAGGATGAGGAAGCCCTCCATCCGCGCCCGCTTGATGATGAGGTTGAAGTAGTTCTTCAGCCCGGGGCTGCTGTCGCGGTCGTTGTAGGCGGAGATGGCGCCGCAGCAGACGATGCGGCCCTTCATGGCGAGCTGGCCGAGGCAGATGTCGAGGATCGCGCCGCCGACGTTGTCGAAGTAGACGTCGATGCCGTCGGGACACAGCTCGTGCAGCCGCTTGGCCACGTTCTCGGTCTTGTAGTTGACCGCCGCGTCGAAGCCCAGCTCGTCGACCAGCCAGGCGCACTTCTCGTCGGTCCCCGCGAGGCCCACCACGTTGGCGGCACCCTTGATCTTGGCGATCTGGCCCACCACGGAGCCGGTTGCCCCTGCGGCGCCCGACACCACGACGGTGTCGCCGGGCTTCGGCCGGCCGATGTCGAGCAGCCCGAAGTAGGCGGTCATGCCGGTCGCACCGAACACGCTGAGCGCAGCCGTGGCCTCGACACCGTCGGGCACCACCTGCGCCGAGGCCTCGTCGCCGCCGACCACGGCATGGTCCTGCCAGCCGAGCATGCCGAACACCGTGGCGCCGACGGGGTAGTCGGCGTTCTTCGATGCCACGACCTGGCCGATGCCACCGCTGCGCACGACGGCACCCAGCTCGATCGGCGGGAGGTAGCCGGGCGCGTCGTCCATCCAGGTGCGGATCGTGGGGTCGATCGAGAGCCACTGCACCTTCACCACCGCTTCACCCTCGGCGGGCTCGGGGACGGGAACGGTCTCGAGGCGGACGGTGGTGTCGTCGCACATGCCCGACGGGCGGGAGGCGAGGACGAGGCGGCGGCTGTCGGTCATGGCGGCATTGTCGCGCCCCATCACCCGGTCCGCCCCTTCGAGCTCCCGCGGACCCGCTCAGCAGGCAGGGACGGCGGCCGCGGGCACCGTGACGTAGATGCTGGGCACCCAGTCACCACCGTCCAGGCTCAGCCACGTGGTGGTCGTCCGACCGTCGAGCGGATCGACCACCTTCAGGCCCTCGCCCCGGCACACGACGTGCAGCCGCTGGCCGTCGAGCGCGTAGGTGGACCCGGGGGTTATCGGCTTGGTCGGGTCGAAGGCCAGCAACAGCCTGCACGGCGCGGTCGCGCACTTGTAGACGATGCGCACCGGGATCGTCGGCACCGTCGACGGCGGCGGCGGCAGGGTCGTGGTCGGCATCTCGATCTTCCGCACGTGGATGACGGTCACCTCGGTGCGGCCGCTGCTGTGCGAGCAGCCGGCCGACAGCCCGACCCCGAGCACGAGGACCAGACCGAGGAGCGCCCGGGTCGCAGGTCCCATGATCAGACCCCGACCTTGGCGAGGAGCGCGTCGACCTCGTCGTCGCCCATGGCGTCGCCGAGCATGGTGGCCAGCCGTGACATGGGGAACGAGCCGATCATGCGCAGCTGCTCGGGGTTGTCGAGCAGGGTCGTGAGGTCGCCGAGGGGGCTGCGGCGCAGCGAGTCGAGCAGGATCTCGTGGCCGACCGGGTGGTCGAGCCACTCGGCGAGCGTGCTGTTGCGGTCGAGCGGGAACATCGGGCGGGGGCCGTCGACCTCGACCGTGGCGGTGAGGCGCAGATCGCGCGACGAGGCGCCGACCGCCACCTCGAAGGTGCCGGGCTCGAGCACCCAGCCCCCGGCCCGTGTGGACCAGTACGAGAGGTCGCGCTCGGTGAGGACGAGGTCGACGCGCTGCGACCCCCCGGGCTCCAGCGCCACCTTGGCGAAGGCCTTGAGCTCGCGGACGGGGCGGCGCACCGCAGCCTCGGGATCGCCCACGTACACCTGCACGACCTCCTGGCCCGCGACGGTGCCCGTGTTCGTGACCGTGACCGACACCGAGACACGTGGGGCACCGAGCCAGCTCGAGGGCTCGCCACCCGGCTCGAGCACGGTCACGGCCAGGTCCGAGTGCTCGAAGGTGGTGTACGAGAGCCCGTGGCCGAACGGGAAGCTGACGTCGCGACCGACCGCGTCGTAGTGGCGGTAGCCGACGTGCACGCCCTCGCCGTAGAGGACGTGGCGGTCGTCGCCGGGGAAGTTGAGGTAGGCCGGGGTGTCCTCGAGCCGCAGCGGCACGGTCTCGGTGAGGCGACCCGACGGGTTGGCGACGCCGAGCAGCAGGTCGGCGATGGCTCCCCCACCGGCCTGGCCGCCGAGCCAGCCCTCGAGGATCGCGCCGGCGTGGCGCTCCCAGTCGGCGACGCCGACCACCGAGCCGTTGGCGAGGACCACCACCACGCGGTCGTTGACGGCGGCCACCGCGTCGAGCACCGCCAGCTGCTCCGCCGGAAGGTCGATGTGGTCGCGGTCGTAGCCCTCGGACTCGAAGCTCGCCGGGAGGCCGAGGAACAGCACCACCGTGTCGGCGCCGGTGGCCGTGCCGACGGCCTCGGCAAGCAGCGCGGCGTCGTCGGCGTCGGGGTCGTCGACGCCGAAGCCGGGAGCGAAGTCGAGGGTGACGCCCGCGCCCACGCCCGCCCGCAGCGCCGTGAGGGCGTCGTCGACCCGGGTGGGGTTCACCTTGGAGCTGCCGGCGCCCTGGAACCGTGGCGACCGCGCGAACTCGCCGATCACGGCCAGACGGCCCGCCCCGGCGTCGAGGGGCAGCAGCCCGCCGTCGTTCTTGAGGAGGACCGCGCACTCCCGGGCGACGAGGCGTGCCAGGTCGTGGTGGGCGTCGGCGTCGTAGGTGTCGTCGCTCTCGACACCGGGCAGGGCACGTTCGAGCAGCGTGACCAGGCGGCCGACGGCGAGGTCGAGCACGTCCTCGGGGAGGTCGCCACGCGTGACCGCGGCGGCCACCTTTCGGGCACTCGCGCCACCGGTGGACGGCATCTCGAGGTCGAGCCCGGCGGCCACGGCGGCGACCGGGTCGTCGACCGCGCCCCAGTCGGACACCACCAGGCCGTCGAACCCCCACTCGTCGCGCAGCACCTCGGTGAGCAGCCACCGGTCCTGCGAGGCGTAGACCCCGTTGATGCGGTTGTAGCTGCACATCACCGTCCACGGCGCGGCCTGCCGCACGACCCGCTCGAAGCCGGCCAGGTAGATCTCGCGCAAGGTGCGGTCGTCGACGTCGGCGCTGACGCGGAGCCGGTCGGCCTCCTGGTTGTTGACGGCGTAGTGCTTCAGCGAGGTGCCCACACCCAGGCTCTGGATGCCCTCGACCAGCGCCGCGCCGAGCACGCCGGCCACGAGCGGGTCCTCGGAGAGGTACTCGAAGTTGCGCCCGCACAGCGGCGACCGCTTGATGTTGATGCCCGGGCCGAGCACCACGCCGATCCCCTGGCCCCGCGCCTCCTCGGCGATGGCCACGCCCACCCGGCGGACGAGGTCGACGTCCCACGACGAGCCGAGCGCGCAGGCGGTCGGGAAGCACGTGGCCGGGACGCTGCCACCGATGCCGACGTGGTCGGCCGACTGCTCCTGCTTGCGCAGCCCGTGGGGCCCGTCGCTCACCATGATCGACGGCAGCCCGACGCGCTCCACCTTGCGGGTCCACCAGAACCCCTGGCCCGACACGAGCGAGGCCTTCTCCTCGAGGGTCAGGTCGGCGAGCAGGGCGGGCGGGTCGAAGCGGGGGCTCATGGTGCAGATCTCGATCGGTCGAGCGGTGCGGGCGCGCCCGTTCTAGGCGATGCGGCGCGGGGCGTGTGGCTCAGCTGAGGCTGATGGACTGCGCCGACGGGTCGGCCGTGGCGGTCACCGTCAGCGTGCCCCAGCTCACCTGGCGGCTGTACTGGCCCACCGGGCCCGTCTGTGCCTCGAAGCCGGAGGTCCACGACGAGTACGCCACGCGCAGCGCACCGGTGTTGGGATCGGTGAAGGTCGTGAGCCCGCCGGGTCCGGAGCGGCCGTTGCCGCCCTGGAGGAACGGCCCACGGGAGTCGAGGGTGCAGGGGCCGGTCGGCGTCGCGCACCGACCGAAGCCGGTCAGGTAGTGCGATGTGTTCCACTGCCCCGCCGAGTAGAAGAGCAGGAACGTCTTGGTGTTCGGCTCGTAGATCATCGACGGGTTCTCGAGGAACGCCGGCGAGTTCAGGGTGCCGTCGTCGACGCCGTCGTGCCAGGGGAACTTCACGCTCGCCAGGACGGTCGCCGTGGCGTTGATGCCACCCGGCACGTTGCCCGAGCTGTCGAGCTGGATCGCCCCGATGTTGTCCTGCGTGCGGCTCAGGGCGACGAGGAGGTAGATGTTGCCGGTGTTGGGATCGGTGATCTCCGACGGGTCGAGCGCCCCGCGGCCCCACGGGTTCGACCCCGCCTCGGGCGGCAGGCCGCAGTAGATGGGTGCCGAGTCAGGGGTGTAGGGACCCATCGGCGTGTCCGACGTGGCGCGGCCGATGCACTGGTCGTTCCCCACATCGGTGGCGCCCGTGCGGTGTCCGGCGAACCACATCACGTAGGTCGAGCCCAGCTTGGCGACGGTCGGCGCCCAGATCGCGGTGTCGGCGGTGTTGACCCACGCGGGACGGGTGGGCATGGCGTCGTGCGGGTGCTGCGCCCAGTCGGTCTGGCTCGTCGCCAGGGACGCGGTGAAGCTCGTGATCTGCCGGACCGGCACCTTCATGTTGTTCGACGAGCCGAAGAGGTAGAAGTTCGTGCCGTCGACGAGCACCGCGGGGTCGGAGTCGTCGAAGACCGACGAGGCCGCAGCGGGCTGGTCGATCGCCGGACTGCCGAGCGCGGGCGAGCAGCCGAGGGCGATGAGCAGCAGGCACCCGGTCACGCCGGCCAATGCCAGGCGGCGAGGGAGCCCCTTCTTCCCGCGCAACGATCGACCTCTGCCCATCCCGGCACCCCCCGTGGCTCGCGTGTCGCAGGGGTTTTCGGTACGCCGGAGCCGCGCCTGTAGGACCTTTCTCGGCAGGTCAGGGTGCTTTTACGGGCGTCGTCGGCGCGGCGGTCTCAGGCCGCAGGCTGGTTGAGCACCGGGGCCAGGCGCCGCCACTGCTCCAGCGGGAAGCCCTCGACGGTGTCGTCGGCCAGCACCTGGATGCAGACGTGGTCGGCGCCCGCGGCACGGTGCTCGTCGAGGCGGGCCTTGATGGCGCCCTCGTCGCCCCAGGCGACGAGGGCGTCGATCATCCGGTCGCTGCCCCCGTCGGCGAAGTCGTCGTCGCCGAAGCCGAGCCGGCGGATGTTGTTGGCGTAGTTCGGAAGCGGGAGGTAGCCGGCCAGGTGGCGGCGGCCGAGCGCCCGGGCCTGCGCCGGGTCGGTGGCGAGCGCCACGGCCTGCTCCGGCAGCACGAGGCCCTCGGGACCCACCGCCGTCCGCGCCTCGGCGGTGTGCTCGGGGGTCACGTTGTAGGGGTGCACCCCGGCGGTGCGCTCGGCGGCGAGTTGGAGCATCTTCGGCCCCAGCGCGGCGAGCACCCGCCGCTCCCGGGGCACCGGCGTCGGCGCGGCGTCGAGCCCGTCGAGGAACGCCGCCATGGCCGCGAGGGGCTTGCGGTACCGACCCGCCTCCTTCATGTCGATGAGCGGGGCGTGGCTCACGCCGATGCCGTAGAGCAGCCGGTCGCCGTGCGCCGAGGTGAGGCGGGCGTGCGTGGCGGCCGACTCCTCGGGCGTGTGCATCCAGAGGTTGAGGATGCCGGTGGCGATGGTGGTCGAGGTGGTGGCCGCCATCAGGCCCTCGACCACCTCGAAGAGGTTCCCCCCGACGTCGGGTACCCACAGCGCGGCGTAACCCAGCTCGTCGAGCTCGGCCGCCGCCTCCCGCGCCCGTGCCGCGTCGCCGTAGCGGAGCTCGCCGCTCCAGATGCCGGTGGTGCCTCGCAGGTCGATCATGGCCGGAAGTCTGCCGCCAAGACGGCGTTCACCGCACCAGAAGTGCGCGTGGCGCGCGCCTTCCGGTCCAGTGAACCGGCCGGGCGGGTCAGGCGAGGTCGGGCAGGGTCACGAGGGCGCCCCCGTCGTCGGCCGACCGGTAGAGCGCGTCGACCAGCCGGTGGGCGGGCAACGCCGCGGCGAAGTCGGGCTCGGCGCGCGTGCCGTCGCGCACCGCCGTGAGGAAGGCGGTGGCGGGGTTGGCCCGGTCGTCGCCACCGGCGCGCACAGCAGCCTCGAGGGCGTCGCCTTCCAGCGACTGCTCGGGCTCACCCGTGAACTGCCAGCGGACGGGGCCGACGAAGTCGTCCTCGATGACCGCGTGCATGCGCTCGGTGAAGATCTCGACGTGCCGCATGCTCGGGCGCTCGAGGATGTCGTGCCAGACCGACATCAGGGTGGCGGCGGCGCCGTTGGCGAAGTCGAGCCGGGCGGCGCAGAGGTCGTCGATGCGCGGCAGGCCGTGGTGCTCACGGGTGGTGGCGCTGACCGAGCCCACCGGCCCCAACCACCACTGGAGCATGTCGACGTCGTGGATGCTGTGCTCGAGCAGCGTGCCCCGACCGGCCTTGGTGGGGTCGGCCCGCCAGTTCGAGGCGTAGTACCCCTGGATGGGGATGAACTGGTCGTCGCGGAACACCACGCCGAGCGGTTGGCCGGCGCGCTCGTCGGCCAGCAGCTGCCTCACCCACCGGAACGGCGCGTAGCAACGCAGCACGAGCCCGACCTGGTTGGTCACGCCTGCTCGGGTGACGACGTCGACCATGCCCTCGACCTCGGCCGCGTCGAACCCGAGCGGTTTCTCGCAGAACACCGCCTTGCCGGCCTCGGCCGCCTTGGCCACCAGCCGGCCGTGCTCCGCGGTCCAGGTGCACACGTAGACGGCATCGACCAGGTCGAGCAGCTCGTCCTCGCCGACCGCCTGCGCACCGGTGCGCGCCGCCCACGCCGCGGCCCGCTCGGCGTCGGGATCGTGCACCGCCACGATCCGGTGGTCGACGCCGCTGACGCCGAGGAAGAAGGTGTGGATCCCGCTGATGAGCCCGGCGCCGTAGAACCCGATTCGGATGGTCACGACGCACAGCATGGCCGAGGGCCGCCCCACCGTCGATCGGTCAACCCGGGCGGGTCACACGGGGGGCCGCTCGTCGGCCATCTCCCGCAGCTTGTTCTTGAGGACCTTGTCGAGCGTCCCCAGCGGGAACCCGTCGACGGCGTACACCGCCCGGGGCACCTTGAAGTCGGCGAGACGCCCGCGGCAGGCCTCGATGACCTCGGCCTCGAGCGCCACCTCGTCGGTGCCGGGCGCCGTCACCACGAAGGCCACCACCACCTGGTCGAGGAAGTCGTGGTGCTTGCCGACCACCGCGACCTGGGCGACGCCCGGGACGGTGGTGATGACGTCCTCGACCTCACGGGCCGAGACGTTCTCGCCGCCCACCTTGAGCAGGTCCTTGTCGCGCTCGCGGTAGAAGAGGTTGCCGCCGGTGCCGAGCATCACCATGTCGCCGGTCTTGAACCAGTCGCCGTCGAACGCCTTCGCGTTGGCCTCGTCGTTGTCGTAGTACTCGAGGAAGAGCTGGATCCCCCGCGTGCCCCGCAACCAGAGCTCGCCGGTCTCGCCTTCGGCGCACAGCTCGCCGGTCTCCTTGTCGACCACCGCGAACTCGTACCCGGGCGTGACGTGCCCCATCGACCGCTCGGGCAGGTGGTCGGCCGGCTTGCCGTTGGTGGCGTGGATGACGGTCTCGGTCATGCCGTAGGCGGCGTAGACGTCGATGCCCAGCATCGAGTCGAGCACCTCCATGATCAGGCCGAACACCCCGATGCGCAGCGTGGTGGACGCCGGGCGCTCGGGACCCGCGATGGTGTTGATGCAGAACGGCATCAGGGAGATGTGGGTGATCTCGTTCGCCGTGACCACGTCCCAGAACCGGCTCGAGGACCACTTGGGCATCAGCACCGCGGTGGCGCCGACGCCGAGCACCGAGAAGAACGACCAGCTCTGCGCGTTGACGTGGAAGAGCGGGAGGTAGATCAGGTAGCGGTCGTCGGTGCCGAGGTCGATGTTGCGCGGGCCGATGCGGCTGGCCCACACCGCGTTGGCGTGGGTGTGGACCACCGCCTTGGGGCGGCTCGTCGTGCCCGATGTGAACATGATGCCGAACGGCCGCAGCGGCTCGATGGGTCGCGCTGTCCACGCCGCGGCGTCGCCCGCGAGGGCGGCGAACGGGATGTGGTCGGGCCTGCCATCGCCGCCGCCCGGGGCCTCGCCGCCGTCGCCCTCGGGGATCACCGCGATCCACTCGAGCTTGGGGGCCGCCTCGCCCACCGCGTCGGCGAAGCCGGCGTCGGCGATGGCCGCCACGCAGCCGGTGTGCTCGGCGAAGTAGGCGATCTCACTCACGACCGAGCGAGTGTTGGTGGTGACCGCGACCGCACCGACGGTGGCACAGGCCAGCCAGGCGAGGAGCACCTCGGGTGAGTTCTCGCCGTGGATGAGCACCTTGTCGCCCACCTCGATGCCGTGGTCGCGCAGGCCCACCGCCAGGCCCTGCGTGGCCGCGAGCAGCTCCGCCCAGGTCCAGGACCGGCCCTCGCCGCCCGGGGGGTCCCAGACGAGCGCGGGGTGGTCGGGCTTGTGGGTCGCCCAGTGCGCCAGCAGCCAGGGGATGTCCTGGCCGTGCATCTGCAGTTCCTCGATCGCGCTGCGATCCATCGTGGTCGTCCTCATCACGTCGTCGGTCTTCGTCGGTTGGGGTTGATCGGGGTCGCGCTAGGCGCCGAACGGGTCGAGGCTGTTGGCCACCACCCACATGGCGAAGTACTGCGCCGCGGCACCGTAGGCCTGGGCGACGGCGACGTTGGCACCATCGACCTGGTGCTCGCCCGCCGTGCCACGCACCTGCATGGCCGCCTCGGCGAACCGCAGCAGCCCCGAAGCGCCGATGGGGTTGGACGACAGCACGCCGCCGGACATGTTCACGGGGAAGGACCCGTCGAGCGCGGTCTCGCCGGACTCGACCATCTTCCAGCCCTCGTTCTCGGCTGCGATGTGGTGCGCCTCGAGCCACATGGGCTCGTACCAGCTGAACGGCACGTAGAGCTCGGCGCAGTCGATCTGCCGGCGCGGGTTGGTGATGCCGGCCTGCCCGTACAGGTCGGTGGCGCAGTCCAGCGCAGCAACGGGCCGGACCGGGTCGCGCCCCGGGAACTGCGAGGGCTCGGAGCGCACCGCGCTGCCGAGCACCCAGGCGGGAGCCCGACCGGCCCTGGCCGCGTCGCGACCACCGGCCTCGTCGGTGAACACGACCGCGCAGGCACCGTCGGACGACGGACACGACTCGAGGTAGCGGACCGGGTCCCACATCATCGGCGAGGCCTTGACCGACTCGACCGAGATGTCGGTGAGCTTCAGGTGCGCGTACGGGTTCTTCAGCGCGTTCTGGCGGTCCTTGACCGCGACCATCGGGCCGACGTCGGCCGGAGCGCCGCTGCGGTACATGTAGCTGCGCATGTAGGGCGCGAACGCCCCGCCCGCGCCGAGCGAGGCGCCCTTGCCCGAGCCGAGCGCGAACTGGGCGTTGCCCTCCGACTGCTTCTGGTAGCCGAGCGCCAGGACCCGGCGGTGGCGGCCGGTCTCGACCAGGTGCGAGGCCACGATCCCCGTCGCGCCGCCGACCGAGCCGGCGGTGTGGACCCGGAACATCGGCTTGCCGGCCGCCCCGAGGGCGTCGGTGAGGTAGAGCTCGGGCTTCATGATGCCCTCGAACAGGTCCGGCGCCTTGCCCAGCACGACGGCGTCGATGTCGGGCCAGTCCATCTGGGCGTCCTCGAGGGCCCGGCTGGCGGCCTCGCGGACGAGGCCACCGAGGGACACGTCCCAGCGGCGGCTCTTGTGGTGGGTCTGGCCGATGCCCACGATCGCGCACGGTTGATGAGCCATCAGTCGCTTCCTTCCAAGAGACCGCGGGTATCGGGCGCTTCCACGGCTGTCGACGCAGCGGCCTCTTGGTGCGAAGGGCGTCTGCTTGCTGGGTCGGGCGAGCCCTCCAGGACGCACACGAGGTTCTGTTGCAGGCACGGGCCGGACGACGAGTGCCCGACCGAGCGGTGGGCCCGACCCTCCCGGATCGCGCGCGCGGCTTCGATCACCCGGATGAGGCCGGTCGCCATGATCGGGTTCGCCGCGAGCGGCCCACCCGACGGGTTGACCGCCACGTCGGCACCGAGGCCGAGGGCCTCGACCAGCACCGGCTCCTCGTGGGTGAACGAGGCCTGGAGCTCGGCCACCTGTACCGGGGCCTCGTCGAGCCCTGCGGCCTTGGCTGCCGAGCGGGCGGCCTGCGACGTCCGCAGGTCGCGCATGCCCGGGTAGTGCAGCTCGGACACGTGCGCGAGCCCCGTGATCCAGATGGGGTTGTCGCTCAGCTCGCGGGCCCGGTCACCCCGGGCGATCACGATGGCGCACGCACCGTCGGTGATCGGCGGGAGGTCGTGGCGACGCAGCGGCGCGTTGACGTAGTCGGCCGCGAGGAGGTCGTCGACGTCGAAGTCGCCGCTCACCTGCGCGTGCGGGTTGGCCAGGGCGTCGTGGCGGGCCCGCACCGCGATCTCGGCCATCTGCCGCTCGGTGACGAGGCCGCTGTCGAGCAGCGTCCGGGCCTGGAGCGCGGCCAGGCTCACGTGGTCGGCGCCGAGAGGAGCCAGGTAGAAGGGGTCCATCTCCATCGGGTAGATCAGCGCAGGATCAGCGGTCGACGACCGACCCGAGCCCATCGCGACCGCGACGTCGATGTCTCCCAGCAGCAGGCGCACCCACGACTCGTACATCGCCCAGGCGCCGTCCATCTCCACGTGCGAGTCGCGCTTGGGCGGCCACGCCCCGATGGCGTCGGTGTTCTGGACGAACGAGAACGCCTGGCCCGCCACGTAGTCGCAGCTCCCGGCACAGGTGAAGTCGACCTCGGCCCGGGTGATCCCGGCGTCCTCGACGGCGCCCGTGACCACCTCCAGCAGCATCTGGGTCTCGGTCTTGGCGGTGTGGCGCTCCATGGGCGAGACGCTCCACCCGATGATCGCGATGTCGTCCGCGTTGCGTTCGGTCATCAGTTGATCCTGTTCACGAGGGTCGGGTCATCGACGTCGGGCTCCCCGGTCGGGACCCACCCGACCAGGTTCGAGTCGTTCCAGGTGCCGACGGCACCCTTCTCGCCCTCCGAGGCCCACACCGCGGCGACGTGCATGCCGATGCGCACCTGGTCGTTGGGGACCTCGATGAGGCCCTGGTAGCCCATCACCACGTCGGAGCCGTCGAGGAGGATGTGGACCCGGGCGAAGGGGTCGGTCTCGGTCTGGCCGGGGTACTGGATGGGCGTGATGATCGTGTAGTTGGTGACCACGCCGGTCTGCGGCAGGTCGACCTCGTCGGCGACCGTGAGCTCGATGGTGTCGATCGGGCAGTAGCCCTTGCCGCCGGTGTAGGTCCGCTGGCAGACCGGGCACCGCAGGCCGAGGAAGCGGCCCTCGGCGGTGGCCTGCTCGGCCCGCACGGTGTTCTCGGTGATCGGCGTGCGGTAGGTGATCGACGCGTTGTAGTCCATCATCGTCACCGGCTCCTCGGGACCGGCCGAGGCCGCGACGACGGGCTGCTCGCCGGCGACGAACGCCGCGAGGTCGGTGATGTGGCCGGTGCAGGCCTCACCCCATCGGGGCGCCACCCGCATCCCCGTGGCCATGGCCTCGATCGACCCGGCATCGACCACGTGCACCAGCGTCGTGTCGGCGCCGTCGAGCTGGATCAGCGCGAAGGCGAAGGGCTGGTCGAGCGGGTGCTGCTCGGTGGGCGCGGCCACCCAGCTCCAGGCGGTCACCGTGCCGGCCGGGCCGACCTCGACCAGGTCGTCGTGCGCCAGCTCGGCTCCGGT
>Ga0302299_10001990_pt1 | contig 12409 bp, 9 predicted proteins | sample III_Fen_N3_4_FD_198795 | JGI IMG/M metagenome (GOLD analysis project Ga0302299, IMG submission 198795) | Peat permafrost microbial communities from Stordalen Mire near Abisko, Sweden - III_Fen_N3_4 | ecosystem: Environmental > Terrestrial > Soil > Wetlands > Permafrost | place: Sweden: Abisko... | reverse complement strand
CGGCCGGGACGTCGTCCGGGTCGTCCCGATCATGCGGGTCGGTCTCCTCGAGCCGGTAGCGGCCCGGGGCCGTGACGTCGTGCACGCCCCACGGCAGGTCGGCGACATCCGCCAGCTCCGCCAGCACGATCGCGCCGGACCGGACCTGCGGCGCCAGCACCCGGTGCTCCCGACGCAGCACCGCGACCAGGACGGCGAGATCGTCACGGCCCAGGAACCAGCGCTCGTCCATCGCCCCGCCCCGCTCAGCCGCTCGCGCCGAGGTCGTGGAGCCGCACCCTGACCAGGTGCGTCGCGCAGGAGATGCACGGGTCGTAGCAGCGCACGACGGCCTCGCAGTGGCGCTGCAGCTGGTCCGGCGGCAGGTGCGGGCCGAGTGCCTCGACGACCAGCCGCAGGTGCTCGGCGATGCAGGCCTGATTCTGCGACGTGGGCGGCACGATCCGGGCCCGGACGACGACGCCGTCGCCGTTCAGCTCGAAGCGGTGCCAGAGCAGCCCCCGCGGCGCCTCGATCGCCCCGAAGCCCACCGCCGTCCGCCCGTCGGTACGGCGTGGCGGCCGCTGCGGCACCCGTTCGGCGGCCCGGCGGGGCACCCGGTAGGCGGTCAACAGCTCCAGCGCCTCGGCGAGCGCCAGGTACACCTCCACGGCCCGGGCGAGCAGGGAGCGCATCAGGTCGGTGCTGGGCAGGACCGCGCCGGACCGGGCGAGCAGCCCGGTGACGGCGGGCGGCAGGCGGTCGGCGTTGACGGCGACCCGCGCCAGCGGTCCGACCAGGTAGGGCGCGCCGTCCAGCGACGCGTGCAGCGCGGTGGAGTAGGGCACCTGCCGTTCCTCGACGCGGGCCGCGAACGCCGGCACGTCCAGGAGCGGCGGCAGCCCGCCGTCCGGGTCGGCACCACGGTCGCCCTCCGGGTCGACGTTCGGGTCGTGGCTCCCGGCCCCGGCGGGCAGGACGGCCACGCCGCCGGCGCCCAGCGGGTACCCGGCGTCCGCGCGCAGGGCGACGCGCGTGACGTCCAGCTCCGCGCCCCGCCCTCCGGGCAGGCCGATCGCCCAGCGCACCAGGTCCAGCGCCTGCGGGACCGCGGCCGCCACGAGGGCCGCGACCCGCTCGACGTCCGCCGGCCGGGGCGCGGCCAGGAAACCGCCCACGGTCAGTCCGACCGGGTGCACGCTGCGGCCGCCCAGCAGCCGGATGATCTCGTTGCCGGCCTCCTGCAGCGCGAAGCCCCGGGCGACCTCGTCGGGGTGGCGGCGGGCCATGGTGGCCGCGTCGGGGAACCCGAGGACGTCGGGCAGGGCGAGCAGGTGCAGGTGCAGGCAGTGGCTCTCGATCCACTCCCCGCAGGCGAGCAGGCGCCGCAGGTCGACCGCCCACGGGTCCGGCTCGACGCCGAGGGCCTGCTCCAGCGCCTGCACCGCGGTGAGCTGGTAGGCGGCCGGGCAGATCCCGCAGATCCGGGCGACCAGGTCCGGGACGTCGAGCGCGTGCCGGCCCTCGAGCAGCTTCTCGAAGAGACGCGCGGGCTCGACGATCGCCAGGCGGGCCGCCACGACGCGCCCGTCGCGCAGGTCGAGGTCGATGCGGCCCTCCCCCTCCACCCGGGCCATGAGCGACGGGTGACCCGAGGTCGCGGGCTGCGGCGTACTGGTCATCGGGCCGACTCCTCCTGCTGCCTCGCGCCGTCCGGGACGAGGGCCCGCGCCACGGCGGCGCCGCGACGGAAGCTCTCGCTCCGGCTGTGGATCGCGACCAGACGCGCCGCGACCCGTTCCGGTGGCGTGCCGAGCGCCACCAGCCGGCGGGCCAGGGCCTCCGGCGCGGCGTTCTCGGCCGGCCCGCTGCAGGCGTAGCAGTCCCGGCCGAACGCCGGGCAGACCGCGTCGCACCCGGTGCGGGTGACGGGCCCCAGGCATGGCAGCCCCCGCGTGACCAGGACGCACACCACCTCCCGCCGCTTGCACTCCTGGCAGACGGCGGCCCGGTCCACGGCGGGCACGACGCCGCGCTGCAGCGACCGCACCGCCTGCAGCACCTGCCGCGACGTGACCGGACAGCCCGCCAACTCGAGGTCCACGCGCACGTGGGCCGCCAGTGGCGACACCTGCGGCGCCAACCCCAGCGCGCCGGCGTCGGGATAGACGGCGGCGGCCCAGGCGGGCCCGTCGGCCAGGTTGCGCAGGGCCTGGATCCCCCCGGACATCGCGCACGCGCCCATCGCCACCAGGTACCGGCTGCGCGCGCGGACCCGAGCGATGCGCTCGACCTCGGCCAGCGTCGAGATCGAGCCCTCGACGAGCGCGACGTCGGCCTCGGCGTCCTCGTCGACGACGCCGAGCTCGGCGAAGTGGACCACCTGCAGGTCGTCCACCAGGCGGAGGAGCCCGGCGCCCAGGTTCAGCAGGGCCAGCTGGCAGCCGTCGCACGAGGAGAACTTGTGCACGGACAGACGCGTGGGCGGAACGACCGGCGTCGCCGGGGATCCCATCGGCCCTCCCCACGCCGGGAGGCACGGAGGGGCGCGGAGCGCACGTCCGGTCACCGGAGGCGCCGGTGGCCTCTCGACGCTAGTCGCGCCGTTCCGGCCGGTTCAGGGACGTTCGCCCCCACGGGCCGTGGACGGCACCGGCGGGCCTGGTGACGTTGCGCACCGGCCGGTGCCTGTCGCCGTCCGGACGGTCGTGGCAGGCTCGCCGCAGCGCGCTTCGGCGCCCGCCCGGGGAGGCCGGGCCGGGCCGAGGCCCACGAGGGAGTGGTGCGCGGTGGCGACGTCACATCCGGACACGTTCGCGGCGCTGCTGGGGGTGGCGATCACCCGCCCGGCGCCCGGCTGCGCCGAGGCGAGCCTGACGGTCGCGCCGCACCACCTCAACCCGCACGGGACGGCGCACGGCGCCTTGATCTACAGCCTCGGCGGCATCGCGCTCGCGGCGGCCGCCAACGACCCGACCCACACCGGGGTGGTCACGGCCGCCCACATCGACTACCTGACGCCGGCGCGCATGGGCGACCGGCTGGTCGCCCGCGCCGAGGTGGCCGAGCGCCTGCCCAGGGAGGACCTCTTCGCCGTGCGCGTCGTCCGCGGCGTGGACGGCGAGCTGGTCGCCCGCCTGTCGGGCCGGGCGACGCGGCGGATCCGGGCCACGGACGGCTGAGGCTCACTGCAGCACCGGCAGCCGGTCGCCGGCCTTCACTGCAGCACGGGCAGCCGGTCGGCCGCCGGGCCGAGGGCCTGGCGCTCCGCCGGGGTGGGCCCGACCCGCCCGGTGAGCAGCCGCACGCGCCGGTGCGGCTCCCAGGACGCAGGCGCCGCGGCGCCCAGCAGCGCGTCGAGGACCCGCAGCGTGTGCCCGAGGGCGACCGGGTCGGGCCCGAGGGCGTCCGGCTGCGCGACGACGAGGTCGAGATGGTGGACCGTCGCCTCGACCGCGAGGGTGGACATCAGGTCGTCCGCGGTCAGCACGAGCCCCTGGGTGCGCACGGCCGCCTCCCCGTGCACCGTGCCGACGGCGTGGCGGACGGCGTCCAGCGTCCCGACGACCTCGTCGCGCAGCTGCCCGACGTCCCCGAACAGGCTCGCGACGACACGGACGACGCGCAGCCCGGCCGCCGCCCCGGCCGGGTGCGTCGGCGAGCCGGGCTCGGGGCGCCAGTAGCTGACCGCGTCCCGGTCCGGCGGGGCGTCGGTGGGCGTGTGCAGGGCGACCAGGGCGCGCCGGGCGTCGCCGAGGCAGTGGAGCGCCAGATCGCGCACGGCCCAGCCCTCGCACCCGGTCGGCAACCAGGACGTCGCGTCGTCCATGGCCGCGACGACGTCCCGCAGCCCCCGGTAGGCGGCCCGGACGGCCGCGCGCGCCTGCGACATGCCGACGAGTATCGGGCGCCCACCCCGACCCGCAAGGCACGCCGGCCCGGGCGCCCGCTCGGCGGCGCGGCTCGGTGCGCAGCTACAGTGCCGGAGTGCCTCGCCCCTGCCGGATCGGTCTGCAACTGCCCGAGGTAGAGCGCCGGGTGGAGTGGCCCGAACTCTTCGCGATGGCCCGGGCCGCCGAGGACGCCGGCTTCGACTCGCTCTGGCTCGGCGACCACCTCCTCTACGACCTGCCCGGCGGCGTGACCCGCGGCCCCTGGGAGGTGTGGACGTCGCTCGCGGCGCTGGCCGCCGTCACGCACCGGGTGCAGCTGGGCCCGTTCGTCGCGTCGACCGGCTTCCACGCGCCCGCCATGCTCGCGAAGCAGGCCGCCACCGTCGACGCGATCAGCGGCGGGCGGCTGGTGCTCGGTCTGGGCGCAGGCTGGAACGAGCGCGAGTACCGGGCCTTCGGCTTCCCCTTCGACCATCGCGTCTCCCGGTTCGAGGAGGCGTTCACGATCATCCGTCGGCTGCTCCGGGAGGGCCGAGCCGACCTCGACGGTACCTGGTACCGGGTCGAGGACTGCGTGCTCGACCCGCCCGCGCGTCCGGGTGGCCCGCCGCTCATGCTCGGGTCGACGAGCCCTCGGATGCTGGGCATCGGCCTGCCCCACGTGGACTCCTGGAACGTGTGGTGGAGCGACTACGGCAACACCCCGGACCGCTTCGCGGCACTGCGGGACCGCGTCGAGCTGGCGGCGACCGCCGCCGGTCGGGCGCCGGAGGAGGTCGCCGCGACGGCCGCCGTCCTCGTCCGGCTGCCGGGCGGCCAAGGGCGGCTGATGGGCGAGGGCGGGTACGGCGTCCCGGTCCGGCCGGTCGAGGGCACGCCGGCCGAGATCGCCGATCACCTGCGCGCCATGGCGCGGGCCGGTGCCACCCACCTCCAGCTCGTCGTCGACCCGATCACCCTCGACTCGATCGACCGGCTCGCCGAGGTCCTCGGCGTCCTCGACGCCGACGGGACCGACGGGGACGGCGCATGACCGGGCCGACGCAGCCGCCGGCCTTCCGCACCCTGGCGCTGCCCGAGCACCCGGACGTCGTCGCGCCGGACGGCTCGGACGTGCGCGTCCTGCTGTCGCTGGCCGGCGGCAGCATGGCGCACTTCGAGCTCGCCCCCGGCCGGACGTCGTCCGCCGTCCGGCACCGGAGCGTCGAGGAGATCTGGTTCGTGCTCTCCGGGACCGGCCGGATGTGGCGGTGCACCCCCGGCGGCAGCCCCGACGGCGGGCTCGAGGACGTCACACCGCTGCACCCGGGCATCTGCCTGACCATCCCGGTGGGGACGGCGTTCCAGTTCCGGGCGGACGGCGACGCCCCGCTCGCCGCCGTCGGCGTCACGATGCCGCCCTGGCCGGGACCCGACGAGGCGGAACCCGTCGACGGCCCCTGGCCCGCCGGCTGACCACCCGCTGACGACCGGCTGACCACCCGCTGAGCTGCGGCCCGGAAGACCGCCCGGCGCCCGGCCCGACCGTTCGTCGCGCCGGAAGGCCCTTGAGCGAGTGTGATCCGAATGACCGTCACGAACCGACCGCACCAGGACACCCGCGGGAGACCATGACACGACCGGGGGCACCCCGAGCGGACGGGAAGGGATGTGATGACGGTGTACCACAGACCGGATCTTCGACACGGCGATCCAGCTGTCCACGACCTGATCGCGGAGATCGACGAGGCGATCGACGCCGGCGACGAGCCGCGGGTCGAAGAGCTGAGCGTGCGGCTGCGCGTCCTGGACCCGACCGCCGGCGCAGGCGCCGACACCTGAGCCCGGCACCGCCGCACCTCCCGCGGTGATCATGCACGGTTGAACGCGGCCGGACCGTTCGAGCCGGTTCAACCGTGCATGATCAACTCAAGCGTGCATGATCGCCATGGCGGGGGTCTGCACCTGGGTCAGCAGGTGTGCCAGGTCGTCGCGGGTGACGCCCATCCCGAAGCCGGCGATGGTGCGCAACGGGACGGCGCGCAACATCACGTAGACGTCAGGATCCCCCAGTTGGCCGGGCAGCTCGCCGTCCGGACCCGCCCCGAGGACGCCGCGCAGCAGCGGCCCGCCGACCGGATCGGCCAGCCACTCGGCGACGACGGAGTCCGCAGTGAGCGGCGCGGGCCGCGCGTCCCCCTCGACCTCCAGTTCGACCGCCAGCCGCAGGTCGCGCGATGACGCGCCCACCGCCACCTCGAACCGGCCGCTCTCCACGACCCAGCGGTGCTCGCGCACCGACCAGAACGCCAGCGCCCGCCGCTCGACCGCGACCGTGACCGGCTGCGCCTCACCGGGCTCCAGGGTCACGGTGGCGAATCCGGCCAGCTCCCGGCGCGGCCGCGCGACACTCGCGTCGACATCCCCGACGTACACCTGCACCACCTCGCGGCCGGCCACCGGCCCGGTGTTCGTCACCGTCACCGCGACCGTGAGCGAGCCGTCGGCCTCCGGGCGCACGAGCAGGTCCGAGTAGTCGAAGGTCGTGTACGAGAGGCCGTGCCCGAAGGGGAAGGCGACCTCACGGTCGACGGCGTCGTAGTGTCGGTACCCCACGAGGACCCGCTCGCCGTAGTGCACCCGCCCCTCCTCCCCCGGCCAGTTGGTGAAGGCCGGGGTGTCCTCCAGCCGGAGCGGGACGGTCTCGGCGAGCCGCCCCGAAGGGTTCACCCGGCCCAGGACGAGGTCGGCGACGGCGGAGCCGACCGCCTGGCCGCCGAGCCAGCACTCCAGGACCGCCGCGACCCGGTCGCGCCAGGGCAGCGTGACGACCGCGCCGTGCGAGAGCACCACCGCCACCCGCGGGTTCACCGAGACCACGGCCTCGAGCAGCCGCACCTGGACCGCGGGCAGGTCGAGGTGCTCACGGTCCAGCCCCTCGGTCTCCTCCCGGGGCGGCAGCCCGAGGAACAGCAGCACGGACGACGCCTCCCGGGCGGTGTCCACGGCCTCGGCGAGCAGGGCGTCGTCGTCCGCGCCGTCGAGCCGGAAGCCCGCCGCGAACCGGACGTCGACCCCGCTCGGGACGGCATCGCGCAGCGCGGTGAGCGCGTCGTCCAGCCGGGTCGGGTGGACCAGCGAGCTGCCGGCGCCCTGGTAGCGCGGGGTGCGGGCGAACTCGCCGATCACCGCGAGGGCGTCCCCCGCCGCCGGTCGCAGCGGGAGCAGGCCGTCGTTGGCGAGCAGCACGCTGCCGGCCGCGGCGGCCTCCCGGGCGATGGCGTGGTGGGCGTCGGCGTCGTAGGACCGCGGGTCCTCGAGGGCGGCCCGGGTGCGTTCGAGCAGGGTGAGCACGCGCGTCACGGCGACGTCGAGCACGGCCTCGTCCAGCGCGCCCGACCGGACGGCGGCGACGAGCTCGGCGTCCGTCTCGCCGCCGCTGGCGGGCATCTCCAGGTCGAGGCCGGCGGCCAGCGCGGCGACCCGGTCGACGACGGCGCCCCAGTCGGACATCACCAGCCCGTCGTACCCCCATTCCTCGCGCAGGATGCCGGTGAGCAGCTCGCGGTGCTGGGAGGCGTACACGCCGTTGACGCGGTTGTAGGCGCACATGATCGTCCATGGTGCGGCCGTGCGGACGACGCGCTCGAAGGCGGGCAGGTACAGCTCCCGCAGGGTGCGCTCGTCGACCTCGGCGGAGACCCGCATCCGGTCGGTCTCCTGGTTGTTGGCGGCGAAGTGCTTGAGGCTCGCCCCGACGCCGCGGCTCTGCATCCCCGCCACCAGCTCGCTCGCCAGGACGCCGGCGAGCAGCGGGTCCTCGGAGAAGTACTCGAAGTTGCGACCGCACAGCGGCGACCGCTTGATGTTGACCCCCGGCCCCAGCAGGACGGCGACCCGCTCCGAGCGCGTCTCGTCGCCGAGGGCCTCGCCCACCCGGCGCAGCAGCCCGCGGTCCCAGGTGGAGGCGAGCGCGGCCGCCGTCGGGAAGCACGTCGCCGCCACGCTGTCTCCGAGCGCCAGCTGCTCGCTGTCGGCGGCCTGCTTGCGCAGCCCGTGGGGACCGTCGGTCAGCATCACGGCGGGGATGCCCAGCCGGTCGACGGCCGTGGTGTGCCAGAAGTCAGAGCCCGACGTCAGGGCTGCCTTCTCCTCCAGGGTGAGCTGCTCGAGCAGGGCCGGGATGTCCAGGGTCATCGTCGTCCTCCGGATCGGCATGACGGGGAGCGGTTCGAACGCTGAATATTACTAGGGATTGATGGAGGAGGGCAGCCGGCGACGGCATGAAAGAACCATCATGCGCGGGGGCCGCCGTCTGGGCAGTTCGTCCTGCTTTGCGCCGCGATCTGAAACGTTTCCATCACGTTTCGGAACGAAGGATGCCGATCACGCCGGGTCGCTGGCTACGGTGCGCCTGCCGCCCGGCGACTACGCCCGGTCAGGGGGGCGTCCTCGCGAACCAGGAGCAACGATGCGCATGCGGTTCTCACCGACCCGGCGATCCCGTCCGACCCGGCGTCACCGAGCAGGGCCGTCCGCCTGGGTGGTCGGCGTCTCGACCGCCGCCCTGGTCGCCGCGCTCGCCGTCCCGGTCGCCGTCTGGGTCCTCGGCGACCAGGCGCAGGCCGCGACGACGGTCACCGACCTGACGAGCGACTTCGAGGACGGCACCACCCAGGGCTGGAACGGCGCCTCCGTGGACGCGGCCGCGAGCACCGCCGTCGCGGCGCACGGCGGCACCGGTGTCCTGGCGGTGACGGACACGGTCGCCGGGTGGGGCGCCGTCCTCCACGACCTCAAGCCCCTGGTCCGGCCCGGCGTCCAGTACACGATCTCGGCGTGGGTGCGCAGCGCGGCGGCCACCGGCAAGGTCTCGCTGACCGTCCAGCAGGACAGCTCCTACCTCAACAGCGGCAGCTACCAGGTGCCCGTCACCGGCACCGGCTGGACGCAGCTCAGCCGCACCTACACGCTCCCCGCCGACGCCGCCGCCCCGACCACGCTGCAGTTCTACTTCGAGGCCGCCGACGACCTGTCCACCTTCTACGTGGACGACGTCACGGTCACCCACACCGAGGGCGCCACCCCGGCGGCGTCCCTGAGCAACGACTTCGAGGACGGCGCGGCCGGTGGCTGGGCCCCCCGCGGCTCGGTTACCGTCGCCGCGAGCACCGACCAGGCGCACGCCGGCACGCACAGCCTGCTCACGACCGGGCGCACCGACACCTGGATGGGCCCGGCCCTCGATGTGACGGGCAAGGTCACGGCCGACACGCAGTACAACGTGTCGGCCTGGGTCCGGATGGCGAGCGGTGACGACAGCCTCAACCTGACCATGCAGACGACGTCGGCCGACGGCACCAACAGCTACGCCCGCATCGGCGGCCAGGCGGCCGTGACGACGACGGGCTGGACGCAGCTGAGCGGCCAGTGGACGGCGCCCGCCGCCGCCACCGGGCTCGTCCTGTACGTCGAGGGCGTGTCGGCGACCAGCAGCTACTACCTCGACGACTTCTCCCTGGCGGACGCCGCCGGCACCGCGGCGCCGCTGCCCCCCGGCCTGGTGCAGGTCAAGGACTTCGGCACCAACCCCGGCAAGCTCAACATGTACGTCCACGTGCCCACGAACGTCGCCGCGAAGGCACCGCTCGTCGTCGCCTCGCACTACTGCACGGGCACCGCGGCGGCCTTCTACACCGGCTCCGACTTCGGGGTGGGCGAGCTCGTCAAGGCGTCCGACCGGCTCGGGTTCGTCATGGTCTTCCCGGAGGCCACCCGCGACGGCCACTGCTTCGACCCGGCGAGCCCGCAGGCCCTCACCCGGGACGGCGGCAGCGACCCGGTCAGCGTCAAGTCCATGGTCGACTACGCCAAGGCGCACTGGACCATCGACGCCGCCAAGGTCTACGCGGTCGGCGCGTCCTCCGGGGCGATGCTCACGCAGGTCCTGCTGGGCAACTACCCCGACGTCTTCGCGGCCGGCGTCTCGTTCATGGGCGTCCCGCACAGCTGCTTCGCCACGGGCAGCTCCACCAACCTGTGGAACAGCAGCTGCGCCGACGGCAGCACCGTGCACACCGGCGCGGAGTGGGGCGACCTCGTCCGGGGCGCGTACCCCGGGTACACCGGCGCCCGTCCGCGCGTCCAGCTCTGGCACGGCACCGACGACACGACGATCTCCTACAACGACCTCGGCGAGGGCGTGAAGCAGTGGACCAACGTGTTGGGCGTCCCGGCGACGCCGGTGGCGACCGCCCAGCTCGAGGGCACCTGGACGCGTAAGCGCTACGGCACGGACACCGCGGCCGCACCGGTCGAGGCGATCAGCGTCTCGGGTCTGGGGCACGAGCTGCCCAAGGCCGCGATGGCGCCGTACGTCCTCGGGTTCCTCGGGCTCGACACGCCGGTGCCCGACCCGACGCCGACGACGCCGGGCAGCGGGCCGCAGACCCTGCTCACGCACGACTTCGAGAACGGCACCACCCAGGGCTGGACCGCGCGCGGCGGCACCGAGGCCGTGGCCAACAGCACGACGGTCGCCCACGGCGGCACGCACAGCCTCGCCGTCACCGGCCGGACCCAGAGCTGGAACGCCCCCGTCGTCAGCCTGCTGGGCCGGGTGCAGCCGGGTGAGAACTACAGCTTCTCGGCGTGGGTCCGGCTGACGGACGGCGTGGCCCCGACCACCGCGAAGCTCACCATGGAGCGGCGGCTGGGCGGCACGCCGTCCTACGAGGGCATCACCGGCGCCGTCCCGGTCACCAGCACGGCCTGGACCCACCTCAGCGGGACGTGGACGCTCGCGTCCGACGTCGACTTCCTCAAGCTGTACGTGGAGACACCGGGCACCGAGGCCTTCTTCGTGGACGACGTCCAGGTCACCTACACCCCGACCCTGCCCGTCCAGACGGACCTGCCCTCGCTGGCCACGGCGTACGCCTCGGCGTGGCCCCGCACGGGATCGGCGGTCCTGGTGCCGGACACGATCGGTGACCACGGCGTCCTGCTCGCGAAGCACTTCACCTCGGTCACGCCCGGCAACGCGATGAAGTGGGACGCGGTCGAACCCACCAAGGGCAGCCCCAACTACGCCGACGCCGATCGCATCGTCGACTTCGCGCAGAAGAACGGCCTCGGGGTCTACGGGCACGTCCTCGCGTGGCACTCGCAGCTGCCGGCCTGGGTGTTCCAGGACGACGCCGGCAAGGACCTGCCCGTGGACGCCGCCAGCAAGCAGCTCGTGCTCGACCGGCTGACGGCGCACATCAAGCAGGAGGTGGGGCGGTACAAGGGCAAGGTCTACGCCTGGGACGCCGCCAACGAGGTCATCGACGACGCGGACGGCGTCACGTACCGCAACAGCAAGTGGTACCAGTACACCGGGCTCGACTTCATCCGGACGGCGTTCCGGGTCGCCCACGAGACCGACCCCGCCGCCGAGCTGTGCATCAACGACTACAACAGCACCCAGCCGGTGAAGCGGGCGAAGTACTACGACCTGGTCAAGCAGCTCCTGGCCGAGGGCGTGCCGCTGACCTGCGTCGGGCACCAGATGCACGTCAACATCGACTACCAGGCGGCCGAGCTGGGTCAGACGCTGTCACTGTTCCAGTCCCTCGGCGTCCGGCAGCGGATCACCGAGCTGGACGTCAGCGTCTACCAGAACGACACGGACGTCTTCACCACGGTGCCGGCCGCCAACCTGACCAAGCAGGAGGCGGTGTACAAGGGGATCTTCACCACGCTGCTGCAGCACGCCTCGGCGATCGACTCGGTGACGACGTGGGGCCTGGCCGACGACCACACCTGGCTGTCGACCTTCCCGATCACCCGGCTCAACACGCCGCTGCTCTTCGACGCGCAGCTGCAGGCGAAGCCGGTGTTCACGACCGTGGTGGGGCTGCCCGGCACGGTGACGCCGCCCGCGCGGGTGCAGACGGTGACCCCGGCGTCCGTGACCCTGGCCACGGGGGCGACGGCGACGGTCGACGTCGGCCTGTCCGGGGGCTGGTGCCTGCGGACCCCGGCGGACGTCGTCGCCGTCAGCCGCACGTCGGCGACGACGCGACTCACCGCGCCGATCACGGTGACGGCCACGGGCACGTTCGCCGCCAAGCTGTCGCTAACCGACAGGGCGCCGTTCGGCGCCTACGACGTCTACGTGACGGGCAAGGACTGCGCGGGCACGGCCCTGACGGCGGGCACGGCCGCGGCCATGGTCGGCACGTTCCGGGCGGTGGCGTCGACGGCGATCACCGTGGACGCCGCGCCGGAGCCCGTGCGGCGGGGCAGCCCGCTGGCGGTCGTCGGCCAGCTGAAGCAGCTGACGGGCGGCACGATGCAGGGCTACCGGAACGCCAAGGTCGTGATCGAGTTCCGGGCCAAGGGCGCCACCGCCTTCACCCCGGTGCGCACGGTGACGACGACGGTCGCGGGCGCCTTCGCCCTGGTCACGACCCAGACGAAGGACGGCACCTGGCAGGCCCGCTACGCCGGGGACGCCGACCACGCGCCCGCCTCCGCCACGGACGACGTCACCGTCCGCTGACCCCCGCAGG
>Ga0302299_10001988_pt1 | contig 12415 bp, 12 predicted proteins | sample III_Fen_N3_4_FD_198795 | JGI IMG/M metagenome (GOLD analysis project Ga0302299, IMG submission 198795) | Peat permafrost microbial communities from Stordalen Mire near Abisko, Sweden - III_Fen_N3_4 | ecosystem: Environmental > Terrestrial > Soil > Wetlands > Permafrost | place: Sweden: Abisko... | reverse complement strand
ACGAACAGCAGCGCGGTGACGGCGATGCCGACGAGCGAGCAGAGGTAGAGGTCGCCGACGCTCGGGACGTCGAGGGCGCCGGCGGCGCTCTTGTACGTGAGGTCGCCCATCATCCACTTGGTGATCGGGTAGAAGGCGATCGCGGCGAGGACGCCCGAGACGATCAGGCCCTGGTAGAGGGCGCGCTCGACGTTGCCGGTCGTGGTGCGCACGGCGAACGTGCCGATGATCGACGCGATGATCGCGGCGCCGCCGAGAACGAGCGGGTAGAGCGCGACCGCGGTGGACTCCTGGAACGTCAGGACGCCGAGCAGCATCACGGCGACGGCGGTGACGGCGTATGTCTCGAAGAGGTCGGCGGCCATGCCGGCGCAGTCACCGACGTTGTCGCCGACGTTGTCGGCGATCACGGCCGGGTTGCGCGGGTCGTCCTCCGGGATGCCGGCCTCGACCTTGCCGACGAGGTCGGCGCCGACGTCGGCGGCCTTGGTGAAGATGCCGCCGCCCAGTCGGGCGAAGACGGAGATCAGCGAGCCACCGAAGCCGAGGCCGATGAGCGCGTCGACGGCCTCCTTCGGGGTCTTGTCGAAGCCGGAGGTGAGGATGCCGTAGTAGGCGGCGACGCCGAAGAGCGCCAGACCGACGACGAGCATGCCGGTGATGGCGCCGCCGCGGAATGCCACGCGGAGTGCGGGACTGATGCCACCGCGCGCCGACTCGGCGACGCGGCAGTTCGCCCGCACCGAGACGTTCATGCCGATGTACCCGGCCGCGCCGGAGAGGAGTCCGCCGATCAGGAAGCCGATGGCGACCGAGGCGTTCTGGATGAAGATCAGCGCGATGAACAGGACCGCGCCGACACCGGCGATCACCGTGTACTGGCGGTTGAGGTAGGCCCGCGCGCCCTCCTGGACGGCGCCGGAGATGCGCTGCATCTCTGCGTTGCCGGGCGAGAGCGCCAGCAACTGCGTCGTGGTCAGGACGCCGTACGCGACGGCGATCAGGGAGCAGACGACGGCCACGATGACCCCGTGGTCGATCAGGAACTCAGTCAACGGTTTGATCCTCCGAAATCAGGTGTCGCGGCTCGGGGCGCTGCGACACGAAGCGGGGCGCACGTCAACGTGCGCCCCGGCCAGAAGCGCGGCGGATGGTAGCGGGAACGGTGGCGGAACGGCTTGCGGCGGACTACTGGCCGGGTACCCAGAGGCGGCCGGAGCTCTGTGCCGGGCCACCGCCTTCGCCGCCCTGACCGCCGGGCTCACCCTGTCCGCCGGGGCCGGCGGGGCCGTCCTCGCCCGGGGCGGCGCCGCCCGCGAGCTGCGCGTAGGCCATCTGGAGCTGGGAGAGCGCGTCGCGCAGCGGCCCGGCGTTCGGGCCGAGCATCGGCTCGGCGACGGGCAGCAGCGCGCGTGCACCTTCGATCGCGAGCCGCACCTGGTCGAGGTCGCGCTCGGCCTCACTGCCGGGGACCAGTCCGGCCTTGCGGGCGCCGAGGTTCAGCAGCGAGACGATCGTCTGGATGAGGACCTCCTCGATGCGCAGCTGGGCGAGCTCCGCCTCGTAGGCGGCGCGCAGCTCCTCCTCGGTGGGCGGCGGGCCGGTCTGGCCGCCGGGGGTGAGGGGCTCGTCGGTCATGGTGTCTGAACCTCGGGGTCGATGGCGGGTGCGTAGGTCCGCGCGGTCTCCTCCACGGAGGCTGCGAACGCCTCCTGGAGGGTCGCGCCTTGGGCGATCGCGGCGCGCTGGCGCTGGGCGCCGTTGAGCTCGGGAAGCGTCGCCTCGATGCCGTACTCCGCGCGGACGGGGGCGCTCCAGGACAGCAGGCGCTCGATCGCGGTGCGCGTGGGCTCCTCCTCCCCGCGCTCGAAGTCGATCATGCGCCCGTCAAGGCCCCAGCGGATCGCCCGCCAGAGGTTCTCCTCGATCAGGCGGCGCTCAGGGTCACGGAACGGGACGCCTTCGGAGACGTCGCGTGCGGCCTGCAGCACGCAGGCGACGATGAGCTTCGTGAGCTCCTCGGATTCGCCCGCCGTCCCCTGGGCGTCGCAGATCCGCACCTCGACGGTGCCGAAGGCGAGGTGCGGGCGCACCGACCACCAGACCTGCGTGGACTCGACGATCGACCCGGTCGCGACGAGCATCTCGAGGTACGCGCGGTACGCGGCCCAGCTGCCGTACGCATCGGGGACGCCGCAGCGCGGGAACGAGCGTGTGAAGACCTGGGTGCGCGCCGAGTGCAGGCCGCTGTCCAGCCCGTCGACGAATGGTGAGTTCGCACTGGCCGCCAGCAGTGCGGGCAGCATGGGCCGCAGCCGGTCGCACGTCAGCACCGCCCGGTTCAGGTCGCGGACGCCGACGTGGACGTGGAGCGAGAACGTGTTGTTCCGGCGCGCGACGTACTGCAGCCCGTCGACGACGCGGCGGTAGTGCTCGGTGTCGATGTTCGGCTGTTCGCGGAAGTCGGCCCAGGGATGGGTGCCGGTCGCCCCGAGCGCCGTGCCCTGCGCCGCGACATGCGCGAACAGGCGCCCCCGGACCTCGCGCTGACGGCGGATCGCGTCGTGAACGTCGTCGCCGGGGCCGGAGCGGATCTCGATCTCCGAGGAGATCAGCTCGCCGGCGATCGACTCGCTCAGCAGTGCGTCGTCCTGCGCCTCGTCGCGAAGCTCCTCGAAGCGCGGCACCAGCCCGTACGTCTCGGGGTCGAGGATCGCGAACTCCTCTTCGATCCCGACGGTGGCGTCCGTCGACGACGCAAAGGCCAGCTCGGCCCCATCAAGGTCCAGATCCGTGCTCACGAGAGATAGAAGTACAGCGCATGCAGCAGGTCGACGGCCGGGCTGGACGTGTGCACGGTCACGTCCTGCGGCACCTGGAGGAGCGCATCGGAGTAGTTGAAGATGATCCGCACGCCCGCTCCGACGAGCTGATCGGCCAGTGGCTGGGCGGCGACCGTCGGCACCGCGAGGACGCCGACGACGACGCCCTCGTCCTCCACGACCTGGCTGAGGTCCTGCACGTCGCGGACCTTCTGGCCTCCGACCTTCGACCCGACCTTGCGCGTGTCCGCATCGAAGATCGCCACGACGTTGAACCCGTGGTCGGCGAAGATGTCCGACGAGGCGATCGCCTTGCCGAGATGCCCCGCGCCGAACAGCGCGATGTTGTGCTGGCCGCCGGTCTGCAGGATGCGCCGGATCTGCGTGACGAGCGAGTCGACGTTGTAGCCGACGCCCCGCTTGCCGAACTTGCCGAAGCCCGACAGGTCACGCCGGATCTGTGTGGAGTTCACGTGCGTGTAGTCCGAGAGCTCCTTCGAGGAGATCGTCTCCGTGCCCATCTTCTTGGCCTGGGTGAGCACCTGGAGGTAGCGCGACAGCCGCGCCGCGACGCCGAGCGACAGCCGCGCGACGGGCGGCTCGCCGTCGACGCCGTCGGCGTCCGAGCGCTCGATCTCCCCGATACTCATCGTTCGGTCGACTCTACCGTTCGCAGCCGCAGCGACAGGTCCGCTGTGTCCACCGCGAAGTCGTAGAGCTCGCGACCGTCCAGCGCGATCACGGGAATCCGCTCGAGGTAGCGGGTGTGCAGCACGTCGTCGGACTCGATGTCGACGACGTCCAGCGAGAAGTCCTGCTCAGAACGCAATTCCCGCAGGTCGCCGAGCGCCACGTCGCACAGGTGACAGCCCGGGCGCACGTAGACGGTCACGAGCGCCATCACAGCCCGCGCTCCCCGGTCGCGAAGGCCTCGAGCGCGAGCGCTCCGGCCGGGTCGAGCGCCTCCTCCTCAAGCGCCGCCAGCCCGATCATCGCCGCGTTGTCGGTACAGAGCTCCGGCGCAGGCGTGTGCGTCACCGCCCCGAGCGCGGTGAGCCGGTCGCGGAGCGGGCCGTTCGCCGCCACGCCGCCGCCGATCGCCAGGCGCTGCAGCCCCGTCTGCTCCAGCGCGCGCGTCACGCGCTGGGCGAGCGCGTCAACGATCGCCTCCTGGAACGAGGCGGCGAGGTCGGCCTTGCGCCGCTCGGCCTCGTGGGCGTCGAGGTCGCGCAGGGTGTAGAGCAGCGCGGTCTTCAGTCCGGCGAAGCTGAAGTCGAGGCCTGGAACCCCGGCTGCACGCGGAAAGGCGTAGGCCTCGGGGTCTCCGTCCTGCGCAAGCCGCTGAAGGTGCGGCCCGCCGGGGAACGGCAGGCCGAGCATGCGGGCGCCCTTGTCGAACGCCTCGCCGGCGGCGTCGTCGAGGGTCGCGCCGAGCACCTCGAAGCCTCGCCGTTCCTCCACCCGCGCGAGGAACGTGTGGCCGCCGCTGGCGATCAGGCAGACGAACGGCGGCTCGAAGGGGTTCGGCGCCGCGAAGTTCGCGGCCACGTGGCCCTGGAGGTGGTCGACCGCGATCAGCGGCAACCCGCGCGAGGCGGCGATCGCCTTGGCACTCGCCACGCCGACGAGCAGCGCGCCCACGAGTCCCGGGCCGGCGGTGACCGCGACGGCGTCGACGTCCTCGGCGGTCACGCCCGCCGCGCGCAGCGCGTCCTCGATCACCACGTCCATCAGCTCGAGGTGCTGACGCGCCGCGATCTCCGGGACGACGCCGCCGAAGCGGTCGTGCACTCCCTGTGAGGAGACGATGTTCGAGCGCACCTCGCCCGCGCGCGTGACCACGGCGGCGCAGGTGTCGTCGCAGCTCGTCTCGATGCCCAGGACGATGCCGGCGCCGCTCACGTGGGCGCCACCGGCCCGGGGTTCGGCACGTCGTCGAGCCGGCCCTCGAGCGTGGCGGGCGTGCGCCACATGATCAGGGCGTCCTCGCCGTTGTCCTGGTAGTAGCGGCGGCGCGTCCCCGCGGCGAGGAACCCAAACCGCTCGTAGAGCGCGATCGCGGCATGGTTCGATGGGCGCACTTCAAGCGTCATGCGCGCGTCCTCGCCGAGGCGGCCGATGAGGTTCTCGAGCAGGGCCGTCGCGATGCCCTGGCGCAGCTCACGGGGGTCGACGGCCACGTTCATGATGTGCCAGACCTCCTCGTAGCGCGAGCAGATCACGTACCCGGTGAGTGCCCCGTCCCTGCGGACCGCGAGGCACTGGCCGCCCGGCTTGCTCAGCTCGAGCACGAACATGGCGAGCGACCACGGCGTCGGGAACGCGCGGCGCTCGATGGCGATCACCTGCGGGAGGTCCGCGTAGGTCAGGCGGCGGATGTCGAGGGCGACGTCGGTCACGGCCCGGCTGCCACGCGTCGATGGTGGATCTCCGCGTCCGGAAGGCGCACGTAATCGGGGACGAGCGTAGCGACGGGAACAGCCGTTGCCGTCGCGGCGAGGCGGACGAGCGGCCCGCCTCCGACGCGATGGCGCGGGTCGTCGTCCGGCGGGACCTCGATGCCGCCCGCCTCGAGCTCGGGGCGGTAGCGCACGGCGCCGTCGCCGACGGCGAGCCAGCCGGGCCATGCGAGCCCGGCGAGCGCATGCGGATCGACGCTCACGGCCGCCGCGGCACCCTGACCGTCAGCACGGAACGGCGCGGCGAACGCCTCGCCGCGCCGAGCATCGAGCACGGCGAGGACGTCGCGCGGGTCCTCCACGCCGCGTGCCAGCGCCGCGAGCGTGGACACGGTGACGGCCTCGACCCCACGCGCCTGGACGAGAGCACGCGCGGTCGCCACGCCGATCCGCAGCCCCGTGAAGCTCCCCGGCCCGACGCCCACCCCGATGCGACCGACGTCCGCCCACCTCGCGCCCGCCAGTGCGAGCGCCTCCTCGCAGAGCGCGAGCAGCCGCTGTGTGTGCTGGGGTCGCGCTCCCGGCTCGGGGTCGTCACGACGCTCGATCGGCTCCGCCCCCGCGGCCAGCAGGCCGACGACCGTCGCCTGCGTCGCGGTGTCGAACGCGAGGACGAGGCTCATCCGGTCGTCGCCGCGCGCTCGATCGTGACGAGCCGGCGCCCTGGCCCATCGTGCTCGAGTCGCACCCGGGCGACGACGCGTGCACCGCTGAGCGGCGTTCCATCGGCCTCGGGCCACTCGACGAACGCCACGCGATCGGGGCCGAGCTCGTCCTCGAGCAGTTCGGGATCGCCGGCGGGCGCTCCGGCGAGGCGGTACAGGTCGAGGTGCGAGATCGGGATCCGGCCGCTCTCGTAGCGCCGCGCGATCGTGAAGGTCGGGCTCGTGATGCGCCCGGTGACGCCCAGCGCGCGGCATGCTCCGCGCACGAACGTCGTCTTCCCCGCCCCGAGCTCTCCGGACACGAGGACGACGTCGCCGGCCCGCAGGGTGCCGGCGAGGCCGGCCGCCAGCCCCTCGGTCGCCTCAGGGCTTCCCGTCACGTGCCGTGCCGCACTCGCGGACGCCTGCATCAGAAGAGCCCGAGCTGCGGCTGCGGGGCGTCGGGCTCCGCGGCGGGCGCCGTTGGCTCGCGTGCGGGGAGCTGCGCGGCGGCCTGCTCCTGCGCGAGCGCGGCGCGCGCCTCGGCGACCGCGGCCTCGTCCGGCTGCGGAGCCAGTTCGGGCTGCGGCGGCGGTCCCTGCGCGAGCAGCGCAGGGATCAGCGCGAGATCGCCGGCGAGAACCGAGCGGTTCGCGGGCGTGTAGAGCGCAGCGGCGGGGTGCAGCACCGGCAGCAGGCGCACGGCCCGCGGGCCGATCGTGCGCACCTCGACCTGGCCGCGGATCCGCGTGATCGACGTCTGGTCCTCGCGAAGGAGCCGGGTGGCGAAGTTGCCGAGCGTGACGACGACCGTCGGCTGGATCAGCTCGAGCTGCCGGTAGAGCCAGCGCGAGCAGTTGGCGATCTCAGGCGCGGTCGGGTTGCGATTGTCAGGTGGGCGGCACTTCAGGACGTTTGCGATGAACACCTCGTCGCGCGCGATCCCGACCTCCCCCAGCAACTGCGTGAGCAGCTTGCCTGCGCGGCCGACGAAGGGGACCCCGTCGCGGTCCTCGTCGCTGCCGGGCGCCTCGCCGATGAAGAGCAGGTCCGCATCCGCGTTGCCGGCGCCGAAGACGACCTGCGTCCGGGTCTGCGCGAGGTGCGGGCACAGGACGCAGGAGCGGGCCTCACGGTAGACGTCCGCGAGCATCTCGCGGCGTGCCTCAGCGGTGTCCGGGACGGCCATCCGGCGCGATGCTATCGGCCCTTCGGCGCCTGCCGTCCCGGGTGATACCGTTCCGGATGACGGGGCCGTCACCTTTCGGGCCGGACCCCGAATCTGACAGCACTTCGCAAGCACACCTCAGACCGCGACCGGTATCCCAATGGGGAACTGGACCGACACCACTCCACGCATCGCCATCATCGGCGCAGGCCGTCTCGGAACGGCGCTCACCGCTGCCCTCCAGGCCGCCGGCCTGACCGTCTCCGGCCCCCACGGCCGTGGCTCGGACGGCGCCGGCGCTGACGCAGTGCTGCTCTGCGTGCCCGACGCGCAGATCCCGGTCGCCGCCGCCGCCGTCAGGCCGGGCACGCTCGTCGGCCACTGCTCGGGCGCGACGGGGCTCGGCGCGCTCGCCGGGCACGAGGCGTTCGGTCTGCACCCGCTGATGACCGTCACGGCGGGCGGCGCGGTGTTCGCGGGCGCCGGCTGCGCGATCGCCGGCACGAGCGACCGCTCGCTCGAGCTCGCGAGGCACCTCGCGCTGACACTCGGGATGACGCCGTTCGAGATCGCGGACGACGACCGCGCGGCGTACCACGCCGCCGCCTCGGTGGCGTCGAACCTGCTCGTCGCGCTCGAGGGCGCGGCGGAGCGCCTTGCGGCGACCGCAGGCGTCCCGCGGGAAGCGTTGGCCCCGCTCGTGCGCGCCAGCGCCGACAACTGGGCCCGGCAGGGCGCCCGGCGGGCGCTGACCGGCCCCATCGCCCGCGGAGACGAGGCGACCGTCGCGCTGCAGCGCGAGGCGATCGTCGAGCGCACGCCCGATCTCGTCCCCCTCTTCGATGTCCTCGCCGCCCAGGCCCGCACGCTCACCGAGCGCCCCGAGCCCGCCCCGCCGCGGATCACCCGCACGATCGACGGGGTGCGCGTGCTGCTCGACGAGGCGCGCCGCCACGGGCGCACGATCGGGCTCGTCCCGACGATGGGCGCGCTGCACGACGGGCACCTTGCCCTGATCGAGCGGGCACGCGCCGACCACGACGTCGTCGTCGTCTCGGTCTTCGTGAATCCCGCCCAGTTCAACGACGCGGCGGACCTGGCCGCCTACCCGCGCGGCGAGCGGCGTGACGCCGAGCTCGCGTTCGCCGCCGGCGCCGACGTGCTCTTCGCGCCCGGGCCGTCCGAGATCTACCCGGACGGCTTCGCCACCACCGTCACGGTCAGTGGCCCGCTCACGCACACGCTCGAGGGTGAGCACCGGGGCAGCGGCCACTTCGACGGCGTGACGACGGTCGTCTCCAAGCTGTTCACGATCGTCGGCCCGGACGCCGCGTACTTCGGGCAGAAGGACGCCCAGCAGCTCGCGGTCGTCCGGCGGATGGCCGCGGACCTCGACCTGCGTACGCGGATCGTCGCCTGCCCGACCGTGCGCGACGGTGACGGGCTCGCGCTCTCCAGCCGCAACACCCGCCTGTCTGACGCCGGGCGCCGGCACGCGCTCTCGCTGTCGCGCACCCTCCAGCAGGTCGCCGCGGCGATCGGCGCCGGTGAGCTGCGCCACGGCCCCGCGATCACGGAGGCCGGGCTTGCCGCGCTGCGCGCGGGCGGCGCGGACCCCGAGTACTTCACCGCCGTCGACCCCGCGACGCTCGAGCCGGTGCTCGAGGTCGCGGGCGACGTCCTGCTCGTCACTGCGGCGCACGTCGAGGACGTGCGCCTGATCGACAACCTCACTGTGGGTGCTGCGGCGCCCGCCTCCCCTTCCGGCTCCTCCACCCTCGATGCCCGGGCGGCGACCGCGACCGCGGCGGCGACCCAGGCGACCTAGGAGAATCTGATGTCCTCGATGCCCTCGAACATGCCGGTCCCCTCCGACGCCTCGAGCCTGCCGATGACGCTCCCGCGGCTGCAGGAGAAGAAGCGGATGCGCGAGCCGATCGTGATGGTCACGGCGTACGACTACCCCAGCGCGCTCGCTGCCGAGGCGGCCGCCGTCGACCTCGTCCTGATCGGCGACTCCGGCGCCATGACCGTGCTCGGGTACCCGTCCACCGTCGCGGTGGAGCTCGACGAGCTGCTCGTGCTCGCGCGCGCCGTGCGCCGTGGGCTGAAGACACCGTTCCTCGTCGGCGACCTTCCCTTCGGGTCCTACGAGGTCAGCGACGAGCAGGCCGTGCAGACCGCCATGAGGTTCATCAAGGAGGCCGGCTGCGACGCGGTGAAGCTCGAGGGCGGCGGCGAGACACCGGTCGCCCGTGCGCGCGCGATCGTGCGCGCCGGCATCCCCGTGATGGGTCATGTGGGCCTCACCCCGCAGACGTCGACCGCGCTCGGCGGGTACAAGGCTCAGGGCCGCAGCGCCGCGGCTGCGAACCGGATCGCGCGCGAGGCGCTGGCACTTCAGGAGGCCGGCTGTTTCTCGCTCGTCTTCGAGGCGATCCCGTCAGCCGTCGCGCAGGAGCTGATGCCCAACCTGAGCGTGCCGGTGATCGGCATCGGCGCCGGCCCGTCGGTGGACGGCCAGGTGCTCGTGTTCCACGATCTGCTCGGCATCCGCGAGGGCCTGGGCGCGCGTTTCGTCAAGCGCTACGCGAACCTGCTCGACGACATGATCACCGGCGTCGCCGCCTACGCGGCCGACGTGCGCGACCGCACCTACCCGGGGCCGGAGCACGGCTACTCGATCGACGAGTCGGAGCTCGAGGACTTCCGCGCGACACTGGCCGAGCACGACCCGGGGATCGCGCACCCCGTCTGAGCGGCGAGCTACGCCCCGGGTGCGCGGAACTCGATCTCGCGCAGCACCCTGGCGGGCGCCCCCGCGGCGATCGTGCCGGCCGGCAGGTCGGTCGTCACGACGCTGTTCGCCCCAACGACGCAGCGGTCGCCGATCGTGACGCCGCTCGTCACGACGACGTTCGCGCCGAGCCAGACGCTCTCGCCGAGCCGGGTCGGGCCCTTCGAGCTGAAACCCTGCCAGGTCACGGGCCTCGTGGGGTCGTCGAAGTTGTGGTTGCCGTCAGTGATCATGCAGCCGTTCGCGGCCATGCAGTGGTCGCCGATCTCGACGAGGTCGGTCGCGGCGACCATGACGCCCTGGTTCAGGAAGACGCCCTCGCCGATCCGGATGCGCCCGCTCTCCCCGCCGGTGATCCAGACGTTCGGCTCCAGCAACGTCCCTTCGCCGATCTCGAGCCGGCCGTCGCGCAGGAGCTCGAGCACGTCGCCGTTGAGCGGGCCTTTGAAGAACGCGCGGCGGGCTGCGAACTCGCGATGCAGCGCGACACGGCTCCACGGCAGCAGGGCGCGCTGGTACCAGCGCCATTTCTGCGCCCAGAGCTTCGCGTCGGCGCGATTCACGGTGGTGACCGCCCTCAGGCGGCGGCCTTCTCGGTCTTCGGCTTGGCCTTCGCGGGCTTGCGCGGTGCGCTGGTGCGCCGGGCCTTCGGCGCGGACGGCGTGACCAGCTCGGCGAGGAACTCCCCGGTGTAGGAGCCGGGAGTGCCCGCGACGTCCTCCGGGGTGCCCTGGGCGACGACGGTGCCGCCCTCCTCTCCCCCTTCGGGGCCCATGTCGATCACGCTGTCGGCCGTCTTGATGACGTCGAGATTGTGCTCGATCACGACGATCGAGTTCCCGGCGTCGACCAGGCGATGGAGCACGTCGAGCAACCGCTGCACGTCGGCGAAGTGCAGGCCCGTCGTCGGCTCGTCGAGGATGTACAGCGTGCGGCCGGTCGCGACCTTCGAGAGCTCCGTCGCGAGCTTCACGCGCTGGGCCTCGCCACCGGAGAGCGTCGTCGCCGGTTGCCCGAGCCGGATATAGCCGAGGCCGACGTCGTTCAGCGTCACGAGGCGCCGGTGGATCTTCGGGATGTGCTTGAAGAACTCGACCGCCTCCTCGACGGGCATGTCGAGCACGTCGGCGATGGTCCTGCCCTTGAAGCGGATGTCGAGCGTCTCGCGGTTGTAGCGCTTGCCGTGGCACTGCTCGCACGGCACGTAGACGTCCGGCAGGAAGTGCATCTCGATCTTGATCTGGCCGTCGCCCTTGCAGACCTCGCAGCGCCCGCCCTTGACGTTGAAGGAGAAGCGGCCCGGCTTGTAGCCGCGCGCCCGCGCCTCCTGCGTCTTGCTGAAGATGTCGCGGATGACGTCGAAGAGCCCGGTGTAGGTCGCGGGGTTGGACCGCGGCGTGCGCCCGATCGGCGACTGGTCGACCTGGATGATCTTGTCGAGCTGGTCGAGGCCGAGGACCGCTGTGTGCGCTCCCGGGCGCTGGCGCGCGCGGTGCAGGCGGTTGGCGACAGCCTTGAAGAGGACCTCGTTGACGAGCGTGGACTTGCCGGAGCCCGATACGCCGGTCACGCACGTCATCACGCCAAGCGGGACCTTCACGTCCACCGAGCGCAGGTTGTTCTGGCGGGCGCCGCGGATCTCGAGCCGGCCCGAGGGCTTGCGCCGCTTCGCTGGCACCTCGACGACGCGCGTGCCGCGCAGGAACTGGCCGGTGAGCGACTCGGCGACCTGCTCCACGTGCGTCGCGGTGCCCTCCGCCACGACGCGCCCGCCGTGCTCGCCTGCGCCCGGCCCCATGTCCACGAGATGGTCGGCCGCACGCATGGTCTGCTCGTCGTGCTCGACGACGAGAACCGTGTTGCCCAGGTCGCGCAGCCGCTCGAGCGTGCCGATCAGCTTGGAGTTGTCGCGCTGGTGCAGGCCGATCGACGGCTCGTCGAGCACATAGAGGACGCCGACGAGCGCCGAGCCGATCTGCGTCGCAAGGCGAATGCGCTGAGCCTCGCCGCCGGACAGCGTGGCCGCCGCGCGGTTCAGCGAGAGGTAGCCGATTCCGACGTCCTCGAGAAAACGCAGCCGCTCCTCGATCTCGCGGAAGACGAGCCGCGCGATGTGACGCTCGGTCTCGGTCAGGACCACCTCGTCGAGCCAGCGGCGGGCCTGCCGCACCGAGAGCGCCGTGAACTCGTGGATCGCCATGCCGCCGACGAGGACCGCGCGCGACTCCGGCCGCAGGCGCGAGCCCTTGCAGGCCGGGCACGGGACGACCGCCATGAACTCCTCGATGCGCTCGCGCATCGTGTCGGAGTCCGTCTCGCGGAAGCGGCGCTCGAGGTTCGGCACGATCCCCTCGAAACGGGTCGAGTAGGAGCGCGTGCGGCCGTAGCGGTTCTTATAGGTGACGACGACGCGCTCGCCGCCGGTACCGTCGAGGAACAGCGCGCGGTGCTCGGTCGGCAGATCCTGCCATGGCGTGTCGAGATCGACGTCGTACTGCTCGGCCAGCGCGAGCGTGATCTGCCCG
>Ga0302299_10001987_pt1 | contig 12418 bp, 8 predicted proteins | sample III_Fen_N3_4_FD_198795 | JGI IMG/M metagenome (GOLD analysis project Ga0302299, IMG submission 198795) | Peat permafrost microbial communities from Stordalen Mire near Abisko, Sweden - III_Fen_N3_4 | ecosystem: Environmental > Terrestrial > Soil > Wetlands > Permafrost | place: Sweden: Abisko... | reverse complement strand
CGCCCGTTCCCCCGACGTGCAGCGTCCGCGGACCGCGTGCCCCGGCACCGTCGCCGCCCGTCCCGGCCGCGTCCTGCTGGGCGTGGTAGGTCAGCAGCGGGGGGTTCTCCCCCTCCCAGCGGTCCCAGCCGAACGGGACGTAGACCACGGCGAACTCCAGGCCCTTGCTCGCGTGGACGGTGATCACCTGGACGGCCTCGGCGTCGCTCTCCAGCCGGCGGCTGCGCTCCTCGGACTGGTCGCCGGTGGCGTCCTTGATCCGGCGGCGCAGCCAGTCGGTGAGGGCTGCGGTGCCGAGGCCCTGGCGAACGGCAGCCACGTGGAGGCTCTGCCCGATGTGCCGCAGGTCCGTCAGCCGCCGCTCCCCGTCGCTCCAGGCCATCAGCCGTTCGGCGAGCCCGTCGGCGGAGGCGGCCTCGAATACGGCGGCGACGCCGCGCTCGGCCAGCACCTGGGCCCAGGTGCGGGTCCTGTCGGCGAGCTCCTCGCGGGCGGCGTCACCGGCGCGGGCCAACCGAGCGGCGTCCCACCCGATCCATTGCGTCAGGGCCAGAGTCGCGGTGCGGCCGGAGTGACCGGGCTGCTCCAGTGCCAGGAGGAGCTTGAGCCAGTCCTGCGCCGACGTCGTCCCGAACACGCTGGTCAGACCGGGGAACACCGCAGGCACCCCGACCTTGTGCAGCGCCTCCTGGACTGCTGCGGCGTCGGCGTTGCGGCGGGTCAGCACGGCGATGTCGCCCGGTCGCAGCGGCCGCCAGGCGCCGGCGTCGAGGATCCTCGTGCCGTCGAGCTGGGCGACGACGTCCGCCGCGACATCGGCGACGACGAGGCTGCGGACCTCGCCCACCGCGGGCGACTTGGTCCCCTTGAGCCCGAAGGCCGAGCGCAGAACCTGCCGCACGCGCAACGGCGCCCTCGGGATGGGCGCCGTCGCGCCCGCGCCCCCAGCCGGCAGGCCGGCGTCGAGCCTGCGCCCGGCGTGCTCGTGCGCCGCCTCGACGCGATGCACGACGATCGCCGGATCGCCGAGCGCCGCGCCGGCGAAGACGTGGTCCAACGCGGTGAGCAGTGCGGCGTCGCTGCGCCAGCACGTGCTCAGGGTCGCCGTGGTCCGGGCGTCCTTGGCCGCCTCCACGTAGGTGACGACGTCGCCGCCCCGGAAGGCGTAGATCGCCTGCTTGGGGTCGCCGATGAGCACCAGGGTGCGGTGGCCGTGGAACGCCGTCCGCAGGATGTCCCACTGCACCGGGTCGGTGTCCTGGAACTCGTCGACGAGCACGACGGCGTAGCGTGAGCGGATCCGCTGCGCTGCGGCCGAACCGTGCACCGGGTCGTGCAAGGCATCGCGCAGCAGGACGAGCAGGTCGTCGTAGTCGACGAGCCTGCGGGCACGCTTGCGCCGCCGCACCTCCTCGGCCACCGCCTTCGCAAAGGCGTACCGGTGCCCGGCGAGCGTGTCCGGCGCAGCCGCGGCGGGCTCGAGGCGGGCCTGAGGGTCCTCGACCGCGGCCCGCGCCACCCGCTGGGCGTCGTCCACCGCGAGGATCAATCCCCCGCCCGGGCGCACGCCGGCGTACCGGCGCAGGTACTCGTCGTCGATCACCTCGTTGACGAGGTCCCGGATGTCGGGTACGAACGTGGAGTCCGGGTCCAGGTCGCCGGCGACGCCGAGTGCGGACAGCATCTGCAGGCAGAACCCGTGGGTGGTGGCGATGGTCGCGGCGTCGAAGTCGGCCAGGGCCTGGGCCAGCCGTTGCTCCCGCGTGCGCAGCTCCGTGGGGTCGATGCCCGCGGCCAGGTGCCGCACGAGGAAGTCCCGGCTCGACGCCGGGTCGGCCGTCCGCAGCTCGCGCTCGGTGCGCACGAGCCGCTCGCGCACCCGGTCGCGCAGTTCGGAGGTCGCCGCCCGGCCGAAGGTGACGAGCATGAGCTCGGCCAGCCGCGCGACCCCCTCGGCGACGTAGCGGGTGGCCAGGGCCGCGATCGTGAACGTCTTCCCGGTGCCGGCGCTCGCCTCGAGCACGGTGGTGCCGCTCGGCAGCGGTCCGCAGACGTCGAACACGTCGGGCTCGGTTGCGGCGAGCAGGCCGCCCAGCCCCGACGTCGGCGCCGCCGGCACGCTCATAGCCGCTCCTCCCGCTCCAGCAGCGGTGCCCAGACGCGCATCGCGAGCACCCCGAGGCGGGTCTCGCCGGGTTCGGGCCGATCCCGGGCGCCCGCCGGCAACCGGACAGGCCAGTCCCAGCTGCGCTCCACCTCGTCCGGCTCCCCGGCGATCGCCGTGAGCTGTGCGCACTCCCCCCACGCCTCGACGTGCGCGGGCTCGGCGCGCTCGCCCGGATAGCGATCGCCGCCGCGCCACTCGCGCTCGGCACCTGCGTAGGCCAGGTCCGCAGGCCCGTGCCCGAGCCGCTCACCGGCATAGGCGGCCGCGCACTTGACCGGCAAGGGCAGCGGCTGCCGCGATGCGCGACGTCGCAGGTCGAGAAGTTCATCAAGGCGCCGGCGCGCCTCGTCCGGTGGTGGAGCGGCGAGTTTGACGACCCGTGCCGCGGGCCGGCTGCCCGCTTCCCGGCCGATGGTCACCGCCGTCCACTGCTCCTGCGGGCCGGCCGCCGCCAGCGCCAGCAGCTGGACCCAGGCGCGAAGGCGGTGCTTGGCGGCCAGCCGCGAGTACACCGACCGGACCAGGGTCGGACCGGCATGAACGCCGGTGACCGTGCCGGTCAGAGTGCACTGGCCGGACACCTCCCCGCCGGCGAGCCCACCGCCGGACAGCCCTCCAAGTGACAAGTGGACAGCAACGTCGACCGCCTGGGCCGGGCCGAGCGCATACCGGCCGGTCTCGGCCACGAGCGGCTGGACGTTCTTCCGGATCTTCTCCAGCTGGGCCCCGCCGAGCTGTTGCGGAGGAAGCGATCCGCGCCGCCACTCTGCCTGGCACGCCGTCATGACGTCCGCGCCGCCCAGCACGGCCTCGAGCACCCGGTCCCCCACCCCCCAGGAGGCGAGGCCGTCGGCGACCAGCGGCATGCGGTCCTCCACGTCGTCGGGGTCATCGGGCAGCCACAGTCCGAGCCGGGTGCGCAAGAACCACCTGACCGGGTGCTCGAGCATGGCGACGAGATCGTCGAGGTCCACGAGGTCGCTGGCCGGCGCGGCGGTGAGGGGCTCGTCGAGGAACGGCCGCCGGCCGCCACGGCGGTGCCGGCCGGCCACGGCAGCAGCACACGCGAGGGCGTCGAAGCTGAACGGGCCGGCCCGGTTCAGGGCGCCGGGGGTGAAGGCGCGCTCGTCCACGTTCTGCAGCGGGTGGTGGACGACGACCTTCTCGCGCACCGGACGGCCGTCGAACGTGCCGGCGGCCACCTGGTCGAGCGCGTCGAGCAGTTCGGCGACGGGGACTGCCGGCGGCCGGGCGGCGCCTGTCCGCTCGTCCGCCCCGCTGTAGACCACCACGAGGTGCTCGCCCGCAGCCGTGACGGCGTCCAGGAAGAGCTGCCGGTCCTCGCTGCGCCGGTCCCGCTCACCCAGGCACGGATCGCGCAGGAGCACGTCGTCACCGTCCGCGCTGCCCAGCCGCGGGAAGGTACCGTCGTCCAGGCCGAGCAGGCAGACGACCCGGTGCGGCACGGCGCGCATCGGCTCCAGGGAGCACACGGTCAGCGCCCCGGTGCGAAACCCCGCCCTTGTCGGCCGCCCGCGCAGGTGCCCGGTCAGAAGCACCCTGACGTCGGCCAGGCGCAGCAGGGCATCGGCGGACCCGCCTCCGGCCCGGACGTCGGCGAGCACCTGCCGAGCCTGGACGCCCTGCCACGCGTCCTGCGGCGCGGCGTCGGCGAGCAGCTCCAGTGCCCGTTCCAGCGCGTCCAGCCAGGCCGCCACGGGCTGCGCCCCGGACAGCCCGGCCAGCACGAGGCCGAGCCGGTCGAGGAACTCCGCGAGCCTGCCGGCGAGGTCGATCTCGGTGCTGTCCACGTCGTCGAGCGGCAGGGCCCACGCGACGTACCGCTGGCCCTCTTCGGCCATCGCCGCGCCGAGCAGCACCCGGTCGAGGGCCACCTCCCACGTGCCCTGGCGCACGTCTCCCAGGCCGAAGCGCGCCCGGCGTCCGGCGTTCTCCCCCCAGTGCACGCCCGAGGCGACGGCCCAGGCCCGCAGCCGGTCCAGCTCGGCGTCGTCGAAGCGGAAGCGCCGCCGCACCGGCTCGGTCGCCGCGAGGTCGAGCACCTCAGAGGCGGTGACGCGGCCGTCGGCGAGGTCCAGCAGCGCGGCGAGCAGGGACAGCTGGGGATTAGTCTGGCGCAGCGACCGGTCGGCCAGGCGAACCCGCAGCCGTTGACCCGGGTGCACGTCCTTGTCCGGCGCACCGCCGGCGCGTTGCTCCCCGGCCAGGCCGAACACCGCGCCGACCAGGGGCGCGAAGGCCTCCACGTCCGGGCACATGACCACGACGTCGCGCGGCTGCAACGTCGGTGACTGCGCGAAGAGCCCGACGAGGACGTCGCGCAGCACCTCCACCTGCCGGGCCCGCCCGTGGCAGGCGTGAACCTCGATGCTGCGGTCGCCCTCCCGAACCAGGAGCTCCCCGGCCGGCTCGTCACGGCGCAGGCTGCGCTGGAGCGCACCGAGCAGGGTGCCGGCGGGCGCCTGCGACGCGCGATGGTGGAATACCAGCACCCCGTCCAGCGCGCGGAGGCGGACTTGCAGCTCGGTGGCGTCCCTGGCCATCGAGGCGAGCATCGGATGGGCGGCCACCCGCTCGCGCTCGCCACGCCGGGGCGAGCCGGCCGCCCTCTTCGCCACCGCCTGCCACAGCGCCGGCGAGGGATGCGGCAGCCACAGGTGCACCTCGCGATGGCGGCTCAGCCCATGCAGCACCGCGAGCTGCTCCTCGGGCAGCCGGGTGGCGCCGAACACCGACAGCCGCTGGGGCAGGTCGACGCGGCCCGGGTCGGCGACGACGGCGCGGACGGCGTCCTCGAGCCGCTCGGCGGGGCTCGGCACCCCGATCCGCTCGCGCAACGTGCGCCAGAGCCGACGCTGCCAGGCCAGGTCCGGCGGCACCGGCGCGCCCACGCCGTCGTCGTCGAGGTCGTCGGCCCAGCGCCGGAGCATGGCCGGGCGCTGAACGCCGTAGGAGGTGAACAGCTCGGCGAGGTGCCGGCTGACACCCAGTCGCCGGCCGAGCCGGTGCACCTCGTCGGCCGCCGCCGACGAGCTGCATTGCCCCGGGTGGCTGCCGAGCCCTAGGTGGTGGCCCAGCGCCGCGCACCAGGGCTCGCCCGCGCACTCGTCCACGACCTGCAGGACACTCCACAGCAGGCGCTCGCCGCGCCACGGGTCGTCCTGCGGCTCCAGCCGGAGCACCCGCGCGAGCACGGCCGCGGCCAGCCGCGCCGGGGAGTCGAAGGACACCCCGGCGCACACCCCGGCCTCGCCCTCGCCGTTGCGCTCGCCCTCGACGCCAGCTCCGAGATGGTGGGACAGGCGCTGGGCGAGCCAGCGCTCGACGCCGCGCGTCGGGACAGCGACGACGTCGGCAGTGAACGGGTCCGGCGGCGGCACGGTGAGCAGGTCTGCGAGGGGCTCGACCAGTGCGTCGGCGCGCTCGCTGCGGTGCAGGTGAAGCACGCTCACGACCTTAGGCTCAGCCACCGACAACCGCCGCGCTGGTCGAGCGCGTCGTCGCCAACCTCTTCCTACTGGCTACCGCTTCCAACCGACTAACGGCTACCCGCTTCCTACGGGCTGCCGGGCCGGCCGCGCAGAGTCTCGGCGGTGCGGGTGTCGGCGCCCAGGAACGGCGCGGCGGCGGCGATGGTCAGCAGGACAGCGATCACGACGAAGAACATACTGTCATCCTATAACCCAATGAGCGGCTGTGTCATGCAGACAATGCGCCGGGGTCGGTCGACCTGTCCCGCCGAACGGCGATCGCCCGGCCAAAGGGCCGAGCCGCGCCGATCAGAGGCATGGTCGGCGGGTTACAGTCACCGGGTGCAGGAGGCTCTCGACGCGAAGGGGTCGGCGCCGGCCGAGCAGCCCCCACCGGCACCGGCACCAGCAGCGACTGTGGGAACGAAGACGGAAACGGGAACGGGAGCGCGAGCGGGGGCCGCCATCGCCGGCCGGAGCCGCCCGCACGCGCTCGTCCTGCAGGGTCTCGTCAAGCGGTTCGGCACGAATCTCGCCGTCGCCGCGCTCGACCTCGTGGTCCCTGCCGGCAGCTTCTTCGGGCTCGTCGGACCGAACGGCGCCGGCAAGACCACGACGCTGTCCATCGCCACCGGCCTGCTGCGCCCCGATGCCGGTCAGGCTCTGGTGCTCGGCCACGACGTCTGGGCCGACCCCCCGGCCGCCAAAGCCGTCATGGGAGTGCTGCCCGACGGCGTCCGGCTGTTCGACCGGCTCAGCGGCCGTGAGCTCGTGACCTACCACGGCCTCCTGCGCGGCCTGAGCCGTGCCGTCGTCGAGCACCGGGCCACCCAGCTCATCCGCGCACTGGGCCTGGAGGAGGCCGCCGGCACGCTCGTCGTCGACTACTCCGCCGGTATGACGAAGAAGGTGGCGCTGGCCTGTGCGCTGGTCCATGCGCCCCGGCTGCTGCTGCTCGACGAGCCGTTCGAGGCGGTCGACCCGGTCAGCGCCGCGACGATCCGCTCCATCCTTGCCGAGGTGGTGGCCGGCGGCGGCACGGTGGTGCTCTCCAGCCATGTCATGGAGCTCGTCGAGCGCTTGTGCGACCACGTGGCGATCGTGCACGCGGGACGGGTGGTCGCGACCGGATCCCTCGACGACGTCCGGGGGGACGCCAGCCTCGAGGAGCGGTTCGTGGACCTGGTCGGCGCTCGGTCGATCGCCGCGGACCTGTCGTGGCTGAGCAGCTGACCACGGCCGGGCAGCCGACCATTCCCGGGCACCTGACCATGGCCGGTCACCTGGTCAGGCTCAAGGTCGAGCTGCTAAAGGGGGCGCTGCGCGCCGGCAGCTGGCAGGTGGTGGGGACCGTGATCGCCTACCTCGCGGCCGTCGGGGGCTGCCTGGCGGTCCTCGCGCTCGGCGTGGCGCTTCGGACGGCGAGCGCCGAGCGTGCCGGGGCGATCGTCGTCGTCCTCGGCAGCGTGCTCGTGCTCGGCTGGACCGTGCTGCCGTTGCTGGCCTTCGGCGTCGACGAGACCCTCGACCCCGCACGGTTCGCCGTGCTCCCTGTGCGCGGGCGGCAGCTCGTACCCGGCTTGACCGTGGCGGGCCTGGTCGGGGCGCCGGGCCTGGTCGCCACCACCGCGGGAGCGGCGTCGGTGCTGGTCTGGACCCGAAGCCTCGCGGCCGTGCTCATCGCCGTGCCCGCGGCCGCACTCGGCGTGCTCACCTGTGTCGCGGCGTCGCGCCTGGTCACCACCTCGCTGGCCCGCGTGCTGTCCGGACGGCGCGCCCGGGACGCGACGTCGCTGCTCGCGGTCCTCGTCGTCGCGGCGATGGGCATGCTCCCGATGCTCGGGATCGCGTTCGAGCGGGTAGGTCTGCAGGTCGCCACGATCGCCGCGGCGTTGAGCTGGACGCCGCTCGGGACCGCCTGGGCCGTCCCGGCCGACGCCGCCACGGGGCACCCGGCCGCCTGCCTCGGGCACCTGGTGATGGCCTTCGCGGTGCTCGCCGCCGCCGTCCTGGGCTGGGCCCGGATGCTCGATCGCCAGCTCACCCAGCCGCCGATCACCGGCGGGGAGCGCACGTCCCGGATCCGGCGAAGCCTTCTGGACCGGGTCCCGCCTGGCCCCGCCTGGCCCCACCTGGGCGGTCGCCGGGCGGTCTCTGGTGTACCTGCGCCGCGACCCTCGGTACGTGGCCGCACTCATCGGGCCGGCCGTCGCGGTGGTCTTCCCGCTCGTCGTCGCCGTCGTCACACCGGGGCAGCGCGCGGTCGTCGTGGTGATCGGGCCGCTGGCCGCGCTGCTCACCGGACTGGTCGGTGCCAACGACATCGGGTACGACGGCAGCGCCTTCGCCGCTCACATCGTCACCGCCGTGCCCGGCCGGGCGGACCGGACCGGCCGGGCCATGGCGCTGCTGGCCTGGGCGGTGCCCGTAGCGACCGTCGCCACGGCGGCGACCTGCATCGTGGGCCGACAGCCCCGGCTCATCCCGGCGCTGCTCGGGGTGTCGTTGGCCGCCCTGCTCGGCGCGGTCGGCGGCGGAGCGGTGTCCGGGGCCCTCGCCCCGTTCCCCATGCCGGAGGCCGGGACCAACCCGTTCCGGGCCAACAGCGGGGCGACGGGGCGAGCGATGCTGGCCCAGCTCGGGGTGAGCAGCGTCGCGGTGGCGGCAGCCGTGCCTGCCGTTGTCGCCACGCTGGCGGCTCTCGTGTGGTGGGCGCCCCTTCTGTGGCTGGCCCTGTTCCTGGGCCCTGCCACGGGCGCCGCCGTCCTCGTCGCGGGGCTCAGCACGGGCGGACGGATCGTCGACGCCCGATCTCCGGAGATCCTTGCGGCGGTCCGCCGCCACCCTTAGCCCTCGCGTCGGCGTGCCCCCGCCCTGTGTGTCAGGCTCCGGCGAGCCGCCACCCCGTCCCGCGGGCACGACCTACCCTGGGCGAGTGGTGATACTCCCGCACCTGGCCGCAGAGGGCGAGCATCCGCACCGAGTCGTCCCCCGCATCCAGACCTCGGTGGGCGCGCTTATCTTCGACTCCCGCGGTCGGCTGCTGCTGCTCAAGCCGACCTATAAGTCGGGCTGGACCCTGCCCGGCGGCGAGATGGAGGAGTCCGGGGAGACGCCCTGGGAGGCGTGCCGGCGCGAGGTCTTCGAGGAGTGCGGGCTCCGGGTGGCCTCGGCCCGGTTGGCGTGCGTCGACTTCCGTCGGGCCAAGCCGGGCCGGCTGCCAGGACTGCGGTTCCTCTTCGACTGCGGCGTCGTGGCGCAGGATGCGCTCGCCGGGATCGTCCTGCAGCCGGAGGAGATCTCCGACCATCGGCTGGAACCGTTGCCTGTCGCAATGACGTTGCTGCGCAAGGCGATCCGCGACCGGGTGGCTTCCGCCGTCGGGGCGGAAGGCTTCGTCTACCTTGAGCAGGGACAGCCGGTTGACACCGTCCGGTGACGACCTCGGCAATGGTGACGCACGACACAAATCGGGCCGGGCGGGTGGCCGCACCGAGGGCTAGGTTCGCGGAAAGGGACGCGATTCCATCATGATCATAAGGAGGAGACATGTCGCTGGAGCGGCCCAAGGCGCCCGACCCGTACACCCTGCTCCCCGCGGTGCGCAGCTTCACGGTCACCAGCCCGGACATCGCCGACGGCGAGGTGCTGGCGGACGACTTCGCCTTCGCCGGGGGGAACACCTCCCCGCAGTTGGCATGGTCGGGGTTCCCCGAGGGGACGCAGGGCTTCGTCGTGACCACGTTCGACCCGGACGCCCCGACTCCCTGCGGCTTCTGGCACTGGCTGGTGCTGGGGCTGGACGCCACGACGACGTCGCTGTCCCGCGGCGCCGGAGCAGCGGGCAACGCGAACCTGCCCGCGGGAGCCTTTCACGTGCGCAACGACTTCGGCCAGAAGGCCTTCAGCGGGGCCGCCCCGCCGCCCGGTGACCCGGCGCATCGCTACTACATCGTCGTCCACGCCATCGACGTGCCGAAACTCGACGTCGACGAGGACGCCACCCCGGCAGTCGTATCGTTCAACCTGGTCTTCCACACCCTGGCTCGGGCGATCATCACGCCGGTCTACGCCGCCTGACCAACTCACTCAATCGACTCACGCTGGCCTCGACTAACGCTGGCCTCGACTAACGCTGGCCTCGACTCAAGCAACCAAGACTCGGTGCAACTGCTCGGCCTGTTCCCGAGACGGCAACCCCCACTCAGGTGGGTAGTCGAACAGCTCGCTGACCGGCACGGTCCCGTACCGTCCGTCGAGCACCTCCACCTGCTCCGTGGTGACTAGGGCGGGGTGCTCGACGCCGCAGGCGTGGGCGAGCTGGAGCAACTCGTGACGCAGCGCGCGAACGTAGGCGGCGAGCTGAGGAGACTTCACCGCGGGGTCGAGCCCGCGCGACAGCCACCCCGACTGCGTGGCCACCCCGGCCGGGCAGTGCCCCGAGGCGCAGCGCTGAGCCTGGATGCAGCCGATCGACAGCATCGCCTCACGGGCCACGTGGACGAGGTCGCAGCCCAGGACGAGCGCGACCAGGGCATTGTCCGGTAGCCCGAGCTTGCCCGAGCCGACGAAGACGACTCGGTCGGCCAGCTCGGCCTTGGCGAAGGTCCGGTAGACCCGCGAGAAGCCGACCCGGAACGGGAACGCGACGTGGTCGCAGAAGGTCATCGGCGCGGCGCCGGTGCCGCCTTCACCGCCGTCGACGGTCACGAAGTCGACTCCCCGGTCGCCGCTCGACATGGCCGCGACGAGGTCGTCCCAGAAGCGCTGCTCCCCCACCGCAGACTTGATCCCGACCGGCAGCCCGGTGGCGTCCGCGATCGTCTCGACGAAGTCGAGCATGCTGTCGACGTCGTTGAAAGCGGTGTGCGCCGAGGGGCTGATGCAGTCGACGCCCTCCGGGATGCCACGGATCGCGGCGATCTCCGAGGTGACCTTGGCGGCTTTGAGGACGCCGCCCAGACCTGGCTTGGCACCCTGGCTCAGCTTGACCTCGATCGCCCGGACCGATGCGCTCTGCACGAGGTCGACGAGCCTGGCGAGGTCGAATCGGCCGTCGGGCGTGCGGCAGCCGAAGTAGCCGGTGCCGATCTGGTAGATCAGGTCGGCGCCATGGCGGTGGTACGACGACAGCCCGCCCTCCCCGACGTTGTGCAGGCACCCCGCCTGTGCGCACCCCTCGTCGATCGCCCTGATCGCGTTCGCCGACAGTGAGCCGAAGCTCATCGCCGAGACGTTTACCAGCGACGCCGGCCGGAACGCCTGGCGCCGCTGCCGGGCCGCGCCGAGCACCTTGGCGCACGGGACGACGTCGTCACCGGCAGCAGGGCGGGGCAACGGGAAGGCGGCATGCTTGACGACGACGTAGTTGGTCGCCAGCTCGAGCTCGTTGTCGGTGCCGAACCCGACGTAGCCGCCCAGGCCCTTGGCCGACCCGTATACCCAGGCACGCTGGTCCCGGCTGAAAGGCCGCTCCTCGTCGTTGCTGGTCACGATGTACTGCCGGAGCTCGGGGCCGACGCCCTCGAGGATGAACCGCAGGTGCCCGATTAGCGGGAAGTTGCGGAGGATGGAGTTGCGCCGCTGAAGGACGTCGTAGAGGGCGATGAGAACCAGGACGGCGGCGAAGATGCCGAGCCACACCATCCACCCAGTTCGTCAGCCCGACCGATCAGCCACAAGAGGCTTAGGTCCGATCTTCGGCGCGCCCCACACCGGCGGCGACGTCAGATCCGGCTCGCCGGGTCGACGACGTCGTCCGGGTCCGCCCAGGCGGGCGCCAGCGGTTCGACGCGACGCTCCCACGCCCCGTCCGCCCCCCGCCGTGGCGCCGCGAACCCCGATCGGGTCACCTGCCAGCCTGCGTGTCGGGCCACCACCCGAAGCACCGAGGTCGCCATCCGGGCGAGCGCGTCGTCACTGTGGTGCCGGTGGGCGCGCTCGCCGAGGTCGACTTGGGCCAGGGCGCCCAGGCCGCCGGCCTCGTAGGTGTCCAGCAGCAGACTCAGCTCGATCGCGTACCCGTCGGCGAGGACCACCTGGTCGAGCAGCGTGCGACGCACGGCGCTCTCCCCCGCCAGAGGCTGAGCGATAACGGTCAGCTCGGGCGCCATGAGGTTGAGCGCCGGGACCGCGACCAGCCGGGTCACCCGGCCGCCGCTCGCGGGATGGACGACGCCGTCGACCTCGAGTGGCCGGTCGTACGCCGCCTTTACCAGCATCACCTGCGGCCAGGTGAGCAGGGGCAGCAGCATCGAGGCCACCCAGTGGGCCTCGAAGTCCGGGACGTCGGCGTCGAGGAAGACGACCAGGTCGCCGGAGGACTCGGCCACCCCCCGGCGCAGCGCACCGCCCTTGCCGAGCGGCTGCGGCGATCGCACGACGCGGGCGCCGCCGGCGCGCGCCGCGTCGGCGGTGCCGTCGAGGGAGGCGTCGTCGACCACTACCACCTCCCCGGCGGAGTCCGGCAACCCCGCCAGGGCCGCGGCGACGACGGCACCCACCGTCGCCGCCTCGTTCCGGGCCGGGATGACGATGCTCACCCGGTGCTCGCCGAGCAGTTCTCGGACCCGGTCGACGTCGGCGGGCCGGCTGCGCAGGGTCCGTGCCCGCATCCACGCCTCGGGCGGGAACGGCGGCGCGACGAGCCGCATCAGCCGGCCCTCATCTGCGCCGGCCTCATCCCTGTCCACCAGCGCGCGACGACGTACAGCACGCCGTACGGATCGTCCACATGGCTCACCTGCGCCCCGGCGAACGC
>Ga0302299_10001985_pt1 | contig 12419 bp, 10 predicted proteins | sample III_Fen_N3_4_FD_198795 | JGI IMG/M metagenome (GOLD analysis project Ga0302299, IMG submission 198795) | Peat permafrost microbial communities from Stordalen Mire near Abisko, Sweden - III_Fen_N3_4 | ecosystem: Environmental > Terrestrial > Soil > Wetlands > Permafrost | place: Sweden: Abisko... | reverse complement strand
CGCCGTGCGCTGTCGCGCCCGGCGACCTCTCCCGGTGGGAGAGGTAAGAGCACTCTCCGGACTAGCGAAGTCGAGCGGCATGCTCACGCGCCCGCCCCCGGCGCGGTGGCGCGCACGCTCTGTGTACGCCCGGCGAGCAGCTCGGCGAGGTGGCCCTGGATCTCCTCCACCCGCGCCTCCCAGCTCTCGCCCCGCATCCGCTCGGACTGCAGCGCAGAGGGGCCGCCGCGCTCGAGCGCCTCACCTACCCGCGCCACGAACTCGCGGCGGGAGCGGGCCACGGTGCACCCGGAGATGGCGCGCAGCTCGGGCAGGTCCGTGCAGATGGTGGGCAGCCCGGCGGCCACGGACTCGCGCGCCTTGAGGGGGTTGGCGTTGAGCGCCAGCTCGTTGAGCCGGAACGGCACCAGCGAGACCGAGAAGCCTTTGCAGTAGCTGGGGAGGTCGGCGTAGGGCTTGCGGCCCAGGAGGTGAATGTTTCGCGCGCCGCGCAGCGCCTCCAGCCCGGTGACCACCTTGCCGATCAGGACCACGGAGGCCTTGGGGTATGCGTCGGCCACCTCCCGGATCAGCTCCAGGTCGATCCAGTCGGCCACCAGGCCGAAGAAGCCGATGCACGGGCCGGCGAGCTCGGCGAGCGCGGCAGGGATGGGCGTGGCCGGGTCGAGCGCCCGGGAGAAGTGGGCGAAGTCGACGCCGTGGCGCACCAGGACGGTGTGCGGGTTCTGGATCGCCTTGGCGGCGCGGAGCTTCTCCGAGCTGGCGATGACCAGATCGGCCCGGGCCAGCAGCCGCCGCTCCATGTCGGCCACGTGGGCGCTGGCGTCGCTGAACGCGGAGAACTCATCGACCACGTGATAGACCACCAGCCGCTCGTCCAGCCTCCCGGCCACCGCCTCGGCGCTGGGCAAGAAGGCCCAGGTCACCGGTCGTGAGATGCCGATCCGGCGCATGGCGGCCCCGATCTGGAGGCGCAGCCCGCCGCGGTTCATGGCTCCGATCGCCTCGACGCCGTACGCAGGCACGTAGAGCGGCGCCAGCACGTGCAGGTTGGGCTCCACCTCGCGCACGCCGCGCGCGGCGTCCCGCAGCTTCTTGAAGGCCCGCAGCGCGTCGCGCCCGTTGGGTCGCGGCGAGCGGTTCCCGAGCGAGTTGACCCAGAGCACACGGTGATCCCGCGACAGGATCCGCATGAGGTGCGTCTTGGACAGCGGATCGCCGTCCCAGTCGTTCGAGAAACAGACAATGTCCCAGTCCCGGATCGCGTCCACGGCTAGAAGGTTGGCGCTCGCTCCTGCTCCTGGCCACCGCTCGGAAGGGGGCGCCCGGTCCAGAGCGACCGGTAGAGGGCGTGGAGCGCCTGGAAAGGGTCGGGATCGATCGCGCCTGGCGGCTGGTCGCGGGTCGGGCCTGGAGCGGCCGTGAGCGCGGTCATCCGGCGGGCCAGCGCGTCGGCGTCACCCACGGGAAAGAGGGTGCACCCGGCTGGCCGGTGCCCCACCGCGCTGGCGATCACGGCGCAGCCCACGGCCAGCGCCTCGCGTATGCTCACGGCGTCGCCGTCGGCCCGGGTTGGACGGACGAAGGCGTCGCAGTCGCGCATGACCGAGAGGGCGGCGCCATGGGGCAGCTCGCCCAGGTCGTGGATCCCGTCGGCCTCTCCGGGAGCCGCGGGCCCTGCGCGGAGGCCGGGCCCGAACATCACCAGCCCCGCGCGCGGGTGCCGCTGTCGCACCGCAGGGAAGGCGCGCCGGAGCAGGTCCTCGCCGTAGGTGGGGCCGGGCGCGATCGCGGCGCAGAAGAGGGGTGCGTGCGCGGCGCGGAGGGCGGCGAACCGCTCGGGGAGCGGGCCGGGCTCGACCAGCGCGGGAGAGAATGCGGGCAGGATCTCGATCCGGTCGGTCGGGACCCCTGCGTCCGCCAGCGCGGCCGCGATCTGCCCGCTCACCGCCACCACCGCGCCATAGCCGGCGCAGGCCAGCCGGGCCAGGTCGCGCCGGGCCTGGGATCGCTCCAGCCAGGCCACCGACAACCCGGAGTGGATGGTGAGGAGCGCGCGCGGGCCGCCCGGACGCCGCGCCCGAGAGGCGGCCAGCGCCACCAGCCAGCTCTTTGGATTCGCGCCGCTGGTGTGGGCGTGGACCAGGTAGCCGGCCACGGCGGCGCGGGCGAGGGCCCAGGGGCACTGGACCGGTCCCCGCGCGGGCCAGATCCCCGGGCCTCGATGGCCGCCCCCGCCCAGGTCGAGCACCTGCACCGCCTCGCCGCGTCGGCGGAGGGCCTGCGCCAGGGCTGCCACGTGGACGCTGACGCCGCCGTACGGAGGAGGGTGGTTGCCGAGCAACGCGATGCGCATGGGTAGCCTCCTGCGGGCCTTCACCCAGCGGCGCGCTCGGGCTCGGCCGGCGCCTGGGGCGGACTGGGGAGCGGATCGGCGCTCGGCTCCGAGGGGTCGGGGGCGTCCGGCCGCTCACCCGGAACCGGCCGGACCCAGCCGAGCGTACCGAAGACGCCATCCAGGTTGCACGCCGCCAGCCAGGGGCTGTAGCCGAGCGCACCCAGAGTGCTGTTCTCCCAGAGCGACTTTCGCCTGAGCCGGAAGAGATCGCCGCCCCGCTGGTTCTCGGTGTCCTCGGTGGTCACCGCGGCCCGAAACCCGGCGGCGGCGAGCATGCGCCGGACGGCGGGCGTGTGGTAGCCGTTCGGGTAGGCGAAGTGGCGTGGCGGCGCACCCAGGTGAAGGGAGATCTCGTCCCTGCAGCCGGTGATCTCCGCCGACGCCCGCGACGCAGGGATGTTGGAGAGGACCGTGTGGTGCACGGTGTGCCCGCCCACGTCCACGCCCGCCGCGGCCAGCTCCCGGAGCTCGTCCCAGCTCAGGATCCGGGTCGAGTCGGGGAGGTCGGACTCGCGCTGGCCGGCGCGCGCCTCCAGCGCCCCGGCGACCGCGATAAGCTCGTCGTGGCCGAGGCGGGCGATGAGCCGGTCGAGGGTCGCGGCCGGGCCGGGCTCGGCGCAGGCCTCGAGGAGCTGCTGCAGGGGCCGGCGCAGGCCAGCCCGCTCCAGCGGGATGGCCCGGCGCTCCAGCTCGCAGAGGCTGGCCCAGAGCCGATCGTGGGGGAGCCGCCGCGCGGTGCCGACGTACCCGGTGGCGACGAAGATCGAGGCCGGGACGCGCAGGCGCTGCAGTACCGGGAGCCCCAGCGCGTGGCAGCTCGCGTACCCGTCGTCGAAGGTGACCACCGCCACGTCGCGCGCCCTGCGGCGTCGCGGAGTGGGCTCGGACAGCAGCCGGCAGGCGTCGGCGAGCGAGACGAGCTCCCGCTCCCGGCCGAGCTGCTCGAGCTGCCGCGCCAGGGTCCGAGTCGAGACGAACAGCGAGGAGAGGCCGGTCCGCGACGCGGAGGGGAAGTCCGCGGCGATCCGGTGGTAGGAGAGGATCAGCACCCTGGCGCCGCCCGCTTTGCGCCGGCGGACCGATCGGATCAAGGTCCGGGCCCCGGCCACGCACAGCGCCCCGGCCATCACGGCTTTCACTCCCCGGCGAACCATCCAACCCGCGCTGCTGTCTGCCCTCTCCGGCATGGACCTGCCCCCCTCTTCACCCGCGCCTGGCGGCGAGCCCGCCAAACCCATTGACCATGAGACCGCGCTTCATCCGCCGCAAGTTGTCCCAGATACGGTCCGGCGTCACGCTGCGCGCCAGCCCCCGGACGGCGCGGAACGTCCCATCGGCCACGGCCGCGGCCTCGGCCCGCAGCCCCGGGGCCTGGACCCGCAGGGCGCAGGTGTCGCGCCGATCGGAGGCCCAGTCGAACTTGTACGCCTCGGTGCCGCGCAGGAAGTCGTAGTAGCGCAGCTCCCGAGCGAAGGCGTCCTCGATGGTCCTCCCCAGCAGTACCATGCCGGGGCTGCGGGCCGACCAGGCCGGGTCGAAGCCCGACTGGTAGAAGTAGAACTGCCGCCCCAGCTCCAGGCCGTAGACCGCGGCCACCGCCTCACCCCCCACCCGGAGCCGGTAGAGCCGCAGCCAACCCCGCTCCGCCAGGAGGGGCGCCAGGGCTCGGTGGAAGTCTTCGCACACTCCCGGTGGAATACCCGAGGAGCCGCCGTCCACCTCCCAGCGGAGCCGGTGCAGGCGCAGGAAGTCCTGCATGGCCGCGTCGAGCTCGGCGGCGGGCGCCACGTCGATGCGGAACCCGGGCTGTCGCTCCAGCCAGCGGCGCCGGCGGCCGAAGGTCTCCCGCCGCCGGATCCCGCGCACCAGGTCGGGGTAGGTCCCGGTCAGCGCGAAGCCAGGGCAGACGAAGCGCCGCTCCACGGAGGTCTGGGCGGCCACCGCCCCGCACGCGCGGCGCAGGGCCGCCAGGGTGGGCGAGCCGTAGGGGAGGTCCTCGAGGTCCAGCGCGTCCCAGGTGGTCGATTGCTGGACGAGCTCCTGGGCCAGGGCGGCCCGCGCTGCCGCCGCGACCTCGGGCCGGACCAGGAAGTCGAGCCCGTCCGCGCCGCCGATCCCGTTTCCCAGGAACTGAAAGCGGCGTCCGGCCAGGCCGGGACGGGTCGCCAGCGCGACGGCCCCCACCAGGCGGCCGGTTCCGTCGCGCGCCTCGAGAATCCAGATCGCGCGTCGCTGGCCGAAGAAGCGCCACCAGGTGTGAAGCCACTCCCAGGAGAGGAACGGGCAGGGCGCGCCAGCGGCCTCGAACAGCGCGGACCACTCCTGCTGGAGCGCCGTCAGCCGGGCCGGATCCCGGGAGGAGTGGACCTCGATCGGCGAAGCGCTATACGAGACTGGGATCAGGGCAGGCATTCTTCGACGCTCCTGGCCAACGCGGCCATCTCTTCGGGTCCAAGGTCCTGGTGGATGGGCAGCTCCAGCACGCGCCGGCGCAGCAGCTCCACTTCGGGGAACTGCTCGACCGGGCAGCTCGGGTGGCCGCTGCTCCAGAAATCGACGGTCTCGACGCCGCGCGCGGCCAGTCGGCGCTGGAGGCGGAGCTTGTCGATGCAGAGGAGCGGATAGAACAGCGGGCAGACGCCCGGGGGGAGCGTCGCGAAGATGGGCGGCGCGGCGTCGCGCAGCCGGCTCAGCAGCAGGAAGTAGTTTCGGCGGCGCGCGGCCACGATGGACGGATGGTCGAGGCGGCCCAGGATGAGCCCGGAGAGGGCGCTCATGCCCAGATCGACCTGGGCGGGGTCGAACCAGCGGGTGCCGGTGGAGACCGGCCGGAGCGCGGGGGCCCGGCGCAACGCCCGCCCGGCCTGCTGCACCATCGCCCGGAGCGCCTGGCCGGGCTCGCCGAGACGGAGCGCGGCGTGGGCGAGGAGCGAGCTGGCGGCGTGGGAGAGGGTGCTCGCGAGCGGCGCCGGCCGGGCGGCCTGGGCGAGCTCGGGCAGGGTGCCATTCACTACCAGCAACCCTCCGTTGGGGACCGGCAGGGTCTTGTAGAGGCAGAAGACCCCCAGGTCGCCGCGGGCGCCGAGCGGCTCGGTGCCGTCGGAGGAGAGCAGGGCCAACGCGCAGTCCTCGATCACCTTCAGCCCGTGCCGCCGCGCCAGCGCCATGATCGGCTCCATGGGCTGGGGAAACCCGGCGTAGTGGATCACGTAGAGCGCGCGGGTACGGGGCCCGATCTTGGCCGCCAGGTCCTCCAGATCGAGCCGCATCTGGCCGTCCACCCGGACCCAGCGCAGCGTGCACCCGGCGTGGAGGAGGGCCTGGATCTCGACGCCGTGGTGGTAGGCGGGCACCAGCACCTCCTGGTCCGCCAACCCCAGGAGCCGCACCCCGTGCCAGACCGCGTTGCGCGCGAAGTAGAAGGCGTGCCGCCGCCGAGCGTCGAACGGGAAGGTGGGCAGCGTCCGGACCCGGGACGGGACCAGCATCCGCGGCGAGAGCGTGGGCAGCGCGGGGATGAAGCCTCGCGCCGGGATCCGCGCCGGCTGGAGCGCCTGAGCCGGCGCCATCGCACCTACCGCCACCATGAGAGCACCTCCCGCGCCAGCGGCTTCACCCGATGCTTGAAGGCGTGCAGCGCCAGGCCGGCCAGGCCCGGCCGGTAGACGTAGAGCCAGTCGTGGGGCCGGTACCGCGGCGCCCAGTCGCGCTTCCAGGGCATGTCCGGCCCGAGGAAGTCGAGCTCGGCCAGGCCGCGCGTCTCGGACTCGGCCGCCACCTCCCACATCAGGAGCTGGCCCGGAGAGCAGCTCCCCAGCCGCTCGTCGTAGGCCGGCTTGGGCAGGTAGTAGCGATCACGGTAGGTGAATGCAAAGTGGGTCGCGGCGACCTCCCCGCCGACCAGGAGCGAGCGCATGGACAGCCAGCCCCCGCGCGCAGCGGCCAGCGCGACGGCCCGGTAGAAGGTCACCAGGCGGGGGTCGCGCGCGATGGCGGTCCCGCGCTCCCCTTTCCAGCCGGCCGCCTCCAGCGAGAAGAAGCCGTCGAGCGCCGCGGGAAGCTCCGCCTCGCGCTCGATCCGCGCCAGCGTCACCGGCCCCTTCTCCGCCAGCTTGCGCTTGCGCCTGCGCAGGTTGGCCCGGAACTTGGCGTCGAGCCGCGCCTCCACCGGGACCGGATGAGGGCCGAGCACCAGGTAGGGCGTCCGCATCGACTCCCATCGGCCAGACGGGAAGCGGTCCGCGGCCACCAGGGCTCCGAGCAACGTCGAGGTGGGGCCGTCGCGCGGGAGGTCGCGCAGCAGGAGCGCGTCCCACCGGAGGTGATCTCGCAGGTGGGACCAGATCGCGGCCACGGCGCCGGCCGCGTCGGGCCCCGGCCCCAGAACCCATTCGAAGCGGCAGGAGTGGTCATTGACGGGTGCGACCAGCCAGGTCAGCCCCAGCCGGCGCACCTCGACGAAGGGGGCGATCCCGGCGGCGCGGCCCGACGGGGTGCGGGCGACCAGCACCCGCAACCGCGCCTGGGGCGCGAAGGCGGCCAGCCAGGCCGAGAGCCACTCGTGCCGCACGAAGGGCATGTCGGTCGGACCGGACTCCAGCAGCGCGTTCCACTCCTGGCGAAGCGCGGAGAGCCGCGCCCAGTCCTCCACCTCTTCCACCCAGAGCGTCGAGTCGCTCGGGAGCGAGGCGATCTGCGCCGACGAGTCCATGGTCCCTCTCTCCAGTGTCCCGTGCAGGTTGCCGGTGGCCGGATCAGCCGGCCCGGACCAGATCGAGCAGCACCCGCGCCAGTTTGGTCGGGTCGTGGCGAGCGGTGTCGCCGGCCGCCAGCAGATCGGCCGCGACCGTGACCACGCCCAGCTGGGCCAGCGCCGCGCGGTCGAGCGCGACCGGGGTCGATCCCTGAGCGGCGTAGGCGGCCACGAGGCGCGCCGGGAGCTCGGGGCCCTGGACGAGCGCCGCGTCGACCACCGGCCCCAGGTGGCGCTCCACGGCCCGGACGTGATCGGCGGCGCCGTACCCGTCGGTTTCGCCCGGCTGGGTGAACAGGTTCACCACCAGCACCCGCGCGCCGGTGCAGGCTTCCAGCGCCTCGGCCATCCCGTCCACTAGGAGCGTGGCGATCACGCTCGAGTAGAGGCTGCCGGGGCCGAGCACCACCAGGTCCGCGCCGGCGACGGCGTCCAGGGCCTCGGGGAGGGCAGGGACCGGCCGCTCCAGGGCCAGCTTGCCGACGTGCCCCTGCGCCGCGGCGATGGCGCTCTCGCCGCGGATGATCCGGCCGTCGTCCAAGGTCGCGACCAGCTCCACGCACCGGTCGGTGGCGGGCAGGACCCGTCCGCGCACGCCCAGGAGATCGCCCGCGGTCCGCACCGCGGCCCGGAAGTCCCCCAGACTCTGCGTGAGCGCCGTGATCACCACGTTCCCCACGGTGTGTCCGGCCAGGCCCCCTACGCCCGTGAATCGGTGCTGGAAGACAGCGGCCAGCGGATTGAGGCCGGTGGCGAGCGCCACCAGGCAGTTGCGGATGTCGCCCGGGCTGGGGATGCCGTAGGTCCGGCGCAGCTCGCCCGAGCTGCCGCCGTCGTCGGTGGTGGTCACCACCGCGGTCACCTCCACCGGGAAGGGCGCGTCGCCCCTGGCCAGCTCTCCGGCCAGCCCGGCCAGGACGCCGGGCAGGCCGGTCCCTCCGCCGATCGCCACGATTTGCAACGGGTGGGCCGGCGCAGCATGGAGCACCCGAGCGGTCATCGACTCGGTCAATTCACGTGGTGTCATCGGGCACCTTTTCCGGAGAGGACGATCTTGGCGGTGTGAAAGAGGCAGACCAGGTCGAGGAAGATCGACATGTTCTTGATGTAGTAGAGGTCGTACTCCAGCTTGGTGCCCTGCTCCTCGAAGGTCGATCCGTACCGGTAGCGAAGCTGGGCCCAGCCGGTGAGGCCGGGCTTCACCAGCGCCCGCAAAGCGAAGAGTGGGTAGCGCGCCTCCAGCTGAGACACGAAGACCGGCCGCTCGGGCCGGGGCCCGACCAGGCTCATCTCGCCCCGGAGCACGTTCCAGAGCTGCGGCAGCTCGTCGAGGCGACTGCGGCGCAGCAGCCGGCCGACGGGGAGCACGCGGGGGTCGTGCTGAGAGGCCCAGGCGGCGCCAGCCCGCTCCGCGTCGCGGCGCATGGTCCGGAACTTCCAGATCGGGTACGGACGGCCGAAGCGGCCGGTCCGCTCCTGCCGGTAGAAGACCGGCCGGCCATCGGAGAGGGCGATGGCCGCGGCCACGGCCAGCATGACCGGCGAGAGCAACACCAGCATGCCGGAGGCCACCACCAGGTCGGTGGTCCGCTTCGCGATCCGGTTGGCGCGGCTGACCCGGAACCCCTCGTCGAAGATGAGCGAGCTGGGCCGGACGAGCGAGAGCGGGATCCGCTTGAGCGCCGCCTCGGCGAAGCCGGCGTCGTCCATGACCTGGATCCCTTGCGTCCGGCAGGCCAGGAGCGCGTCCAGCGGGAGGTGATGGCGGCGGTTCTCCACCGCCACCACCACCGCCTGCGCCCGGAGCCGCTGGGCCAGGACGTCGGCCTTGCCCGAATAGACCATGGGTGCAGGTGCGACCCGTTCGCCCGAGGGGACGCCCTCGCTCGTCAGCTCGACGAAGCCGACGGTGGCGAAGAGCCCGTCGGCCTCGTCCTCGGCCTCCTGGGCGAGCCGGAGCGCGCGGGCACCCGTGCCGAGGAAGAGGAGCCGGATGGGCTTGCCCACCACGGCCGGTAGGGCAGCCCGCACCGCGATCACCGCGCCGGCGCCGCCGGCCGCCGCCACCAGGAGGTTGCGGCGGGAGATCCAGAGCACCGGGAGGCCCAGCCAGGGCAGGACCAGATAGGCGAAGGCCAGCACCACCGCCGCCAAGCCGAGCGCGCGCAGCAGCCTCCGGCCGTCGGCCCGATCCCGGACCGCCAGGTGGAGGTCGTAGAGATCACCCAGGTAGAGCGCGCCCGCGAAGGCCAGCGCCGCGGGCGCGGCCCGGACGAAGGCAGCGATCAGGTCGTGCTTGGGCAGGCCGCTGGGATTGGCTGCCACCGGCCCGAGCGACGCGCCGGCCAGGAGCGCCAGGACCAGGGCGCACTCCTCCGCCAGAAAGAAGATCGCCTTCTGCTCCGACAGCCAGTGATTGAAGACTCGGACCAAGTTCTCCCCCCAGTTCCAGCCGGCTGCACGTCCCGCGACGGTCTCCGCCCAGCGAGCGCCGCGCGGCTCAGGCCGCGGTCGGGTCGGCGTAGAGGTAACGGGCGTGCAAGCTTCCGGCGGTGTCCACGGCGTTCAGCACCACCCCCACCAGCTTGGCGCCCAGCGCCGCGGCCGCCAGCCGCGCCACATCACGTGGAGTGGAATGGGCTCGCACCACCAAGAGGACGCCGTCGGCAGCGGCCGCCAGGCGGTCGGCGTCGGCGAAGGCGAGCGCGGGCGGCGCGTCGAGCAGCACCAGATCGTAAGCCGCGCGCAGGTCGGCGAAGAGCTGCGGGAGGCGTGGGCTGCGCAGGGCTCCGGCCGGGTCGCGCGTTGAACCGGCGCAGAGCACGGCCAGGTTGCCCACCCGGCAGAGCGCCTGCCCCAGCTCGGCGCCGCCGGTGAGGACCTCCGCCAGCCCGGCGCGCGGGGTGAGGTCGAGCAGGGCGCTCACGCTCGGCTTGCGAAGGTCACACTCGACGAGCACCACCCTCCTGCCGGACTGGGCGGCGGTGAGCGCCAGGTTCACCGCAACGGTGGTGCGCCCTTCACGGCGCGCGCTGGAGCTGATGGCCACCACGCGCAGTGGCCGCGCGGCGCCGAGCCGCTCCAGCCGCTGATGGAAGACGCGGAACTGCTCCGCCGCCGGCGACTCGGGCGCGGTCAGGGCGACCACCACACTCTCCGTGGCGTTCGGGATCAGGGTGGCGGAACCGATGGTCTCTGCAGGTACGGACATGGAGGGTCTCCTTGTTTTGCGATCCGATCAGGACCGGGCGTGGTGAGCGCCGATGCGGGGGATGGCCGCCAGGACTGGCGCGCCGAAGCCGGTGGCGTCCTCGGGACCTCGCAGGGAGCTGTCGAGTAGCTCCGCGGCGGCGGCCGCAGCGGCGCCCGCGGCCAGGGCCGCCACCAGCGCGGCCAGGAGGAGCTGGGTGCGCGCCGGGCCGATGGGCCGCTGCGGCGCGACCGCGGGCTGGATCGCGTCGAAGAGCGATCCGGCGTCGGCAGCCGCGACCGCCTCCGCGCTCCGAGCATCGGCGGCGTGCAAGATCAGGGCGTTGTACCGGGTCTTCATGGCGTCGTAGTCGCGGGTGATCTTCACCAGCTCCGCGCCCCATCGCGGCGCCTGCTCCACGCGCTGCTGGTAGAAGGACAGATCCCGCTGGAGGTCGCGCACCGCCTCCTGGTCCTGCGCGATCCCCTGGTCGAGCAGGGCGGTGTGGCGCGCGATCCTCCCCTGCGCAAAGCGGCGCTGCTCCTCCTCGGCCCGCGCGCTGGCGCTGGCGTACTCTCGCTCCAGCCGCTTCACGTCGGGGCTGTCCACGCCGAAGGTCGCTCGCGCGGTCTCCAGGCGGCGCAGGGCCAGGTCGGCGCCGGTCGCGGCCCGGCCGGCCTCGCTGGCGTCCTCGGGGATGGAGCTGACGACGAGGGTCCGCTGGCGGCGCGCGTCGGCGATGGAGGCCAGGCGCATCTCGATCTGGGACTCGGCCCGGCCGGCAGCGCGGAGGTTGGTCTCGATCGACTCGGGTAGCTCCTGCGCATGGCCCTGCTTGAACTGGAGCAGCTTCTGCTCCAGCGCGGCCAGCCCGACCTGCGCGCCGGTCACCTGATCGTCGAAAGTCTGGGTGAGCCGGTGCGCCTGGTCGCTCATGGTCTTGCGGGTCAGCTCGGCGTAGATGGACGGGAGCAGCTCGGCGGCGCGCGCCACCTTCTGCGGATCGTGGCCGCGGACCTCGACCACGAACAGGAGCGCGGGGGGGCCGCCGGCCACCTCGCCCTCGAGCCGCACCTCGACGTTGTGCCGGAGCCGCTCGACCGCGCCGTCGAGATCGTCATTCAGATCGGGGTACGGGTGGACCTCGGAGATGACCCGCTCCATCACCGGCCGGGCCAGGAGCTGGTGCTTGAGGGTCCGCATCCGCTCCTCGAAGGAGGCGGCCGGCGCCGCCGGGAGCATCTCCGGCGCCAGTCGGTGCGGCTCGATCTGGACCACCGACTGGGCCATGTACTCGCTGGGCAGCGCCAGGATGACCCCGCCAGCGACCAGCGCCACGGCCAGGGCCACGGCGGTGGCCAGGAGCCAGCGGCGACGGAAGGTGGCGGCTATTTCGTGGAGGGTATAGGTCCGTTCCATTGCGCTCGTCTCCTTGACGTTCAGCGGTTCTGCAGTTCCCAGGTGAAGCGCAGGCCGACGACCGTGCGCCGCAGGTTGGGCGAAGGGTCGTCGAGCCGCGCGAAGCGGGAGACGCCCAGCCCGATGCCGGTCTCGTGCGTCACGAGCCACGAGACCTCGGCGTCGGCGGCGTACCCGACCACTGCGTTGCTCCCGAAGGGTGCGGAGCCGCCGCGCCAGAGTCCGGCGCTCCCCTTCAGGCGGAAGTCGTCGCCGAGCTGCGTGGTGCCGCCGGCCTCGAGGCCGTCCGTCACTCCTGGCGTGGGGAGGCTGCCCAGCGAGAGTCCGTGCCGGGCGCTGGCGCGGAAGGCGCGGCGCCGGCTCTCGGCGACCAGCGTCAACGAGCCCTCCGGTAGGATCGTCGGCCCGCTCTGGCCCCGCCAGAGGGTGGGACCGGCCTCGGCGACCAGCTCCAGCTCCTCCTCGAGTTGGTACCGGTAGATTGCCTTGAGCTCATGGGCGGTGGCGAGCTTGGGCGCGGTGGCGGACAGGAAGAAGTCGAAGCGGTACGCGCCGCCCAGGGAGGTGCGGGGCGTGAGCCGCGCCGAGGCTTCCAGTCCGGGCGCCTGCGTCGATGCGCCGGTGCCGTCGTCGAAGCGGGCTTCCCGCATGGCCCAGGT
>Ga0302299_10001984_pt1 | contig 12423 bp, 11 predicted proteins | sample III_Fen_N3_4_FD_198795 | JGI IMG/M metagenome (GOLD analysis project Ga0302299, IMG submission 198795) | Peat permafrost microbial communities from Stordalen Mire near Abisko, Sweden - III_Fen_N3_4 | ecosystem: Environmental > Terrestrial > Soil > Wetlands > Permafrost | place: Sweden: Abisko... | reverse complement strand
TGTGCTTGTCACCGGGGTGGCGCGCTACCTCGGCGGCACGCTGGCCCGCATGCTGGCTGACGACCCCACGGTCGACCGAGTGATCGGCGTGGGGGTCGTCCCGCCTGTCGACGACCTCGGCTCGGTCGAGTTCGTCCGGGCCGACATCCGCAACCCGATCATCGCCAAGGTGATTGCGAGCGCCGAGGTCGACACCGTGGTGCACATGAGCGTGCTGGCCCAGCCCGGTCGGGCCGGTGGCCGCACGATCATGAAGGAAGTCAACGTCATCGGCACGATGCAGCTGCTCGCCGCCTGCCAGAAGGCCGGTTCGGTCCGCAAGCTGGTCGTGAAGTCCTCGACCACGGTCTACGGCGCGTCCCCCAAGGACCCCGCGCTGTTCACCGAGGACATGGAGCCCCAGCAGCTGCCACGGTCCGGCTTCGCCAAGGACTCCGTCGAGGTCGAGGGGTACGTCCGCGGGTTTGCCCGGCGGCGTCCGGACGTCGACGTCACCGTGCTGCGGTTCGCCAACTTCCTCGGCCCGAAGATGGAGACGCCGATGTCGGCGTACTTCGAGCTGCCGCTGATCCCGACGGTCTTCGGCTTCGACCCGCGGTTGCAGTTCGTCCACGAGCAGGACGGTCTGGCCGCGATCCGGTTGGCCACCCTCGAGAGCCACCCCGGGACGTTCAACGTCGCCGGCGACGGGGTGCTCCTGCTGTCGCAGGCGATCCACCGCGCTGGCCGCCTCGGGCTCCCGCTGCCGTCCGTCCTGGTGTCGTCGGCCGGTGGCGCGGTCCGTCGGGCGCGGCTGGTCGACTTCTCGCCGGAGCAGGTGCGATTCCTGACGTACGGGCGCGTCGTCGACACGACCCGCATGCGCGAGCGTCTGGGCTTCGTCCCGGCGTACTCGACCGAGGCTGCGTTCGACGACTTCGCGCGCAGGCGGCTGCACGGCGGGCTGCGCACCGGAACCGTCGAGACCATCGAACGCGGAGTGCTCGACGTACTCACGCTGGGACGAAGCCGTGGCTGACCGCCCCGCGGGCGAAGGCGCCCAGGTCATCCCCATCGACGGTGGACCGTCGCGTCCTCGCCGCCGCGCGCCCTCGGCCGGAGCTGCGACATCCGCGGCGACGCCTACGTCCGCGGCCAGCGCGAAGCCCCGTCGACCGGCGAGGGTCCGCCCGGTCGCGCCCGTTCAGGTCGACGACTCGGTTCCCGAGCTGCTGGTCGATGACGCCATCGAGGCGGCGGCTGCCGGTCCCGACTGGGACGCCAAGGTCGCAGAGGCGCTCGCCTTCCTCCGCCGCCGGATCACCGGCGACTACGTGGTCGACGAGTTCGGCTTCGACGCCGAGCTGACCGACAAAGTGCTCCTCGCTGCCTTCCGGCCGCTCTACCAGAAGTGGTTCCGGGTCGAGACTCGCGGCCTCGAGCACGTACCGGATGAGGGCGGCGTGCTCATCGTCGCCAACCACAGCGGGACGATCGCCGTCGACGCGATCATGACCCAGCTCGCGCTGCTCGACGACCACCCGGCGCGTCGGCCGCTTCGCATGCTCGGGGCCAACCTGGTCTTCTCGACCCCCGTCGTCTCCGAGTTCGCGCGCAAGTCGGGGGCGACGCTCGCCTGCAACACCGACGCCGAGCGGCTCATGCGGCAGGGCGAGGTCGTCGGTGTCTGGCCCGAGGGCTTCAAAGGCATCGGCAAGCCGTACGTCGAGCGCTACAAGCTGCAGCGGTTCGGGCGGGGCGGCTTCGTCGCGGCGGCCCTTCGTTGCGGCGTTCCGATCATCCCGGTCTCGATCGTGGGTGCTGAGGAGATCTACCCGATCATCGGGAACGCCAAGACGCTGGCCCGGCTGCTCGGCCTGCCGTACTTCCCGATCACGCCCACCTTCCCCCTGCTCGGGCCGCTGGGGGCCGTCCCCCTTCCGAGCAAGTGGATCATCGAGTTCGGCGAGCCGATCCGCACCGACGGGTACGGCGAGCATGCCGCCGAGGACCCGATGCTGGTGTTCAACCTCACCGACCAGGTGCGCGAGACCATCCAGCAGACCCTCTACCAACTCCTCATGCAGCGCCGCAGCGTCTTCTTCTGACCCCCCTCATGTTGATCTTGAGCAACACGGGTGAGACACGCCGAATTTGCCCCCGCAATGCTCAAGATCAACATCGGTGGGCGTTGGGACGGGGAGCAGGGGGCTAGGCGCGGCGGCGACGGTCGAGGGCTACGGCTACAGCGGCGATGGCGGCCACAGCCCCCACGCCACCGACGACTGGTGCGCCGATCTTCGCGGCCTTGCGCCCTGTGCGGTAGTCCTGGATCCGCCAGCCGACATCGCGGGCGTGCCGCCGCAGCTGCGCGTCCGGGTTGATCGCGCAGGGGTCGCCCACGAGGGACAGCATCGGGATGTCGTTGGACGAGTCGGAGTACGCGGAGCAGCGGGCCAGGTCGAGCCCCTCGCGTTCTGCCAACGCCTTGATCGCTTCAGCCTTGGCCGCCCCGTGGAGCGGCCGGCCCACCAGTCGCCCCGTGTAGACGCCGTACTCGATCTCGGACACCGTGCCGAGCGCTCCGGTCAGCCCTAGCCGGCGCGCGATGATCGTGGCCAGCTCGACCGGCGCGGCCGACACCAGCCAGACCCGCTGCCCGCGGTCGAGGTGGGCCCGGGCCTGGGCCAGCGTCCCGGGGTAGACCTTCGCCGCGATCGCCTCGTCGAAGATCTCGCGCCCGATCGCCACGACCTCGGCGACCTCGTGCCCCTTCACGAAGCCGAGCGCCATTTCGGTCGCGTCCGCCATGTCGCCGAGGTCTTCGGCGCCGAGCACCCGGAACTTCACCTGGCTGCTGACGAACCCGGCCACGTCGCGCGTGGTGAAGAACTTCCGCCGCGCGAGCCCCATCGCCAGGTAGAAGATCGACGCGCCGCGGACGACGGTGTTGTCGATGTCGAAGAAGGCGGCGGCGGTCGGGTCGGGTGCGGCGGTCAGCGCGGCCTCGACGACCGCGACGGCAGCCGCGGCACGGCCGGCGAGCTGGGCCGGAGACAGCTGGCGTTCCAGCGGCTCCGGGCTCTCGCCGGGCTCAGCGCTCTCAGGTGTCACATGCGCAGCGTATGGGAGACTCCGGGAGTGGTCGCCAACCTCGCTGATCTTGTCGCCGACGCCGCTGCCGCGCGACCTGGTCACCCTGCCCTCGTGGTCGGCGACCGGACGCAGTCCTGGAGCCAGGTCGAGGCTGCCGTCGACGTTGCTGCGGCCGGCTTCCAGGGCCTGGGCCTTCGGCCCGGAGACCGCGTCGCACTCGCGTTGACCAACAGCCCCGAGTTCGTCGCCGCCTACTTCGGTGCGCTCCGGGCCGGGTTGGTCGCCGTACCCGTCAACACGGGCTCGACCCAGCCCGAGGTCGAGTTCGTCCTCACCGACTCCGGGGCCAGCGCCGTGGTTTTCGACCGCGCAGCCGCTGCCTCCGTACGCGCAGCCGTGTCCAACAGCGTCCGGCCGATCCGGGTGGTCGTGGGCGCGCCGGCGCCGGGGGAGGTCGCGTTCGGCTCGTTCACCGGCGGCGCCCGCGCCCACACCACCGACCCCGAGTCGCTGGCCCTGCTCATCTACACGTCCGGTACGAGCGGGCGCCCCAAGGGCGCAATGCTCACCCACCGGGCGCTGCGGGCCAGCGTCGAGCAGGTGCACGACCTGCCCAACCCCCCGGTGACCGCCAACGACGTGGTCCTCCTGGTCCTGCCGTTGTTCCACATCTATGCGCTGAACGGGACGCTCGCCGCGGTGGCTCGCGCTGCGGCCACGCTCGTCCTGGTCGAACGGTTCGACCCGACGCAGACGCTCGAGGTCGTGCGCCGGCACCGGGTGACGAACATCCCCGGGGCGCCGCCGATGTTCGTGGCCTGGTCGACCGAGCCCGGCCTGCGCGAGGCGTTCGAGACGGTGCGCCTGCTCATGACGGGGGCCGCCCCGATGCCGGCCTCGGTGCTCGAGCAGATCAGCACCGCCACCGGACTGCCCGTCTTCGAGGGGTACGGCCTGACGGAGGCAGCTCCTGGCGTCTCGTCCACTCTGGTCGGCGGCCGCGCCAAGCCAGGGTCGGTCGGGCGGGCTCTCCCGGGGGTCGAGCTGCGGCTGGTCGATGACGACGGTGAGCTGGCCGAGGAGGGCGACCCGGGCGAGATCTGCATCCGCGGGGCGAACCTGTTCTCCGGGTACTGGCCGGACGCCAGCGGCGGCCCCGACGCCGACGGCTGGTACGCGACCGGTGACGTCGCTTACGAGGACGACGACGGTGACCTGGTGCTGGTCGACCGGCTCAAGGAACTGATCATCGTCAGCGGCTTCAACGTCTACCCGAGGGAGGTCGAGGACGTGCTCGTCGGGCACCCGTCGGTGGCCGAAGCGGCGGTCGTCGGCGTTCCGCACCCCTACACCGGCGAGGCGGTGAAGGCGTACGTCGTCCCGCGCGCCGGCGCCACGGTCTCGGCCGCGGAGCTCAGCGAGTACGTCGGCACGCGACTGGCGCGGTTCAAGTGGCCGACCATCGTCCAGGTGGTCGACCTGCTGCCGCACTCGGCCACGGGCAAGGTGGCGAAGGGCCGGCTGCGCGAGTCGGAGCAGTGACCGCCCGGGTCCGGCTGCTCGGCCGCCCGGGCTGCCACCTGTGCGACGACGCGCGCTCGGTGGTGGCCGACGTGTGCGGCTCCCTGGGCGTCGACTGGGTGGAGGTCGACATCACCTCCGACCCCGAGCTGCAGGCGGAGTACTGGGAGCAGATCCCGGTGACGTTCGTGGACGGTCACCAGCACGATTTCTGGCACGTCCATCCGGAGCGGCTCAGGGCGGCCCTCACCCGGCACTGACCCGGCGTTGACCCGTCCGTGCTCGCGAGCTACCTGATCGGCCTGCGGGAGGGCCTCGAGGCGGCGCTGGTCGTCAGCATCCTGCATCGCCTACCTGGTCCGAACCGAACGGCGCGAGCAGCTGCGTCCGGTCTGGCTCGGCGTCGCCGCAGCGTTGGGGTTGAGTCTCGGGTTCGGCGCGCTGCTGACGTACACGGAGACCTCGCTGCTCAGCGGTGGACCCGCGCAGGCGACGTTCGGCGGCGTGCTCTCGATCCTCGCGGTCGGTTTCGTCACCTGGATGATCTTCTGGATGCGATCGGCCGGTCGTGGCATCTGCCCGGAGCTGCAGGGCCGCCTCGACGGCGCCGTGGGCCGTCGGATCGTCCGCTGTCGTCATGGTGGCTTTCATCGCAGTGGCTCGCGAAGGCCTCGAGACGGCGCTGTTCCTGTTCGCCGCGGGCTCCGTGACCTTCGTAGTCCAGAACCTCGGCTCGCAGCTGAACGAGTTCTACGTCTACGACAAGGCTGGCGCGAACATCGTGGTCGAGGTCGAAAGCGGGGGCCCCGGCCTCACCGGTGAGCTCACGGCGCAGCTTGCTGCCGGCTCGTACATCACCGCGTGCAAGCCCGGAGGCACCGGCAACCGTATCCGAGGAACGCTCACGGTGACGAGCGGTTCGACGACGTCGCCGAGCAACGGTGCTCACCTGGCTACTGCGGTGGCCGACTGCAAGGCCATGGTGGCGACCGAAGCCGCCGCCCTGCTGACCAGGACGACGACGTTCGTCACTGCGGTGAAGAGGGGTGACGTGGCGGCGGCCAAAGCGGCCTACCCAAGTGCCCGCGTGCACTGGGAACGAATCGAGCCGGTCGCTGAGTCGTTCGGCGATCTCGACCCGAAGCTGGATGCGCGCGAGAACGACGTCGAGCCGGCCACAGGATCCAGCCCTGGTCACCTAGCTGACCACCCGCTTCGCGACGCTGGAGGTAGAGCTGGCCACGTTCAGCAGAGGCGAGGGCTATGTCCTGTATTCCGAGCTGAGCAAAGCGCTGGTCAAGAACTTGTCCGACCTGGTGGACTCGTTGTCCGAACCGCTGTCCAGGCTGACCGTCACCGTGGTCGGATAACGCCATGGGAGTCAGCAGACGGTCATTCCTCGGGCTCGCAGCGGCTGGTGCCGTCACCGCTGTAGGCGGTACTGCCGTTGTCGCCGTGCGGAGCGATGGGACGGCGGACGCGGCGACACCGGAGCCTTCAGTCGTCCCCTTCTACGGGTTGCACCAGGCGGGCATCGTCACCCCGGCTCAGGACCGCCTTCAGTTCGCTGCGTTCGACGTGATCACCAAGGACCGCAACGAGCTGCGGGACCTGATGCTGGCCTGGACCGCGGCAGCTGCTCGAATGACCCAGGGTCTGGATGCCGGCCCGATCGGGGCGGTGGCGGGTCCGCTCGACGCGCCGCCGGACGACACCGGCGAGGCGCAGGGACTGGCCCCCGGGCGACTCACTCTGACGGTCGGCTTCGGCCCGGGGCTGTTCGACAAGCGATTCGGATTGGCGAGTCGAAAGCCCGCCGCTCTGGTCGCCCTGCCGGCCTTTGCGGCCGACGCACTCGACCCGACGCGGTCCGGCGGTGACCTGGCCGTTCAGGCCTGCTCCGACGATCCGCAGGTGGCGGTGCACGCGATACGCAACCTGGCCCGGATCGGGCGCGGGGTGGTCGCGGTGCGCTGGTCGCAGCTGGGATTCGGGCGTACCTCGTCGACGTCGGTCGCCCAGGAGACCCCGCGCAACATGCTCGGCTTCAAGGACGGAACGGCCAACCTCAAGGTTGAGGACGCGGCCCTGCTCGACCAGCACGTCTGGGCCGCCCAGGGCGACGGCGCCGCGTGGATGACTGGTGGCTCGTATCTCGTGGCGCGCCGGATCAGGATGCGGATCGAGACCTGGGACCGTTCGTCGCTGGGTGAGCAGCAGGACGTGATCGGACGGACCAAGGGCATCGGTGGCCCGCTGTCCGGCGGCGGGGAGTTCGACCCGGTCGACTTCACGGCGGTGGGTGCTGACGGCGCCCCGAAGATCCCGACCGACGCGCACGTTCGACTGGCCCATCCTTCGACGAACCACGACGCTCGACTGCTTCGACGCGGGTACAACTTCGTTGACGGATCGGACGCGCTCGGACATCTCGAGAGCGGGTTGTTCTTCCTCGCGTACCAGCGCGACCCGCGCAAGCAGTTCGTACCGATCCAACGTCGGCTGGCGGCCACCGACGCGCTGAACGAGTACATCCAGCACGTCGGCTCCGCCGTCTTCGCCTGCCCGCCGGGGGTGGCTGCCCAAGGCGACTTCTGGGGGCAGGCGCTGTTCGCCTAGGCGCTGTCTCAGCGTTCGGACGAACGGCTCCTGCACTTTGTGCAGATGTTCACAAGCGTCTACTCTCGGCAGGTGACCAGCAGCCGCGAGGTGCGCAAGGGAACCCGCCCGCGGGGGATCTCCGACGCCACCGTGGCCAGGCTGCCCGCGTACCACCGGGCGCTCACGTCCTTCCTCGACCGTGGCGTGACCACAGTGTCGTCCGAGGAACTCGCCACGGCCGCGGGGGTCAACTCCGCCAAGCTGCGCAAAGACCTGTCCCAGCTCGGCTCGTACGGGACGCGCGGGGTCGGCTATGACGTCGACTACCTGGTCTTCCAGATCGCTCGCGAGCTCGGCCTGAGCCAGGACTGGCCGGTGGTGATCGTCGGCATCGGCAACCTCGGACACGCCCTGGCCAACTACGGCGGCTTCGCCAGCCGTGGCTTTCGGATCGCCGCCCTCGTCGACGCGAGCCCCGGGCTGTCCGGCGAAGTGGTCAACGGGCTCGAGGTGCAGCCGTTGAGTGCCCTCGAACGGATCGTGAGGGACGGCGGGGTCTGCATCGGCGTCGTCGCGACCCCGGCCGGGTCGGCCCAGTCCGTGTGCGACCGCCTCGTCGCCGCCGGGGTCACCAGCGTCCTCAACTTCGCACCGGTTCCGCTTCAGGTGCCCGAAGGCGTCGATGTTCGCAAGGTCGACCTCGCCAGCGAGCTGCAGATCCTGGCCTTCCACGAGCAGCGCAAGCAGAGCAGCCACGAGCCGGCGACCGGACTCGCCGGATGAGCGTCGTCCTGGTCGGCCTCTCGCACCGCACCGCGCCGGTGAGCCTGCTCGAGCGGGCAACCGTCCCCAGCGACGACCTCGCGACTGTCGTGGCGCGCATCGCCGCCAGCCCCCACGTCGCCGGCGCGGTGCTGGTCTCGACCTGCAACCGCACCGAGGTCTACGCCGACGTCCGGGCCTTCCATGCCGGCGTCGGCGAGATGTCGGCGCTGTTCTCGTCCCTGACCGGCCAGTCGATCGAGGAGCTCACCCCGCACCTGTACGTCCACTACGAGGACCGAGCGGCCCAGCACCTGTTCGAGATGGTCTGCGGGCTCGACTCGATGGTCGTCGGCGAGGGCCAGATCCTGGGCCAGGTGCGCGACTCCCTGCGGGTGGCTCAGGACGCCGCTGTGGCCGGCAGCACCTTGAACGAGCTCATGCAGTTCGCTCTGCGGGTCGGCAAGCGCGCCCATACCGAGACCGGGATCGACCTGGCCGCGTCGGCGCTGGTTGCAACCGCGCTCGACCGCGTCCGTACGACCTTCCCCGAAGGGTCGCTGGCCGGACGCTCAGCCCTGGTGGTCGGGGCGGGAGCGATGAGCTCGATCGCGGTGGCCGCCCTTCGGCGGGCCGAGGTCGCCGATCTGGTCGTGGCCAACCGAAGCATCGAGCACGCCGAGCGGCTGGCTGCCTCGTACGACGCTCGCGCGGTGCCCTTGGCGGCACTTGCTGAGGCGGTGTCGCAGGCCGACCTGGTCGTCTCGTGCACGGGCGCGGCCGGCTACGTCCTGCCGCAGGACCTCATCGAGCAGGCGCTCGCGGCGCGCCCCCACCGGCCCCTGGCGCTGGTCGACCTCGCCCTGCCGCGCGACATCGACCCCGGCGTTCGCGACCTTCCGGTGACCTTGGTCGACCTCACCGATCTCGGCCAGCTCCTCGAGGAGACCGCCCACTCGGCCGATGTCGCGATCGTTCGGTCGATCGTGGCCGACGAGGTGGCCGGCTACCTCTCCCTGCGGCAGTCCGCCCGGGTGGCACCGACGGTGGTGGCCCTGCGCAGCATGGCCGACGACGTCGTGGTCTCCGAGCTCGCCCGCTTCGACTCCCGGGTCGGCACGGCCCTCGACGCCGACGCTCGCGCCGAGGTCGAGCGCACCGTACGCCGCGTGGTCGACAAGCTCCTGCACGCGCCGACGGTCCGGGTGAAGGAGCTCGCCGCTGAGCCGGCCGGCCTGGCCTACGCCGACGCGCTGCACGCGCTGTTCGACCTCGACCCGGCGCGCTACCGCGAGGTGGTCATCGCGGACGTCCACATCGTCGAGACCCACACCCTGGGGGAGGCGCCCGCATGAGCGGCATCGCGCTTCGCCTCGGCACCCGCCGCAGTCCGCTGGCCCTGGCCCAGTCGGGGCTCGTGGCCGCCGCGGTCACGGCTGCGTCCGGCCGGCCGGTCGAGCTGGTCGAGATCACCACTCATGGCGACGTCAACCGTGAGCCGCTCGCCCAGATCGGCGGTACGGGCGTCTTCGTCTCAGCCCTGCGCGAGGCGCTGCTGGACGGCCGGATCGACTTCGCGGTGCACTCGCTCAAAGACCTGCCGACTGCGCCCGCTGACGAGCTGCTGCTGGCTGCGATCCCGAGGCGTGAAGACCCGCGGGACGCCCTGGTCGCCCGCGACGCCCTCGTTCTGGCCGACCTGCCGCGTGGGGCGCGGATCGGCACCGGCTCGCCGAGGCGGTCCGCCCAGCTCCGCGCGCTCGGGCGAGGCTTTGAGATCGTCGACATCCGAGGCAACGTCGACACCCGCGTCGCGTACGTGACGAGCGGCCGGCTGGACGCCGTCGTGCTGGCAGCCGCGGGTCTTCGACGGCTCGGTCGCCTCGACGTCGTCACCGAACTGCTCGACCCCGACGTGATGCTGCCCGCCCCCGGTCAGGGCGCGTTGGCGGTCGAGTGCCGTGCGGGCCTACCCGAGGTGATCGCGGCGCTGGCCACTTTGGACGACGCCGACACCCGAGTCGCCGTGACGGCCGAGCGGGCCGTGCTGGCTCGGCTCGAGGCCGGCTGCTCTGCACCGGTCGGCGTGCTGGCCGAAGTAACCGCGTGCGCTGGGGCCGAGCTGTTCGTCCGCGCTGTGGTCGGGGCTTCGAGCGAAGAGTCCGCGGACGTCTTCCGGTTGTCGTGCACCGGTTCGTCGAACGACGCAGTCGGTGTCGCGCACGCGCTCGCCGACCGGCTGCTTGCCGAGAGTGCCTACGGTTCGTTGGGAGAGCGGGTCACGTGAGCACGAAGTCAACGCCGGCCGAAGCGGGTCCCCCCGCCCGCAGCCGCAAGAAGACGGTCCCGATGGGCTGCGTCGCGTTCGTGGGCGCCGGCCCTGGCGACCCGCTGCTGCTGACCGTGCGGGCCCAGCAGCTGTTGGCCGCTGCCGACGTCGTGGTTCACGACGCGGACGTGCCGGCAGCCGTGCTGGCCGAAGTACGTCCAGGGGCCGAGCTGGTGGTCGTCGGCATCGGCGACGACGGCGCCCCGCTGGCGCACGCCGCGCGGGCCAGGCTGGTGATCGACGCGGCGAAGGCCGGTCGCACCGTCGTGCGTCTGTGCGAGGGCGACCCTGGCCTGTTCGGCGGCCTGGGCGAAGAAGCCGCAGCCTGCCACAAGGCGCACGTCCCATTCGAGGTCGTGCCGGGGGTGTCGTCCGTGACGGCCGTCCCCGCGTACGCCGGCATGCCACTCACCTCGAGCAAGCATCGCGAGGTCCGCGTCGTCGACGCGGCTCGCCCCGGGATCGACTGGTCGCAGCATGCGGCCTCCAACGTCACCCTGGTCCTGCTGCATGCCGTTGACGGGATCGCGGCCGTGGCTGAGGCTCTGGTGGCGGCCGGGCGAGCGCCCACCACCCCGGTAGCCCTCACCAGGGCAGGGACCACCACCTCGCAGCAGACAGTCGAGTCCACGCTCGCCGGGGTCGCGGCCGAAGTGCGCACCCATCGCTTCAGCGGGCCGGCCGTCGTGGTCGTCGGCGAGGTCGTCGGGTTGCGCGACAAGCTGTCCTGGTTCGAGAGCAAGCCGCTGTTCGGCTGGCGGGTGCTGGTCCCGCGCACCAAGGAGCAGGCCGGCGCACTCTCGGCCGGGTTGCGGGGCCATGGCGCCATCGCCGAGGAGGTTCCGACGATCTCTGTCGAGCCGCCGCGGACCCCGCAGCAGATGGACCGCGCGATCCAGGGCCTGGTGAGTGGTCGCTACCTCTGGGTCGCCTTCACCTCCGTCAACGCCGTGCGCGCGGTGGTCGAGAAGTTCGAGGAGTACGGCCTGGACGCCCGGGCGTTCGCCGGGGTCAAGGTCGCGGCGGTGGGCCAGCAGACGGCCGCGTCACTGCGGAAGTTCGGTGTCCATCCCGACCTCGTGCCGAGCGGCGAGCAGTCCAGCGCCGGTCTCGTTGCTGACTGGCCGCCGTACGACGACCTGCTCGACCCGATCGACCGGGTGTTCCTTCCGCGCGCCGACATCGCCACCGAGACGCTCGTGGCCGGGTTGGTCGAGCTGGGCTGGGAGGTCGATGACGTGACCGCCTACCGGACGGTGCGTGCGGCCCCACCCGCGCCGGAGATCCGCGAGGCGATCAAGGGTGGCGGCTTCGACGCGGTTGTCTTCACCTCGTCGTCCACGGTGCGCAACCTGATCGGGATCGCCGGCAAGCCGCACCCGACGACGGTGATCGCGTGCATCGGCCCGCAGACTGCGAAGACGGCGGAGGAGAACGGCCTTCGCGTGGACGTCCTCGCCGAGCACCCGTCGATGGCTGGTGTCGTCGAAGCGCTGGCCGAGTTCGGCGCGGCGCAGCGGATCGCCGCCCTGGAAGCCGGAGAACGCACCTGGCGACCGTCGGCCCGCCGATCCGGGTCGCGGCGCAAGGCGCGCTAACCGCGCTGGCTCGGTCTCAGAAGTGGTCGAGCGGCTCGAGGGACAAGACCGCGCGATGGGTGACCTCGCGGAGGTCTTGGCGCGCGGAGGGGAAGTAGAGCGGGCCGCCTCCGTCGGTGAGCAGTACGTACGCCTGGGCTACACCGTGCGCGGACACCGGAGCGGGCTGGAGCAGCCGCTCGATCAGGGCGTCCAACTCGTCGCTCGCATTCCGGATCGTGTCCGGTCGAAGCGTCACTGGGCCCATGCCGGGGCGGGGGATCGGTCGCAGCCCCTCGGCGAGCACCCGCTGAACGCAGAGGGCCAGCGACAGGCGGGTCTTGGGCCGGACGAGCACCCGAGCCCGGAGAGCCAGGCTGGTCGAGCTGTCAGGTGAGGCCCCGGCGGCGAGCGCGTGGTCGAGGCGGGTGGCGGTGAGCCGGGCGACCAGCCGGTCCCACCAGGTGACATCGCGGGGGACGACGCAGTCGTCGGCGTCGCGCAGCAGCACGAGCACGGGAACCTCCCCACGGGAACCGCTGCTCCCAGCGGCTCCCA
>Ga0302299_10001983_pt1 | contig 12426 bp, 13 predicted proteins | sample III_Fen_N3_4_FD_198795 | JGI IMG/M metagenome (GOLD analysis project Ga0302299, IMG submission 198795) | Peat permafrost microbial communities from Stordalen Mire near Abisko, Sweden - III_Fen_N3_4 | ecosystem: Environmental > Terrestrial > Soil > Wetlands > Permafrost | place: Sweden: Abisko... | reverse complement strand
GCCAAGGAGCAGCACTGCCTGTCCGTGACCGTGATCCACTCCGTTGGACCCGTTCTCCTCGACGCGTCGACCGAACTCGGTCAACGTGATGACTGTCACATCGGCGAGCTTGCTGCCGAGGTCGGTGGCGAACGCCGCGAGCGCCCCGGAGAACTCCGCCAGGTGATCGGGCAACCACCCTGTGTCAGGTTGGTTGCCCAGACCCATGTCGGCGTGCATGTCCCAGTCGCCGTAGTCGACCGCAGCCACCTGCAGACCGACCTGCGGACCTGCCTTGATCAGCCGCGCGACGTCGGTCAACGCCTTGCCCAGGTCCGTGTCGGGGTACGCCAGGTTGGGGTCGGTGATGTCCGGGACGTAGCCGGCGGTCTTCAACGCATCGGTGGTGGCCAGCGCATCCATCGTCGTGGTCACCGGAGCCGTCAGGCTGTGCGGTGCGCCGTCGTGCAGCGCGGAGAGGGCCGCCGACCAGCGGGCCCGCTCGGCCGAGTTGTCCGCGCCGCTGAGCTGGAAGTCGTCGACCGACCACATGGCCAGCTCCGGGCTCGGTCCGGTGAACATGTCGGCGGGCATTCCGCTGCCGATCTGGCAGCCCTGGAACGCGGTGCCCGGCGCACGCAGCCCCAGGGTTCGGTCGAGCCATCCGGTGCGCAGGCCACTGCCCGGTGCGGCCCGTTCCATCTCGGCCATGGCGTCGAAGTGGGAACGGCTCGGTGAGTCCTGCCCCACCGCGTGCACGAAGCCGAGCCGGCCGTCGTTCCACCACGGCATCAGCTTGACCATGGCCGGGTGCAACCCGAACATGCCGTCCAGGTTCAGCAAGGCGTTGGTCGGGATCCCGATCGTGGGGCGCTGCGTGAGGTAGTCGTTGTCGCCATGAGGCACGACGACGTTGAGCCCATCCATCCCGCCCCGCAGCGACAACACCACGAGCACGTCGCCGGTGTAGGGGGCCGAGGCGAACGCCAGGCGCGTGGACAGGCCCACCGACGTGAGGCCGGCCAGCGCACCGGTAGCCGTGGCGCCGGCCAGGAAGGCCCGTCGCGACATGCCCCCGGTGTCGTCGGGGCAGCCGCACTCCTTGGTGCCGGGGCGAAGGTCGGTCGGAGTCGTCATCGGATCACCGCAGCGCGTGGTAGGGAGTGTCGAGGATCAAGGCGACGAGGTAGGGCAGCCGCCACCCGGTGATCTGGGAGTCGACCGGGTCACTCGCCGAACGGTCGAGGAACGTGAGCACCGCGTGTCGGTGAGCCAGCGTCAGGTGCCGGAAGACCAGTCGGCTGGCCAACGCGTCGACGAACGCGCCGTAGGTGGCGGGCAGCTTCGTGGGGAGCAGCGTCAGGAGCTCGGGTTGCCGCAGGGTCGACGGCCACCAGTGCGCAGCCAGCGACAAGTGCGAGTTCCACCGGGCCAGGACGCCACCGGCGGACTGCCACGACGAGGCTTCGTCGGGGTATCCGTTCGGCTGCGGCCAGGACAGTGGCGTCTGACCGAGGTCCCCCGACATCCAGTACAGACCCTGCATGCCCTGAGTGCCGGACGCGTCGGGCTTGTACCCCAGGACGCGAAGGGTCGCCACCAAGTCCTCGAACGGGCGGCGCACCTTCTTACCGGTCGAGTTCAGGAATGAGGCGGAACCGATCAGCTCGCGCAGCACCGGGGCGATCGCCGTGCCGTGCGCCAGGTAGACGTCCGCAAGATGCTTGACGAGCCGAGGTGGCGGGACGTCGCTGACGAAGCGCTGGCAAAGCTTCGTGGCGATCCGCTGCGCGGTTGACGGGTGGTTCGCCAGGTAGCGCACGTAGGCCAGGCCCACGTCGTAGCCGCCGCTCCCGGTGGGGTTCGGTCGACGGAAGCCCATCACCTTGACCGGGCCGGTGTAGTGGTCCTCGGCGCTGTACAGGAACTGACCTGTGTCGTAGTCGGTCCCGAATCCGGTCATGATCAGCGCAGACTGGTACATGTCCTTCTCGTTGTAGCCGCCGTCAACACCGACGCTGTGCAGCTCGAGCAGCTCGCGGCCGTAGTTCTCGTTCGGCGCGTCCTTGGTCGACTCGTTGTTGTTCAGGTAGGCCAGCATGGCCGGGTGCGTGGCACTGGCCACGAGCATGTCTTCGAACCGACCGAGCGCGTGCTTGCGGATCACGACCCGGTCGTAGTGGTGCCGGCTGTCCCACACGCCGTCACTGGGGTTGGTCACGTTCAGATGGTTCGACCAGAAGTCGACCATCACCTCGAACAGCTGTCGTTTGCTCCAGGTGGCTCGGGAGATCGTGGCCTGACCGACCTGGAACATGAGGTCCCACGAGAAGGCGTCGATGGCCGCGCGCGCCTGCGGGATCGTCAGCAGCGTCTGCGGGTACCGCGTGGCGATGAGGTCGGTGCATGCCGAGTCGTCGATCGTGGCCGGAGCGAGCTGGTGGTCGAGCCATTTCTTGCGACCCATGCGCTTTAGCTCGGCCACCGACTGCGGGGTCGGACCGAAGGTCAGGCGGCGCAGCAGGTGCAGGTCGGGGTCGGTGGCCACCAGCGGACCGGGCTTCGACGTCGCGGCCGCGGCCGAAGTGGTCGCGAGCACTTGCGGGACCCCGGCACCGGCTCCGACGACGGCCAGCGCGCCAGCGGTTCGAAGGAGTTCCCGACGGGACCGGACTGCCATGACACCGCTTCGACCACCCAGATGGGCCACCTTGAGTAGTCATTCCAGAATCACCCAATCGGACCTACCGAGCCTTGACAGCGAAGAATCTGTCCGCATTGAGGCAACCTTCCGGGGACCCTCGGTCGTACCCGAGGTATGGGGAACTTCGTGCGGAGCTGCGTAAGGAGCTGCTGGCAGTGACGACCGACCGACCGGGGTTCGACGCGTTCGTCGCCGACCGGTCCGGACGTCTGCAGGCCACGGCCTACCTGTTGACCCGCGACGCCCACCTCGCCGAGGACCTCATGCAGACGGCCCTCACCAAGGCGTGGTTCGCCTGGAGCCGGATGGACGGCGACCCCGAGGCCTACGTGCGCGAGATCGTCTTCCACACCTATCTGACGTGGTGGCGGCGCAAGTGGCGCCAGGAGACTCCCACCGAGGAGATCCCCGAGCCGGGCTCGGCGTTCGCCGACGGTGGGTCCGCAGATGCGGCCGACGACCGCCGTGACCTGTGGTCGGCCCTCGGGCGGCTGCCGGCCCGTCAGCGAGCCGTGATCGTGCTGCGCTACTACGAGGACCTCACGGAGGCCGAGACCGCCCGGATCCTGGGCTGCACCGTGGGCACGGTCAAGAGCCAGGCCAGCAAGGCCTTGACGAAGCTGCGGATCGATCCCTCCCTGCGACCCGCGACGACCAGCGAAGGAGGCCGGTCATGACCCTCGGACCGGACCTGGACGACCTGCGAAGCACGTTGCGCGAGCAGGCGAGCGCGATGCCGGACAACGTCGACCGCGAACACGAGGTGCAGGACCGGGTGGCCCGGCACCGTCGCCGTCGGACCGTCGCTGGGTCGGTGACCGCCGTCGTCGTGGTCGCCGCCGCCTCGGTGCTCGCCGTCAACGTGCTGCCGACCAGCGACTCCAGCCCAGACGACCAACACCCGCCCGTCGGCAGCCACTCGGCCACGCCATCAGCGACGGAAGCGCTCCCCACCTACCTGCGCGGCGGCAAGCTCATCGCGTCGAAGGAGGCCGCCGATCCGCACGGGATCACGATGACCTTCACGGCGACGTCGCTGGAGTTCGGCTTCGTGGTGTCGTGCGGCAACCCCACACTGGCCAAGGAGTCCCGGCCCCCCCGCAGCGACTTCGCCTACCTCAGGGTCAACGGACGCGGCGTGAGCGGAACCAGCTGTGGCTCTTCGCTGGGCCTCGGCGGCGACGCGGACTTCGGTCGGGACGGGGTCGGCGCAGGCGCCAAGTACGGGGTCGTCGTCGGCCAGCCCGTGACGGTACGCCTGGCCTTCGGTAGCGGCGGCACTCACCCGGGGACCCAGTGGCGGATCGGCGTGTACCAGCGCGTCCCACTGGTCGACTACCCCTTCCCGTCTCGTCCGGACCGACTGCAGCCATTGGACATCGGACTTCGGTACCCGGGCCTTGGGCACCTGAAGGTCTGGACCACCCGAGGTTCCGGGGTTTGCTGCGGCGGCGCCAGCTTCCCGGTGCACCACGGGCTCACCTTCCGGACCGGGGCGGTGGTCCCCGGTGCCCTCCGCATGTACGTCGACGGTCACTTGGTGACGACGGCCTACTCGTGGACCTACGACCTGGAGCAGTTCGAAGCGTCGTTCACCCTGCAGGAACTGGGAATCCGCAGCGGCCAGTGGGTCAACGTCAGGGTCACGTGGGATCCCTTCACGACCGAGAGGGAAGTCCCCGGATCCGTGGCCTACCGGGTGTACGACAGCGCCGGCCCCCGCTGACCGCTCGGCCGCTCACCGCCGATTGGCGTCCTCGTGAGTCCGGCGAGCGGAGCCGGGTGCAAGACTCACGGTGCGGGCCAATGGACGTCAGAACAGCAGGCCGAGGCCGGGCAGCAGTTCGCGGCGGGTGGCCACCGACCCACCCGGCACGCGCAGCCGGAGCCAACCCGCCGACTCGTACGCGACCACCTCGCCGCCGTCGGGGCCGAGCAGCCCGAGTGACTGGGCGGCGTGTCCGGCGCGGACGGGGACCTCCGCCACGCAGGCACGCTGCCACACGTCCTCGGCGATCGCGTCGAGCCGCGCCCGGTCGGTGACGCCCTCGGCCCGTTCCCGGAAGAAGTGCTTGGCCTGTTCGACCGCTGCCCGCACCTGCGCCACGTCGGATCGGCCGCGCTCCGCCCAGCCCGAGCGGGGCGGCAACAACCCCACCCAGCTCGGCCCCGAGATCACGGGTGGCAGCTCGACGGACGACTCCTCCGACGTCAGGCGCTCGCGCAACCGCTGCGCCGACACCGTCAGGTCGAGCGTGGTCGGCTCCGCCAGGGCGACCGGGCGCAGGGCCACCACCTGGAACGGGGGCCCGCTCCAGGCGCCGAGAACGCTGCCCTGAGCCTGCAGCCGGATCGCGGCACGGGAGTCGAGGGCCAGCAGGCGATCCAGGTACGCCACGAGGCCGGACCCCTCGATCGGGTCGCGCAGGGTGATGCGGCTCATTCCGGGTCGGCGGCCACGAAAGGTTCCAGGGCCAGTCGTTCGTCGGCCGCCAGCCGCCGCGGGCGTCCGGCCGAGATGTCGAACGGCACCATCACCGTCGAGGCCGCCGCGTAGACCACCGCTGGATCGGACCTGGCCTCCTTGATCTCGTACCGGAGGGTGAACGATGCGTGCCCCAGCTGGGAGACCCACGTCTCGATCAGCACCGGCTCGGGACGAAACACCAACGGCCGTCGATAGTCGATCTCGTGGCGCGCCACCACCACGCCGGACGCCAGCTTCTGCGTCGCGTCACGCGCCGCATGGACGAACAACATGTCGACGCGTGCCTCTTCGAGGTAGGTCAGGAACGCGACGTTGTTGACATGCCCGTAGGCGTCCATGTCTGACCACCGCAGCGAGCACCAGTACGCGTGACGATGCGGTGCGGGCATCTGGTCAGCCGCGGGTGAGCTTGCGATACGTGGCACGGTGCGGGCGCGCGGCGTCGACGCCCAGGCGCTCCACCTTGTTCTTCTCGTAGCTGTCGAAGTTGCCCTCGAACCAGAACCACTGCGAGTCGCCCTCGTAGGCCAGGATGTGCGTGGCCACCTTGTCGAGGAAGTAGCGGTCGTGGCTGGTGATCACGGCGCAGCCGGGGAACTCCAGCAGCGCGTTCTCCAGACTCGACAAGGTCTCCACGTCGAGGTCGTTGGTGGGCTCGTCGAGGAGCAGAAGGTTTCCGCCGATCTTCAGGGTCAGTGCCAGGTTCAGCCGGTTGCGCTCGCCGCCGGACAGCACGCCCGCGGGCTTCTGCTGGTCGGGACCCTTGAACCCGAAGGCCGCCACGTACGCCCTGGAAGGAACCTCGACGTTGCCGACCTTGATGTAGTCCAGGCCGTCGGAGACGACCTCCCACACGTTCTTCTTCGGGTCGATCGAGCCGCGGTTCTGGTCGACGTAGGAGATCTTGACGGTCTCACCGACCTTGACCTCGCCGGCGTCGGGCTCCTCCTCGCCGATGAGCATCTTGAACAAGGTGGTCTTGCCCACGCCGTTCGGTCCGATGACACCGACGATTCCGTTGCGGGGCAACGAGAAGGACAGGTCGTCGATGAGCAGACGATCGCCGAACCCCTTCTCCAGACCGAACACCTCGACCACGGTTCCACCGAGCCGCGGGCCCGGGGGGATCTGGATCTCCTCGAAGTCGAGCTTGCGGTACTTGTCGGCCTCCGCGGCCATCTCCTCGTAACGCTGCAGTCGCGCCTTGCTCTTGGTCTGCCGCGCCTTGGCGTTGGAGCGCACCCACTCCAGCTCGTCCTCGAGGCGCCGTTTGCGCTTGGCGTCCTTGGCCCCCTCGACCTTCAAGCGCTGTGCCTTGGTCTCGAGGTATGTGGAGTAGTTGCCCTCGTACGGATACGCGCGCCCCCGGTCGAGCTCGAGGATCCACTGCGCCACGTGGTCCAGGAAGTACCGGTCGTGCGTGACGGCGACGATCGTGCCGGGGTACTTCTCGAGGTGCTGCTCCAGCCACTGCACGCTCTCGGCGTCGAGGTGGTTGGTCGGCTCGTCGAGCAGCAGCAGGTCAGGCTGCCGCAGAAGCAGCTTGCACAGAGCTACTCGGCGACGCTCGCCACCGGAGAGCGTGGTCACGTCCGAGTCCGGCGGCGGGCACCGCAGCGCGTCCATGGCCTGTTCCAGCTGGGAGTCGAGGTCCCAGGCGTTCCGGTGATCGAGGTGCTCCTGCAGCTCGCCCATCTCGGACAGCAGAGCGTCGTAGTCGGCCTCGGGATCGGCGAGCAGGGCCGACACCTCGTTGAACCGGTCGAGCATCGCCTTGGTCTCCGAGACACCCTCCTGCACGTTCTCCAGGACGGTCTTCGTGCCGTCGAGCTCGGGCTCCTGCAGCAGGATCCCGACGCTGTAGCCAGGAGTCAGCTGCGCGTCGCCGTTGGAGGGATGGTCGAGCCCGGCCATGATCCGCAGGACGCTGGACTTGCCCGCGCCGTTGGGACCGACGACGCCGATCTTCGCGCCCGGGTAGAACGCCAGGGTCACGTTGTCGAGGATCAACTTGTCGCCGTGAGCCTTGCGCGCCTTGTGCATGGTGTAGATGTACTCGGCCATGCGCGAAAGCCTAACCAGGCGAGGCGGTGGCCCCTAACCGGCCGCCGGCTGCGCCACCTCGTCATCCCCGTCGCCGGACGAGACCGGAGCGAAGGTGGCCACCCCGCCGCTCTCGTCGGTCTGCACACTGCGCCGCCGCCGCTGGAAGGACGACGTCCCGCGCGTCAGGTCGTGGCCCAAGGACGTGGCTTCGATCTCGTAGGCCGTCTCGGTGTGGCCGTCCTTCTCGTAGCTTCGGGACCGCAGACGACCCGTTGCCAGCACCGGGTCACCCTTCGCCAGTGATGCGACAGCGTTCTCGGCGAGCCCGCGCCAGCAGACCACGGTCACGTACGTGGGAGGGAGGTCGATCCACTCCCCCCGCACCTTGTCGAACCGCCGACCCGACGACGCGATCCGGAACCGGACCAGCGCAACGCCGCTGGTGGTCTGGATCCGTCGCACGTCGGTGGCGACGTTTCCGACTGCCGTCACGGTGATCTCGTTCATGGGGCCTCCCGAGGATGAGAACTCGAACCCTGCTGGCCGAGCTCTCGAGAAGGGCCGTGACGGGACCGGTCTGGGGATCGGACCGCCCGCGGCGAGCTCTGGGGAAGGCCCCACCAGCCGTGCGCCCGGATGCGTTCGGACCGCCTACGGTGAGCCCTGTTGGTCGATGGGGAACAAGCGGGAGTGCCGATGCTGCGAGATGTGCGGATCCTGATCCACAAGAAGCTGGTTCGGATTGTCAAGGAGGGCGCCGAATGGGGCACGGCATCGCTGCGGGACGACGTGCGGCGCCTGAGCGAACAGCTGACTGAGAACGAGGCGCGGGTCGAGTACCTGCGGCACCAGCTCCAGCACGTCGAGCGGCGCAACCTCTCACTGGCGGCAGACCGCCTGGCCGTCGACTCCTCCGCTGCTTGGGCGCTGGAGAACATGCCCCAGGCCCTCCGGTTCCCGGACAAGCTTGCGACGCTGCGGCACGCCATCGGCGAGGCTCCGACCAACGGGATGGCCTTGGAGTTCGGCGTCTACACCGGCGCCACGCTGCGAACGATCGTCGAAGACTTCGACGGGCGGGAGGTGTTCGGGTTCGACTCCTTCGAGGGGCTGCCCGAGAACTGGCGCACAGGGTTCCCCGCAGGCACCTTCGACGTCGACGGCATACCGACGGTCGTTGGCGCGGAAGTGGTGGTCGGCTGGTACCACGACGTTCTGCCGGGATTCCTGGACGAGCACTCCGGTCCAGTGACCTTCCTGCACGTGGACTGCGACCTGTACTCCTCGACCGTCACGGTGCTTGAGCACGTCGGACCGCGACTGGTGCCCGGCAGCGTGATCGTGTTCGACGAGTACTTCAACTACCCGGGCTGGCAAGACGGGGAGCATCTGGCCTGGCAGGAGTACGTCGCGAAGACGGGCACGAGCTTCACCTACCTCGGCTACACCCTCGAGGACGAGCAGGTGGCCGTGCAGATCGCAGCCCCACCCCGCTAGCCCACGGAGATTCACCGGCTGGGGAAGCAACCACGGGTTCGGCCCCTACACTCGACCCACCCTGACCCACATCGGGTCGCGGCAGGGTCATCCCGGGTTCCCCAGGGCATTCCGCAGGTCCCGCGCCCGTAGCTCAGCGGATAGAGCAGCTGCCTTCTAAGCAGTTGGTCGGAGGTTCGATCCCTCCCGGGCGCGCCTCGATCCCCCGAGATGCTGGATGGTTCGAGGTCACAGGCCGACCACAGGTCGAGACAAGCGATTCGTCAGCGAGCGCACGCAGGGTGTGCATCAGCGGTTCACCAGCGAGCCGCCTGACGAGAGGACCTCTCATGGACGAGACGACCGTGACGACGACCGGACGGATGCGCAAGCGGGCGGCCGCGGTGGGGTTGATCGCCGCCGGCGTCGTGGCCGGCGGCATCCTGGCCTCGACGGTGGGCGCTTCGGCGGCGACACCGCGGCCACGCTCAAGGCCGCCGCCCTGAAGGCCGTGCCCGGCGGCACCGTGTATCGCGTCGTGTCCGACGCCGGCGACGGCTCCTACGAGGCGCACATGACCAAGGCCGACGGATCCGTGGTGACCGTGAAGTTCGACAAATCCCTCGCCGTGACGACGGTCGAGCCCGGCATGGGCACCGGCGACCCGGCGATGCCCGGACAGCCCACCGGCTCGAGCCCGGCGACTACTGGCTGAGCCTGGTCGCGGAACTGCCCCGCGGCGAGTGATCGCACGCAGGGCAGTTCGCCGGCCTAGGGAAAGGGCACCGTGTGGCTGACCGGTCTGGCGTGGTGCTCAGCAGCTGCGGGACTGGCCACCGGCGTCCGCAGCGACCCGAATGGGACGCCTCGATGGTCGGATCTAGTCTCTCGATCGTGTGCACCGTGTTGTTCGCCTGGCAGTGGCGGCCCGACGTCCACTGGCTCGTGGCCGCCAACCGCGACGAGCTGCGGTCGCGCCCGAGCGAACCGCCCACCCTGCTCCAGACGGCACCTCCGATCTGGGGTGGACGCGATCAGCTCGCCGGCGGAACCTGGCTGGCCGTCGACCCGGCGGGTCGGCTGTGTGCCGTCACGAACCGACATCCCGGCGGCCACCTGCCCGAACGTGACCCGCGACGCCGATCGCGAGGTGATCTGCCGACTCGGGTCCTCGGTGCAACGTCGTCGGCCCACGTCCGCGACGTGCTGGCCGAGCTGCGACCCGAGCAGTACAACCCGGTCAACGTCTTGTTCCTTTCACCAGACCAGGCGCTGTGGGTGGGTCTCGACGACCAGGCCGGTCGACTCGAAGCATCGTTGACCCCCGGAGTGCACGTATTGACCGAGCAGGATCCCGACGACCCCGGGAGCGAGAAGACGGCTCGGCTGCTCGGTCTGGCCCGTGACGCGGCCGACCTGGCGGTTGACGCCGACGACCTGTTGGATCGCTTCCGGCAGATCCTGTGCTCCCACGACCGCGGGGCGGAGGAAAGTCCGCAGGGGGCCGCCTGCATCCATGAAGCCACGTTCGGCACCGTCTCGAGCGCCACGGTCGCCGCCACGGCCGACGCCGTGAGCTTCCACCACGCCGAGGGGCAGCCGTGTGTGACCCCCTATGTCCCGGTCTTCGGCCCGTCCAGGTTGGGACCAACGACCCTCCCGCGCTGAGCGGCCGGGCCGCACCGTGGAGGGGCACGCGAACCCGCTCCAGAAGTTCGTGCCTGCGCGGCCAAGAAAGGAACGTGAGGAGATGACTCCGGCGCGTCCCCCGATCGTGGTCGGCATCGATGGGTCCGACACCGCCCTGGCTGCGCTCGATTTCGCCCTGACCGAGGGCTCGAACCGTGGTCTTCCCGTGCACGTCGTCCATGCCTGGTCGGTCCCGATCCCACCCGTTCCCCTGGGTGGCGCCAGCGTGAACCCGTCGAATGACGAGGCTTTGCGTGACGTCGCCCAGCAGCTGCTCGACGAGGCGCTCGCGCATGCCACCAAGTTCGCGCCGGACGTCGAAGTCAGCGGTGAGTTGCGAACGTCAGCCCCGGCGACCGCGCTCTTGACGGCCTCGCACGACGCCCATATGGCCGTCGTCGGTTCGCGCGGCCACAGTGCAGTGGGCGAGGTGCTGCTCGGGTCGGTCAGCCTGCAGGTGGCCATGCACGCGCGATGCCCGGTGGTCGTGGTCCATGCGACTCCCGCGGGGTCGGCACCCGGACCCGAAGCCGGTCGAGTCGTCGTCGGCGTGGACGGCTCGCCGCTGTCGGCCGCGGCGTTGCGGGAGGCCTTCCGCGAAGCGTCGCTGCGCCGGACCGGCCTGACCGTGGTCCACGCGTGGACCGGGCTGGCCGGCTTCGACGTGCCTGGCGGCGAGGTGCATTGGGAGCAGCTGGCGCGCGACAGCGAGGACGAGGAGCTGCGGATGATGGCCGAGCAGCTGGCCGGGCTGCGTGAGGAGTTCCCTGATGTCGCCGTGCAGCAACGGCTGATCCAAGGGCGTCCGGCCCACGAGATCGCCGACGCTTCGCGGGGAGCTGAGCTCGTGGTCGTCGGCTCGCGCGGTCGCGGCGGATTCGTGAGCCTGTTGCTGGGCTCGGTCAGCCATGGCGTCCTGCATCGTGCCCACTGCCCAGTGATGGTGGTGAGGGAGTCGGCCCGATGAACGAAAGCCCGCTGTCGCCGAGCGAGCGTGACTCCCTGCTCAACGCGGCGATCGCCGCACCCAGCATCCACAACACCCAACCGTGGTTGTTCGCGGTGGCTGGCGACACGATCGACGTCTACGCCGACCCGCGCCGTCAGCTCACGGCGCAGGACCCGCAGGGTCGCGCGATGATCGTCAGCTGCGGCGCCGCGGTGCTCAACCTGCGCGTGGCCGCCGAGCATCTCGGGCATGCCACGCAGGTCGTGGTGCTCCCTGATGAGGCACACCCGGACTGGGTCGCCCGGATCGTCCTCGACGGCGTGCACGCGCATGCCGGCATGACCGGTGAGCTGTTCGCTGCGATCGCGGCCCGGCGCACCAACCGCGGTCCGTACGAGGATCGACCGATCCCCAGCCCGATGCTCGACGCACTGGTCGAGGCAGCGCGGGTGGAGGGAGCCGAGCTGCACCCGGTGAACTCCGCCGACGAGCGCGAGCGACTGGTGTCGCTGATGCATACGGCCGACTCGGACAGCTACGACGATCCAGATCTGCGGCGCGAGACCGAGCACTGGATCGGGGTCGACGGCGACCGCACCGACGGAGTGCCCAAGGGTGCGCTTGGACCCCTGCCCGCAGATCCGCACACGCCCTTTCGCGACCTGGAGCACGGCCAACCCGTGGTGGGTCGGACGGTCGCCCGGTTCGAGCAGGCGCCGACGCTTGCCGTCCTGACCACGCCTCGGGACAGCCGGCACGACTGGGTGACCGCCGGTCAGGCGCTGGAGCGGGTGCTTCTCGTGGCCACCATCGAAGGGCTCAGCGCGACGTTCGCCAACCAGCCGCTGGAACGACCGGCCCTGCGCTGGCTGGTCCGCGACCCCGACGAACCGATCGGCTTCCCGCAGATGATCATGCGTCTCGGGTACGGCCAACCCGTACCGCCGACCCCGCGACGCGACGTGTCCGAGGTCGTCGTCACGCACCAACCGTGACGTACCACGCCGCGAACTTGGGATAGTTCGGGCATGGCCACCAGCGGACCCGCTCGGATCGACGTCACGGTCCGACGAGCGGGGGACGAGGATGCCGCGG
>Ga0302299_10001982_pt1 | contig 12426 bp, 9 predicted proteins | sample III_Fen_N3_4_FD_198795 | JGI IMG/M metagenome (GOLD analysis project Ga0302299, IMG submission 198795) | Peat permafrost microbial communities from Stordalen Mire near Abisko, Sweden - III_Fen_N3_4 | ecosystem: Environmental > Terrestrial > Soil > Wetlands > Permafrost | place: Sweden: Abisko... | reverse complement strand
GATCGTCGCGATGGTGCTGATCGTCGTCATGTCGCGCTTCCCGCTGGTGCTGACGCACCAGTCCGGCGACGTCGTCATCGGGTTCGAGACCTGCTCGTTGGTCTTCCTCGTGCTCTCGGTGCCCCTGAACGAAGCCCTCGCGCTATGGGTGATCGGCACCACCATCGCCAACGCCACCTCGCGCAAGGCGTGGCGTTCGCGGGTCTTCAACATCGGCCTCACGATCCAAGGCGGCGCGCTGTTCGTCCTGATCGTCTGGCTGATCGGGCCCGAGAGGGGTCACCAGGGCCTCGAACTGCTCGCGGTCATGGTCGGCTGCTCGGTGTACTTCCTGTTCGACCTGCTCATGACCGCCGGCTCGCTGGCCCTCGAGGACGGCTGCTCGCTCAGCTCGGCGCTCCGCTGGCGCTCGGTGCCCCTGGGTCTGGCCTGCTTCGTGAGCGTCGACACCTTGGGCTATCTCGCGGCGCTGATGCAGCGCAGCCTGCCCGGCTGGACCCTCTTCCTGCTGCTCGTCCCGGTCGGGACGATCCTGGTCGCGGTCGCGTCGGTCAGTCGCACGAAGCTGGCACAGGGGCGGCTCAGCGGTCTGCTCGAGACCGCGACGAAGGCGCCGGACTGGACGAACGAGGCGCAGATCGAAGAGGCCTTGGTGACCCAGGCTGGACGCACGTTCCGCCACTCCGAGGCGTTCCTGCGATCGGAGCCGCCGGTACCCCCCGAGATCGGGGCACCACTCGAGGTCGACGGCCAACCGCCGCGCCACCTCGTAGTGCGAAGGATGACCAGCAGTCAGGCGTTCGACGACGACGATCAGGCGGCGGTGGAGGCGCTCGTCGCGATCGGCGTCTCAGCCCTGAACCGGCGGCAGCTGGCCGACGAGATGAGCTACCTCGCCCGGCACGACGTGCTCACAGGCTTGAACAACCGGGCCGTCTTCTCCGACCGGCTGACGCACGCCCTCGCGCGGCGGACACCCAAGCGCATGGTCGCCGTCCTCTACTGCGACCTCGACGGGTTCAAGGAGGTCAACGACCTGCTCGGGCACGAGGCGGGCGACCGTCTGCTCGTGCTGGTGGCCGACCGGGTGCGCAGCTGCCTGCGCCCCGAGGACACCGCCGCCCGGCTCGGTGGCGACGAGTTCGGGATCCTGTTGGACAGCATCAACCAGCAGGCCCAGGCCGAAGAGGTGGCGCAGCGCCTGCTGGACGCGCTGGTGCCGCCGTTCTACTCGTCGGGGCAGGAGATCCGGGTGCAGGCGAGCATCGGCGTCGCGTACGCCGACACCGAGCACCTGACCGCGGAACAGCTGCTCAACAGCGCCGACACCGCCATGTACGCAGCCAAGGCCCTCGGCAAGGGGCGCACCGAGCGGTTCGTCCCGTCGATGCGTGCGGACGACCTCATGCGGCTCGAGCTCGAGGCGGCCCTGCGCATCGCCGTCCGGGACGAGCAGATCCACGTGCACTACCAGCCGGTGATCGACCTCAACACCGGCGGCGTGGACGGCTTCGAGTCGCTGGCCCGATGGACCCACCCGACCCTCGGCGTGATCCCGCCGGACACGTTCATCCCGATCGCCGAACGCCTCGGCCTGATCCGCGCGCTGGGTCTGCAGATCCTCGAACGGTCGCATCTCGGCGCCCGGTTGCTCAGCGACCGGGCCGGGCGTCCGCTCCGGCTCGCGGTCAACCTCTCAGCCATGCAGGTCACGGACCCCGTGCTGGCGGAGCGGGTCCGTGACCTCGTCACGGAGTATCCGGAGGTCCCGCTGGTGCTCGAGCTGACCGAGGGCTTGCTGCTCGGGGACGACGGCCCGACGATCACCGCCCTGCACCGGCTCCGCGCCTGCGGAGCACAGCTCGCGGTCGACGACTTCGGCACGGGCTACTCGTCGGTCGGGTACCTCCACCGGCTGCCGGTCGACATCTTGAAGATCGACAAACTGTTCGTCCGCGAGCTGCACGACCCGCGCTCGTTGGCGCTGATGCAGGGCGTCGTGGCGATGGCTCGAGCAATGCACCTCACGGTAACGACTGAAGGCGTCGAGGACTGGGAGAGCGCGGAAGCGGTACGCGACCTCGGGTGCGACCTGGCGCAGGGGTACCTGTTCAGCCACCCGGTCGAGCTGTCGGCCGCGCTGGAGATCGCCGCTCGCGGCTGCGTCGACCTGGCCTACCTGGCGAGGGCTTAACCCGATCAGCCTCAGGACTTAGGTCCCTGGACTCCGCGAACGTCCGACGATGTGGTGGGCTGGGTTCTACCAGCAGCCGGCGACCCGGAGGTTCCCATGACAACTCGACCGCTTCGCCGCGCAGGCGTGGTCCTGGCGACGACCCTCGCCGTGGTGGCCCCGCTGGCGCTCCTGTCCGCACCGGCCCAGGCGGCGGCTCCCCCTCGCTCGTTCAGCTGCTCCGGCGGCCTCGGTGAGGCCCATACGGTCCGGCTGGTGTCAGGGCTGCTGACGAGTGCGGGGATCCCGTACCAGGTGATCGTGGCGCTGCCCGGGCCGGGCGCGATCGTGTCGAGCCGCACCGGCAAGGCCGCGCTCGTGGGTCCGTCCTGGCTGCACGCGGGCTACACCGAGTGGGACGTCACGGGGCACGCCCAGAACGGCGACCTCTATCACCTGAACCTCCCGCCGGTCTTTCCCGGTGCCGGCGGGTTCGTCGACGCCGACCTCGACATCGAGTTCGCGGGCGGGGCGAACGGCAGCTGGCAGATCCCGATGTTCGACTGCACCGTGACCGGCGGTCCGGCCAGGTTGTCGACGCCGAACGGCCCTCGCACGTTCACCTGCACCGGTGGCCTCGGCGAGGCGTTCACCGTCCGCACGGTCACCGGCCAGCTGACCCAGCTGAACCGTCCGCTCCAGGTCTCGGTCACCCAGACCGAGACCGGCGTCGTCGAATCGACCCGGGCGAAGCTGGCCGCCCTGATCGGTCCGTCGTGGCTGCATGCGGGCTACACCGAGTGGGACGTGACCGGGCACAACCCGAACGGTGACCTCTTCCACCTCAACGTCCCGCCGGTGCTGCCGCCGATCGGCGGCTACTTCGATGCTGACCTCGACATCGAATTCGCGGGCGGTGCCAACGGGAGCTGGCAGATCCCGATGTTCGACTGCACGGTGGCCTAGGCGCCGACAACCCCGGCGAGCTGCCCGACCAGTGCGGTCACCGCCATGGCTGCGGTGCCACCAAGGACGACCCGAAGCATGGGCTTGCGCCAGGACGTCCCGGCCGCCCGAGCGCCGAGGAAACCGGCCACGGCGAGCCCGACGATCGTCACGGCGGCGATGAGCATGATGCGTACGTTGCCGCTGACCGCGCCGATCATGCCGAGGAACGGGACGAGGCCGCCTGCGGTGAAGCTGGCCGCGGACGCGAGGGCGGCCTGCACCGGGCGAGCCTGGTTGGACGCGCTGTGGCCCAGCTCGTCACGGGCGTGGACGGCCACCAAGGTGTCGAGGTCACCCTTGCTCAGCTCGCGCCCGACCTGCTCGGCCAGGGCGCGCGGCAGTCCTCGGTCCTCGTAGATCTGGATGAGCTCCTCGAGCTCGGCGTCCGGGTCGGCGATCAGCTCGCGCCGCTCGCGATCGAGGTCGGCGTTCTCGACGTCGGTCTGCGAGCTGACCGACACCCACTCGCCGGCCGCCATCGCCATCGCACCGGCGGCCAGCCCGGCAACACCAGCGGTGAGGACGGCACCACCGTGCGCATTGCTCGCAGTCGCGACGCCGACCATCAAGCTCGAGGTCGAGACGAGTCCGTCGTTGGCTCCGAGGACGGCAGCGCGAAGCCAGCCTGCGCGGTGACCCAGGTGACCCTCGGGGTGGGGGGAGAAGATCTTCATGAGGCTCATACTCGGGCGACCTTTCGGGACTTCGAAGTGCGCACTCCGGCTCGGCTGCGGAGGTCGTCGTGGTGATCCAGCGCCTGCTCGACGAGCGAGATCACGTGCGGGTCGTCGACGACGTACACGTGGCGCTTGCCCTCGGACCGCACCGACACGAGCCCCGCCTGGCGCAGTCGGGCGAGGTGCTGGCTTGCGGTGGTGACGGTGGTGCCCGCGGAGTCCGCCAAGGTGCTGACGTCGGCCTCGCCCCGGGCCAGCAGCCAGAGCAACCGCACGCGCACCGGAGAGGCGAGGATGGCGAAGGTGTCGGCCGCGTCGTCGAACAGGACCGCTGGAGGCTGCACTGTGGGCACCTCTGCATCGTGTCATCGTTCTGTCATGTGCGCAAACGACAGAACGACGCAGATCTACGCCTTCAGCGAGCGCAGACCACCACGCGCCCAGGCGAGCCCGCTGACGAGGGCATCGACCACCGCGCCGGCAGCGATCCCGACGAACACGGCCGCGAGGAAGCCCGGCCAGCCTCCGAACGGCTTACCGTCGTACAACGCCTGGTATGCCAAGAACGCAGCCGATGCGAACGCGACCACAGCGCCGGAGAACGTGACCAGCAGCCAGGCGACGGCCCCGGCCGCCACCGGGACGTACTCGTGGGTGATCGCGAACGTGGTCGCCGTCAGTCCGCCCCTGGCCCACCGCTGAGCCCTAGCGAGAAGTCGGATGTCGTCCGGTGCGACGCGCTCAGGCAGCAGGTCGGCGAAGGCGTTGTCGACTCGTGTCCGCATCGGACCGTCGAGCTGGTCGTCCAGCCAGATCCCCCGCTTGGCTCCGACCGTGGCCAGGAACCGATGCGCGTCGCGGGCGTCCGCCCCGCGGGCGACCGAGGTGACGCCAGGCGAGGTGGCTGCGTCGAACAGCTCACGGATGGCCCGGCCCAGGGCGTCGTCGGCCGCCGCGAGCTGCAGCTGATCGGGGAACTCCGCCCGGTGGGCCAGGCGGTGGCTCCAGTGCATGTGCCTCAGCAGGACCTCGAGCTCGGTGCGCCATGCGGCCAGGGTCGCCGTCAGCCCGATGGCCGCATCCGTGATTCGCGTCGCCTCTTTGACCTGCAGCGGTGGCCGGGTCGTGCCGACGCGCAACAGCTTGCGCGCCACCTCCACGACCTCCGGATCGCCGAGAGTCGGCAGCGTGAGGTCAAGGAACTCCCCCAGGTCGGTCAGGGCACGCTCGAGCTCGTCGAGCGCCGGCACGAACCTCCGCTGGAGGTTGTCCGTGTCGGCCAGGACGTCCACCACGTCGACGCACACCGACGCGTAGGCGGGATCGGTCACGTCGACGGTGGCCACGGTGCGGAAGTACGCACGCCCCGCAACCTTCGCGCCGTCCTGCCACAGCTGCACGGACTGCGTGGTCGGCGCCGGGAACCGCCGCAGGAGCTCCGGGCTCAACGCCTCGGCAGCCTGGCCGTACCGCCGAGGAACGCGCCGCCGGGCCTGCCACAACCGCAGGCGGTAGCGCCACTTCCCGGTCATGACGCGCAGCACGAGCGCGACCAGCACGCCGGCGAACACGCCCACCAGAAGCACCCACACGGCGTCGGCCACGACGAGAGTCACGGGGATGCTCCCGTGGTCTCCGCCCAGCTCGAGCGTGCCGTGGTAAGTGCCCGGTGGCACGGCTCCACTGACCGTGAGCGGCGCACTGAGCCCGCCGTCGACAGCCTGCTGCGGGACCGTGACAGCGACCGTCGTCTGCCGCACGCCGTCGACCACGAGGATGCTGCGCGGGCCGATCGGCGTCGGGGTGCCCGAGTAACGCAGCCACAGCCGCGCATCAGCGAGCGAGACGGATTTGGCCCAAGGGTTCGCCCTGGTCGCGTGAAGTGTGATCTCACCGAACGTGCCGAGCAGCGTCGGACCACCACCGGGTACGAGAGACACGTCGATCGCGGCCGAGCCCACCCCCGGTGCAACCGCGGTGACGCGGACCGAGAACGCCGACGTGGGGCCGCTGCTCGACGCACCCGAGGAACCGCTCAGGGTGACCGGAGCGCAGGCCCCGGCGCCGATCGGCTCGGCCGGGAGCCGAGCTGCAACGAGGTCGGTGACCGGCACGGTCGCGGAGCCCAGTAAGACCGCGGGCCCGACGACGATCAGCCCAGGGGACACCGCCGCCAGCGTGGAGTTGCACAGAGTGAGGACCGGGGCCGGCTCGGGCAGGGGCCAGGTCAGCTGCACCGGACTCGACTCGGCGAACGTGAGCCCCGGCGCCGTGGCGAGGGCAGCCCCGATGCCGCCAGGCAGGAGCAGAGCGCCGCCGAGGCCGACCAGCAGGGCGATCGTCCGGGCGCGCGTCGTCCGCTTGGCGCCCCTCACGAGGCGCCTCCCACCGACGAACCCGCGAGGTTCCCCGCTGTGCACCTGGCTGGGGACCCCGTCACCAGTCCGATCGGGACCCGGTACGGGTACTCGCGAGCACCGCGCACGACGAGGTCGACCTGACCACTCCGATCGGTGAGATCACCCTGGGTCCGGCAGTCGGCACTCGTCCAGCTCGTCGAAACTGAGAACCTGCCTTGCGCATCCACCTGACCCGTCGCCTCGCCGTAGCGGTCTGCCGGCCCGCCGTCGTAGTACGACGAAGGCGACGCCAACCAGACATGCATCGAGTCGGTCGGCACGGCCGGGCCGGATCCGTTCGGCTGGGCCAGCTGGCCGGTCGTGTTCGCAGTGAACACCGACCCTGTCGCGGCCGCCAGGACTGTCACGTCGACACCCCTGACGGAAGGCCGCATCGAGCCGGCGCAAGCCTGCTTAGCCAGCTCGAACCCCCGAGCGGTGTCCTGCTCCGGCAGCTCGACGACGACCGAGCGATCTTCAGTGGTCTGCCCGCCGGAGCGGAGACCCTGGTAGCCCGACAGACTGAAGACCTGGCTGCCCGCGGCGAAGTCTGAGGGCAGTCCGCAGTCACCCACGACGAGGGTGGTGCGGACCTCGTTCCGGCTGTGCGGCGGCAAGGCGACAGCCCCCATCCCCGCCGGCTCGGTGCCACCCTGGACGGTCATCGGGCTCATCTCCATCGAGGACGAGCCCGCACCGTCGAGGACATACGGGACGTCTGTGGGGTTCTGGATCGCCCACACCAGATGAACGATCGGCAGTACCGGATCGAGGGTCTCCGCCACCCCTGACACAACCAGCGGATGGGCCGCCGCGTATTGCGCGCACGGCGCCGCTACCGCCTGCACGACCCACGGCTCGACCTGCTCGTCGACCGGTACCGAGACGTCACGTGTGCGCCCGTCGCGAACGAGCCGGAAGGAGGCGCGGACGCCGGCCAGACCGGACCAGCGCTGGCAGTCGACGCTGCTCGTCGCCTCGACGTCGCTCTCGTCGGGTGCTCGAAGCTCGCTCACCTGCTGAGTCGCCGGGTGTACCCCGCCGCCAGACAACCCCAGGAAGTCGATCGTCTCGCCGGCCCGGTCCGTCGCCCGGACGGTCAGCACCAGGACGACCGGCAGCGCGCCCCGCAGCACTCCGAGGTCCGCCAGGTCGCCGAAGGCGGCGTTGACGCCGGTCGCGCGCACGGTGAGCTGCGGGACCGGCAGCGGCGACGGATGGGCGCGGACGTACGCGTTGCCGCCCGCGCCCACGAGCAGCACCAAGGCGGCAGTCCCGAGAGCGGCACGGCGGTGCTTCCGCGCCGATCGGGACATCGCGCCGAGGGCACGTTCGCCGTGGCCGAGCTCGTCTCCGCCGCCGGCCAGGAGGTCGAGGCCGGGCCCGTCCCCGAGGTCCATGACCCCAGTGTGCCGGAACACTCCCAGGCTCAACCGGGCGTCGTCTCAGCAATATCTCAGGGTCTTGGGTCACCGTGAGGTATCAGCGCGTCGGGATCCGCCCGCGCACCGATCGCAGGAGGCCGCGTGAACACCGCTCAGGCGCAGGCACCGCGTACGAAGCGGCCGGCCCTGGCACCTCCGCGCACCCCCTCGCCCACCAGCACCCTGGTGACGCCGCAACGGGTTCTCGCCGCGATCTACGCAGGCGCGGTCGCGGTCACCTTCTTGTGGTGGCACAACACACCCGACACCCTGCACACTCTGAGCGACTGGCTGGTCAACGCCGGCCGCATCACCGGGCTCCTGGGCGGATACGCCGCAGTCGTCCTGCTGATCCTCATGGCTCGCCTGCCGGTGCTCGAGCGGGTGGTCGGCGCCGACCGGCTGGCCCGCTGGCACGCCATGGGCGGCCGCTACACGGTGTCGCTGCTGACCGCGCACGCCCTGCTGATCCTCTGGGGCTACGCCCTGATGTCCGACCGGTCGATCCCCGGCGAGACGGCCGACCTGCTGACCCAGTACCCCGACGTGCTCATGGCCACGGTCGGTCTCGGCCTGTTCATCATGATCGGCGCGGTCTCGGCTCGGGCGGCGCGCAAGCGGATGGCGTACGAGACCTGGTACTACCTGCACCTGTACACCTATCTCGCCATCGCGCTCTCGTTCGCGCACCAGTTCGCGACCGGCGCCGAGTTCATGTACAGCCTGCCCGCGCGAATCCTCTGGTCCGCGATGTACCTGATCGCGGCCGTGGCCCTGCTCTGGAACCGGTTCATCGTGCCGATCCGTGGCTACTTCCGGCACCAGATGCGAGTCACCCATGTGATCAAGGAGGGGCCTGACACCATCTCGATCGTGGTGCAGGGCAAGCACCTCGACGAGCTCGGCGCTGAGTCGGGCCACTTCTTCCGGTGGCGCTTCTTCAACAGTGCCCACTGGTGGCAGTCCCACCCGTACTCGCTCTCCGCCCCTCCGCACCCGAGGGCGCTGCGCATCACGGTCAAGGCGCTCGGTGACCACTCCAGCGACTTGCAGGATCTCAAGCCCGGGACCCGCGTCCTCGCCGAAGGTCCGTACGGCGCGTTCACAGCCGCGCGACGCAGCCGCCAGCGCGTGCTGCTCATCGGCGGCGGGATCGGTATCACCCCGCTGCGCGCGCTGTTCGAGACCTTGCCCGGCAAGCCCGGCCACATCACGCTCATCTACCGCGCCAACACCGAGGGCGATCTGGTGCTGCGGTCCGAGCTCGAGCGGATCGCCCGCGAGCGCGGCGCCAAGCTGCACTACGTCCTCGGCCTTCCGGGCAGCAAGACCGATGCCATTCGCGCCGACCGGCTCGCTGCCCTCGTGCCGGGTCTGGCCCAGCACGAGGTGTACATGTGCGGGCCGCCCGGGTTGACCCGCGCCGCTACCGCAGCGCTGCTGGCGGCGAAGGTCCCGGCCAAGCACATCCACAACGAAGAGTTTGCGTTCTAAGGGAGATCGAGAGATGCGCCGCGTTCTGTTCGCCGTCGTCAGTACCGTCGTAGGGCTGGTCGCCCTCCTCGGTTTCAAGACCCATGCCCCAGAGGCGCTGGCGCTCGGCGGCACGGGTACCACCGGCGGCACGGGTTCGACCGGCGGGACGACCACCACGACCCCGAAGACGACCGCGTCCGCCGCGCCCAGCACTGCCGCAACCAAGGCAGCGTCTGGCACCAGGACGCTCACCGGCTCGTCGATCGACACCCGCTACGGCGCCGTCCAGGTCGAGATCAAGGTCAGTGGCAAGACGATCACCGAGGTCAACGCGGTGGCGCTGCCCGACCGGGACGGGCACTCCGCCCAGATCAGCCAGTACTGCGCGCCGATCCTGTCCCAGGAGGCGATGTCAGCGCAGAGCGCCCAGATCCAGATGATCTCCGGTGCCACGTTCACCAGCGACGGGTACATCCAGTCGCTGCAGTCGGCGATCGACCAGATCTGAGCCCCGCCATGGAGCCAGTCGTACGCCACGTCGAGCCCGTCATGGGGACGGTGTTCAGCTTCGACCTGCGCCCACGGACCGACCAGCGCAGCTCGGTCGACGAAGCGATCCGCAAGGCGGTGGCCTGGCTGAACTGGGTGGACTCCACGTTCAGCACCTACCGGCCCGACTCGCAGATCAGTCGGCTGGGACGCGGCGAGCTCCGGATCGAGGCCTGCGACCCTCGCGTCGCCGAGGTGCTGGAGCTGTGCGAGGTCGAGCACGAGGCCAGTGGCGGGTACTTCAGCAGCATCGTGGCTGGGCGGCTCGACCCGTCCGGCCTGGTCAAGGGTTGGAGCATCGAGCTCGCCTCCCGGCTGCTCACCGCACACGGGATCACCGACCATGCCGTCAACGGTGGCGGCGACGTCCGGGTCGCCGGCCGACCCACTCCCGACACCGAATGGCAGATCGGTGTCGCGCACCCGTTGCAGCCCGGCGCGCTGACCAGCGTGGTCTCCGGCACCGACTTCGCCGTTGCCACGTCCGGCACAGCCGAGCGGGGGGCGCACGTGCTCGACCCGTTCACCGGCTTGCCGCCCACCGGTCTGGCGAGCGTCACCGTCGTCGGCGCCGACATGACCCGGGTCGACTGCGTGGCCACTGCGGCGTTCGCGATGGGTGAGCAGGCTCAGCCGTGGCTCGAGCAGCTCGACGGTTTCGAGGCGTATGCGGTCACCGACACGGGGATGGCCTGGTGGACCTCCGGCTACCCGGCGTACGGCAGCGTGCCCTCCGAACTCGCCACAAGCTAGGCGAGGGGGTGGAGGGGGAAGGCGGGCAGGTTGCGCACCACCATCCAAGCGACACCCAGCACGACCAGCCCGATCGCGAAGGCCCGCCCAGGAATGCGGTCGAACGTCCGCTCCGCAGAGCTTGGCCACCAGGGCCGGAGCAGAAGCAGACCCAGCAGCGGCAAGGCCAGCATCAGCACCAGATTGGCGTGGGCAGCTGCGGCCCACTGCCCGTGCAGCAGGTCATGCACCATCCGAAGGCCGCCGCAGAACGGGCAGTCCAGCCCGGTCACCAGCTTCGTCGGGCAGCGCGGCATCAGCGCGGCCGGGTCGTTGGGGTCGTTGACCGCGAGGTAGGCACAGCCAGCGACGACCAGCCCCACCGGCACGAGGACCGAGGCCGGTACGCGCAGCCCGCGCCGTTCGCCACGCGTCGTCGACGTCCCCGTCATCCCTCCACCACCTGCCCCTCGACCAGCTCGAGCCGACGATCCGTCGTGACGGTACTCAGCATCCGCCGGTCGTGGGTCACCAGCAACAACGTGCCGGAGAACGACTCCAACGCCTGCTCGAGCTGTTCGATGGCGGGCAGGTCGAGGTGGTTCGTCGGCTCGTCGAGGACGAGCAGGTTCACCCCTCGTGCCTGGAGCAGGGCCAGTGCGGCACGGGTCCGCTCTCCCGGCGACAAGGTCGCGGCGGACCGCACGACGTGGGCCGACTTGAGCCCGAACTTGGCCAGCAGCGTGCGCACCTCGGCGTCCGGCCAGTCCGGGACCTCGGCCCCGAACACCCGCGCGAGTGGCTCGTCGCCGAGGAAGAGTGCGCGCGCCTGGTCGACCTCACCCACCAGGACGCCGGCGCCCAGGGCGACCGACCCGGAGTCAGGCGTGAGCCGGCCGAGGAGCAACCCCAGCAGGGTGGACTTCCCGGAGCCGTTGGCGCCCAAGAGGGCGATCCGCTCAGCCCAGCCGATCTGCAGGTCGACCGGACCGAGAGTGAAGTCGCCTCGCCGCACGACCGCTTGGTTGGCTACGGCGACCATCGCGCCGGCCCGGGGCGCGGCCGCGATCTCCATCCGCAGCTCCCACTCCTTGCGCGGCTCGTCGACCACGTCCAAGCGCTCGATCAGGCGGTCCGTCTGCCGCGCCTTGGCCGCCTGCTTCTCAGTGCCTTCGGCGCGGAACTTGCGGCCGATCTTGTCGTTGTCCGGGGCCTTGCGGCGCGCGTTCTTGACCCCCTTCTCCATCCAGGCGCGCTGCATGTGGGCCCGCGCCTCGAGATCACCCTTGCGGTCCGCGTAATCGTCGTACGCCTCGCGCGCGTGCCGGCGCAGCACCTCGCGCTCGTCGAGGTACGCCTGGTACCCGCCGCCGAAGACGTTGACCTGCTGCTGGGCCAGGTCGAGCTCGACCACGCGCGTCACGGTGCGGGCCAGGAACTCGCGGTCGTGGCTCACCACCACCGTTGGACCGCGCAGCCCCTGGACGAACCGCTCGAGCCGCGCCAGCCCGTCGAGGTCGAGATCGTTGGTGGGCTCGTCGAGCAGGAAGATGTCGTAGCGGCTGAGCAGCAACGAGGCCAGCCCCACTCGGGCCGCCTGCCCGCCGGACAGGCTCAGCATCTGCTGGTCGAGGTCGACCCGCAGCCCGAGCTCGACGGCGACCGCGGCCGCCCGCTCGTCCAGATCCGCGCCACCAAGCGCGAGCCAGCGGTCGAGCGTGTCTCCGTACACCTCGCCCGCCGACTCGGGGGCGTCAGGAGCGGCCAGCGCGTCAGCCGCGGCATCCATCGCTGACGACGCCGCCGCGACGCCAGTCCGCCGGGAGAGGAAGGCCCGCACGGTCTCGCCCGGGTGCCGTTCTGGCTCCTGGGGCAGGTGCCCGACGGTCGCGGAGTGAGGCGAGAGGACGACGGTGCCGTGCTCGGGGTGCTCAAGGCCGGCCAGGAGGTAGAGCAGCGTCGACTTGCCAGCACCGTTGGGGCCGACG
>Ga0302299_10001981_pt1 | contig 12428 bp, 10 predicted proteins | sample III_Fen_N3_4_FD_198795 | JGI IMG/M metagenome (GOLD analysis project Ga0302299, IMG submission 198795) | Peat permafrost microbial communities from Stordalen Mire near Abisko, Sweden - III_Fen_N3_4 | ecosystem: Environmental > Terrestrial > Soil > Wetlands > Permafrost | place: Sweden: Abisko... | reverse complement strand
GACCCGACGCGGTCGTGGGCGGCGCGGTCACGGCGGCGCGGTCCCGTCCGCGACGCGGAGGTCGGCGCGGAGCTTCACCGCCGCTCCGAGGGCGACCAGGAGGAGACCGAGTGGGACGACGATGGTGAGGAGCGGCTCGCGGCCGTACGCGCGCTCACGGACCCACCAGAGGTCGAGCCGGGGGATCGGAGCAGGGTCGAGCAGATCGGGTGATGCGCCGACGTACGGGTCGCGTCCTTCGACCGAGCGTCCCAACGCGCGGAGCCCGTCGACGGCCTCGAAGCGGCCGATGTCGTTGAGCACCAGGACGCCCTTCCCGTGCTTCGTGTAGTTCACCGCTCGATAGTCGGCCAGGACACCGGACAGCTGAACCACGAGGCCGACGACGGCGAGCACCACCACCGCGACGGAGACGGCCCGCGCGAGCTGGTGGCGGACGAGGTCGCGCACGACGTAGGCGAGCGGCACCAGCGCCAGGGCGGTGACGGGGATGGTGTGCCGGGCGGCCCAGGCGTCGTCGCCGCTCCAGTCGGCGAGGGGGGCGTGCACGACGAGCGCCGTCAGGATCGTCAGCAGCAGGGTGAGCCCGAGCACCCGGTGCTCCCGCACGAACCGCGGCCAGCCCACGAGGGCGATCAGGAGCAGGGGGGTGTAGAAGAGCATGCCCTTCCCGGGGAAGAGCGTCTGGCCGAGCAGCCCGTCGACGAGCGGCGTGGTGAGCTTCAGGAGCGGGTCGTGGAGGTTGCCGTTGTCCGTCGGTGATCCGAAGCGCAGCCAGTTGTACCAACCGTTCACGGCGAGCGCGGTGACCAGGGGGATGCCCCAGGCGAGCGCGGAGCGGACCGCCGACCCGAGCGTCCGGCGTTGCCGCCACAGCGCCACCACCACGGGGATGCTCAGCGCCGGCACCAGCGCGACGGTGTCCGATCGGACGACGATCGCGGCGCCGAGGGCCGCGCCGGCCACCCACAGCTGGCGTGTCGGCGCGTCGGGGGCGCGTTCGAAGCGGACGAGGCCGAGCACCGCCACCAGGATGAAGAGGGCATCGGCCGTGGCATCGAAGGAGATGTGCGAGTACACCCACAGCACCGACGTGAAGCCCACCAGCAGGGTGGTGAGGACGGCAACCCGTCGGTCGAAGCCGAGTCCCGTCAGGACCTCGGCGAAGACGAGGAGCAGCACCGCACCGAGCACCGGATTGAGGAAGGAGGCGAGAAGCTCGAGCCGCGGGGTCGGCACCGCGGCGTCGCGCACGGCGGAGCACAGGGTGGTGTGGGGCGGCCAGCACGCCTGGCCGGTGACCACCCGAACGGTCCCGGGCACGAGCGTGAGGGGCAGGTAGAGCAACGACTCACCGAGGTCGTGCGCGGCGTAGTTCCGCCCGCCTCGACCCGGCGTGGTCCCGCCGCCGTGAGCGGCGGTCATGTAGGAGGCCACCCCGTGCCCGGCGCGCAGCGAGGCCGCCACGCTCAGCTCCTGCTCCGCGTCGATGGTCTGGATGTGACCCGAGGCCGTGAACGCGAAGACCGCGAGGAACAGGACCAGGAGCCACCGCCGCCAGTGGCCGCGGCGGCCGGTTGCCGGTGGACCTCCGGTGATGTCCTCGTGCAAGGGTCGAACAGTACCGGTGGGGCGGCTGCCGGTCGGGAACCTCGGGTGAGGGATCCGATGCGCTCAGACGGGTGCGGGCCGGTCCTGGCGCTCGTACCCGTCTGCGTGTCGGGCGGCCGTCCGCGCCGGCGTCCGGAGCGCAGCCCTGAGCCGGAGCGCCGCGAACACGCCGAGCGAGGCAAGTGCCACGGCAACGAGGAGGGAGAGGTAGGCACCGGGGCTGCCGCCCTGTGGCCGGGCCCACCACAGGTCGACAGGCGCCGTGACCGTGCGGCCCGCGAGCGCCGTGCCGACGCGGGGGTAGACCTGTCCGCCCGTGAGGGCCCGGCCCAGGGCCTGGGCGCCGAGCCAGGACTGCGAGCTCCCCATGTCGTTCATCACCGAGGTGGTGAGGCCCTCGTTGATCGACTCGTAGTCGATCAACACGCCGGTCAACTGGATGAGCAGACCGGCCACCGCGAGCACGATCAGCGCCACCTCGACGACCCGGTCGGCGCGGCGTCGCAGCACATCGCGCACCACATAGGCGAGCGGCAGGAGGCAGAAGGCCGTGATCTGCACGGTGTGCCGCGAGCCCCAGGCCACGTCACCGCTCCAGTCGAACAGCACCGCATGGGTCACGAGGCACACGACCGACGTCGCGCCGACCGTGTAGGCGAGCAGCCGGTGCGAGCGGATGAACCTCGGCCAGCCCATCAGGGCGAGGAGGAGCAACGGCGTGGTGAAGAGCATGCCCTTCCCGGGCGACAGGATCTGTCCGACGAGGCCCGTGAGCACCGGTGTGACGGGTGCGAGCAGGGGTGAGCTGAGGTTGCCGTTGTTGCTCGGGCCGCCGAACCGGAACCAGTTGTACCCGGCGTTCACGGCCGGCCCGACCAGGATGGGCAGGCCCCACGCGGCAGCCGTGCGCAGGGCGCTGCCGACACGCTTGCGCTCGTTCCAGACGTGGACCGCCACCAGGATCGACATCGTCGGCACGAGGACGAGGGTGTCGGAGCGCACGATGATCGCCGCCGCGAGCGCGGCTCCTCCTGCCACGAGCCAGCGCCGTTCGGTCGAGCGTTCGTAGCGGGCCAGGGCCGACGCCGCGCTGAGGAGGAACAGGCCCGTGGCGGTCGCGTCGAACGAGATGTGGGAGTACACCCAGACGATGGACGCGAAGGCGAGGAGCAGTCCGGTGATGCAGGCGGTGCGCTCGTCGAAGCCCAACGTGAGCAGGAGGTCGACGAACACGAGGACGAGCAGCGTGCCGAGGATCGGCGGGAGGATCGACGCGACGGCTTCGAGGCGAGCGGTCGGGTAGGCGGCGTCGACGACGTGCATGCACCCTCGGCTGTCGCGTGGCCAGCACACCTCGCCGTCGTGCACGGTGCGCACCGTGCCGGGGATCAGCGTGAGCGGCAGGAGGAGCAGCGAGTAGCCGAGGTCGTGTGCTGCGAAGCCGCGTCCGTTGCGCCCAGCGGTGGCGCTGAAGTCCTGGCCCTTGACGACCGGGACGTAGATGACCGGAGCCCGGCCGGCCCGCATCGATGCCGCGGCGCTGAGCTGCTCCTCGACATCGATGACCTGGGTGTGGCCCGAGGCGGTCAGGAGGTAGCACGCGCCCACCAGCACGGCGAGCCACAGTCGGGCGCCGCTCCGCCCCCGAGTCTCGTCAGCCACCGGGGAATCATCGCAGATCCACCTGACGGTTAGCGTGACGCGGATGCCTCCACGTCACGTCCGCCGGCTCGTCGGCCTCCTCGGTGCGCTCGCCCTGGTGGTGGGCTGCAGCTCGGGCCCCAGCACCTCGTCGTTGCAGCAGAAGCTCCGGCAGGTCAACGGCCTCAGCGCGTTCCAGGCGAAGTGCGTGGCCACGGGCCTCCAGCACGCGCTCACCGACAAGGAGATGCGCCAGGTGGCCGCCGCCGACGGCCGCGGCGGCATCCCCGACGCTCAGCTCAGCCAGAAGGTGCAGACCGCGGTGTCGCACTGCGTGTTCGCACCCAGCACCACCCAGCCCCCGCCGGGCACGTCGGCGTCGGGTTCGGGTTCGGGCTCGTCGACGGTGGTCACGCAGGAGCCCTGACCGGGGTCACGGCCAGATCTTGGCTGCGCCCTGCCTGCGGTCGCGCTGGTGGGGGTCGCGCTCGCCGAGCGCCCAGGTGCGGCGCCAGGCGCTGGCGTCGGGGCCGCTGAGCGACGGGGTCTCGTCGGCGTACGCGCGCTGCCGTGCCGACCACCAGTCGGACGTCGCCTCGTCGGCCAGCGCCGCGACCTCGCGCTCGAGGCGGGCGGCGAAGCGACGCGAGTCGTCGCCGTCGGCAGGGCGGAGGGCCGCGCCGAACGTCACCACGGTGCTGCCGCGCTTGAGCTGCTTGGCGCCCTTGGGCAGCAGCCGGTCGGTGCCCCAGAGGTGCACGGGGATGACCGGCACGTCGCACCGGAGCGCGAGGTAGGCGGCGCCGCCTCGGAACGCCTGGCCCCACCCGTCGGGGGAGCGGCCCCCTTCGGGGAAGATGGCCATGCTCCAGCCGTCGGCGATGAGGTCGGCCGCGAGGTCGGCGGAGCGGCGGGTGACCTTGGTGCGCTCGATGGGGATGGCGTTGAGGGCGAGGGCCGAGGCCCCGCCGGCCAGTCGGTTGGTGAAGAAGTAGTCGGCCGCGGCGGCGATGAACACCTTGTTGCGGAAGCGACCCGGCAGGGCCGACAGCAGCACGGCCGTGTCGAGGTGGCTGTGGTGGTTGGCCGCGAAGATCACCGGGCCGTCGATGTGGCCCACCCGGTCGAGGCCGCGCACCTCGGGGTCGGCCACGGCCGAGATGGTGGGGCGGATCAGGCCCTCGAACAGGGCCCGTCGGGCGGCCCGGGCGGTGGGCCGGCGCGCCCACTCGGTGTCGTAGTCGGCGCCGGTGCGCTTCTCGGGCGGGAGGGGCTCGATGGAGCCGGGGACCGTGGGCGGTCGCAGCGGGAACTCGATGCCGCGCAGCAGGTGCGACGCCGACGGCACCTGCGTGCGGGCGAACGCGACGAGCACCTTGGCCTTGGCGAGCGGGGCGCTCGCCTCGGGTGGGCGCTTGCGGCGCGGCGCGTCAGCCACGGTTGCTGCCCTCCCACCGGCGTTCTGGCGCCGGACATGTGCTCCAGGAGCACATGTCCGTCGCCAGAAGTTGCGGTCGGGGGGTCATGAGACGTCGGCCATGACGAGCGGCGGGTTGTGGAAGTGCGTGATGGTGGGGCTCGGGCCGACCACGTCAGCGGCCAGTTCGAAGGCGTCGTTGAGCGACGAGGCGGGCCGGAAGCCGAGGCGGCGCACCGCGGCGGGGTCGCCGCCGACGATGATCACGCGGCCGAGGTGCTGGAGGGCGTGTGCACCCCAGTACCACATGTAGAAGGGGTGGACGCCGTGGTAGGCGTAGCTGGTGCGGTAGAGGTGGCGGTACCACTCGTCCTCGGCGAAGTCCTTCTCGAAGCGCTGCTCGATCTCCAGCGGATCGGTGGTCTCCGACAGCACCTGCTCGAAGAAGTCGATGTAGCTGGGGTGGTGCACCGGGTTGAAGTCCCAGGGCGTGGGGTGCGACAGGATCAGCACGCCGCCCTCGCGCACCAGCGGCTGACCGCGGTACATGTTGAAGAAGTAGCCCAGCCCCAGGCACATCACGAGGATGGGGTTCATCACCGAGTTCACGTTGTAGGGGCAGATGTAGGGCAGGCCCATGGTGAGGATGTCGGTCTGGCCCTCGACCTTGACCAGCTGCTCGCTGTACACCTGCGCCAGGGTCGCCTCGTGGACCGCGTCGACCTGGCCGGCGTGGACCGAGGTGACGCCGAAGGGCGCCCGCCACGAGTGGAAGAGCTTCCGCGACGCCGAGGTGGGCATGCGGTCGAGGCCGGCCTTCATGGCCATGAACGAGGCCCGGTCGCGCAGGTTCCACTCCCACTCGCGCTTCTGCAGCACGGACAGCGGGCCCTCGGTGCCGAAGGTGTCGTTGTTCAGGGTGGACTCGATCTGGAAGATCTTCACGTCGGCCTTGCGGATCACCTCGCCCATGCGCCAGTTCGACGAGTGCAGCTCGGACTTGTGGCGGTCCATGAACGACTTGGACTTCTGCATGGTGGCCACGTTGTGGTGGTGGCGGATGCTGCGGTAGCTGGCGAGGCCGGTGGCGGTGCTCTTGTGCCCGCCGTCCATCGACACGAGGTTGATGTTCACGTAGACGACGAGGTCGCTCTCGGCGGCGCGCTTGTTGATCTCGACCTCTTCGCCCCGATCGGTGGTGCCGAGCAGCAGGAGGTTGTCGAGGTCCTCGGCGTCGTGGTTGTAGAGCAGGCCATTGGGTGCGAAGGCGTCGTACACCCGGTCGCCGACGACGTGGCGGAGCTCGTGCTCGGTCATGCGCCGGTGGAGCGCGAGCGCGGCGATGATGTGCACGTCGTCGACCCCGGCCTGGGCGGCGAGGTCGAGGACGGCCTCGATGATCCGCTGGCGGATGTCCGGCCGGCGCATCTGGGGCAGCGGCAGCGAGACGTCGTCGAAGCAGATGGTCAGCTTCATGCCGCGGTGCAGCAGGGCCGGGAGCGGCTCGCACTCGCCGAGCGGGTTCAGCAGGGCGTGGCGGATGGCGCCGTCGACGTCGTCGATGCCCGGGTGCGGCTCGGCGGGGTAGATGACCCGCGAGCGCCCGGCCGGCAGCTTCTCGAGCCGGAAGTTCTCACCGTGGTGGAACAGGATCGGCGGGGTCGACTTGTCGACGTCGAGGACGAATCCGGGGCGGGGCATCAGGGGGTCTCCTCGGACAGCAATACCCGCGTTTTGGGTGGGAATCGGCGTGCCCTGGCACGCCGATTCCCACCCAAAACCAGGGTGTGGGGTGCGGTGGGGGCGGGCGGGGCGGTCATCGGGTGCGCTCCTTCTCGCCGCGCAGGTCGAAGGCGACCTTCACGGCGCCGCGGCGGCCGGCGTCGGCCGCGTGCTCGATGGCCTCGCGGTACCGGCTGAGCGGGTAGGTGGCGGACACGAGGCGACCGAGGTCGGCGTCGGCGACGACCCCGAGCGCGGCGGCGAAGTCGTCGTGCGTGTAGGCGTAGCAGCCGCGGATGGCCGTCTCGCGGTGCCACAGGGGCGTGAGGTCGATCTGGACCGGGCCGGGCATGCCCACGAGCACCACGGTGCCGCCCGGGGCGACGACCTGCAGCGCCTGGGCGAGCGAGTCGGGCGAGCCCACGCAGTCGACGACCACATCGGCGCCGCTGGTGAGCTGCCGGCCGCCGAGCAGGAACGAGCCGGTGTTGGAGCGGACCACCCGGCCGAGCTCACCGGGGGAGACCACCTGGTCGGCACCCAGCTCGCGGGCGAGGCGCTTCTGCTCGGCGTACTTGGCGGTGACCACGATGTGACCCGGGGTGGCGCCGACGTGGCGCATGGCGGCGACCGTGAGGAGGCCCAGGGTGCCGCTGCCGATCACGGCGACCGAGGCCGGCTGGAGCCCCGCCACCATGCGGGCCGCGTGGACTGCGCAGGCGGTGGGCTCGACCATGACCGCGGCCTCGTCGGACAGCGCGTCGGGCACCGGGAGCAGCTGGCTGCGGTGGGCGACGAAGCGGGTGGACCAGCCGCCGCCCGTCTCGGCGCAGTAGCCGGTCTGCAACCCGGGCTCGAGGTGGCCGAAGGCGATCCGCTCGCAGTGGTTGACCCGACCGTCGCGGCACGCCTCGCACGGCGGGTCGATGCCGCGCACGGCGCAGGACAGGACGGGGATGAGCACCACCCGCGAGTCGTCGGCGAGGTCGCCCACGACCTCGTGCCCGGGCACGAAGGGGAAGGAGACGATGGGCTCGAAGTAGCGCGACGACCTGCCGTCGACGGTGGCGAGGTCGGAGCCGCAGATGCCGGCGAGGCGGGGGCGCACCTCGACCCACTCGTCGGACGGTGGCTCGGGCGGGTCGGCCTCGACGAGCTTGAGCGGCCCCGGGCCGGCCCCCTTGCCGGGCACGAGGCTGCCGGCGACCCGTGCGGCGGCGTAGCGCGGCACGTCGCGGCTGAACTGGAGGGCCTTCATCGCTTCGACCCCCGACGCCCGCGTTCGGCCACGTCGCGCTGCAGCAGCGGTTCGGCCAGGGTGTTGGCCAGCCGGGTGAGGGTGCTCTCGCCGCGACGCCCGGCTCGGGGCGCCAGCGGGATGACCGGAGCGGATGCGCCGTCGGACTTGGACCAGTGCTCGACCAGCCAGCCGCGCTTGCGAGCCAGGGTGGCGAGCCGGGACTCGGGGTTCACGGCCACGGGGAAGCCCACCGCCTCGAGCATGGACAGGTCGCTCGACGAGTCGGCGTAGGCCACGCCCTCCGACACCTGGAACCCGTGGGCCGCGGCGTAGTCGAAGAGGGCCTGCGCCCGGCTCTCGCCGGTTGGCGGCACGTCGGTGAGCTGGCCGGTGAAGCGGGCCACGCCGGCCTCGTCGGTGACCGTGGACATGCGGGTGCAGACGATGTCGTCGAACAGCGGCCGGAGGGGCTCGATCACGAAGTCGAGCGCGCCCGTGATGAGCACCGTGCGGTGGCCGAGCTTGCGGTGCTCGCGCACCCGGCGGATGGCCGCGGGGTACGCCTTGGCGAGCAGCAGCTGGTTGAAGTGCTCGACGCTGTCGAGGGCGAGCTGGCCGGCGGGGGCGTCCTCGTAGCGGCGGTAGAAGCTGCGCAGGAAGTCGGAGCGGTCGCGACGGTCGAGCTTGAGCAGCGCGGGCCCCTCGGCGATGAGCTTGGCGGCGAAGCGGAGCTTCTCGTCGCGGGGCAGGTTCCGGGTGGCGAGCCAGGCGTAGGACGTGACGACGTTCGACGAGAGGATGGTGTTCTCGAGGTCGAAGGCGGCGAACTGCCGGTCGGGCGACAGCACCTGCTTGCGCAGCCGCTCGAACCGTGTGTCGCCGGTGCGCTTGGAGCCGCTGGTGTTGACCCGGGCGTGCTCGATGATCGACGGCAGGTGGATCTCGGTGGCGTAGCGGTCCCAGTCGATGATGCGGGGGTCGACGGCGAAGTCGGCCCGGTCCTCGTCGGTGCCCGCCGCCGACAGCGCGAGCAGGCGCTCGACGCCGTAGATCGCCTCGCACTCGGTGTAGGCCCCGTACAGCTCGACGTAGATGCTGGCGCGGTCGACCAGCTCCTTCTTCTCCTCGACCTTGGTCGACCACTCGGCCTGCTTGCCGCGGAGGGGGAGCGCGCTGAGGACCGACTCGGCCTTGCCGAGCACCAGCTTCGAGCGCTCGAGCTGCGTCTGGACGCGGCCCCGGCCGGGGAACGACCACTCGGGCACGACGATGGGCTGGCCGTTGGAGTCGTTGAGCGGGTGCTCGGAGAACCAGCCCTGCACGAGGTTGACGAGGCGCTGGTACTTGAGGGGGTTCGCGCTGCCCGAGGCGACCTGGTAGATCGACGGGTGCGGGAGGTCGGTCTCGGGCCCCTTGGCGGCCACCGCGCAGATGGCGGCGACGACGAGGTCGACGGGGATGACGTCGACGGTGCCCTCGGGGACGCCGGGGAACTCCTTCAGCAGGCCGCGGGCGTAGGAGATGATGATGGGCTCCGCCATGCGGAAGCCGCGGATCCAGCCGGGGAAGGGCTCGGCCCAGGCCGACTCGATGATCGACGGGCGCACCACGCTGACGGGCACGTTGCCGCGGTTCTGCGCGAGGGCCTGCTCGGCGAGGGCCTTGGTGTAGGCGTAGGCGTCGGGCCAGCCGAGGGAGAAGGCGCGGGCACGTCCGGCCTCGACCATGCGCTCCTTGACCCAGGCGAGCCGCCGCGACTCGGTCTTGGCGGCGATGAGCGGGGTGCCCGCCGGGCCGAGCTCGCGACGGGCCTCGTCGCGGAACTGCTCGAGCATGGGCGTGGTGCGGCTCTCGGCGTCGGCGTCGGCGCGGATGCGGCGGGCCGCGGTGACCTCGGACTTCCAGTTGAGGTCGTCGAGCCAGAAGGGGCTGGCGTCGACCGGCGCCTCGGGTGCCCCGCCGCGCCGGTTGCCGGCGACGTAGCAGGTCGACACCGCGACGAGGTGCGGCGTGATGTCGAGCTCGTGGCAGGTCTGCGCCAGGCGGGTGGGGCCGAGGAGGTTGACCTCGACGGCGAGGTCGAGGGCGGCGTCGAACGACACGGTGGCGGCGGAGTGGATGATGGTGTCGCAGTCGGCGAAGATCGCACGCCCGGCCTCGTCGAGCCCGAGCCCGTCGGTGCCGACGTCGCCGGCCACCACCTGCACCCGGCGGGCGACCATCTCGTCGAAGGGCGCCTTGCCGCCGAGCTCCTCGCGCAGCCGGTCGAAGCAGTCGTTCTTGAAGATCTCGCGCTGGGCGCGCTGCTCGACGGTGCGCATGCGGCCGGGTCGGACGAGGAGCACGAGCTCGCAGCCCGGAGCCGATCGCAGCAGGCGCTCGACCAGAGCCGTGCCCACGAAGCCGGTGGAGCCGGTGATGAAGATGCGCTTGCCGGCAAGGTCGTCCCGGATCACGCCGGCAGCGTAGCGCACTCTCTCTACCAAATGGTAGATGCGCTTGGTAGGCTCGCCGCATGGCGGTGACCGACGGTCCGAGCACCCGGGAGCGGGTGGTCGAGGTGGCGCTGTCGAGCTTCGCCGCCCGGGGGTTCGAGGCCACCTCGCTCGACGACGTGGCCGCCGAGCTCGGCGTCACCAAGCAGACCGTCCTCTACTACCACCCGTCGAAGGACGCGCTGCTCGGCGCCGTCATCGAGCGCGGCGTGGCCGAGCTGGCCGCGGTGCTGCGCGCGGCGGGCCGGCGCGGCGTCGAGCGCGGCGATCCGTTGCAGGAGGTCGTCGACGCGCTGTTCCGCATCGGGGCGCAGCGGCCCGAGCTGCTCGAGCTGGTGCGCGAGGCGCTCCGTCTCGGTCCGCCCGCCTCGACGCGGCTCACCGCCGAGCTGTCGCCGTTGCTCGACGAGCTGGCCGGGGGCGTCCCGCGGGAGGTCGTGTTCACCGCCGCGGCGATGGTGGTGGGCATGGCCACCGAGGTCGACGTCCTGCGCGGCCTCGGCATCGCGCCCACCCGGGGCGCGCTCCGGCGTCGCCGCCGGGTGCTGCTCGACTACCTCACCGACGCGCTGGGCTGACCTGGGTCAGCGCTTGGTGCTGAAGCCGGCGCGGCGGTCGTGGCGCTCGAGCGCCAGCGCGACCAGCTCGTCGATGAGCTGGCCGTAGCCCACGCCGGTGGCCTCCCACAGCTTCGGGTACATCGACTGCGGCGTGAACCCCGGGATGGTGTTGACCTCGTTGAGCAGCCAGCCCCGCCCGTCGGGCTCGTAGAAGAAGTCGACGCGCGCGAGGCCGTCGCAGCGCATGGCGAGAAACACCTCGACGGCGAGCGCGCGGACCGCGTCGGCCTCGTCGGGCGGGAGGTCGGCGGGGATGAGCAGCTGCGCGGCGCCGTCGAGGTACTTGTCGTCGTAGTCGTAGAACTCGTGGCCGGGCACGATCTCGCCGGGCACCGAGGCGCGGGGCGGGCGGCTGGTGACGGAGTTCCCCAGGACCGCGACCTCGATCTCGCGCCCGGCGACCGTCTCCTCGACCACCAGGCGGTCGTCGTAGGACAGGGCGGCCTCGATGGCCGTGACGAGCTCGTCGGAGTCGTGCGCCTTGGTGATGCCCACCGACGAGCCCAGGTTCGCCGGCTTCACGAACACGGGGAAGTCGATGGACCCGAGAGCCATGACGGTCTCGGCCTTGGCGGCGAGCTGGGCCGCGGTGCCCTGCGCCGCGGTGAGGCTGAACGCCTTGCACTGGGGGATGCCGGCCGCCTGCGCCACCGTCTTCGCCATGGCCTTGTCCATGCACACCGCCGAGCCGAGCACCCCGCTGCCCACGAAGGGCACGTTGGCGACCTCGAGGAGGCCCTGCACGGTGCCGTCCTCGCCGTGGGGGCCGTGCAGCAGCGGCAGCACCACGACCGGAACGTGGTCGGCGCCGGCCCGCACCGCCGGGAGCGGGTCGACCTCGACGCCCGACGCCTCGAGCCGGGCCGGCAGCAGCGCCGAGCCTGCGTCGAGCGCGGCGAGGGCGTCGTCGCTCTGGAGCCAGGTGCCCTCACGGGTGATGCCGATGGGGGCCAGCTCGTAGCGGCCGGGGTCGGCCGCGCGGAGCACGTGGGCGGCCGTGACGCACGAGACCTCGTGCTCGGCCGACTGGCCGCCGAAGAGCACGACGAGCCGCACCTTCGGGGGGAGCGGCACGGCGAGGTCGGTGGGTTCGGTCACCGCACGATTGTACGGGCGGGCCCGCGCGCGGCCGCGGAACGTGCCCGCCCGGGTCCCTGGAGCGTGGGGTGGCACCGGTAGCGTGAGTGCCGTGCAGTTCACGAGTGACGAGGTCGCCAAAGCGGTCGGCGGGCATGCGGTCGGCCCCGCCACCCGTGTCGACGGCGCCTCGATCGACTCCCGGTCGGTCACGCCCGGCCAGCTGTTCGTGCCGGTCGTGGCCGAGCGCGACGGGCACGACTTCGTCGAGGCGGCGCTGGCTTCCGGGGCCGCGGCCTACCTCACCCAGCGCGAGCCGCGGCCCGAGACCTCGGCGATCCTCGTCGACGACACGGGCGATGCCTTGCTCGACCTGGGCCGGGCGGGCCGAGCCCTGTTGCCCGACCGCGTGGTGGGCGTGACGGGGTCGGTCGGCAAGACCTCGACCAAGGACCTGCTCGCGGCCGTGCTCGGTACTACCTACGCCACCACCGCGAACGAACGCTCGTTCAACAACGAGCTGGGCGTGCCGCTCACGCTCCTCGGCGCACCTGCGGGAACCGAGGCGGTGGTGGTGGAGATGGGGGCGCGTGGCCGGAGCCACA
>Ga0302299_10001979_pt1 | contig 12430 bp, 13 predicted proteins | sample III_Fen_N3_4_FD_198795 | JGI IMG/M metagenome (GOLD analysis project Ga0302299, IMG submission 198795) | Peat permafrost microbial communities from Stordalen Mire near Abisko, Sweden - III_Fen_N3_4 | ecosystem: Environmental > Terrestrial > Soil > Wetlands > Permafrost | place: Sweden: Abisko... | reverse complement strand
GGTGCCGCCGACCGCTGGGAGGTGCGCGGCGAGCCGCCCGACGTAGCTGTCGACGGCTCCTTCCGAGGCTGCGGCTCCCCGGGGCTTCACGCATCCACGGTCCGCGCCCAGCGCCGGCCACCGTACGTGCAGCGACTGCGCGTAGCAGTGCGCCCACCTGTCCGCGAAGTCGTCGTCCACGCTGATGTAGCGCGCGAGCAGTTGCGTCGTCGCGCGAGCGTTGGCCAGCGCCGAGTGCGCGTCCAGCAGTTCGACGCCGCAGCAGTCGCAGCAAGCCTGGAGGTTCCGCGGCGAGTGCGGGATGTAGGTGCTCGCCAGCGTCATCGTGCAGATCCCCGAGCCGCGGTCCAGCTGCAGCTCATGCCCCAGCCGCCCGAACTCCCCCATCAGGAACTGCGCCTCGAAGGAGAGGTTGTGCGCGACCAGGATCCTGCCCCGCAGTGACTCGGCCAACAGCCCGGCCACCTCGTCAAAGCGCGGCGCCCCGTACACGTCGCGCGCGGTGATGCCGTGGATGTGCCCGGCGCTGACGTCCCGCTGCGGATTCACGAGCGTGGTCCACTCGTCGGCCACCTCGCCCGAGTGGTCCAGGCACACGACGCCGATCTCCACAACGCGGTCGGTCTTGCGCGCCGCGAACCCGGTCGTCTCGAAGTCGATGACGGCGAAGCCGTCGCCCATGGATCCCACGTCTACTCCCCCGCGAAGCCCACATGATTCTAGCCCCGCGCGGACGCGGTCGACAGCGAACGGCAGCGGGCCACGCGCCAAGCTGTCCCGGGAACGCTCTGCTACATGGGTCGAGATCCGCGGGATCGTCGCGGCATCCCGGCCGTGGCGAAGCGGGACTGGGAGGAACGATGAGCGCGACAACCCTTGACCAGCTGCGCGAGCGCGTGCGCGGCGAGATCATCACTCCAGGCGACGAGCAGTACGACGAGGCGCGCAAGGTCTACAACGCGATGATCGACCGGCGGCCACGGGTCGTCGTGCGCGCGGCGGACGCCGGCGACGTCATGGCCGCCGTCGACTACGCGCGCGAGAATGGGCTGGACTTGGCAGTGCGCGGCGGCGGGCACAGCGTGCCCGGCTTCGGCACCTGCGACGGCGGCGTGGTCATCGACCTCGGCGGCATGCGCGGCGTGCGCGTGGACGCCGCGAAGCGCACGGCGCGCGCCGAGGGCGGTGCCACCTGGGGCGACTTCAACCACGCCACGCACGCGTTCGGCCTGGCCACCACGGGCGGCATCATCTCGACGACGGGCATCGGCGGCCTCACCCTGGGCGGCGGCATCGGCCACACGTCGCGCGGCTTCGGGCTCTCGATCGACAGTCTCATCTCCGCCGACGTCGTCACGGCGGACGGTCGCCTTCTCGTGGCCAGTGATACAGAGAACGAGGACCTCTTCTGGGCGCTGCGCGGCGGCGGCGGCAACTTCGGCGTCGTGACCTCGTTCGAGTACAAGCTGCACCCGCTGGAGCAGGTGTACGGCGGGCCCATGTTCTTCGAGCTCAGTGAGGCCGAGGCGATGCTGCAGTTCTATCGCGACTTCATCGCCTCGGCTCCCGAGCAGCTCGGCGCGTTCCCGGCGTTCCAGATCGCGCCGCCCCTGCCCTTCATCCCGGAGGACCGGCACGGCGACACGCTCTTCCTTGTGGTTGCCGCCTGGGCGGGGCCGCTGGCCGAGGGCGAGAAGGCGCTCAAGCCCATCCACGACGCGGCGCCCGTGGTGGCCGAGTTCGTCGGGCCAATGCCCTATCCGGCCCTCAACTCGGCCTTCGACGGGCTCGTGCCGCCCGGCCTGCAGCACTACTGGAAGGCGAGCTTCGCCGGTGAGCTCACCGACGGCGCGATCGCCGCTCATCTGGAGCACGGGCCGAAGATCCCGACCATGAACTGCGCGATGCACATCTATCCCATCGACGGTGCCGTCCACCGCGTGGCCTCGGATGCGACCGCGTTCGCCTATCGCGACGCCGGCTTCGCCACGGTGATCGCCGGCATGTGGCCCGACCCCGCCGACAACGACGCCAACACCGCCTGGGTGCGCGACTACTACGCAGCCCTCGCGCCGGAGTCGAAGATGGGCGCCTACGTCAACTTCCTCTCGGGCGACGACCAGAGCAAGATCCGCGCCAACTACGGCGGCAACTACGACCGCCTGGTCAGCCTCAAGAAGAAGTACGACCCCGGCAACCTCTTCCACCTGAACCAGAACATCCGCCCGGAGGGCTAGGGCATGAGAGGACGACGCGAGTCGGTCTGACTATGGACATCGCCGCCCCGACTTCCTAGGTTGGTGCCTGCACGGGGCCACTGACTGCGACCTGGAGGGGACGGAGATGTCGGACAAGCGAGGAGGCGGCGGCGGAGCGGCCGGCGCAGGAGCGGTCTACGGGCTCGGCTTCATCGGCGCGCTCGTCTACTACATCGGGACGGCGACGTCGTTCTGGGACGGCGTCTGGGGCGTCATCCAGTCGCTCGTCTGGCCGGCGTTCTTCGTCTACGGGGTGATGGACAAGCTGCACATCCACTGACGCGGACCCTCGCCGCGGTCATCGCGCCGCGGCGCCGGCGCCTGACGTCCGGGCTCGCTCGACTCAGACGCCCGCGTGCGTCAGACGCCCGGCTCCCGCTCCCAGCCGCGACTGTCGTACATCTCCGTCGGACTGAGACGCTGGACGTGGATCGTGGTCTTCACGTGGAGGGCCGGCGTGGGCTCCAGCGGGTCGACCGCCTCGCCCTTGTCCCGCGCGTACACGTAGCCGCACTCGATGACCCGGAACGGGGTACGCGTACCTCCGAAGCCGAACGCCTGCTTCTTGGTGTCCCCGGTCACGTTTCTCGGCAGGTGGATGATGTCCCCGGCCCGCGGCAGCGGATCGGCGGCGGAGAGATACTCGATCGGGGCCGTCTTGTGGCCGAACGGCGGACGCTTCTGGTCCGGGTCCCACAGCCACACCTCGATGAGCCCCGGCTTGCGCTCGGTGGACCCCGACTTCTTCTTGCCCGCCATCTCGGCCTCCTCCAGTGGAACGATCGCATTCCGCTTCACCGCGAGTATAGGCCCCGCAGGTGGGCCGGCCACGAGCGGACCGGCCCCCGCGGGCCGTCTGCTACTCGACCTGTGAGAACTCGAAGCCAGTCTCGATGAGCTGCAGGCAGACCTCCACCGCGTCGGCGTCGTAGCGTTCGCCGGCCCCGCTGCGCAGCTCGGCGAACACGTCCTCCCGATCCACACCGGGCCGGTACGGACGCTGGGAGATCATCGCCTCGTACACGTCGGCGACGGCAAGCACGCGAGCCTCGGCGATGATCTCGTCGCCGCGAAGCCCGTGGGGGTAGCCGGAGCCGTCGAGCCGTTCGTGGTGCTGCACGATGGCCTCGTGCACCGGACCATCGAACTCCACGGGCGCGAGGATCTCGGCGGCGGCGAGGGAGTGGCTCTTGATGATCTCGAACTCATGGGCGCTCAGAGGCGTCGGCTTGGTGAGGATCTCCGCGGAGATCACGACCTTGCCGACGTCGTGGAGCAAGGCCGCAATCTGCAGGTCGCCGACGCGCTCCTCGGGCCAGCCCAGCAGCTGCGCGATCCTCATGGTCAGCTCGGCGACGCGCCGCTGATGGCCGGAGGTGTACGGGTCGCGGATCTCGACCGTGGTGGCCAGGGCGGTGACGGCGCCGGCCAGGGCGCGTTGCAGCCGGCGCTCCCGCAATACCAGCGCCCGCTGCGCCGTGACGCGGTCGGTCACGTCGAGCGAGGCGCCCAGGATCTTCTCGATCTCCCCGTCGGCGCCGACGATGGGCCGACCGACGGCGGACAGATGCCGCACGTCGCCGTCGGCGCGCACGATGCGGTGGTCGAACGCCACCGGGACCTTCTCCGCGCGCAGCCTCTGGATCGCGCCCCACGCCACCTCCGAGTCGGCCGGATGGCACATCTTGAGGATCTCGGGCATCGGAACGGACTCGTCGCTCAAGCCGTGGATGCGCCCCCACTCCTCGGAGTAGTGGGAGTCGCCGCTGACGACGTCCCACTCCCAGCTGCCGAGATGAGCGAGCCGCTCGGCCTCCTGCAGGAGAGCCCTGCTCGTCTCGAGGTCGCGCCTGGTCCGTCGGCGGGTGCCGATGTCTTCGAGGAAGCCGAAGACGACGGGCTCGCCGCTGGTGAGCTCGATCCGCTCGCAGCTGCGCAGGAGCGCCTCGAACACCGTGCCGTCCCGGCGCCGGAGGCGCATCTCGTACGAGATCCAGTCACCGGCTCGGCGATGCAGCTCCTCCATCCGGGGAGAACGCTCCGCGGGGTCTGCGTAGAGCGCTTCGGCGATCGACCGCCGGCCCACGAACGCGATCAGCTCGTCCGGCGACTCGAACCCGAAGGTCGCCGCGAAGGCCGGATTCGCGGAGAGGAGCTCGCCGGCCGGTGACGTCCGGAAGATGCCCACGGGCGCGTGCTCGACGATGCCGCGGTAGCGCGCCTCACCCTCGAGCAGTGCGGCTTCGGTGCGCCGCTCCCCGGAGACGTCCACGGCGGTGTGCAAGATGAGCGTGGCGACGCCGCTGTCGTCGGGGAGCGGCGTCACGGTCACGCGGAGGTCGCAACCCAGCGCTTCGGAGTGGACCTCGGCCTCACGCTGCGCGGCGTCGAGGAGGAGGGCGTGCAGCGGGCACGCCTCGGGGGTCGAATCCTGGGCGTGCATGAGCGAGGAGCAGCGGTGCCCGACGAGCTCGTCCGGCGCCGCCCCGAGCGCCTCCGCGAGGCCGGCGCTGACGGCAACGACGCGCCGGCGCGTGTCCATGACGAACGCGAACTGCCTGCTGTCGGCAAGCGCCGACCGCCAGTAGCTCGCGACCTTGTCCGTACTGCTCTCCATGTCCCCTGATCGTCGCGCGTCGGCGCGGTCGCCGGACGACCGCCACGTGCCAGAAGGGCGATGATACCGGAGCGATACAGCCCGCAGAACTCCGGTCACTCGCCCTATCGGCGTATGGCCCAGGCTTCCGCATAGGTCGGGCGCGCAAGCGTTGTCACATTTGGCAAGCAGGGGCACGCGAAGCCGGCACGGCGACACGAACGCGCGCTTGACGGCCGCGAAGCCGGGGGCTCACGCGGCCTCCGCGGCGAGCCCGCCGCCGGCCTCGAACGCGTCGATGGACCAGGAGCGCCGGCGCACCGCGGCGACCACGGTCACGAGCAGCATGCCGGCGCCGCAGCCGACGAAGAGGACGACCGGACCCAAGCCGACGATCGCGCCGGCGAGCGCCGTGGAGATCGGCGTCACGCCCAGCATCGCCAGCATGACGAGGCTCATCACCCTGCCGAGCATGTCGGCGGGCGTCATGCGCTGCACCAGCGTCATCATCACGACGGCCACGTAGCCGTCGCCGACCCCGAGGACGACGAGCAGCGCCACACCAACCCAGACCGACGAGATGAACGCCAGCGACGCGATGACGAGCCCGAAGCCGACGAAGAGGCCGACCACGACCCTGGAGAACGTGCGCGAGGAAGGCCGCGGCGCCGTGCCGGCGACGATGATGCCGCAGAGGTTGCCGAGGCCGTACCCCGAGATGAGCAGGCCGAACGCGGCGGCGCCGTGAGAGAACCGCGACTGTGCGAGCACAGGGATGCCGACGAGCAGCGGCCCGATGACCAGGAGGTTCGCGGCCGCGAGGAGCGCGAGCAGCCAGCGGAACGCCGGCCTGGCCATCGTGAAGCGCAGCCCGGCCTTGATCGCCTCGAGCGGGTGGCTGCCGGCGCCGAGCGCCGGCAGTGAGTGCATCAACACGAGCGTCAGCGCCGAGACGGCGAACGAGGCTGCGTCAACGGCGAACGCCACGCCGACGCCAGTGAGGCTGCCGGCGTGACCGCCGGCGATCTGCGACGCCCCGAAGAGGGCGATGACGACGCCGGCGAGCGCCGGCCCGACGAACTGCGCCAGCTGGTCGGCGCCCATCATGAGCGCGTTGCCGCCCTCGAGCTGCTCGTCCTCGAGCAGCCGCGGCAGCGAGGCCTCCGCGGCCGGCATGAAGAACCCGGAGACGACGCCGAATGAGAGCGCCAGCAGGTAGACCATCCAGAGGTGCACCGTGCCGGTGAGGATGGATGCGGCGAGGGCGGCGGCGATCACGAACCGGAGCCCGTCGGAGACGAGCATGATCAGGCGCGGCGAGTGCCGGTCTGCGAACGCGCCGCCGAAGAGCATCACCGCCGCGCGCGGGACGCCCGCCAGGGCCAGCACCAGCCCGAGCTGGAAGGGGTCGTGCGTGAGCGTCAACACCAGCCACGGCAGCGCGATGAGGTGGAACTGGTCGCCCAGGTGCGAGATGCCCTGGCCGATCCAGAGCAGGCGGTAGTCGCGCGTCCTGAGGGTGCTCAGCATGATGACGGCCCCTCCGGCAGGTCGCGCGGGCCCTCGAGCAGGCCGCGCACGATGGCGTCGAGGCCGAACTCGAACTCCCCGTCGTGTCCGATGTAGTGGGCTTCGCCGATCATACGGACGGTGTGGGGGAACTCGGCCGGGTCCAGCGCCTCGAACTCGCGCTGTTCGCCGGCCTCGTCGTCGAACTCGTGGTGGTAGTAGCCCACGGCCCCGCCGAGGATGTACTGCGCGATGACGTCCACCGCGGCCATCGCCTCGTCCGGCGTGAGGCCGGCGGCGTAGAGGATGCCGAGGATCGGCTCGACCGGGCGGAGGACCGCCGCCGTCCGCAGCGAGCGCGTGGCGAGCACGGGGATGGCGCGCGGATGGGCGAGGATCGCGTCGCGGTAGGCGCGCGCCGCCTGCTTGAACTGGTCGGCGAAGGGGAGGGCGGGGTCGATGGTGGTCAGGTCGACCCCGGCCATCACGGCCTCGAGCACGAGGTCGTAGAGGGCCGCCTTGTTCGGCACGTAGTGATAGGCGGCCATCGGGTTCACGCCGAGCTCCGTGCCGAGGCGGCGCATCGAGAGAGCGTCGAGCCCTTCGGCGTCGATGATGCTCATCGCCGCGCCCACGATGCGCTCTCGCGCGAGCGGCTCGGCGTCCTTCTTGCGTGGTGTCATCGCTGGCTCCCCGTTCGTTATGCTACGCTGTAGCACAAGCTACTATACAGCGTAGCATAAGTCAACGGGGGCGGGCGCCGGCGTCCGCCCGCCGCGCCGGCGTCGCTCAGATCTGCGCCACGTAGGCCTTCCAGTAGACCTTCCAGCGCTCGATGTCGGCCTTGCCGCCGAGCTTGCCGGTCTCCACCGCCAGCAATGTCGCCTCGGCTCCTCCAGGCTTCGCCGAGATGAACACAGTGACTTTGGCGCCGTCGGCGAGCAGCACGCTCCAGGAGTACCGCTTCTCCCGCCGGCTGACGCTCGGCTCGGCGGCGAACGGTACGCCGTCGAACGACGGGTGGTCTCCTGCGGGAAGGGCCGCGAGCCAGCGGTCCAGCGCCCCGTCCATGGTGCCGGTCAGCGTCTTGCTCACCGTGGTCCTGAACTCGCCGTTCGCAAGCTGGCCCGTCTCCCGGCGGCCGGTCCTTCTCTCGTACTCGACCGTGACCATCTGGCTCCACCAGCTGGGGACGCCGTAGTCCTCGTGCAGAAGGCGCGCGATCTCCCTGTGCGTGAGCGACGGCGCGCCACGCTCGTCGAGGATCGCGCACCACTCGCCGAGGGCCTTGCCGGTCGCCTTGACCATCGCCGCGTCGTCCATCGCGTGCCTTCCGTCGTCGTCCGTCCGCTCAGACGGTACCCGCGGCGGGTAGAACACGCTCCATGAGCGAGAACCCCGCCAACCTTGCGCTGCGCTTCCTGCTCGAGCTCGCCGCTCTGGCCGCGCTCGGCTATTGGGGGTGGGTGGCTCATGACGAGGCAGCGCGATGGGTCTGGACGGTCGGCCTGGTCGTCGGCGTCGCCGCCGTCTGGGGAGTCTTCCGCGTACCCGGCGACGGCGGCCCGCCGGTGGTCGCCGTCCCCGGCTGGGTGCGGCTGCTCATCGAGGCCGCCGTCTTCGGCGGAGCCACGGCGGCCCTCCTCGCCGCCGGCCGGACGACGCTGGGCATCGTCTTCGGCGTCGTCGTCGTCGCGCAGTACGCGATCTCGTATGACCGGATCGTGCGGTTCCTCCGCGCCGGCAATCGGCGCGACGTCGCCTAGGCTCCCGGCCGCAAAGCCGATTCACCCTCAGCCGGGCGGCGACGTCACCTCGTACGCCGTGTCCGTACGCTCTGGAGGCGACGCCCTTGCCCGCAGAATGGCGGCATTTGCTGCCTTTTTTGGGGCCGACAGACGCCTCGGGACCATGTAGCATGGCAGCCGTGCGGCGGTTCTTCGCGCACCTGTCCACCACGAAGAAGCACGCCGTCTGTTCTGCAGTGACTCGAGGAGTGGAGCCCCCGATTCCCGTCATTTCCTCACGCCGAGACTCGCAGGCCGCCGCGCGTCGTCGCCTGGCCGTGACTGTCGAGCCCTGTCCTTGAAGCTCCGAGGCCTGGACAGTACGCTGCGCGTCCTGCTCGTGATCACCACCCTGGGCGCCTACGGCTACTGGGGCTGGGCCGTTCATGACGGATGGATGAGGCTCATCTGGGCATTGGCGGCGATGATCGTCGCCGCCACCGTCTGGGACGTGCTCCGGGTACGCGGCGACGGCGTCGAGCCGACCGTCGCCGTGCCCGGCTGGGTCCGCCTCATCATCGAGGCGGCCTACTTCACCGGCGTCGTGACGTCGCTCGCCGCCACGGGGCAGCCCGAGCTGGGCATCGTGTTCGCGGCCCTGATAGGCATCCACTACACGTTGACGCACGAACGCCTGGTCTGGCTGCTGTACGAAGGCGGCGGCGACTGACGGCGCGCGGTCGCCCCACCGCGACGGTTTCTTCCCACGCTCGCCGGGCAGGTTACTCGAGAGCCTTCGCCTGACACACCAGCGGCTGGAGATTCTGCGCGCTGTCGCCGCCGACGAGTCCTGTCACGAAGTGAGACCGTGTACGAGGCCGTGCTGCAACGGGTACCGACCATGTCGCTCGACACCGTCTATCGCACGCTCTCGACGCTGACGGAGCGCGGCCTCGTCGCGCGCATCTCGTTCACGCCCGGGCCGGCGGGCTACGACGCGGACCCGGCCCGCCACCATCACGTCTGCATGCGTTGCAGCTTGGTGCGGGACGTACACGACGAGCAACTCGATTCGATCGAGCCGACCGACGAGGTCGTCGACATCGGCCGGCCGGAGACCGTCACCATGCAGTTTCGCAGCGTCTGCCGCGACTGCCAGCGGAAAGGAAGTGGAGCATGACCGACAAGGACAAGAAGCTGACGACAGCCTTCGGCAGGCCCGTCGACGACGACCAGAACTCCGTCACCGCCGGCCCGCGTGGGCCGGTGTTGATGCAAGACGTGCACCTGCTCGAGAAGCTCGGGCACTTCGATCGCGAGCGCATCCCCGAGCGCGTCGTACACGCCAAGGGCGCCGGCGCGCACGGCTACTTCGTGGTGACCGAGGACGTCACGAAGTACACGCGCGCCGCTTTTCTCAGCCAGGTCGGCAAGAGGACGGACGTTTTCGTCCGCTTCAGCACCGTGGGCGGCGAGAAGGGGTCGGCCGACACCGAGCGCGACCCGCGCGGCTTCGCCGTCAAGTTCTACACGGAGGACGGCAACTACGACATGACAGGCAACAACACGCCCGTCTTCTTCATCCGCGACCCGCTCAAGTTCGCCGACTTCATCCACACCCAGAAGCGCGACCCGCGGACCAACTTGAAGAACCCCGACATGTTCTGGGACTTCCTCTCCCTCACGCCCGAGTCCGTCCACCAGGTGACGATCCTCTTCTCCGACCGCGGCACCCCCGACGGCTACCGCCACATGAACGGCTACTCGAGCCACAGCTACGTGTGGTCCAACGCCGCCGGCGAGCAGTTCTACGTGCAATACCATTTCAAGACCGAGCAAGGGCCGAAGAACCTGACGGGCGACGAGGCCGCCGCACTCAAGTCGAGCGACCCGGACTACGCCACGCGCGACCTCTTCGAGGCCATCGAGCGCGGCGACCATCCGTCCTGGCGGCTGGAGATGCAGATCATGCCCGCCGCCGAAGCGGAGGCATACCGGTACGACGTCTTCGACATCACCAAGGTGTGGCCGCACGCCGACTACCCGCCGATGACGATCGGCCGCATGGTCCTGGACCGGAACCCTGAGAACTACTTCGCCGAGGTGGAGCAGGCGGCGTTCAGCCCGGCCAACTTCGTCCCCGGCATCGGACCGTCCAACGACAAGATGCTGCAAGCCCGGCTGTTCAGCTATCACGACACCCACATCCACCGGCTGGGCCCGAACTACCACCTCCTGCCGGTGAACGCGCCGAAGAGAGCAGCGGAACGGAACTACCAGCGCGACGGTCTCATGCGCTTCGACGGCAACGGCGGCTCGGGCCCGAACTACTGGCCCAACAGCTTCGGCGGGCCGGCGCCGGACGCGGCGGCGGCGGATCCGGGGATGACGGTGAGCGGCGAGACCGGCCGCACGCCGTACCCGCACCCCAAGGACGACTTCGAGCAGGCGGGGGTGCTCTACCGCGTCGTGATGACGGATGAGGACCGCGACCACCTTGTGGGCAACCTCGTCGGTCACCTCTCGAACGCGCGGGAGCGCATCCGCCTGCGGCAGTGCGCCGTCTTTCACAAGGCCGACCCGGAGTACGGCACGCGCGTGGCCGAGGGCGTCGGGGTGAGCGTCGCCGAAGTCGAGCGGCTCGCGGCGATGAGCGACGAAGACCGCGCTGCGGCCACCGCAGCCGGCGCCGGCGAAGCGACTCCCGCGAGCGCACGCTGAGGGACTCGGCCCACCAGGTCGGGCCGGCCGGCGGCCGCAAGGTCACCGGCCGGCCACCCCCTCATCCGGAGCGCGTCTCCGGTTCCTGGTAGAGCCCCAGGACGTTGCCGCCGGGGTCGCGGAAGCGCGCCGTGATCTCGGGAGCGTCGCCGCCGATGGGCTGGACGATCTCGCCGCCGTGCGCGACGACCTTCTCGATGGTCTCGGCCACGCTGTCGACCATGACGTAGACGAGCAGACCGGGCTCGGCCGCAGGCGGACGCCCGGTCACCCACGTACCGCTCACCTCGCCGATCGCGTCGTCGAAGGCGAGGTTCCCGTCGCCGCGCCGGCGCGTCTGCCAGCCGAACACATCGGCGTAGAACGCCGCCGAGGCCTCGACGTCCTCGGTGGGGAGTTCCACGTAGCAGATCTTGCCGTTCGCCTGTGTAGGTGGCATCACTCACCTCCTCGCGTGACCATATCCGTGAGCGCCAGCACCGTGCGCCAGTTCCTCGTGGTGGCGGCCGTGCCGAGCTTGCGCTCGAACCACGCGTTGTTCAGCTTCGTGCGCCCGTAGCCGTGCGGCAGCTTGAGGTAGACGACCGGCGTGGCCAGAGGCGGCGCGCCTACGAACGCCGCCTCCTCGCCGGCCTCCGCCGGCAGCGTCAGCTTGCTGAACGCGGCCTTGTACACGGCGCAGTAGGCCGCGTCCGTCGCCTCGCCGAAGTCGGCCTCGCCGTGAGGGCCGAACAGCAGCGTCGCATGCAGGATCTTCTCGTCTGCGCCGATCGCGCCGCCCTCGCCGGCCGCTCCAGCGAGGAACGGGTTGGCCGTGGCGATGTCGGCCATGGTCTCGCCCGGCAGGACGAGCACCCCCACACGCGGCCCCAGGTCGCGCTCGATGCGGACCTCGATGGCCGTGGCGAGCGCCGCCGCCGGTTCCTCATTGTCGCCGGCTTCGAACACCGCGTTGCCGCTCTGCAGGTAGGTGCGCACGTTGGTCAGGCCGAGTCCCTCGAGCAGCGCGCGCAGGTCGGCCATCGGCAACTTGGTGCCGCCGACATTGACGGCTCTGAGGAGGGCGACGTAGCTCATACTCTGCTTCTTCCTCATTCGAGCCAGAGCAAGACCGACGAGCCTTCGGTCGCAGCCTCCAGGTAGAACGTGCGCAGCCGCGAGTACTCGTCGCGGAGCCACTCGCGGCGGCCCTGCTCGGCCCAGCCCGCGGGATACACGCCGTCGGCGTCGAACCTGACGGCGTCGAACCTGCCCGCGATCTCGTCCACCGAGATCGCCCGCAGCGCCGCGGCCACAGCCGCGACCCGGGTCGGGTCGAGCACCCGCGCCGGCCCGTACCCGAGGTCCTCGCCGACGGCGTCGCCGCCGAGCACCGCGTCGCCGAGCGGCGGCGGCGCCTCGTCCGGCGTGCCGCACAGCAGGCGGTGCACGCCGTGCCAGGCTTTTTCGAGGGACAGCTCGGATCCCAAGTCTCCGGGGTCGAGCGAGGCCTCACCCTTACGCGCGTCAGTACGGCGGGCCGCGGCGATCTGCTCGTGGAGCGCCGGCGGCATGTCCGCAAGCATGCGCTCCGCCTCGGCCATGTATGCGGCGAGCATGTCCGGCGCCATCTCATCCAG
>Ga0302299_10001978_pt1 | contig 12439 bp, 9 predicted proteins | sample III_Fen_N3_4_FD_198795 | JGI IMG/M metagenome (GOLD analysis project Ga0302299, IMG submission 198795) | Peat permafrost microbial communities from Stordalen Mire near Abisko, Sweden - III_Fen_N3_4 | ecosystem: Environmental > Terrestrial > Soil > Wetlands > Permafrost | place: Sweden: Abisko... | reverse complement strand
GCGATGGCTCCGCGTCGCAGGTCGCGCTCGCGGGTAGCTACGCCTACGTCGCCGAGAAGTCCGGCTCGCTCGAGGCCTTCCTGCTCGGGCGAGACGGCAACATCATCGGCCCGGCCACGCCGGTCACCGGCATCGCCGCCGGCACGATCGTCGGGATCACCGGGTACGACGATCTGATCGTCGCGCCGGTCGCGCACCTCGCCACCAGCTTCAACCAGGCCGCGATCCCCGTCGTGAACGGCACCACCGGGATCCAGCTCGTCGCGACCAAGGAGGTCGCCGCGTGCTGGACGGCCAGCGAGGATGGCCAGGTGTGCGTCAGCAACCCGGGCAGCATGACCGTGTCGTGCGGTCGGCTCGGCCCCGGCGGCTTCAAGAGCTACACCAGCGCCGCCGCGAACCCGCAGGGCGATTCGGTGTTCGATCTCGACCTGCGCAACGGCCTGGTCGGCATCCAGGCGACGCGCGCGGGCGCGCCCGTGCTGCAGACCTACGCCCGCGCCGAGCACGACGGCGACTTCCTCACCCTGCTCGGCGAGTACCCGCTCGGCACCGCGCGCGCCAGCGGCGCCCTGCTGCTGCCGCCGCTCTCGAACTGACCCCGGCTACACGAGCCGGGCGTAGTCCTTGCCGAGCAGCGGCGACGACACGATGAAGTCTGCGGTCGCCCGGTTACACGCGGTGGGGATGTTGCGCAGCACGGCGACGCGCAGCAGCGCCTTGATGTCGGGATCGTGCGGCTGCGGCTCGAGCGGGTCCCAGAAGAAGATCAGGACGTCGAGCGCGTCCTCGGCGATCTTCGCGCCGATCTGGAGGTCGCCGCCGAGCGGGCCCGACAGGAACCGGGTGACGTCGAGCGCCAGCTCGTCCATGATCATCGCGCCGGTCGTTCCGGTCGCGAACAGCTCGTGCTGCGCCAGCGACTCGCGGTTGTAGCGCGCCCACTGGAGCAGATCGGTCTTGCGGTTGTCGTGGGCTACCAGCGCGATCCGCTTGCGTGCCGTCATCGGAAACATCCTGGCCATGGCGGCCTCCTGCCCTCGAGCATGCCCTCGCGGACCACCGGTTGTCGATGCGGCGCTACTCCCAGCGCGGCCGGCGCGAGGCGACGAGCCACGGCGTCCCGCCGACGATCGCGACGACGTACACCGGTGTGACGTCGATCGCGCCGGTGAGGAAGCGATCGCCCTGCCGGGTCGCGGCGAGGTCGTGCGGCACCGGCTCATCATCGGCGTAGGTCACGAGCCGCGCCGCCGCGATGTCGACGTTGTGCGGCTGCAGCGTCACGCCTGTCGCGTCGAGCTTGCCGAGCACGGTGTGGAACGTCCCGCCCGCGTCGAGCTCGCCGACCACCGCGATCCGGTGCAGCTCGAAGCGCGCCGGCGCCGGATACGCCGGGGCCTCGAACAGCGCGAGGTGGTGGCGGATGCCGTGGATCCCGAACTCGCCGAACCGCCGCTTGACGTCGGTGAGGATCGCGGCGAGCCGCTTCTCGAACACCACCGGGTCGGTCACCCGGTACAGCCGGCGGTTCATGTGATCGACCCAGCGCTGCGCGTGATCGTCGAGCGGCCGGTCCGACAGCACCTCGAACGAATCCCCCGGCACGGTGTACGGCAGGTGCTCGCTGTACGGCTCGCGGGCCCGCACGCTCGAGAACATCGGGAAGCTCGAGAACGGATAGGTGTTCAGCCACTGATCGAGCCGCGGGATGAACGCCGTGACCACGTCGTAGGCGACGAACACCGCGATGAAGATGCGGGGGGCGCGCGGCGGCGTCCAGCCGTCCGGGGCTGCCGGCGGTGAGGGGGGCGCGCGCCGGGTCACCCAGGCGAGCAGTCGATCCCAGTCGATGAACACCGCCACGAGCGGCAACCAGTGCAGGTTCCACAGGTTGACGACCAGCCCGAGCGCGATGGTCTCGATCAAGAAGAACCCACCGGCGAGCGCGCGCACGATCGGCCGGCGGATGAAGATGCAGGCCAGGATCGGCGACGCCTGCGAGACCAGGTTGAGCATGGCCGCGATGCGATAGCGCCACACATCGCCGAGCAGCCAGTCGGCGACCGCGGGACGCGGCGACCCGGCGAGGTCGAAGTTCACCAGGAGCTGATGGCGGAGGTTGTCGGACAGCGCCCACCTGAGGGCGAGCGGGCTGTGGCCGATCTTGTGGAGCGCTGCGCCGGTGAACATGAGCGCGACCGCGAGCTGGACGAGCCGCACCGACCACTGGTAGCCACGCGCGACGTCTCGCGGCGGCAGCCCGCGGCGGCGCCGGATCACCGCGTCGAGCGACAGCGCGTCGCCGCACCGCGCGCCGAGCAGCGCGAGCTGGGCCAGGAACACGACGTTGTACTGGTGCGACCACGTCGCGCTCGACGAGAACGACGCCGAGGCCAGCGCGAGCGCGGCGACGAAGCTGACCGCGGTGGAGGCGCGCGAGAACAGCCCGACGAGCATCAGCGCGGTGGCACCGAACGCGATCGCCCACAGCGCCCACACCACGGGCTCGGGCGGCACGAGGTGACCGAACAGCATCCACATCCCGACGGGTCGGTAAAGCTCAGGCGCCCCCGGGATGTGCACGGTGGACAGCGTCGCGAGGCGATGCAGGGTCCACAGCACCGAGGTGGCGATCGCGATACGGAGCGCCGCGGCAGACCATCGGCCGCCATCGGCAAACCAGTAGCGCTGCCAGCGCGTCACGCAGGCGTAGTACCATGGGCCTCCGGTGAGCGCGCAGCTGTTCCAGCTCCTCGCACAGCTCGATCGCACAGGCGCGACCGAGGTCGTGATCGCGACCGGACGCCAGGCCGCGGTGCGGGTCAACGGTGTGTTCCAGACCCTGACTGCCTCGGCGGTGACGCTGCCCCAGCTCATCCACCTGATCCGCGATACCCAGCTCGCAGCGAGCGTGCCGACCACCGAGCAGGTCGGCGATCCGATGCCGATCGACCTCGACGGGCGAGCGCTGCGAGCGCAGTTCATCCGCCAGGGCGCCGACGTGATGCTGCGGATCGAGCACCGTCCGGCGGCCCAGCCCCCGGCCCGCCCCACGCCGATGCCCGGCCAGCACGGCGCGGCACGGAACGCGGTGAACGCGGTGAACGCGGTGAACGCGGTGAACGCGGTGAGCGCCGTGAACACCGACGCGCGTTCGCATGGCGGCCACGAGCCGGCCCCGCCGGCCAGCCGCGCGGCCACCCATCCCCCGCGCACCGCGACGCCCCCGCACGGCTCCGCGGTCGCGGTGCCCCAGGTCGTGGTGCGCCCGCAGGGTCCGATCACCCAGCCCCACGCCGTCGCGGTGCCGCCGCGCGAGCCCGCGGCCGAGCGAGCGCCGGTCGCGCCTCCGGTGGCGGCTCCGGCCGAGCTGCCGGCCGGTCTGATCGACGAGCCCGCCGAGATCGTCCCGGCGCTCGTCGCGCTCGTCATCGAGGCGCGGCGGCGCGGCGCGACCGACCTGCACGTCGCCGCGAACCGCCCCGTGCTGATCCGCGCGGTCGGTGAGCTCGTCGCGCTGGACGCCACGCCCAGGCCCGCCGCCGAGGTCGACGCGCTGCTCCTGCCGCTGCTCGGCCCGACCCGTCGCCGCCAGCTCGCCGAGCGCGGCTATGTCGATCTCGCGATCGACGTCCCGGGCGGCGGCCGGCTGCGCACCAACCTCTCGCGCCAGCAGGGCGGCCACAAGGGCGCGTTCCGGCTCGCGGTCGCGACCCCGCCGTCACTCGAGGAGCTCGGCCTGCCCGCCGCGGTTGCCAAGGTCACCGAGAACCACCAGGGCCTGGTCGTGATCGCCGGGCCGAGCGGCCAGGGCAAGACCACGACGCTGGCGGCGCTCGTCGATCTACTCAACCGCAGCGAGCCGATCCACATCCTCACGATCGAGGATCCGGTCGAGATCATCTACCCGCGCCACACCGCGGTGGTGTCCCAGCGCGAGGTCGGGCGCCACACCGGGTCGTTCGCGGCCGCGCTCAAAGCATCGCTGCGCGAGGACCCCGACGTCATCGTGATCGGCGAGCTGCGAGATCGCGAGACTGTCGAGATCGCGCTGACCGCCGCGGAGACCGGCCACCTCGTGCTCGCCACGATGAGCACGCCGTCGGCGGCCAAGACGATCGATCGCCTGATCGACATGTTCCCGCCCGACGATCAGTCGCAGGTCCGCGCCTCGCTCGGCGCGGCGCTGAAGGCGATCGTCGCGCAGCGCCTTCTGCCCAACGCGCAGGGCACCGGCGTGGTCGCGGCGGTCGAGCTGCTGGTCGGCATGCTCGCGCTGTCGAACATGATCCGCGACAACAAGCTGTTCCAGCTGCCCAACCTCATGCAGCGCGGCCGCGCGTTCGGCATGCTGCGGCTCGACGACTCGCTGCTCGAGCTGGTGCGCGCCGGCAAGCTCGCCGAGGACGTCGCCGTCCGCCAGGCGGACAACAAGAAGGAGCTGATGCTCGCGCTCCATCCACCCCCGCCGCCGGTCGAGCCGGTCAAGCGCGGCCTGTTCGCGCGCAAGGATCGCGAATGACGGCTCCGGCGATCGCGGCGCTGTTCGACACGCTGATCGAGCGCGGCGGCTCCGATCTCCACCTCGGGGCCGGCTACCCGCCGATGCTGCGGATCCGCGGCGACCTGGTGGCCGAGAGCGAGCGCCCGCTCACCGCGGCCGAGGTCGACGCGCTGCTCGCGCCGCTGGTGACCCGCGAGCAAGCCGCGCAGTTCGCCGCGACCGGCGACCTCGACTTCGCCTACGCGCACGGCACGCGCGCGCGGTTCCGCGCCAACTACCTGCGCAAGACCTCCGGCGCGGGCGCAGTGTTTCGCGCGATCCCCAGCGAGATCCAGTCGCTCGATGCGCTCGGCGTCCCTGCCGGCATCCGCAAGCTGGTCGAGCTGCGCTCGGGCCTCGTGCTGGTGACCGGGCCGACCGGCAGCGGCAAGTCCACCACGCTGGCGGCGATGATCGATCACATCAACCGCACCCGCGCGGGTCACATCCTCACGATCGAGGACCCGGTCGAGTTCGTCCACCACCCCCGGATGTGCCTGGTCACCCACAAGGAGGTCGGCGAGCACGTGCCGACGTTCCTCGAGGCGATCCGCAGCGCCGGCCGCGAGGACGCCGACGTGATCCTGGTCGGCGAGCTGCGCGGCGCCCAGACCATGAAGGCCGCGCTCCAGCTCGCGAGCTTCGGCATCCTGATCTACGCGACCGTGCACACCAACTCGGCCAGCGCGACGATCGACCGGTTCGTCAACGCGTTCCCCGCCGAGCAGCAGCCCCAGATCCGCGGCCTGCTCGCCGACTCACTGGCGGGGGTGGTCGCCCAGCAGCTGCTGCGCCGGGCCGATGCCCCCGGCCGCGTCGCCGCGCACGAGATCCTGATCGGCAACTTCGCGCTGTCGTCGCTGATCCGCGAGGGCAAGACCTCGCAGATCGCGAGCTTCATCCAGTCGAGCGCCGGCGAGGGTATGCAGGGCATGGATGTCGCGCTCGAGCGCCTGGTCTCGGCGGGTGCGATCAGCGCGCGCGACGCGCTCGACAAGGCGCTCGACAAGGAGGCGTTCGGCAAGCTGCCGGTGATCGCGCGCGCGCTCGGCCCCGAGGCCGCGCTGACCGTGTGAGCCAGCTGATGCTCAGCTCGTCAGCAGGCTGTGTAGCATCTCCGCCAGGGCATCTACCCCGAACGGCTTGCCGAGCACGCCGCCGAACAGCTCGCCGGCGTCCCGGATCTCGCCGTAGCCGCTGATCAGCACCATCGGGAGGCTCGCCGACAGCGCGCGGATCGCCCGCCCCGCCGCGATGCCGTCCATCCCGGGCATCGTCTGATCGGTCACGACCATGGCGAACCGCGCCGGGCTGGCGCGAACCAGCTCGACGGCTTCCTCGCCACTCGCCGCACACACGACGTCGAATCCGAGCCGCTTGAGCAGCCGCTCGGTGGTGCGCCGCACCTCGGGCTCGTCGTCGACGAGCAGCACGGTCCCGCGGCCGCGCCACGCGCGATCCGCCTGGCTGGGCGTCCGCGCCCGCGTCGGCTGCTGCGATGTCGCCGGCAGGTAGACGCTGAACATGGTCCCGCGGCCCGGCTCGCTCTCGATCTGCAGCGCGCCGCCGTGGCCGCGCACGATGCCATGGACGACCGCCAGGCCGAGCCCGCGACCCGCGAGCTTGGTCGAGAAGTACGGCTCGAGGATCCGCATCCGCGTGACCTCGTCCATCCCGATCCCCTGGTCGCGGACCTCGAGCACGACGTACGGACCGGGCACCAGCGTACCGGCGCCCCGGAGCCGGGCGACGTCCGACGCTGTCAGCACGACGTCGTTGGCCCCGATCGAGATCGCTCCGGCGCGCCCGACCATCGCCTCGGCGGCGTTGATCACGAGGTTGAGCACGATCTGGCGCAGCTGGGTCTCGTCGCCGATGATCGGCGCCAGGTGATCCGGAAACGCGAAGCTGAGAGGGATCAGCTTGGCCGACGAGCGCGCCAGCGGCTCGAGCTCGCGGAGCAGCGCCCGCAGGTCGAGCGGCTTCTCCGGCGCGCTTGCCTTGCCCGAGAACGCCAGCATCTGCTGCGCGAGCGCGCCGGCCTGGCGCGCGGCCTGGCGGGCCTCGCCCAGCGACTGCGCGAGCTCGGAGCCGCCGCCCACGTGGTCGAGCGCCAGCTCGGTGCTGCCGAGCACCACCGCCATCAGGTTGTTGAAGTCGTGCGCGATGCCGCCCGCGAGCACGCCCAGCGCCTGGAGCCGCTGGTCCTGCTCTGCGCGCCGCTCGACGGCGCGGCGCGCCTGCTCGATACGCCTCCGCGCGGTGACGTCGACGCACGCGACCACGGCGCGCGGAGGGACCTCGCCGGTGAGCAGGACGCCGTCGAGCATCAGCTCCACAGGCTCTGCTCCGGCCACCTCGAACACCGCGTCGACCCCGCGCACGCCCCCGTCGCGGAACAGCTCGGTCAGCAGCTCGGCGATCGCGCAGCGCGACGCTTCCTCGGCGAACAAGCGGAGCCGCCGGTCGATCAGCTCGGCCTGGGGCGCCCGGAACACCAGCTCGGCGGCGTGGTTGGCGGCCAGGATCGTGCCGCTGCAGTCGAGCGTCACGAGCGGCACGGGCGCGAGCTCGTGGAGCGCACGGTAGCGATCGCGCGCGGCCTCGAGCGCCAGGTTGCTGAGCCGGAGCTCCTCGTTCGTCAGCCGGAGCTCGTGGTTCTGCAGCTCGAGCTCCGCCTGGTGGACCTCGAGCCGGTGGACCAGCGCCGCGATCTCGGCTCCTGAGTCGCCGGCTACCGGCCTCACTCTACCTCGTCATACAAGGCCATCGCCGTTCCCCCCGGTGGTTCGCGCGGCGACGCTAGCACGGATCGCAGCGTCCTCGATGGACTCGATGATGGCGAGGACCCGGAGCGGCGCCCCGGTGGGCGCTCGAGCGAGGACCGACTCGCGATCGCGGAACCGCTCGTAGTCGCCGCCGTGGCCGCGCAGCCGGATCTGCCGCGTGAGCACCTCACCGTCGGGCAGCCGCGCGAGGCGGTCCTCCCATTGCACGGATTGCGCAGCGTCGTCGGGGTGGAGCAGCGACTCGAACCGGGCGTGCGCGGCACCGGCCGTGCGCAGGCGCTCACGCGCCAGATCGTTGAGGTAGACATCTCTCGCTGTGACGAGATCGCGCACGCACACCAGGCCGGGCCAGCGGTCGAGCAGGCCTGCGACCACGCTGTCCTGGGCGCGCGCCGCGATCACCGCCTCGGCGCGCCGCAGCTCGGTGGTGTCGAAGAACGTGACCACCACACCGTCGAGCGCGTTCTGCGTCGTCCGGTACGGATGGATCCGCATCGTGTAGCTCGCGCTGTCGACCCGCGCCACCGCGACCTCCTTGACGACGAGGGTCTCGAGCACCTCGGCGACGTCGCGCGCCAGGTCGTGATAGTCGATCTTGAGCGTCAGATCGGTGATCGGGCGGCCGACGTCACCCGGCTGGACGTTCGCGATCCGGGTCGCCTCGCTGGTGAACCGCTTGAGCCGCAGCGCGCCGTCGAGGAACAGCGTCGGGATCTTGGTGCTGTTGAGCAGGTTGCGGAGGTCGTCGTTGGCGGTCCCGAGCTCGGCGTTCTTGGCCTCGAGCTCGGCGTTGAGCGTCAACAGCTCCTCGTTCATCGCCTGGAGCTCCTCCTTGGAGGTCGTGACCTCCTCGTTGGTGCTCTGGAGCTCCTCGTTCGCGCACTGCAGCGCCTCGTTGGCCGCCTCGACCTGCGCCTGCGACGCCTCCATCTCGCGCGCCACCGTGTGCAGGTGCTGCTTCACGCGCACCAGCTCGCGCTCAGCGCTCGCCGCGCCGCTCGCACGCCCCCGGCGCGCGGCCTTGCCGGCCAGCTTGCCGGGCGGCGGCTCGTCGAACACCACCAGCAACAGGCCGTGCAACACCACCGGTGTATCCAGCGGCACCACCGTCAGATCGACCAGGTAGCGAGCGCGATCACCGCGGACCTCCACGCCGGCGAGCGTGACGCGGCGGCGCCTCGCGAGCGCCTGGCGCACGCCGAGGCTGAGGTGCGCGCCCAGACCCTCGCGCGCCATCGCGAAGATGTTGATGTTGGTCTTGCCGACGGCCGGCTCGAGATAACGCCCGGTGCGCTGCGACACGTACAGTACGTCGCCGCGCGCGTTGATCAGCACCACGGGCGGCGCGACCGCGTCGACGATCGCATGGCGCGCCGCCTCCACGAGGCCCTGCGGCGCGCGCTCGTGCTCGATGGCCACCGGGGCCGCGCCGCTCCGCGCCGCCGCGAGCGCGAACGGTGGGCCCGCGACGCGCGCAACATCAAGCCGGCGGAACACCTTCGCGCTGCCGTCGACCGGCTCGAACAGGTCCGCCGACGAGAACGGCACCGCCTCCGACGCGCCGAGCACGAGCAGGCCGCCAGGCCCGAGCGCATAGTGAAACTGCGGGAACAGCCGCTGCTGCAGGGCCGGCTGCAGGTAGATCAGCACGTTGCGGCAGCACAGGACGTCGAGCCGGGTGAACGGTGGATCGGCGATCAGATCGTGCTTCGCGAACACCACCATGTCGCGGAGCTCGGCGCGGGCCTGGTAGCCGCGGTCGTCGCGCGTGAAGTGCCGCGCGAGCCGCTCCGGCGAGACGTGCGCCTCGATGTCGTGCGGGTAGCGCCCGGCGCGCGCGTGCGCGATCGCCGTGCCGTCGAGGTCCGTGGCGTAGACCTGGACGTGCACGTCGCCCGCGCCGGCCCGCGCGACCACCTCGGAGAGCACGATCGCGAGCGAGTACGCCTCCTCACCGGTCGAGCACGCGGCGACCCATGCGCGCAGCGAGCGCGGCGCGTGCTTGGCCGCCAGGAGCGCCGGCAGCGCGACGTCGCGCAGCGCCACGAACGCCTCGTCGTCGCGAAAGAAATGAGTCACACCGATCAGCAACTCGCGCAGCAGGAGCTCGGCCTCCTCGGGGTTGGCCTCGAGGTAGCCGGCGTAGTCGGCGAGCGTGGCGAGCCGGTGCACCGCGAGCCGACGCTCGAGGCGACGCTCGATCGAGCTGACCTTGTACTGGCTGAGGTCATGCCCGGTGCGCGCGCGCAGCAGGTCGAGCACCCGCGCGAGCGCGGCGTCGGGGGCCGGCGCGTCCGGGCTCGCCTGCAGGCGCTGCCCGGTGACCACGGCCGCGATCCGCGCCGCCAGCTGCTCGGCGGTGCTGACGATGGCGCCGGGGACCGCGACGAGCGCGGCGCGCGGCATCGCGTCGAACCCCGCGGTCGCCGGATCCTGGACGAATGCGACGCCGCCCGCCTGGACGATCGCGGACAGCCCCTGCGCGCCGTCCTCTCCCATGCCGGACAGCACCACACCGATCGCGTGCGGCCCGCGCTCGTGCGCCAGGCTCCGGAAGAACGTGTCGATCGGCGGCCGGGTGGCGCGCCGCGCCGGCTGCGGGCGCAGCTGCAGCACATCGCCCTCGATCACGAGGTCGCGGTTGGGGGGAATCACGTAGACCGCATCCCCCTGCAACCGGACACCCTCCTCGACCTGCTGCACGACCATCGCCGTGGTGCGCTGCAGGAGGTCGGGCAACAGCGCCTTGTGGTCGGGATCGAGGTGGGTCACCACCACGAAGGCCGCGCCGGTCGTGGCCGAGATGTTCGAGAACAGCTGCTCGAACGCGTCGAGCGAGCCGGCGGACCCGCCGAGCCCGACGACGAACACCGGCTTGCGGCGCCCGCCCGGCGGCGCCGAGCCCTTGACCGACCTCTGTCGCCGCGGCGCCGCCACGCGGCATCCTACCGCGCCGGGCAGCAGCCGGCGGGATTTCGGCTCCCGGAAGGCCGCGCTGACGACCCGCTGCCCATCAGCCGGACAGCAGCTCGCGCAACAGGCCGGTCAACACGCCGGCGGCGAACGGCTTGGCGAGCGTCCCGCCGAACAGCGTGCTCGGCCCGTCGGGCTCGCCGTACCCGGTGATGAGCACCATCGGGAGCTCGGGCGCCAGCGCGCGGAGCGCCTCGCCCAGGGCGGCGCCGGTCATGCCCGGCATCGACAGGTCGGTCACCACCGCGACGACCCAGGCCCGGTTCGCGCGAAACAGCTCGAGGGCTTCGGCCCCGCTGCCCGCGCACAACACCTCGAAGCCGACGCGGCTCAGGATCCGCTCGGTGGTCCGCCGGACGTTCAGCTCGTCGTCGACGACGAGGATCGTGCCGCTGCCGCGCCACGCCCGCGCCGCTGGTCTCTCACTCCCCGGAGTCACACTGCTGCGCTGCGGTGCCATCGCCTTACCCCCCGACTGTTGTGCTCGCCACGCTAGCACGCTTCCTGCGGCGCACCCGCGCGTCGCAGGCCGCGCGTGGAGCTGCCTCTCCGCAGCCTCACCTCAGCTGCGACATCGACGCTGGGGCGCCGTGCCCCATGTTCCGGCGCGCGTGTGCTAGACGATGGCTGTGTCCAAGGATCGCGCGCGGCCGTTCTCGCGCAAGCATCGCCGGTACTGGATCCCGGTGACCGGCGGGATGATCCTGATCGGGATCATCAATATTGCCATCGGCTACTGCACGTACAGCGCGCCATCGGACATCCACGAGCGCATCATCGTCGACGTGCCTTACGCCCGCGGAATGCTCGACGCTGGCGCCGCGCCCCGCCCCGCCGTGGGCTGTCCTGCCGCGATCACCGCGCGGGTCGAGTCCGACCTGCCGGGCGGAACGATCGTCGCGTGCACACCGGACCGCGTGACGGTGGTGCGGAGCGGCCACACGATCGAGCTCGCGCTGTCTGGCGGCGAGATCCGCGAGGTCGACGAGACCTTGACCCTGCCGGAGATCCCGCCCGCGGTGATGCGCGCGTTCGCCGTCGCCTACCCGCGGACCATCCCGGCGCGCGCGATCAAGCACAGCCGGCGCGGCGGCGAGCCGCGCTACGAGCTCGCGTTCCCACCCGGTGCCGCGCACGCGGTCGCCACGCTCGGCGCCGACGGCACGGTGCTCGAGCTGCGCTGAGTCGCGCGCGGTCACGCCCGGGCGAGCAGGTACGTGCGCTGGCTCGGATACTCCACGCCCGGGTACGGCGCGCGATCCAGGCGAGCCTCGATCGCGAACCCGGCATCGACCAGGGCGCTCACCACCGCCTCGGCGGGGTGGAACACGAAGTCGAGCGAGGTCGCGCAGCCGAACAGCTCGTCGACGTGGACGATCTCGACGCCGGCGTGGAACGCGACGAGCGCGAGGCCGCCCGGCGCGAGCACGCGGTGCAGCTCGCGGAACGGGGCGAGTAGCTCGTCGGTCCGCAGGTGGACGATCGCGTAGAACGAGACGACGCCCGCCAGCGCACCGCGCTCGTAGGGCAGAGCGAACATGTCGCCCGCGCGGAACTCCAGATCGGGGTTGCTCGCCAGGGCCTCGGCGACCATCGCCGGTGACAGGTCGATGCCTTCGACCGTCGCGCCCGAGCCCGCGAGGTAGCGCGCGACGTGGCCCGGGCCACAGCCGACGTCGACGACCAGCCCGCCCCGCGTGCGCTCCGCCACGACCTGGAGCAGCGCGCGATCGAGCGGCTTGTGCGCCAGCTCGTCGATCAGCTGGTCGCGGTACGCGCGCGCCACCGGTGCATAACCTTGGCGCAGCTCCTCGGCGCGTGGATCGCTCATCGCCGGGAACGCTAGCATCAATGACGCTCGGTTAGCGCCAATGCGCCTATCAGGTCTCGTGCGTGCGCTCGAGTGCTGGCCCAGGATGCCCTGCCTCCAGCGTCGTCGAGCCGACCTCACGTCTCGCCTCGTCGGCCCCGATCCACGGCCGTCGTGGTTGGTTGCGGCTGCGGTGGTCGGCCTCGGCCGTCCGCTGCGGTTCACCGACCACCGACCACCGACCACCGACCACCGACCACCGACCACCGACCACCGACCACCGACCACCGACCACCGACCACCGACCACCGACCACCGACC
>Ga0302299_10001976_pt1 | contig 12444 bp, 10 predicted proteins | sample III_Fen_N3_4_FD_198795 | JGI IMG/M metagenome (GOLD analysis project Ga0302299, IMG submission 198795) | Peat permafrost microbial communities from Stordalen Mire near Abisko, Sweden - III_Fen_N3_4 | ecosystem: Environmental > Terrestrial > Soil > Wetlands > Permafrost | place: Sweden: Abisko... | reverse complement strand
GGCCACGTGGCCTCAGCCATCGCGTGCGCGTTGACCCTTATCGGCATCCCCTTCGCCGTCCAGCACCTCAAGCTCGCCGGCATTGCCCTGGCGCCAATCGGCAAGAGCATCGTCTCGAAGGAGGTGGCAGCAGCCGCGCGTCGCCGCGACGCCGAAGCATCGGTCTCTGCGCGCCGAAGAGTCGCCTGAGCCTGCATTGGCAGGGCCGCCTCGGCCGCAGGCATCGACCGGCCGGTTCAGCCCCTGCGGTCCAGCTCGACCCGCCACCGATTCCATCCGTCTTCGTTCTCATGGCGCACGCTCGCGGCCATCTGGGCCACAAGTAGGATGCCCAAACCGCCGACTTTCCTTTGTTCCAGCGGCGCGTCCACGTCGGGTGGCTGCGCAGCCAGGCGACCCAATGCATCGAAGGGCGGCGCGGTGTCTTCATAGCGCAGCGTCACGGCCCTGGGCGAGGCCTCGAGCTCCAGCCGGACTGGCGCTGCGCAGTCGCCGCCGTGGCCGTGCTCCACCGTGTTCGTGAACAGCTCCTCGACGACCTGCGACAGGCGCAGCATGTCGTGCCGGCCGATGCCGCGCTCCGCGCAGAACGCCTCGACGAATTCGATCGCCTGCGACAGCTGCGTCATGCGGGCCTCGAGCAGGCATGTCGCAGGCTGCGCGGTCATGGCACGAGATCCCGCGTCGGGGTTAAGCTTGCGCGCCGAGGCGCACCGTGCGTCGTGGCCGTCATGCGGACCCCGCCATCGTGGTTCGCCGAATTCTTGTCCAGCGGATTGGAGCCAGCATGAGCATTGACTTGCAGGGGCTGCTGCGTCGGCCAATGCGTGCCACCCTCTTGGCCGCGGCCATCGCCTGCCAATTGGCGCCCGCGCTCGAGGCTGCCGCGGCCGAGATCGGGCAGATCAAGGTTGCCAAGGGCCAGGTGTCAGTGGATCGCAGCGGCCAAGTGCTAGCCGGCAGCATCGGCATGCGGCTCGAGGTGGCCGACGTCGTGAAGACCGGGCCCGATGGTTCGGTCGGGATCACCATGAACGACAACTCCCTCCTTTCCGCGGGCCCGAACAGCATCCTCGCGCTCGAGCGCTTCGAGTTTGACCCGACGACGAGCCAGGGACGCTTCGACACCCAGTTGCAGCGCGGCACGCTGGCGGTGGTGTCGGGACGCATCGCCAAGCAGTCGCCGCAGGCCATGACGGTGCGCACGCCCTCGGCCGCACTGGGTGTGCGCGGCACCGAATTCGTGGTCTCGGCCGATGAGTAGCCCGAGCCGAGCGGCTGCGTGCGCCTCGCTCGTGGCCGTCCTCGCCGGTTGCGCTGCCCCCCGGGGAACGGTCGTGCTGCTGCCCGAGGCGACGGGCAAGGACGCGGCGCTCACGGTGTCGCAGGACGGCAAGCAGGTGCTGCTCGACCAGCCCTACGCCGGCGCCAGGCTGGCCGCTTCGGGGCCGCAGAAGTACGCCTCGAACGCCGCCGAAGTGCAGTCCCGGTTCGGGCAGGCGCTGGCGGCCCAGCCGGCCCGCCCGGTGCAGTTCACGCTGTACTTCATCGAGGGCCGGGACGAGTTCACCGCCGAGTCGCGGCCGCTCATCGACGGTGTATTCGCCGAGATCGCGGGGCGCCCCGTGCCCGACGTGCTCGTGGTCGGCCATACCGACACGGTCGGCAGCGACGCCGCCAACGATGTGCTGTCGCGCCAGCGGGCGGAAGTCGTACGCAAGGCGCTTATCGCGCGCGGCATACCGCCCGAGGACGTCGTCGCCATCGGCCGCGGCAAGCGCAACCTGCTCGTCCTGACCGCCGACAGCGTCGCCGAGCCGCGCAACCGACGGGTCGAGATCCTGGTGCGCTGAGCCGCTGCGGCAGCCAGGCGCTGGCAACGGCTCGCGCCACCCGGTGCGGTCAGGCGCGCGCATCAGGACCGTGCCAGTGCAGCGCGAGAATGGTCAGGTCGTCGGCCGCTTCCGCGCTGCCTGCGAACGCCAGCACGTCGCGGTGAAGTGCCTCGACCACTGCATGCGCGCCATGCGTCGCGTCGCGGCCCGCGCCCAGCCTGGCCTGCACACGCGGGTGGCCGTAGAGCTCGCCCGCCGGGTTCTGCGCTTCGGTCACGCCGTCCGTCATCAGGCACAGCCAGTCGCCCGGAGACAGCTGGCGCCGGCCGCCGCGGTAGTCGAAGCCGGCCACAGCGCACAGCGGCGGGCCGTCGCCGTCGGTGATCCGGTCCGGCAAAGTGCCGGCCGCGTGCCACAGGTAGGGGTTCTCGTTGCCGGCATTGCAGTAGCGCAGTTCGCCGCTGTCGAGGTCCAGGATGCCGGCGAAGAGCGTGACGAAGAGCATTTCGGGGTTGTCACGTGACACTTCCGCATTGGCGGTGGACATGATCTCGCCGATCTCGGCCCCGGGCATCCGAAGCATCGCGCTCTTGCACAGCGCCTTGCTCACGGCCATGAAGATCGACGCCGACAGGCCCTTGCCGGCCACGTCGCCGATGAGGAAGAAGAGCCGCCGCTCGTCGAGCATGAAGTAGTCGTAGAGGTCGCCGCCGACCTCCCGGGCCGGCACGAGCGTCGCCGCCAGGTCGACGCGGCCGTCGGCCTGCAGCAGGTCGGCGCGCGGTAGGGTCGCGGTCTGGATGCGGTGCGCAGCCTCGAGCTCGCCGGCGATGCGGGCACCCTGCTCGCGCTGGTCGGCCACGACGCGCTCGAGCGAGCGGCGCGTTCGCGTTGCTTCGGTGAGCGTCAGCACGATCAGGGTCAGGAACAGCAACAGCAGGCCGAGCCCCGGCGTCACGGCGTCGAACAGCAGGCGCTCCGTGCGGAAGAGCAGAAAGGCCAGCAAAACGGGCAGCACAGCGCAGGCCAGCATCAGCAGCGTCGCATCCAGGGGCTGCCAGCGTGGCGTGGCCCAGATCAGCACCGCGCCGAGCACGAGCAGCAGCAAGGCTTCGACCTGCGGGGCACGCCGCGGACGCTTCAGCAGGGTGCGGTCGATCAGGTTCTCCAGCAGTTGCGCATGGATCTCGGTGCCGGACATGCGTTCGCCGATCGGTGTGTCCTGGTACTCGAGCAGGCCGATCCCGGCCAGGCCGATCAGCACCAGCCGGTGCTCCAGCAGTGCCGGATCGGCCCGGCCCTGCAGCACGTCGACGGCGGAGACGAGGCGGTCTGCGCGCCGCGGCGAGAAATACAGCCGCACCGCGCCGTCGGCCTCGGTCGGGGTCACGACATCACCCACGGCCACGCTCGTCACCATCGTGCCCGAAGTCGCCATACGGACGATCGGCACGTGCATCGCCACGCGCAGCATCTCGACCGCCAGCGTCGGCATCAGGGTGCCGTCGACGCTGACCACGAGCGGGATGCGCCGGATCACGCCGCGCGAAGGATCGGCCGAGATCAGGCCGCGGCCGCTCGCAGCGCGGTCGATCTCATCCAGACTCGAAAGCACGCCGGCATGGTTGGCCAGCAGGGGCGGCAGCGAAGCGGCCGCCGACGCGTTGCGTACGGTGACGGGTGTGGCGCGCAGCGCCATGCCGGTCGGCTCAGGCGTCCCGGCGACCACCAGCACGGACGGCGCCCGCGCCAGTGCGCTGGCGAGTTCGGTGTCGTTGGAGGGCAGCGAAGCCAGCGCGTAGGACAGCGCCGGGTCGAGCGTGCCGGCGCGCGCGAGGAGCCGCTCCGCCGACAGCGCGTCGGCTTCGGGCATCAGGATGTTGACGCCAATCGCCGCAGGCTGCGCCCGGTTGACTGTATCGACGAGCTGCGCCAGCAGGTTGCGCGGCCAGGGCCACTGTCCGAGTGCGGCCAGGCTCTTCTGGTCGATCTCGACAACGGTGACGGGCAGGCTGCGCACCTGCCGAGGCGCCAGGGTCTGGTGCGCATCGAACCATGCCGCCTGCAGACGCTCGGTCCACAGTGCCTGCCGCCATGTGAGCACGATCAGCACGAGCAGAACGACGGCACCGACGATCCTGATGCGGCCGGTCCGGCCGCGCACCGGCGCGCGGGCCGGGCGCCACCTCACAGCTCGATTTCCAGTCCGTCGTAGGCGGCACTGACGTATAGCGGGGCATCGCCGCGCGTGATCTCCTCGAGCCGCCGCGTCTCGGCCAGGACGCCCTCGATCGCCTCGTCGTCGAACACCGGCTCGTGATGGAACAGGCACAGGTGGCGCGCACCGGCCATCTGGCACAGCTCGACGCCCACGACGTTGCTCGAGTGTCCCCAATCGGCCTTGACCGAGATCGAGTCGGCGAGCGAGTACATCGCGTCGAATATCACCAGGTCGGCGCCGCGGAAGAACTCGACGAAGCGGTCGGTGTGCTCCGCCTGCGCGAGCGGGTGCTCGGAGTCGGTCGAATAGACGACCGTGCGGCCCTGCGACTCGAAGCGGTAGCCGTACGAGTCGCCGGTGTGGCGCTGCAGCATCGTCGCCACCGTGACGCCGGCCACCTGGCGCGGGACGCCGGGGTCGAGATGCACGAATTCCATGGCCGCACCGAAGATCGAGAAGTCGACCGGGAACGAGGGCTTGTCCTGCTGCCGGCGCAGCGCGAACTCAAGTTCACGGTGGCTGCCGTAGATGACGACACGATTGCCCGGGATGAAGGCCGGCACGAAGAACGGCAGCCCCATGATGTGGTCCCAGTGCAGGTGGGACATGAAGATGTGGAAGGTCTGCGGTGCGCCGCCCACGCGTCGAGACATCGCGGACAGGCCGAACGGGCGCGCGCCGCTGCCCAGGTCGCAGAGCAGGAAGTCGGGCCCGCCGGTCTCGATCTCGACGCAGGAGGTGTGGCCGCCGTAGGTGCCCGCGGCCGGGAACGGCAGGCTGTCGACATAGCGCTCGGTCTCGGCTTCGCTGCCGAAGTTGCGACCGGAGGCGCCCTGCAAAGCGGCCACGACCTTGCGCCGCACGCCAGCGGCAGTCAGCGCGACCGGCAGCGAGCCGCGCGTGCCCCAGAAGCGCACGCGCTTCATGTCGCCGCAGGCGGCACCCCCGCCTGCCATGCCGCCCGTGCCGCCTCGGAGCCCTGGTCGAGCGCGGCCGCGACGTCTGGGTGGACCGCCAGCACGCGGTCGAAGCGGCTGATCGCGAAGATCTCGGCAACCACCGGCTGCAACCCAGCGACCGCGAAGCCGGCATTGCGGCCGCGCAACTGCTTGGCCGCCACCATCAGCACTCGCAGGCCGACGCTGCTGATGTATTCGACCCCGGAGAAGTCCAGCACCACGGTGCCCTGTGCCACATCCGGTGGCGTCAGCACGGTCGATAGTGCCTGCTCGAGCTCGCCCGCGCTGCGGTGGTCGACGCGTCCTTCGACGGTCAGGAGGGCGGTGTCGGCCAGCTGCCGCGTTGCGATCTGCATGGTGCTTGCCTCCCCGTGGTGGCGGGCCCGCTGCGCGACGGGCCTGCGGCCCTAGAACGGAATGTCGTCGTCCATATCGTCGAACCCGGTCGACGACTTGGCTGCGGGCGCCGCGGCCGGCTTGCCGGCCGGCGGGCGTTGCGCCGACGGTCGCGCGGCGCGTTCGCCGGCATCGCCGCCGTAGCCGCGCGACCCGCCGCCTTCGTCGGCACCACCGCCCATGCCCTCGCGACCGCCGAGCATCTTCATCTCCTCGGCGACGATCTCGGTGGTGTACTTCTCGACCCCGTCCTTGTCCTGCCACTTGCGTGTCTTCAGGCGTCCTTCGACGTAGATCGAGCGCCCCTTCTTCAGGTACTCGCCGGCAATTTCGGCCAGGCGGTCGTAGAACACGACGCGGTGCCACTCCGTCTCCTCTACCTTGTCGCCAGAGGTCTTGTCCTTCCAGCTGCGCGAGGTCGCGACGGTGACGTTGCACACCGCCGCGCCGCTGGGCGTGTAGCGCACTTCGGGGTCTCGCCCGAGGTTGCCGATGAGGATGACTTTGTTGATCGAGGCCATGGCTCTCTCCAGGTTTCAGCCCATTGGACGGAGAACGATCATACCGGCGCGGGCGGGGAAGCCGCAGGTCGCGCTTCCCGTCCTTCGCGCCGACTGAAGCGAGCGTTCGTTCCTTTTGAATTCCGCGCGGCCGGACCGGCCCACAATCGGCGTCTGCCCGGGAACGGCGCGTTCCCACCCGACTGAGGAGTCCATCATGGCAAAGGTTCTGGTCCTGTACTACAGCAGCTACGGTCACATCGAGACGATGGCCGGTGCCGTCGCCGAAGGCGCGCGCTCGGCCGGCGCAGAGGTGCACGTCAAGCGCGTGCCCGAACTGATGGCACGAGAGGCCGCCGAGAAGGCGCACTTCAAGGTCGACCAAGCCGCCCCGCTGGCGACGGTGGAGGAACTGCCCGACTACGACGCGATCATCATCGGCACGCCGACGCGCTTCGGCAACATGGCCGCGCAGATGAAGAACTTCCTCGACCAGACCGGTGGCCTGTGGTTCGCGGGCAAGCTGGTCGGCAAGGTCGGCTCGGTGTTCACCTCGACGGCCACCCAGCACGGCGGGCAGGAGAGCACGATCCTCTCCACGCACACGGTACTGCTGCACCAGGGCATGGTCATCGTCGGCCTGCCCTATTCGTTCCAGGGCCAGATGATCCTGAGCGAAGTCACCGGCGGCAGCCCGTACGGCGCGTCGACCATCTCGGCCGGCGACGGCTCGCGCCAGCCGAGCGAGAACGAACTCGCCGGTGCGCGTTTCCAGGGCAAGCATGTAGCCGAGATCGCAGCCAAGCTCGCGCGCGCCTGACCAGACCGGGCGGGCGGCGCGGGCCGCTCGCTTACCATCGCGGGTTGTCTTGCCCTGCCCGCCCGTGACCGCCGCCGCCGACCCCCGCCTCAGCACGCTGCTGCACGAGGTGTTCGGCTACGCGGCCTTCCGCGATGCGCAGCAGGCCATCGTCGAGCACGTCTGCGCGGACGGCGACGCACTGGTGCTGATGCCCACGGGCGGCGGCAAGAGCCTGTGCTACCAGGTGCCGGCGATCGCCCGCCACCGCGCCGGGAGCGGCGTGGCGGTGGTGGTGAGCCCGCTGATCGCGCTGATGCACGACCAGGTCGGCGCGCTCGAGGAGGCCGGGGTGCACGCCGCGTTCCTGAACTCGACGCTGACGGCACAAGAGGCTGCGCGCGTCGAGCGCGAGATGATGTCCGGCCGCCTGGTGCTGCTCTACGCTGCGCCCGAGCGCGTGACGACGCCGCGCTTCCTGGCCCAGCTCGACTCGCTGCACGAACGCGGTCTGCTGAGCCTGTTCGCGATCGACGAGGCGCACTGCGTCAGCCAGTGGGGCCACGACTTTCGCGAGGACTACCTGTTGCTGAACGTGCTGCACGAGCGCTATGCCGACGTGCCGCGCATCGCGCTCACGGCCACCGCCGACGAGCTGACGCGCGCCGACATCATCCTGCGCCTTCAATTGCAGGGCGCGCGCGTCTTCATCAGCAGCTTCGACCGCCCGAACATCCGCTACGCGATCGTCGAGAAGGACGACGCGCGCCGCCAGTTGCTGCGCTTCCTGCGCGACGAGCATGACGGCGACGCCGGCATCGTGTACTGCCAGTCGCGCAAGAAGGTGGAAGAGACCGCAGCCTGGCTAAACGGCGAAGGCATCGCGGCGCTGCCATACCACGCCGGGCTCGACGCTGTCGTACGCAAGCGCCACCAGGACCGCTTCCTGCGCGAAGACGGCATCGTGATGGTCGCGACGATCGCCTTCGGCATGGGCATCGACAAGCCCGACGTGCGCTTCGTCGCCCACCTCGACCTGCCGAAGAACATCGAGAGCTACTATCAGGAGACCGGTCGCGCCGGCCGCGATGGCCTGCCCGCGGACGCCTGGATGGCCTACGGCCTGGCCGACGTCGTGAACCAGCGCCGGATGATCGAGGAGAGCCCCGCCGAGGAGGAGTTCAAGCGCGGCCAGCGCGGCAAGCTCGACGCGCTGCTGGCGCTGGCTGAGGCGCACGACTGCCGCCGCGTGCGTCTGCTCGCGTACTTCGGCGAAGACAGCCTGCCCTGCACCCCGCCGACGCAGAACGCCTGCGACAATTGCCTGCACCCGCCTGCCACCTGGGATGCGACCGAGGCGGCGCGCAAGGCGCTGTCATGCCTCTATCGGTTCCACCAGCATGGCGGCCAGCGCTTCGGCGCCGGCCACCTGATCGACGTGCTGCGAGGCAAGGCGACCGACAAGGTGGCGCAGCACCACCACGAGCGGCTGTCCACTTTCGGCATCGGCGCCGACGTGGCCGAGGCGCAGTGGCGCGCTGTGCTGCGCCAGTTGATCGCGCTCGGCCACCTGCGCACCGAGGGCGAGTACAACACGCTGGAGCCGACGCCGAGTGCGCGCGATGTGCTGCGCGGCGAGGTCCAACTGCTATTGCGCGTGACCGCCGACGCGCCCACCCGCGGCCGCGGCAAGCCCGCCCGCGGGACAGCCCGCGGCACCCACCGCGCGCCACCCGTGCCGCTGGACGCCGACGGCCTGGCCCGCTTCACGGCGCTGAAGGCCTGGCGCACGGCAGTGGCGCGCGAGCACAACCTGCCACCCTACGTCGTCTTCCACGACGCGGCCCTGGCCGAGATGGCCCGCCTCGTGCCAGCCAACCTGGACGAACTCGGCCAGATCAGCGGCGTCGGAGCAAAGAAGCTCGAGGCCTACGGGAGCGAGATCCTGCGCGTGCTCGAAGGCGCAGGCGAGTGACGCAGCAGGCTACCCGGCGGCCTTGGCCGCCGCCTCCCGGGGCGGAATCCACAGTTCGATGACGCCGCTGCTCGGGTTCAGCGAACGCGGCAGCTCGCGGACCCAGACGCCGCCGTCGCGGCCAGGAGCAGCTGGCAGCGCGCCACGGATCGTCGCTGCCAGTTCTGCGGCGCAGGCCCGGTCGGCCGGATCGTGAACGATCAGCGTCGGCTGCGGCCACGGCACCGGGCGCCGCTTGTCGCGCAGTTGGGCGGAGCGGGTCACGTTCTCGACCGGCGCGATGCGCAACACCTCTCCCGGGTCCTTTTGCAAGGCGCGCACGGCGGCGGCTGCGGCCTCACGCGAGGCCTCGTCGTAGATCTGCACGTACAGGCGCAGCGGGTGGTCGCCCTGCCCGCAGGCGTTGGCGGTTGACGCGGGCTCGGCCCCGGCCGGGGGCGACACCGGCGCGGGTGGTGCCGGCGTCGCTTCGGCCGGTCCTTCGCCACGCGTCGTCAGGGGCGGTCGCGGCGCCAAGGGCGCGGGCTCGGCGCTCCTCGTCCGCGGCGCCTCGGGCGGCGCGACAGCCTCGGCGGGCACACCGCCCGGCGCTGGCAACGGCGCGCTGGCCACGCTCACGTCGGCAGCTCGGCGGCCGAACAGCCCGGCCAGCGTGACGCGAGCAGGTGTCGAGTGCCAGTAGCTCAGCGCCGTGCCCTCCGACGGCGGCTTGTTAGCCACGGCGCAGACGCCGGCAGCGGCACGCCGCCACGCTTCTGCGCAGTCAATCGAAGGCGCGGGCTGCTGATCGCACTCCTCGCGTACGTGCTCGATCAGCTGGCCCACGCCTTCGCGTTCGAGCGGACGCAGGCGCGGGCTCTTGCGCAGGTCGCGCAGCATCATCAGCTGCACCGCCGTGTGGTCTGCCACCTTGGGGCAGGCGCCGTCGAGGTCGCGCAGGTCGCGCGAGACTTCGGTGAACAGGCGCTGCGCCTCGGCCTGTTCGGCGGCGCTGTCCTTGCGCAGCTGCTCGCTCACCTGCCAAGCACCGAGCAGGATGGTGCCGGAGGCACTCAGCCCGAGCGTCGCGCCGATCGCGGTGGCGCGCGCGGACCGCCGCCACAGCGGCTCGACGGCGGCCGCGGCCGGCGCCGTCGCGGCGCTGTTCAGCCGCGCCGCCACCGTCATCGGGTGCGCGCTGTGGCGTGACCAGCCCGGCAACTGCGCCAGCCAGTCGAGCTTGAGCGCCCGGCCGAAGTCCTCGCCAAGGCGGTGGTAGCTCTCCCATTGCGCCTCGTCGAAGCTCTGGTCGCCGGTCGACTCATGCGGGAAGGCCGGGTGGCGCTGCGCATAGGCGAGCAGGTCGAGGTCGAGCGCGTCGTGCAGGTTGGGCTTGACGACGAGCAGCGTGGCTTCGGCGCGCGACCCGTCCGCTGCGGGCGCGTAGCGCACGCGGGCGAGCATCACGCCCCGGGCCGAGTGGTTGTCGGCCATGATCTCCGGCGACAGCACCGTGATGTCGCCTGCGCCGCCAGCGAAATGGCGCGCGGCCTCATCGCGCGTGTAGAACTCGATCTCGGCGCCGAAATCGATGCGCGCCTTGCGCACCAGGTTCTCGAGGTCGCCGAAGCGGTAGTCGGCGTCGGCGCTGTTGTCGGCGAGGACGATGAAGTCCAGCCGCCGCTTGAGCAGCGCGTAGACGCCGGTGTTGTCGAAGTGCCCGCCGTCGGAGAGGTACCACCAGGGGCGCGCGCGGCCGAAGAACGACGCCGCCACCTCGCTCCACAGCATCAGCGGCTTGACGGCCCAGGTCCAGCACCGCAGCAGGGCCGGCGGCCACCCGCCCGAAGGCGCCTTCGGCGCCCGCGACCAGTAGCCGAGCCTCACGCCGAGGAAGAACAGCAGCAGCGCCCAGCCGGGCGAGGTGTACGAGCCCGCGCCGGGCGAGGCGGCCGCGCCCGACACCGCGATCCAGCGGCCCAGCGTGCCGACATCGCCCGGCGGGATCTCGACGCTGCCGTCGAGGGCCACCACCTCGCGCGGGCCGACCTCGATCGCGTGCGCACTCGCGGTCACGACGGCGCCCTTGCGGTCCGCGTTGTAGAGGCCTGAGGCGTCGTCGCGCGTCTGGTTCAGGCACGCATTTACGAGGTGGATCGGCCCGCCCCGAAGTTCGGGCCGGTAGTGCAGGAGATCGATGTCGTCACCTGGCATCACGTCGCGCACGCTGGTGGCGGGCGCCTCCGCTGGGGCGGCACCAGCGGCAGCGAGCATGCCGCGCGCCAGGTTGCCCACGGCCAGGTAGGCCCGAGTCAGCCGCGCCCGGTAGAAGCTGTGCAGCGACGACGCATTGGCCATCTGATCGTTGCTGGCCGACAGGACCCACCAGACGCCGGCGATGCCGAACAAGGCGAGCGCACGCACGCCGGGCGCATAGTCGCGCAAGGCGGCCAAAGGCTCGGGTGCGAACACCAGCCACTGCGCCAACACCAACCACGTGAGCACGAGTGCGAGCAGGCCCAGCGCGCCCGCCAGGTTGAGCAGCCGTGGGCCCCAATCGATGTCGACGCCGGCCTTGGCCTTCTCGGCAAGCTGCTGCAGCGGCTGCGCCATCGTTCGCATCACGACCACCGCAGCGCCGCCCAGCCCGACCCCGCCCCAGACCCAGTTCTCACCGCTCTGCACCACCTCGAGCAGCCACCAGCTCGTCACGTCCAGCGCACCGACCGCCAACATCGCGGCGACAGCGATCGTGACCATGCGCAGGACCCGCGTCAGCTGGTTTCGCAGGCGCGCGACGGCCAGCGCGCGCGGCTCCTGCGACGCCAGCAAACGCAGTGGCGTGTACACGAGCCCGACGAGGCACGACCACAGTGCCAGAAGGCCGCCGACCAGCGCGAGCGCCCCAGCATCACCTTGCGCCAACACACCCGGGCCGGGCCAGGCGAGCGCGCTGACCGCCACCACGGCGAGGCCGAACAGCACGAGGAACGACCACTCCTGCCAGGCCGGCGCGACCCGGCGCCGGCCCGGGTCGGGGCCATCACGCGCGCCCCAGTACGCCGTCATAGCCCCCGGCGCCACGGCCAGCCAGCCAGCCAGCGCCAGGGGCCACCACAGCGTGTGCCAGTCCTGCCAGCCCGCCGGGTCGAGGTTGTCGAGGCCCTGCAGCAGCAGGTGCGGCGTCAGCACCAGCAGCACCAGCGGCAGGCAGGCCAGTGCCGACTCGGCATGGATGGCGATGATCGCGCGCAGGTAGGTCACTGCGGCGATCGTGAAGTCGCGCGCGCCGGCCGGCGTGAGATAGCGCCCGTTGCGGCGCAGCCACTCGAGTGGGGGCGACTCGCCGCGGGCCAGCACTGCCTGCGCCTCAGTGATGCCCACTTGCGCCACCATGCGGCCGAACATCGCGCCGACGAAGCCGCCGCCCGAGACGGTGGAGAGGTAGTCGATCCGGCTCAGCACCCGGCCCTGGGCCAGCCCTCGCAACAGGCCGAGGCCGAAGGTCGCGCTGCGCACGCCGCCGCCGGAGATTGCCAGGCCGATGCGGGGCAGTGACAGGCGGGCATCGCGGCCGTCGACCGCGCCGGCATCGCCTTCGGCGGGCTCGAGCGCTACGCAACGGCGTTCATCCAGTGCAGCCCCTTCCCGGGCCAGGAGCGCGCGCAGTCCGGCGTCGTCGTCAGCCGGCAGGGCGGCAGGCAGTCGATCGGGCGGGGTGGGCAGCGGTTGGGGCATTCGGCTCTCCGGCAGGCTTGCGAAATCTAGGCCGAGGCGGCG